>Ga0208327_1000046_pt1 | contig 33339 bp, 31 predicted proteins | sample LakMenEpi26Jun08_FD_150733 | JGI IMG/M metagenome (GOLD analysis project Ga0208327, IMG submission 150733) | Freshwater microbial communities from Lake Mendota, WI - 26JUN2008 deep hole epilimnion (SPAdes) | ecosystem: Environmental > Aquatic > Freshwater > Lake > Epilimnion/Euphotic zone ...
CGCCCACCTTCAACCAGCCTGAAAAAACACAGTTGCTTTGCGCCCGTTGCGTGAAAACATCATCCTTCAATCAACCCACTGTAAACAGCGAGGCGCCCATGTTTTTTTACTCTCTATGTGCCTGCGATCCCCTCACCACCTGGGTGAACATAGCTTCTCTGCAAGCCGGATTTCACTGCAAAACCTGGCTTCAACCCAGGGTCAGGGTCGCCAGCATCCTTCCGGTCATTCCTTTCTCGCGGCGGTACGAATAGTAGCGCTCCGGATGACATGCCGTGCAGATTTCCTCGTCATGGATTTCCAAAACCCCTTCCCCTTCGGCCTGTCTGCGGATCTCCGCGGCGAAATCGATCTCGTAGCAGGGGGGGCGGATGCAGGGGCCGATGGTCACGCTCAGTCCAGAGGGAGGCAATCCGGTTCGCGCGCAGAGTTCGCGGATCCCTCTCGGAACGATGCCCGATTCGGTTCCCTTTTTTCCCGAATGCAGGAGGGCTCCTGCGGAGCCGTCCCGGGCGACGATCCAGACGGGGGCGCAGTCGGCGACCGAAATCCCGAGCGTGATGCCGCGGGTCATGGTCAGCAGGCCATCGACGCCTGGAATCGGCTTTACCGAGGGTTCCTCGACGATGGCAATCTCCGCCCCGTGGATCTGCTCGGCGGTGACCAAGGGGTAGCTGCCGAGTCCCTGCTCCGCGAGTAACCTGCGTTGATGCGGCGCCAGTGCCGCCATCGCCGCATCGCGCTCAAGGTTGACCCCAATGCGGGGTATCCGCCCGATGAATCGCGCGTCGACCCGTGAAGCCGATTCGTGAACCGAGATCGGGACGACCGCCACGGTGGGATAGTTTTCGCTCAATCGACGGATTTCTTGTCGTTCCCGTTGGTCTTCTTGGAGGACTTGCCCTTGGTCTTCGGGTTCAAGGGCTGCTCCTGCTTGCGCACGGTGGAGCTCTTGATCAGATCGTCGAACTTCACTCCCGGCGGCAGGGGATCATCCTTCCGCATCGATCTCGGAAGCTGGGGACGGGCGCGGTTCTCGGCATTGAGTGACTGGTAGCGCACCTTCTCCCATTTGTTGAGGGGATCGTCGAAGAGTTCCTCGTACTGCGTGTGAAGCGAGAGGGCGCGGTCGTATTCAGCGGTCGCGGAGATGTATTGGAAGAGCGCCGAGAGAACCGAGGTCTGGGCCTGGAGGAGCTGGACCTGCGCGTTGATCACGTCAAGCTGGACGCCGGCGCCTGCATCGAGCCGCTCGCGTGAGAGTCTCAGGGCCTCGGCCGCCTGTTCCACGGTGGCTCTCTGGCTCTCGATGGTTTCCTTGGCCTGCTGGAGGTTGGAGATCGCGGTCTGGACCTCGGTGACCACGCCGCGGACGGAGTTGTCATAGGAGATCTTGGCGCTCTGCATGGTTGCCTTGGCCTGCTTGACCGCCCCGTAAGTGGCCAGGCCGTCAAAGATCGCCCAGCTGCCAGTGGCCCCGAAGAACCATCCCTCGATGGTCTCCGAGAGGCTCTGGTCATACTTGTAGCTCTGGATCTGATAGCCGCCATTGGCATTGATCGTCGGGAGCCAGCCCGAGATGGCCGCGGTCACCTGCTTCGCCGTGACCAGGATGTTGGAGCGTTGGGCCTTGAGCGAGGGGTTGCGCTGGAGAGCCGTGTGGATCGAGGCGTTCTCGTCGATCTTGCGGGGGTAGTATCCGAGCTCCCCGTTGACATCGAAGGGGATCTTCACGTTCTGGATGTTCGGATAGTCCATGCCGATCAGTTGGACGAGTCGGAACAGGGAAACGCGGAGGTTGTTTTCGGCGGCGATGAACGGAGGCATGGCGTTGGCCATCTGGACCTGCGCCTGAAGGACATTGAAGCGGGGAACGGTGCCTGCATCGTAACGACTCTGCTGGTCGGTGACTTGGGTGCTGTAGAGCGCCACCTGCTGCTCGTTCGCGATGACAAGGGCGCGGTTCAGGACGACCTGGTAGAACTGCCGCACCACGTCCGCCACCACGCGGTCGATGGTTTGGCGGAGTTGGAAATAGGCGATCTGTTCGGAGAGCTTGGCCGCTTCCGTAAGGGAGGGGGTCTTCCATCCGTCGTAGAGAAGCTGGGTACCCTGGAAGTTGATGTTCCATGCCTGGTTGACCTGAACGCTGGGGATTCCACCGCTACTGCCGTATCCGGGAGGCGTCTGACCGTTCTGGATCTGGGGATCGAGCCATGTGTATCCCGGTTGGACATTGAGCTTCGGAAGGAGGCCGGCGCGGACGTTGATGTAGTTGCCTGAGGCTCGCTGGATGTTCTGGACGGCGGTCAGGATATCGGGATTGTGTGCCAGGGCATGCTGGACCACTTCATCGACATTCATTCTCTTGGCATCCTTCGCGATGACGCCGGGGACGATCTTGTTGCCTGCTTTGGCAAGGGCCTCCGCCGTCAGGGGCACGTCCTTGACGAGCTTCATGATCTTGTCGATCAGCCCGAAATAATTGGTCGTAGGGGTGGGCAGAGGGATGGGCCCTGTCGTCGTTTCAGGGAGGGGTGCCGGGAGTGATTCCGGAGTGATCGGGTTGGTGATCAGCGGGGCGGTCGGGAGATCGGGGGCCGGGAGAGACGGGAGGTTGGTGAAGCTGTTCGTGCCGGCATTCAGTCCCTCGGGGGGGGCCGGGGGATTGGTGGCAAGTTCGGGGAGCACCGACGCTCCGGTCGGGGATAGGTCGGAAGAGGAGGGAAGGTTGGTCGCCCCGATCGGGAGATTCGTTCCCGCCTCGACGGGGGGCTGAGATCCCACCGAGATCCCTTGGATACTGGCGTCGTTAGCGGCCGGTTGCTGAGCGACAAGGGCCATGGAAAGCCCTGCCCAGAGAGCAGCAAGAAGGAAAGCGGGATGTTTCATCGGTGGCAAGAGGTGCAGTATTCGTGGATTTTCCGGTAAATGTCCAACCAAGCGTTTTGTTCCCCAGGATCCAGCCGGCCCATCACCTTCTCCAGGTTGCCTATCATTTCCTGCCGGATGCCCTCGACCAGGCGCTTGCCCTTCGGGGTGGCCGCCACGGTCACCTTGCGCCGATCATCCGCTTCATGGCTGCGCCGGACATAGCCGAGCTTTTCCAGGCGCTGGACGAGGCCTGTTGCCGCGGGGGTGCTGTGGTTCATCAGTTCCGCGATGCGACTCATGCCGGTTCCCCCCTGCGCACAGAGGTGACCCAGCAGGAAGAACTGCGGAAAGGAGACCTTTCCCCGTGCCAACTCGCCCATGAGACTCGCCATGAACCGGCGCTGCATGACCATGACGATGTCGGCGAGAGAGCCGATATCGTCATGACTGAGCGGTTGTTCCTTGGAAGGGTTCATGGGTGGCAAGTCATTAAGGAAACTTAAGGAAAGGGCGGCCGGGAGCAGGGTTCCTGGATCCTTAATCATTAAGGTGATTAACAAAAAATGATGCTGGCGCGAAAAGGCGCTGGAGTCAATCCGGCCTACCCACGAGCCATCTCTAGATTACTGCTGGATGCGATCCCCCTGTTCCGGGTGGCCGCTGAGGATGTCGGCCACGAAGTAGGGTGGCTGGATTTCGGCCACTTTCAGTCGGGCAGGGTCCCCGCCCGTGGCCGTGACCAGCAACTCCATGCCCGTCGCGACCATGATGCCCGCTTCCAGTTCCGCGATGACGTAGCTCCCGTCGTTGGAGAGGGTCCGTACCGTCCCGACATGGCGGAGAGGTACCGCCTTCGGAGGTGGCGTCGGTTTGGGGCGCCCCATTCCAAAGGGATGAGCGAGGGCGGAAAGAAAGCCCGTCGGCGATTTCGAAGTGCTTTGGGAGGGTTGAGCGGGCTTTGTGCGGAGGGAGCATCCGCCTGCCAGAAGCGCCAGAAGTGCCGGAAGGAGGAGTGGGAGAAGCAAATGGGGTGTCGACCTCACCCCTCTTTATTGCTCCCGACGGGTGAGGAAATCAACACGGACGCACTGCTCCCCCGATGATCGGGTTCCGGATGCACTTGCCCCGCGTCCTTCCAGACAGCATAAATCATCCGGTCATGCCATCAGCAGCCGTCGCCTACCTTGGCCCCGAGGGGACCTTCTCGCATCTCGTGGCGTTGCGCCGTTATCCCAAGGGAAAGGGCCTTCCCTGCGCAACCATCAGCGAAGTCTTCCACGCCGTGCGATCGGGTGCCGCGGCATCCGGCATCGTGCCCATTGAGAACTCCTCCGGGGGAACCATCACCGAGACGGTCGATCTTCTCATCGAGGAGGCGGGCCATCTCTTTGTCACGGAGGAACTGGCCCTTGATGTGCGGCTCGCGCTGCTTGGAAAGAAAGGGGCGAAGTTTGCCGCCCTGAGAACCCTTTATTCCCATGTCATGCCGCTCCGCCATCATCGGGAATGGATCCTACGGAATCTGCCGGGCGTCACGATGGTCGAGTCTTCCAGCACGGCCGAGGCTGCTAGGAAAGCCGCACGCTCCGCCACCTCGGCCGCCCTGGCGGCCCCCGGAGCCGCCGCGCTCTACGGTCTCTCCATCCTGAAGTTCCCCGTCCGTCCCGAGGCGGTGAACGTGACCCACTTTTTCGTGATCGCCGCAGCGCCTTCGACTTCCAAGGTCGCCGCAAAAGCGCCCGCTTCCGGAAAAACCCGCTGCAAGACCGCCATCGTCGCGGCGCTTCCGCAGACATCGGGAAGCCTTCACCGTTTTCTCGGCCCGTTCGCCCGTGCCGGGGTGAACCTCTGCCGCATCGTCTCGCGTCCTGTGCCCGGGCAGCCTGAGACCTATGTTTTCTACCTCGAGGTCGAGGGGGCGGAGGCCGAACCGAAGGTCCGCAAGGCGCTGGCCGGCGCGCGCAGGCTGTCGGTCCGCCTGGAGATTCTGGGCTCCTGCGCGACCCGCACCCGTTACCGATCATGATTGCCCGGAATGCTCACCACAGCGTTCTTGCCAAACACCCTTTCTTTGCCAAAACAACAACCACGCATCCCATGATCACGGCACGTCTCCACAACACCCTCCTCCTGCTTCTCCTCGCACTTGTTGCCGGCGCGCCGATGGCCACGGCCGCCGAGGCGCCGACCATCACCGTCCGCAAGAGCGATGCCCTGAACGTGGCATTCTCCGGCATCGGCGGCAGCGATGGGGCGGCCGTTTCGAAGGTCGTCCAGAACGACCTTGGCCTCGCCGGATGGTTCGCCCTCGTGCAGCCCGGCATGGCCAGCTTTACCGTCAGCGGCACCGCGGCCGGCGGCGTGCTGCAGGGGAAGGTCACCAAGGGGAACGAGGTCGTTCTTTCCAAAAGCTACAGCGGTTCACCCCGGGTCGCCGCGCACAAGTTCGTGGATGACATCGTCGAGACCCTCACCGGACACAAGGGCATCGCCTCGAGCACCATCGCCTTCATCAGCAACCGTAGCGGACGCAAGGAAGTCTACCTCGCCGATTACGACGGCGCCAACGGCCGCCAACTCACCCACGACAACGGCCTAAGCGTCTCACCGGCCCTCAGTCCCGACGGCCGCAAGCTCGCCTACACCGGGTATCAGGCCGGTTACGCCGACATCTACGTCATCGATCTGGCCACCGGCTCCCGCGTCCGTCTCGTGAAGTTCCCGGGCACCAATTCCGGAGCACGATTCTCGCCCAACGGCGGCCAGCTTGCCTGCTCCGTCAGCAAGGACGGGAATCCCGAACTCTACATCATCGGCCTCGGCGGCGGCGCGCGCCGACTCACCCGCACCCGCGGTTGCGAATCCTCGCCGGCATGGTCCCCCGACGGCGGCGAGATCATCTATTCCTGTGACGAGAGCGGAGCGCCCCAGCTCTACCGCATCGGTGCTGGCGGGGGTGGCGGACGGATGATTCCGACCGGATTCGGATACTGCACCGAGCCGAGTTGGTCCCCCGACGGCCAGCGCCTCGCCTTCAACGTACGCTCCGGCGGAGGGTTTGCCATCGCGGTCATGGATCTCGGCAGTGGCGGCGGTGCCCGCATCGTCGCCCAGGGCGAGAACCCCGTCTGGGGCGCCGATTCCCGCCACCTCGTCTACAGCACCGGCGGCACCATCTCCCTGCTCGATGTCCCGACCGGAAAGTCCACGCCCGTCGTGAGCGGCCTCGGCAAGGTTACCGAGCCCACCTGGTCAAGGTAGCGCGGTCTGATTCTCTTCGGATCGTTCACTCACTCCCTTCAGTCTTCAGCCCATCCCTTTCATCCCCTTGGCTAGCCCCCCGTTGCTTCGCATCCGTTACGGATCCCTGTGAATCTTTCCTCCTGCGGTCACTCCGCCTTCAGCCTAAACCCCTTTTACCTTTTTATAGTTGCCAAGTAGCCCTCACTCTGAAATCTTCCAGCCCCCATGCCAAAAGCCATCGCCCGCAGCAAAACCAAGAAGTCCGTGGCCAAACGGTTCAAAATAACCGCCACGGGCAAGGTCGTCCGTTCGAAGGCCGGTCGGCGTCACCTTCTCGAGTCCAAGAGCTCCAAGCGCAAGCGTAAGCTCGGCAAACAGGTCGTCGTCGACGACACCGATGTTGCCCGTGTGAAGGCGTGCCTGCCTTTCGGTCTCAGGTAAAACGACCAGAAACCATACGATCCGAGGATCTGGCCGGAAGTTTTCCGGTCTGCCCGGGCGGGTGAGATCCCGGATCGAACAATAACAAACAGCCTGCCCGACGAGGCCCTTCGTGTCACAGCGAAGGGAATGACAGATGCCTAGAGCCACCAATTCCCCCGCAAGTCGCGCACGCCGCAAGCGGGTCATCGAAGAGGCCAGCGGATACCGCGGCCGCCGTTCCAAACTCTTCCGCTACGCGAAGGATGCCCGCATGAAGGGTAAGTACTGGGCGTATCGCGATCGCAAGACCCGCAAGCGTAACGTCCGCTCCCTCTGGATCGTGCGTCTCAACGCCGCCGTCCGTGCCCAGGGTATCAGCTACAACCGCTTTATCGAGGGTCTCAAGGCCGCCAACATCCTGCTCGACCGTAAAGTCCTTTCGGACATCGCGATCCAGGACGAGGGTGCCTTCGCCCAGATCGTCGCCAAGGCCAAGTCCGCTTTCGAGGCCAAGCCGAAGATTGCGGCCAAAGCAGCCTAAGCACCTTAAGGCAGACCCCGGGCTTTCCCCCGGAAACATTCCGTGGAAACCCAGATTGAACAGCTCAGGCTCGAGGCGCTCTCCGCAATCGCGGGAGCGTCCGACGCCTCGGCGCTGAAGGAGGCACGCGTACGCTTCCTCGGCAAGACCGGTTCCGTCTCGCTGCTCAGCGAGGGAATGCGCAGCCTCTCCAAGGAGGAGCGCCCCGTCATGGGGAGGCTTCTCAACGACCTGCGCACCGCCGTCACGGCAGCCCTTGAGGAGAAGGAAAACGCACTCACCGCACAGGCCGACGCGGCCGCGTTCGCTTCCATCGATGCATCCCTTCCGGGCACGGCTCCCGAGGGGGGGTCGCTCCACCCGCTCACCCTGCTGGTCGACCGCGCCGTCCAGATCTTCCGCCGGCTCGGCTTCGCCATCGCCGACGGCCCCGACATCGAGACCGAGTGGCACTGCTTCGACGCGCTGAACACCCCCGCCGACCATCCCGCGCGCAACGAGCAGGACACCTTCTATCTTCCCGACGGGCGGCTTCTCCGCACCCACACCTCCTCGATCCAGATCAGGACCATGGTGGCCAATCCGCCCCCGATCCGCATCATTGCTCCCGGCGCCGCCTACCGCCGCGACGAGGTCGACGCCACGCATCTGGCCCAGTTCACCCAGATGGAGGGACTCTATGTCGCTCCCGGCGTGAGCCTCGCCGACCTCAAGGGGACGATCGAATTCTTCTTCCGCGAGCTTTTCGGATCCGGCACCGAGATCCGGTTCCGCCCTCACTTCTTCCCCTTCACCGAACCGAGCTACGAGATCGATCTGCGCACCGAGGCGCTCGGCGGCAGGTGGATGGAGTTGGCCGGCTGCGGCATGGTCGATCCTGCCGTCTTCGAGGAGGTCAATAAGCAGCGCGGTGACAGCGCCTACGATCCGGAGAAGGTGAGCGGCTTTGCGTTCGGCTTCGGCCTCGACCGCCTCGCCATGAATCTCACCGGCGTCTCCGACATCCGGATGCTCACCGAGAACGACCTTCGCTTCCTTTCGCGATTTCCCGCCACCTAGACCATGAAGATTTCCCTCTCTTGGCTGCGGGACCATCTCCGCACCGACAAACCGGCCTCCGAGATCGCGCGGATCCTGACCGATGCGGGGCTCGAGGTGGGGGCCGTCGAGTCCAACGGCGTCACGACCGCCAAAGTGGTCGCCGCCCGGATCCTCGAGTCAGTACAGCACCCGAATGCCGACCGGCTCAGCGTCTGCAAGGTCGATGACGGGAGCGGAACGCCGCGCCAGATCGTCTGCGGAGCCAAGAACTACAAGGTCGGCGACAAGGTGCCGCTCGCGCAACCCGGCGCCGTCATGCCTGGTGACTTCAAGATCAAGGTTGGCAAGCTTCGCGGGGTGGAGAGCGAGGGAATGATGTGCAGTTCCAAGGAACTGGGTCTCGGTGAAGGCGCCGACGGGTTGCTTATTCTTGATCCCGCGACCACAATCGGCACACCGCTGACCGAGCTGTTTCCGGCCGAGGAGGTCTTTGAGATCGAGATCACGCCGAACCGTTCCGACTGGCTCGGTCACCTCGGTGTCGCCCGCGAGGCTGCCGCGTTCGGCTGCGGGGAACTGATCAGTCCCACCCCCTCCCTTCCCTCCACGAAAGAGGATGCTTCCGTCGCCGCCATTGCCGCTCCCGACGCCGCCTCCTTCTACAGCATCTGCCGCATCGACGGCGTGAAGGTAGCCCCCAGTCCCGAGTGGCTCCGCAAGCGTCTCGAATCCGTCGGGCTGCGTCCGATCAACAACATCGTCGACATCACCAATTTCGTGATGTTCGAGACGGGACAGCCGCTTCATGCCTTTGACGCCGGAACGGTCTCGGGAGCATTGGTAGTCCGCATGGCCGCCGAGGGGGAGAAGTTCACCGCCCTCGATGGCTCGGAGCATCAGCTGACGCCTGGCGATCCCGTCATTGCCGACTCCAAGGGAGTTCAGGGGGTTCTTGCTTTGGCTGGAATCACCGGCGGCAAGGCGAGCGGTGTGTCCGACGGCACGACCTCCATCCTGTTGGAGAGCGCCGTCTTCACGCCCGGTGTCATCCGTCGTGCCGCCCGGGCTCACGGGATCTCGACCGATTCCAGTTACCGCTTCGAGCGCGGCGTGGATGCCGCGGGTGCTCTTGCCGCTTCGGCGCGCGCCACCGCACTCATCCTGGAGATCGCCGGAGGAACCGCCTCCTCCGAACTGGCCGTCGCAGGATCGCTTCCCGCACCGCGCGTGGTGACACTGCGGGGTGACCGTGTCCGCTCGCTCCTCGGCATCGATCTTGATGATGCCGGCATCGCCGCTCTTCTTGCCAAGCTGGGTCTCAGGCAGGTCACGGATGGCTTTGAGATCCCCGCCTGGCGCAACGATCTGACCCGGGAGGTGGACCTCATCGAGGAGGTCGCCCGACTCCACGGCATCGGCAACATCACCTCCCGTCTCCATGCGGGGGCCGCCCTCTCCAGTGAGGCCGACCGTTCCTATGACTTCGCGCTCGGCCTGCGCCGCCGCCTTGCCGGAGCGGGATTCCACGAGGCCCGTAGCGGCACCCTGACCGGGAGCCGTGACCAGGAAGCCTTCTCCACCGGAGGCGTGATCGCCGTCCGCAATCCGATGGGTGAGGAGCACTCGACCCTGCGCGCCAGCCTCATTCCAGGACTTCTGGATGCCGTCTCCCGCAATCTCCGCCACGGTGCCGAATCGGTCCGACTCTTCGAGATCGGCCGCGTCTACCAGACCCCCGAAAAGAACAAGCCCGAGGAGCGCCTCCGCCTCGGTCTCGTGATGACGGGGCGTGACCATGGTGAAAACTGGCGCGGAGAACCCGCCCGCCCGCTCGACCTCTTTGACCTGAAGGGCGTGCTTTCCCGGTTCGGTGCCGTCACCTTTCGCGCCGCAAGCCATGCTAGGCTTCCTCTGGCTCTTGAGATCCTGATCAGCGGCAAGCCCGCCGGCCTCCTCGGCATCCTCTCACCCGCCGATGCCCGCGAGGTGATGGTCGGCGGCCACCAGGGGCAGATCCTTGTCGCGGAACTCGATCTCGCCCCTCTGGAGAAATCCTCAGCCGCCGTCTCCAAGGGGAGCGCCGCCCTTCCGAAGTTCCCCTCGGTCCGTCGCGATCTCGCACTTCTCCTCGATGCCGCCGTGCCTTACGCCGTTGTCGAGGAGTCAGCCCTCGCCGCCAAGGAGGAGCTACTGACCGGCATCATTCCGTTCGACATCTTCAGCGATCCGAAGGGTGAGAAGGTTCCCCTCGGCAAAAAGTCCCTGGCCGTTGCCTTGACTTTCCAGCACGCCGACCGAACCTTGACCACGGAAGAGGTGAACGATGCGCTCGCGCGGATCGTCACCCGGCTTCGGGAATCGGCAGGTGCCGAGATCCGCGGCTGAACCTTCGAACCATGAACATGGTTTTCGTTCTCTAAATTTTTGAATTTGCCCTGCGGTGTTCGGGATTCGGTCTGTATGCTCCCGATCCGATGTGATCAAACCGGAGGCTGAACCGCGCGGAACAATGACAGGCCTTCACTGGAGGTCAGCGGTCCGCTCGGAGGTCTCCACCCTAACCTATATTGGGAACGGGATCGCGACCTAACGGCACCGCGGGGCATCTCTTTGGCGCTGGCTGGGACTTTTGGCGAATAGCGGCGCATTGTTGCCGCTCTCGCTTCCCGCGGGTAGCGCCCTGAAGGGTCTACGCAAGCATAGAATATTCCAGCCGTTTCCACGGCCCTCTTCCTGATAGGTGTGGATAGAGGTATTAGGTAATATTCGACGGCTACAGCAAGACAAGCTAGGATATCCATTGATGACAAAAACGACCGGTCAGACGTGGCACCAGTTGACGGCTGAAGAGATAGCCCGATTCTTTGAGGTAAATTTGGCCTCTGGCCTGTCTACGCAAGACGTCCGCCGCCGCCAGAAGGAGTTTGGCCCGAACTGCGTCACTACACGACGGGGGGTGCCTGCGTGGCTTAAGTTCTTCCAGCAGTTTAATCAACCGCTTGTTTATATTCTTCTTCTTGCGGTCGGCGTCACTGCGGTCCTAGGGGAATGGGTGGATTCGTCGGTTATTTTCGGCGTGGTGATCATCAACGCCATCGTCGGTTTTCTTCAAGAGGCCAAGGCCGAGAAAGCCATCTCGGCGCTCGCCAGGATGATCCCTGCCGAAACAACCGTGCGTCGGGATGGCCGCAAGCTCCGGATTAATTCCGTGGAACTTGTGCCGGGTGATGTCGTGCTGCTTCATTCCGGCGACCGGGTGCCTGCCGATCTGCGTCTCCTCCATGTTCGTAATCTGCACGTGGATGAATCCGCCCTCACCGGGGAGTCACTTTCCGTATCCAAGCATCCTGATCCACTCAAAGCGGATACAATTCTGGCCGAACGTAAAAATCTTGCCTACGCTGGGACCCTCATTAGCAGTGGTCAGGCCGAAAGCATTGTGTGGGCCATCGGCAACCAGACTGAGACTGGGCGCATTGCCTACCTTATTTCCAGTGCGGTTGAATTATCCACACCGTTAACGAAGAAAATCGCGCAGTTCAGCAAGCTGGTTCTCTGGTGTATTATCGTGTTGGCGGCCCTTACTTTTGCCATCGGGGTTGCACGAGGCGAAAAGACGGATGAAATGTTCATGGCTGCTGTGGCACTGGCTGTCGGTGCGATTCCCGAGGGTCTTCCCGCAGCCGTAACCATCGTTCTAGCCATTGGCGTATCCAGGATGGCCAAGCGGCAGGCAATCATACGGAAACTTCCCGCCGTCGAAACTCTTGGCAGCACCACGGTGATTTGCTCGGACAAAACCGGAACGCTTACCCAAAATCAGATGACGGTACAGGAAGTCTATGCTGGAGGGAATCGCTATGAGGTAACTGGCGTGGGCTATGAACCCAACGGCGATTTCTGTCTAAATGGCTCCATCGTGAATGTGCAGGACCATCCCGCGCTTTCCGAATGCCTGCGGGCCGGCTTGCTTTGCAACGAATCGCAATTGGTGCGTGAAGAAGGGCAACTCAAAGTGCAAGGTGATCCCACTGAAGCGGCGCTTCTGGTCGCCGCCCAAAAAGGAGGATTCGTTGGTTCCGAAGCGCACCTCGAAAGCCCCTTATTGGATACGATTCCGTTCGAGTCCGAGCACATGTTTCGCGCGACGCTGCATGCATTCCCCCAAGGCCGCGTTATCTACAAAGTCGGCGCGCTTGAGCGTCTGCTGGAACGTTGCGTCGATGCGCTTGACGAACACAACGAACGATCCAAGCTCGATAAGGACGCAGTCCATCGTGCCGCGGAAACGATGGCCGCACGGGGATTGCGCGTGTTGGCCTTGGCCCGACGGCACGTAGATAAACATCATGCCAAACTCGAACATGCCCATGTTGCCGAAAGCCTGACTTTTCTCGGGCTGCAAGGGATGATGGATCCGCCGCGACCTGAGGCCATCGCTTCCGTGCGGGATTGCCAGCGGGCGGGTATCGCCGTGAAGATGATTACCGGAGACCACCTCGTGACCGCGCGTGCCATCGCCAGTCAGATCGGGCTGACGGGGGTTGAGGAACATGGGAGACTCGTCGCTCTTTCAGGCCGTGAACTGGAGAGAATATCCGATGACGAGCTTCCAGAAGTTGCCGACCGCACTGCCGTCTTTGCCCGTGTTGCGCCGGAGCAAAAGCTTCGCCTTGTGAGAGCGCTGCAATCATGCGGTCATGTCGTCGCCATGACCGGAGACGGGGTTAATGACGCACCGGCGCTTAAACAGGCCGACATCGGCGTGGCGATGGGCATCAGTGGAACGGATGTGGCGAAGGGGGCTGCTGCGATGATTCTAATTGATGACAACTTTGCCTCAATTAAAGCTGCCGTGGAAGAAGGCCGCGGAGTTTTCGACAATCTGACTAAATTCATCGCATGGACGCTGCCAACGAACACAGGCGAAGCACTAATACTACTTACCGCGATACTATTTGGCAAGGTGCTGCCCGCGTTACCTGTGCAACTTCTATGGGTTAATATGATGACCTCGATATTCCTCGGTCTAATGCTTGTTTTTGAGCCGAAGGAAAGCGATCTCATGGCCCGGCCGCCGCGTCATCCGAAACTTCCGCTGCTGACATATGCCTTGGTCATGCGCACTGGCTTGGTTGCCCTCATCATGCTGGCTGGTGCCTTCTGGCTTTTCTTTTGGGAAATGAAGATGGCGGGCGATACTCTGGCTGGGGCCCGCACCGCCGTTATCAATGTCATCGTGCTCGTCGAAATCGCCTATCTCTTCAGTTGCCGTTCGCTTACTCGCTCTGTATTCGGGATCGGGTGGTTCACAAACCGGTGGGCCATTGCCGGATCGTTGGCAATGCTCGGTGTACAAATTCTCTTCACCTATGCACCAGTGATGAATAAACTTTTTCATACAGCCCCAATCGACCTTGAATCATGGCTCCGCATTATCGGTGTAGCAGTGGTGACCTTCCTTTCGATTGAATTTGATAAGTGGATACGCTTTGGCAGACACCATCGCGGTGACATGATTCCTGCGTAATCCCAGGTTCATATGAAAAGCACGAAAAGTCCCATACCTGACTCATTTGCGCCCCGCCGTATTCTTGTGCCGGTAGATTTCTCGGTCCCCTCCCTTCAGGCCTTTTGTGCTGCCGTTACGCTCGCAAACCAGTTCGGTTCGCATTTGGCCGTGGTGCATGTCACGAGGTGCAATCGTCCAGAAAACTCTTTTTTTGGCAATCAGACGGGAATGCCTTTCGATGAGAGGCGCATCGCGCGTAAAAGGCTGTCAGATTTGATCGCAAAGGAAGTGCCTGACGACATCGGCTGCATACAACTAGTAATTGATGGGGTGCCATTTGATGAAATCATCAAAACCGCCAAGGCATGGAAGGCGGACTTAATAGTCGTCGCTACACACGGATCTACCGGGCTCAAACATGTGATGTTGGGTAGTACTGCCGAACGGGTAGTACGCAATGCTCCGTGTCCGGTTCTTGTGGTACGTGAATGCAAGCGTCACGGTGTCAAAGTAGCTTTTTCGCCCGCCAAAGTAAGTTCGATCCTAGCACCGGTGGATTTTGTAAAATTGTCGCTTGATGTTTTGCCTTCTGCCATCGACCTGGCCAGGAACTCTAAGGCACAACTTACCCTTGTTCACGTTGTTGAGCCATTCCATGCGGATATGTACATGGACACCACTCAGAGTCAATGTGACATCCGTGCCGCTGCACGCCAACGACTTAACAAGTTGACTGAAAAAACGAAAAAAACATGGATTAGAACGGGTTGCGACCTTCGTTCAGGTCATCCCGTCACTGCGATTGCGTCCCTGGCCAAACGTACCAACGCCGACCTCATCGTTATGGGAACGCACGGTCGATCCGGCATTCTGCGTTGCTTCATAGGTAGCGTCGCCGAGCGTGTCGTGCGCCAAGCACCGTGCTCGGTATTGATTATTCGCTAAGTCACTACCTCCACTAAATTACTCGACCCGGTGCTATTTTCGCGAGACAAGCGCATAGTAAAACGGACTGTGGCCGCCGCGGATGTGAAGTAACGACTTGGTAAGTCATAGAACTCAGGATAGGAGACTTGTCGTACGCATCCCCGCACTCGGCTGTAACCGCCAAGCCAATACGGTACCCGGACTGTTATTTCCGAAACCCCTTTGGCTTAGTGCAAATGTGTGGATTCAGGGAGATGGGATTCTTGTCGGTGCGAATTGAGTAAATTGTAGGGGTCTTATGTAGTTGACGGGATGCTGATGGGGTATGAGTCCCTGATCAGCAATGAAGAACAGATTTTCAAAAGGTGCGCACGTTTCTAAGGCCCGATTTCGGGAGGTGATCCGCTTCTTTGCAGCGGACTTCCCAGCCTCACGCCAGCCGAGTTAACGGGGTTGAACTACCGCACAGTGCACCGCATTTACTCCCTCATGAGGGAGAGGTTGGTGGCTGTGGTAGCCATGAGGAGGTTGATGCTGTCGCCCTGTTGGCCCTTGAGGAAGTTGCGACCGAGGCGGAAGTTGCTTTTGAGATGGCCGATGCGGGGTTCGGGTTAAAGCCATCTAAGCTGGGATGGAGAGCAAGGCGTACCAGCAGTATTTCGGACAAGGCGCAGGAGTTTTCGATGCGGGGCTAAGGGCTCAACCGCAGCTGTATAAGACATATTGCCTCGCCGTTTGACTCATTCTCTCCCGCTCATTTCTCCTTTCAGGCAGCGCATGCGCTGTCTATCCGGAGGCCTCCTGGCCAACCTTATTCCCGACTGTCTCGTCCCTCTGGGCCTGTGCTGACGCACAGACTCTTTGCTCCAGCAAAGCTGAGACACCCTGCGGGTTGCCTCCGTCAATCTTCCGCGTCACATCCCTGTGACTTGGATCCGTGCCTCCCGGCACTCGGCGTTGCGATCGAGTAGCAACAACGCTTCGGCGCGAAAATCCCTAGTCTTTATCCCAGGACGAGTTTGGCGGTGACGAGATAGGTGGTAACGGTGAACAGATCGGCCACCGCCAGAGTGATCGGTCCGGCGGCGATCTTGGGATCCCAGTGGACGATGCGGAGGATGACAGGGACAAGGATGCCGAGCTGTGCGGCAACAAGGACCGAGACCGTCACACTGCCACCGATGGAGAGGGACGCGGGAAGGTCGCGCCAGAAAAGGCCGACCATGAGGGCCACGGCACTCCCGGCCAGAATGCCGAGCAGGAGCGCGGTGACCGCTTCCCTCAGGAGCTTCACGCGAAGCCACTTCCAACGGACACGCGTTGCGGGGAGCGACTGGACGGTCAGGGCCAACGACTGTGCGGCCACCGCTTCACCGAGACCGAGAACCAGGGCCATGAAGACGGCGAGAACCACCTTCTGCTGGAGGGTCGCCTCAAAGAGACCGGCAAGCACCGCGCAGAGGACGCCGCCCGAGACAGTGGCGGCGAGCCATGGGAAACGGACGAGGAACGCCTTCACCGGTGAGGCGTGCTGCAGCTCCTGGATGTGGATGCCGATGGTCTGGAAGATCTGGTCGTTGTTGCCGCCGGTGCTCAGTTCCATGACCTCGTCGGTGAAGATGCTGACATCGACGATGCCCAGCAGCCGCTTCTTCCCGTCGACCACGGGGATGGCGAGGAACTTGTGGAGGATGAAGCACTCGCACGCCTCGAGCAGGGTTACTCCCTCGGGAAGCGAGAGCACCCTCGGCACCATCACCTCGCCGATCCGGCGCTCCAGCGGTTCGGTGAGGAGACGCCTGGCGGGAACGACGCCGGAGAGCCGCCCCTCGCCGTCGACGACATAGAAATAGAAGATGCGCTCCTCGAGGCCCGTGGAACGGATCCTCTCCAAGGCCTCGCCGACATTCTGATCAATCAGCAGAGGGGGAGGGCCGGGCCGCAGAAATTCCGCGACGGAGCGATCGAGATGCTCCGGTGAAGCGCCCGATCCGGGCGGTGTGTGCAACGACATGCGCCCGGGAAAGGTGAAGGTGATCTGGAGAACCTTGAGGAGAGGGTGTGTCTAAGCGCCTCTCCCTACCCCTTGGCCTTCTTGGCTTTGGCGGGCGGTGTGCCCCCCGAAACCTTGAACGTAAGCTTCTCCCCGTCCCGGGTGACCTGGACCTGATCGCCGGCCTTGAACGACCCGCGCAGGATCTCCTCGGCCATCGGATCCTCAAGGTAACGCTCAACCGCGCGGCGCATCGGACGCGCGCCGTAGGTCGGATCGTAACCCTTCGTGATGAGGAACTCGCGGGCCGCCTCGTCGAGGGCGAGGAGGATCTGCTTCTCCTTGATCCGCGCCGCGACCTTGGAGACCTCGAGATCGATGATGCGGGAGAGCATCTCCTTGGAGAGGGTGTGGAAGACGATGATGTCGTCGAGACGGTTCAGGAACTCCGGCTTGAAGACCCTCTTGGTCTCCTCGAGGATCTTGCCCTGCATGGTGTCGTAGCCTTCGTCATGCTTGGGCGCGCCGAAACCGAGCGAGGTCTGCTTCTTGATCAGCTCTGCACCGACGTTGGAGGTGAGGATGATGATGGTGTTCCGGAAGTCGATCTTGCGACCGAGGCTGTCGGTGACGGTCCCCTCCTCCAGGATCTGGAGCAGGAGGTGCATGACGTCGGGGTGAGCCTTCTCAATCTCGTCGAAGAGCACGACAGAGTAGGGACGGCGGCGGACCGCCTCGGAGAGCTGACCACCCTCCTCGTAGCCGACATAGCCGGGAGGAGAGCCGATGAGCCGGGAGGCCGTGAACTTCTCCATGTACTCCGACATGTCGATCTGGATGAGGGCGTCGGGATCGCCGAACATGAACTCCGCTAGCGAGCGGGCGAGGAAGGTCTTTCCGACTCCGGTGGGGCCGAGGAAGATGAAGGAACCGATCGGGCGGCGCGGATCCTTGAGATCGGCGCGGGAGCGGCGGAGCGCCTTGCTGATGGCGGTGACAGCCTCGTCCTGGCCGATGACCTTCTTCTTGAGATCATCCTCCATGGCGAGGAGCTTCTGGGTCTCCTTCTGCTCCATCCTGTTCAAGGGAACGCCGGTCCACTTCGAGAGGACATGCATGATCTCGTCCTCGCCGACTATGACCTCGCGCTCATCGCGCTCCTTGCGCCAGGTGGAGAGGGCCGTCTCGAGATCCTCCTTGGCCTTCTTCTCGGTGTCGCGAAGAGCTGCGGCCTTCTCAAAATCCTGGGCCTTGATGGCGGCCTCCTTCTCGCCGCGGATGCGGTCGATCTCGGCCTCGAGATCCTTGGTGGAAGGGGGGCGGGTCATCGCCCCGATGCGGGCGCGGGAACCGGCCTCGTCCATGACGTCAATCGCCTTGTCGGGCAGGAAGCGTCCGGTGAGGTAACGGTCGGAAAGCTTGGCGGCGGACTCAAGGGCGGCGTCGGTGATGACGGCCTTGTGGTGCGCCTCGTACTTGGGACGGATCCCCTTGAGGATGAGGATGGTGTCCTCGACGGAGGGGGCCTCGACCTTCACGGACTGGAAGCGGCGCTCGAGCGCCGAGTCCTTCTCGATGTATTTACGGTATTCGTTGAGCGTGGTGGCCCCGATGCACTGGAGCTCGCCGCGACTAAGGGCCGGCTTGATGATGTTGGAGGCGTCCATGGCCCCCTCGGCGGAACCGGCCCCGACGATGGTGTGAAGCTCGTCGATGAAGAGGATGATGTTCTTGTTCTTGCGGATCTCGTCCATCACCGCCTTGATGCGCTCCTCGAACTGGCCGCGGTACTTCGTGCCGGCGACCATGAGGGCGAGGTCGAGGGTGATGACGCGCTTTTCGGCGAGGATCTCGGGGACGCTACCCGCCACGATCTCCTGGGCGAGCCCCTCGGCGATGGCGGTCTTGCCGACGCCGGCCTCGCCGATGAGGACGGGGTTGTTCTTGCTGCGGCGGCAGAGGATCTGGATGACGCGCTCGATCTCCTCGGCACGCCCGATGACGGGATCGAGTTCCCCCTTGCGGGCACTCTCGGTGAGGTCGCGCCCGAAGGCCTTGAGCGCGGGGGTCTTGGCCTCTTTGCGCGAGGGGCCGCCGGATCCGGCCGTGGCCTCCTCGCCTTCGCCGGACTCGAGCCCCTCCACCCCTTCCTCATCCTCCTCGGAGGGGGTGAAGTTCGGGTCGAGTTCGCGGAGTACCTCGTTGCGGGTACGGTCGAGGTCGACCTCGAGATTCTTGAGAACCTGGGCGGCGACGCCCTCCCCCTCGCGGAGCAGTCCGAGCAGGATGTGCTCGGTGCCGACGTAGGAATGCTGGAGGGCCTTCGCCTCCTTGCCGGCGAGGGCCAGCACCTTCTTCACGCGGGGCGTGTAGGGGATGTTGCCGGACATCTTGTTCTCCTGTCCGGAGCCGACCTGCTTCTCGACCTCCTGGCGGACGGTCTCGAGATCGAGGCCCATCTTCTGAAGGACGTTCACGGCGACCCCCTGGCCGAGCTTGATGAGCCCGAGGAGGAGATGCTCGGTGCCGACGTAGTTATGGTTGAAGCGGTCCGCCTCCTTGCGTGAGAGGGCAAGGACCTGCTGGGCCCGCGGAGTGAAGTTGTTCATCATGATTCCTCGCTCGGTTTCGTTGTGTCGGACGTGGTCGTGGAACCGGAGTTTCCGTTGGTCGGGATCTTCCCGATCTCAGGCTCCGGCATCTGCTTTAATTTTGCGCGGATCAGGGCGGCGCGCAAGGAATCGCGTTCATCGGCCCCCAGTTTCACGGCATGAAGCCCCTTCTGAAGATGGGCGGGCTGGGTCTCAATGAAGAGCTCGTCCACCTGAAGGCGGCACTTGGAGGGGAAGAGACCGAGATCGACACCCATCTTGATGAAGGAGAGGAGGTTGAGGGCCTCCTTGGAGGTGATCGAGTGGGCGTGGCAGAGGATGCCGTAAGCGCGGCCGATCTGGTCAAGCAGGGTCTCGGCGCGCTGCTGGAGCAGGATCTGGCGGGCGTTCTGCTCGTGCTCGAGGATCTGGGCGATCACCCTGTTCAGCCTTCCGATGATCTCCTCCTCGGCCTCGCCGAGCGTGGTCTGATTGGAGACCTGAAAGAGGTTCCCCATTGCTTCGGTCCCCTCGCCGTGGAGGCCGCGGACCGCAAGGCCGATCTTGTTGACCGAGTTGATGATCTTGTTGACCTGCTCAGACATGACAAGGCCGGGCAGGTGCATCATGGCGCTGGCACGCATGCCGGTGCCGACGTTCGTCGGGCAGGCGGTGAGGTAGCCGAGGTCGTTGTGGAAGGCGAAATCGAGCGAATCCTCCAGCTCCGTGTCGGTCTGGTTGATCATCTTGTAGACCTCGTCGAGCTGCAGTCCCGCGCGGATCGCCTGCATCCGGAGGTGGTCCTCCTCGTTGATCATGAAGCTGAGGGTCTGTGCCGTGTTCATGACGACGGCGCTGCCGGCCCCCTTCGCGGCGTGCTCGCGGCTGATGAGGTGGCGCTCGACGAGTACCTGCTTCTCAAGCGGTGAGAGATCCTCGAGCTTCTCGGAAAAGGACTCCGACATTTCGGGAAGTCCCTCCACCGCCCCGCGGATCTCCTCGAGGACGGCCACGCGCTCGGCCTTCTTGGCCCATCCGGGGAAGGGCTTCCCCTTCAGGTTGCGGGCAAGACGGACGCGGCTGCTCACGACGATCTGGTCGTGCGGCCCGGAGCCGCTGAGCCATTCGCCGGTGTTGGCGATGATGCGGGAGAGCTTCATGACTTCTTCCGGGGTTTGGGCACGATCGGTTCCGCCTCACCGGTGGTGAGCTCTGCCACGCGGTTCACGGAGGGAGCGACCGGCTTCCCTGCGGCGGCGGCCTCCTGCTCCCCCTCGATCTCAAGGCGGCGGATCTTGTCGCGGAGGGTCGCGGCCTCCTCGAAGTGCTCCTCGCTGACGGCCTTGTCCAAATCAGCCTGCAACACCGCAAGCTCCTGCCCGCGGCGGCGGGCCGCAGCCAGCTTCGCGGGAACCTTGCCGGAGTGGATGACTCCGCGATGCATATTCTTGAGCATCCCGGAGAGGCCCTCGGCGAACGTGTCGTAGCAGGCACTGCAACCGAGGCGGCCGGTCTTCTTGAAATCAGTCTGGGAGAATCCGCAGACAGGGCAGCGGACCCCCGAGGGATTCTTCTCGATCTCCTGGGCAGCGCCGAGTCCAAGCAGGAGATCGGCGAGGGCAAACCCCGTGGGATCATTGACCCCCTTCTCCTTGGAGCACCCCTCGCAGAGATTCACCTTCTGCATCTTCCCCTCCACGATCTGCGTGAGGAAAACAGTGGCTTCCTTGGAATGGCAGACGTCGCAGAACATGGGTGTGCAGGGTGAGTTCCTTTAATAGATCGGCGTACCCTCCGTCTGTGTCAACTCGCGGAACCGCGCGATCAGGCGGCGCGTGATGGGGCCCGGCTTGCCGTCGCCGATGGGGCGCTTGTCGAGTTCCACGGCGGGAATGATCTCCGCGGCGGTCCCGGTCAGGAAGCACTCGTCGGCCGTGTAAATATCGTAGCGGGTCATCTGCGGCTCGGAGACCTCCAGCCCCAGCTCGTCGGCGATCTGGATCGCGACGGCCCGGGTCACGCCGGCAAGCGCGCCGGAAGAGATCGGCGGGGTGGTGATGGCTCCGTCGGAGACCAGGAAGATGTTGTCACCCGTGCACTCGGCCACCAGTCCCTGCTCGTTGAGCATCAATCCCTCGCCGGCTCCGGCGTGGGTGGCCTCGATCTTGGCCATGATGTTGTTGAGGTAGTTGAGCGACTTCACCATCGGACTGAGAGCCCCGTGGGCGATGCGGCGCGTCGAGCAGGTGACGACCTTGAGACCCTTCTCGTAGCTCTCGGCAGGATAGAGGGTGATCTTCGCCGCGATGATGATGACGGTCGGCTTCGGGCAATGCTCGGGGCTCAGGCCCAGATTCCCCTTGCCGCGCGTCACGACGAGGCGGATGTAACCGTCCTTGAGTTCGTTGCGGCGGATCGTCTCAAGCAGAGCCTCGGTCATCTCCTTGCGGTCGAGCGGGATCACCATGCAGATCGCCGCGGCCGACTTGTAGAGGCGATCGATGTGCTCCTCCAGGCGGAAGACCTTGCCGTTGTAAAAGCGGATGCCCTCGAAGACACCGTCCCCGTAGAGAAGGCCGTGATCGAAGACTGAAACCTTGGCCTCGGACTCAGGGTAAAAAACTCCGTCGATATAGATCTGCATCGTCCCTCCAGTATGCGGCGGCGACGGAGGACTGAAAAGTTGAATCGGTGAAGAGAAACCGTTTCCGGGAGGCCTTTCCTGAGAGGGAGCAATCCAATCTTCTTCGACGGAATCGGGAGATGCCGAGGCAAAGGCGGATGCCATCAATCTGAAGATAACCCGAGGGATGACAACAACGCCCATCGCCGAAAAAACCAGCTAATTCAACCGGAATAAGAGTGGAAATGGTATCACGCATCTCGGCAAGGGCGGCCAGCGGTAGCGCACGGGATATCCCCGAGTATTGCACACCAATCTCCATGATCATCCTAGGGAAGCGCTGATTAAATCGCATGCAGGCTTTCATGGGATTCAATCAGCGCTTCCCAAGCACTTCACCTTGATGGTCGTGCAGGGAAATTGAACCTCCAAGTGAGTGCACCCTGCCAGTCACACAAAGAAAAGCGCCGCACCCTTGCGGGAGCGGCGCTTTCAAAAGCGTTTGGTTCGGCGAGGCTTACTTGCCCTGCTTCTCCTCGATGTACTTCACGACATCGCCGACTTTCTGGAGCTTTTCGGCATCCTCGTCGGGGACTTCCACGCCGAATTCCTCTTCGAAGGCCATGACAAGCTCGACGGTGTCGAGTGAATCGGCTCCGAGATCCTCGATGAAGGAGGCGTTGATGGTGACTTGTTCAGCGGTCACGCCGAGCTGCTCGACGATGATGTCGCGGACTTTTTCTTCGATGGTTTTTTCAGACATGGTTGTTGTGGTTATCGGATACCGAAGCACGAGTAAAGAGCGTAGTCGGGATTGGCAATGATTTTTATGCCTCCCCAAGCGGGAGCAGTTCTGTTCGGCTGAATGGATGCCGGCGCCATTCACCGTTTTTCAGCGCAGTGTCTTCCTCTCCGCCAACCCTGCGGAGGTCTACGCTTTCCATGAGGATCCTCGCAACATCACCAGGATCTCCCCTCCCTCGCTCCGCGTGGAGCGGGTGGAATGCTCCGTCCCTGCGCGGGCCGGCGAGGAGTTCCGGTTGCGCGTGAGACAGTTCGGACTGCCGCTCGATTGGGTGGGAGTCTGGGAGGAGACGGTGCCGCACGGGCAGCTTGTCGACGGGGCTAGAAAGTCCCCCTTCCGGCATTGGCGTCACCAACACCTCTTCCGCGCGGAGGGATCGGGAACGGTCATGACCGACCGGGTCGAGTACGCGCTTCCGTTCGGATTCCTTGGCCGACTGCTCGATGAGACCGTGATGAGGGTTGTCTTCACGGCCATGTTCCTCGCACGCCACAAGGCGACGGCGGCCTTTTTTAAGAAAGGTTACAAAAGTTAAAAAGGTGCAGTGGGCAGGACTAAGGAAGGCCGCACGGGGGATCGGCAATAGGCTATTGGGGAGAGGTGATGAGGTATCGGTTGCCCGAGGCTGAACCCAACATTTTCAGGCATCGCTTCTCGGCCCCATTACCTATCCCCGATAGCCTATTCCCCACTCCCGCCGCCAGGCCCTGCTGCCTACGGCTGCGGCGTGACGGTGGCGGTCGCGGTGTATCCTTCCTGATTCGCGAGCGAAGCCTCGATGGTGTAGGTCTCGCCGGCCTTCATCCTGGAAGTGGGGATGCGCTCGGCGTAGATGATGAACTCCTCGGGGTTGATCTCGACGAATCCCTTCGTCGGCTGGAAGGCGCGGTCCTCCGACCAGCGGCCGATCACGATGCCCGCCGCATCCTTGGTCACGACCTCGAGACGCTGGTCGTTGGGGTAGAGAATCTCGATCTCGTGCTTCCGCTCATTGGAGATCTTGAGGGAGACATCCAGCTCGGGAGTCTGGGAAAGCGAGAACTCCGAGGGCTCGACGCTCAGGACCATGGGTGTCGAGCCGCCGGCACCCTTGCCGACTTTCAACGATCCGAACATCCCCTTGAAGAATTTCTTCACCTGTTGCCCTGCAGGGGGTCTCGGGGGCTTGGGAACATACATCCCGTATCCCTCGCGCCCCGCCTCGGCCAGCGCGGCCTTGGCTTCCTGGCGTTCCGTGTAGAAGGGACTATCGGCCTGGGGGCCCGTGATCGAGATGTCCCGGATCTCGCTCTTGCTGATGGTGTCCCGGCTTGGGGCGTTGGTGCTTTGAGCGGTCATGGAGCTGCAGGCGCCCGCCATGAGGAGGGCGGCGGCAAGCAAACGGGTGTGTGCGGTCCGGAACATCCCATGAGGCGTAACCCGACCGGGGCACCGGTTGCAAATGTTATCCCGGCGGACTACGCTCCCGGGCATGCAACGGCTTCCCATCCTGATCGGTCTTTTAGGCTTTCTCGCCTCCTTGGGGCCGTTGGGTCCGCTGGCCCACGCCGGGGGCTCCAACAAGAAAAAGGATGCCTTCGCGATCCGTATCCACGGGGAGGGAAGCCCCGAGGATGGGGAGAAGTTCTCGGTGCCCGTCGTACTACTCGACGGCAGAAAGGCCTCGCTCTCCATCATGCCGCTCCTGAGCGAGCACGACATCAAGGCCGTCTACCCGTTCAGGGCATCCGACGGCACCTACGGCGCCTACCTCCGGCTCGACGGACACGGCTCCAATCTCCTCACCCAATACTCCATTGAGAAGTCGGGACGTAGCAGCGTTCTGGCCGTCATGATCGACGGCCGTCAGGTCGCCGATCTCATGGTCGACGCCCCCGTGCGCGACGGGATCTTTGTGATCCCCTCGGGCATGACCCTCGTGGAGTCGGCCAAGATGGCGAACTCTTTCCCGATCATGGGGCAGGAGAAGAACCCCTCTCAGAAAAAGAAAAAGCAACCCTTCTCCCCCACCAACATCATGCTTCCCCCGAAGGCCTCCGATCTGCGCAACGCCTCGGCCCCGACACCCGCCGCACCATGACAACAGCTCCCGCACCCCACGCCTCCGGACTTCGTGCCGGATGGATCCTGGTGACAGCCCTCATTTCCTTCTGCGTGCTGGGAACCTGGTTCACCGCAAGCAACTACCGACAGCAGGTCTTCTCGAGCGCCAAGGGCGTCGTCCTTGAGAATCAATGGCCCGAGAGCAGGATTGAGGTCGGATTTCCCGAGGCGGAAGCAGTGCATCTAAAGCCCGGACAAACTGCCAAGATCACCGTGGAAATGGAAAAGACCGCGCTGCAGGGTGTCGTCCTCTCAGTGAATTCCTCCAATTCCTCCAAGGCGGGCAAGGATGCCACCGTCATCGTCAAGCTCACCGGGGAAGCCGGCAATTCCGGTCGCGCAACCACGGGGAGTGACGATCGGAAAAACCACCGCTACCTTCCCGCAGGTGCTTCCTGCAGCGTGACCATCGACACGACGGTCCCGCCGTCGGATCCCACGGCCCGCGAAATTCCCCGGAAATGAGCCGGGAAAAAAGAGTCTCCGTGGTTCCGAAGAAACCCGCCGCCCCCCCAAGCTGGCTCCCGTGGGGGCTTGCCCTGCTCTCCGGCGTGCTGGTGGGGGCTTGCTTCCCGCCTTGCGACGTCCATTGGCTCTCCTGGTTGCCCTGGGTGGCCTTGGCACCGCTCTGCTGGGCAATCTGGATGCCGCCTCGTCCTGAGCGAGGAGGAGAGAATGCAACGGGAGCGAAGTCATGGGCCCTCCACTGCTTCCTGCTCGGCTGGCTCGGCGGCACGGTTTCCTTCCTGATCTCGCTTCACTGGATCGTCACGGTGACCATTCCCGGATGGGTGGCGCTCTGCGTCATCATCGGCCTCTATCACGGACTCTGGGCGCTCTTTGCCGGAACGGTGCTTCGGAACCTCGGCGAGGGAGGGGACTCCGCCGCATCATGGCTCGGCTCGCTGCGTAATCTTCTGGTCGCCCTCCTCGCGGCGGCGGCCTGGGTCTCCGTCGAATGGCTGCGCGGGACCCTCTTCACCGGATTCGGCTGGAATGCGCTCGGCGTCTCCCTCCGCAACAGCATCCCGCTCATCCAGATCGCCGGCATCACCGGAACCCCCGGCCTGACCTTTCTCTGCGCGCTGGGCGGAGCCACCGCGACCATCACCGTGAAGCGTCTCGCAAGCGAGATCCGCTCGGGGAAGCCTCGACCGCACGTCGATTTCTTTGCCGCCGTCTTCCTCGTGGTGCTCTGCTTCGGCTACGGGGTGCAGAGGATCACCGCGCCCCCCGCACCGACCATCCCGCTGAAAGTGGCCGGCCTGCAGGGGAACATTCCCGTCTACGACTACTGGGACAAGAAATGCGAGGGCGCCATCATGGAGCGCTATGTCCGGATGAGCCGCACGGCGCTTGCCGGAGACCCCGATCTGGTCGTCTGGCCCGAGGCCGCGACACCCCGTCCGCTGCTGCTCGACGAGATCATTTTCGGTCAGGTGAAGCAGCTGGCGGAAAAAACACGCGCCGACTTCCTGATCGGGAGCGTCCACTACGAGCAGGAGCCCCGGGGTGACTACAACTCGGCCATTCTCCTCTCCGGTCATGCCTCTTCGGCACAGCTTTATCACAAGGTGCACCTGGTGCCTTTCGGCGAGTTTGTACCGTTCCGCCACTCCTTCCCTCCGCTGGGTTGGATTGTCGGCGACCGCGTCCCCTACGACTTCGACCCGGGCAAGGGGCCAGCACTTCTCGAGCTCTCGGCCAAGCCCGTTAAGATCGGCCCTCTGCTCTGCTTCGAGGATACGCTCGGGGACCAGACGCGCCGCTCCGCCGCTCTGGGTGCCCAACTGCTGGTCACCCTCACCAACGACGGTTGGTTCGAGCACTCCGTGGCGACGCGGCAGCATCTGGCCAACTCCCAGCTACGGACCGTAGAGAACGGCCTACCCCTCCTCAGGGTGGCTGACACAGGGATCACCTGCGTGGTCGACCGCCTCGGCCGCGTGAAGGAGGTCCTGCACGGCCCCGATGGGAACACCTTCATCGAGGGGATCCTTGAGTCCGAAGTTGCGGTGCCCGCCGTTCCCTCGCCGACCTTCTACAGCAGGCACGGCGATCTCTTCGCCCATGCCTGCCTCGGAATCACGGCCGCCATATCTGCGCTGGCCCTGCTCCGCCTGCGTCGGCGTGATTCAAGAATGAAAATCACTACCGCCCCATAAGAAGCCTAGCCCTCCTCTCTTCAGAGCGCCTTATGGGCCCCGTCGCAGAGGGCTCCGTTGCCACTGTGCTTGCAGCCGCAGAAGTAAACCGTCCCATCCTTTTCCGCCTTGTACGGAACCGGAGCGAAGCTGCTCATCTTGTGGGATCCATCGCAGAAGGGTTGTGAGGCGCTCTTGCCGCAGGAGCACCAGTAGTAGGTCTGGCCGGCCTTGACCTCGACGGGGATGGGGGATTTCTGGGCGATGACGGGTTCGGACATGGGATTTCGATGGTTGAGGTTTTGCTTAATGCAGTTAACAATCTGGACAGCCATTAGGCCGATGACAACACGGTAATTTTCAACACGCCACCCACACCATCTATGAGCCACACGATCCCCGAGAAGCAATTGCTTGATGCCCTGAACTGGCGCTACGCGACCAAGACCTTCGATGCCTCGAAGATTATCCCCGAGACCACCTGGAAGACGCTTGAGGAAACGCTGGTTCTCTCCGCCTCCTCGTTCGGCCTCCAGCCCTACCGCTTTCTCGTGGTGAAGGATCCCGCGATCCGCAAGCAGCTCCAGCCTCACTCCTGGAACCAGACCCAGGTCGTCGATGCCTCCCACTACGTCGTCATGACAGCGCGCACCGCGATGACCGAGACCGAGATCGACCGCTTCCTCGACCGTGTCGTCGAGGTGCGCGGCATCCCCCGCGAGACGCTCGAGGGATACCGCGGCATGATGTACGGCAGCCTCCTGAGTCCCGGCGCCGAATCACGCATTCCGCATTGGGCCGCCCTTCAGGCCTACATCGCCCTGGGAAATCTCATGACCTCGGCCTCCCTGCTCGGCGTCGACACCTGCGCGATCGAGGGATTCGCCCCGGCGGAATACGACGCCATCCTCGGACTCAAGGAGCAGGGATACGCCTCGGTCGTCTGCTGTGCGCTCGGCTACCGCAGCACGGAGGACAAGTACGCCGGCCTCGCCAAGGTCCGCTTCCAGAACAGTGATCTGATCAAGACCGTCTAAGTCCGGTGATTCCCGACCAAGAACGCGATCTCGGCCAGCAGCCTCTGGCCCGTCTCCTAACGGAACTGGGCCTCAAGCCGCACGATCTGGTCGCGGCCTCCACCGAGCAGATCACCCACAAGATGGTGCAGCGGGGTTGCAAGGGCCGCCGCCTCACGCGCAACGTCCAGGGGAAACTCCTCCGTGCGCTGAACACCGCCTCCGGCAACACCTATGGTCTGCCCGACCTCTTCACTTACTGAGAGAAGAGGAAGCATATCGTATTTTTCCCCGCAGAGGCGCTGAGGCGCAGAGAGGGATTGAAATCTTGAAAATACGAAAAGGCCTCATGAGCGCGGCCAACATCACTCTCACGCATTCGTATACTCACGATAAATTCTTTCCTCTGCGTCTCTGCGCCTCTGCCCGAGTAATCTCTTCTCTTTGACCTAACAGTCTTTCCTATGTCTTTCCTCAACATCGCCGCCTACAAGTTCGCGGAGTTGCAGGGGCTTCCGGAACTCCGCGAGCGCTTGCGCGCCGAATGCTGCGCGGCGGGACTCAAGGGGTGTATCCTGCTCAGCCCCGAAGGGATCAACCTCTTCATCGCGGGAGAGCCAGCTGCCGTGGAACAGCTCCTTGCAACGCTGCGCTCCATACCCGGCCTTGGGAACCTCGCAGAGAAGCGGAGCGAAAGCACGGAGCAGCCTTTCAACCGGATGCTGGTCAAGATCAAGGAGGAGATCATTGCCTTCGGCGTCGAGGGGATCAACCCGGCCCGCCACACCTCACCGAGAATCACGGCAAAGGAGCTCAAGCAATGGATCGACGAGGGACGTGAGTTCACCCTTCTCGACACGCGCAACACCTACGAGGTGAAGCTCGGCAGCTTCGCCGGTGCAACGACCCTGCCGATCCGCCACTTCAGGAAATTTCCAGAGGCCGTCGCCAAACTGCCCGAGGAGATGAAAGATCGGCCGGTGGTCAGCTTCTGCACCGGCGGCATTCGCTGTGAGAAAGCGGCCCCTTATCTCGAAATGGCCGGCTTCCGCGAGGTGCTTCAGCTCGAGGGAGGGATCCTGAAATATTTCGAGGAGTGCGGCGGAGCCCACTGGAACGGCGAGTGCTTCGTCTTCGACAAGCGCGTCGGCGTTGATCCCTCGCTGCAGGAAACTGGCAGCCAGCTCTGCTTTGCATGCCAAGAACCTCTCACAGCGGAGGAACTCAAGGATCCGCGCTATGTCTATGAGCGGAGCTGCCCCTACTGCTACGAGGAAAAGGGCTAGGGAAGCGCTGATTAAATCCCATAGACCGGAAGCTCATCAGGCTGGAGGAACGGATCAAGAAAGACCTCGATAAAGAAGCACTCGCTTTGTTTGTTGAGGCCTCCTTGAAGTGGCGCGCGTACCGCGATGCGCAGATCAACTCCGAGGGGGATGTCTATCGAGGCGGGAGTATGCTTTCCCTGATCCGGAGTCAGGCTTTCATTCGCCTCACCAACGAGAGGCTAGCCGCCCTTCAAAAGTTAAACCCCGAAGGAAAGTACAAAGCCGATTAGAAGAAGCCCGACGGATGGCCGGTAAGCAGCCCCAATAGGTGCAAACCAAGCCCGCGGGGTCGGGCAAGGATAATTCCGCGAAGCGGAACCCTTGATTCAGGGCGGCACAGCTTGCCGGGAGGCAAGTGCCGCTCCATGGCCTGGGAAAGCCTGAATGGAGTCTTGCGGTGGCAAGAACGACGTAGGGTCTTTGCTTCAATCACTCCCGAGATATGAACCCTTCGGGCTATGCGTCATCGCATAGGCTACGCCGTGCCACCGGCACTCGGCGTTGTGGTAAATGTTCGGGATTCGCCTCGGAGCCGCCCACTGAAAACAGCGAGGAGCCCACATTCCTTTTTGCTTGTCGGGAAAGCCTGCGCTGATGAGATCCAAGGGTGCTTCCCACGCTTTACCCTTGGTTCCTGATTGCCCTTGCCTCCTATCTGCTCGGATCGATTCCTGCGGGATTCATCGCGGGCAAAATCTGCGGCATGGATCTCCGCACGCAGGGCAGTGGGAACATCGGCGCCACCAACGCCCTGAGGGTCCTCGGAAAGAAGTGGGGCTACGCGGTCTTCCTCTTCGACTTCCTGAAGGGATGGCTTCCCGTGAAATTCGCCCTGATCTGGAGCGCTTTTGCAGCCATCGATCCGGCCTCCGCCCCCGGCGCGCTCGCCGCCCTTGGTGCACTCATCGGCCACAGCTTTCCGGTGTGGCTGGGATTCAAGGGGGGCAAGGGGATCGCCACTTCGGCAGGAGTGATCGTCGCGCTCTTCCCTCAGGCATTCCTCTTCTGTCTGGGCGTCTGGTTACTGCTCTTCACGACGACGCGCTATGTATCGGTCGCCTCGATCGCTGCCTCGATCGCCCTGCCCTCGGCTGTCGGCGCCCTCTTCCTGCTCCACCGCACCGACTGGCTGGCATTCGTGGTCTCGATCGCGATGTGTTTCCTGGCGGTCTGGCGACATCGGTCGAATATTGCCCGCCTGCGCGCGGGGACTGAATCCCGCTTCGAACGCAAAAAGAAATGAGCACCCCGTCCGTTGCTGTCATCGGTGCGGGGGGGTGGGGCACGGCCCTGTCTCTCCTGATGGCCCGCCGCGGCATCAATGTTCCCCTCTGGGGCCACGATGCCCGTCACATCGGGGTGATGCAACGCGAGCGAGCCAACGTGAAATACCTGCCCGGCATCACGCTTCCTGAAAGGATCCTTCCAACCTCGGAATTGGCCGGGTGTCTCGATTCGGAGATTCTCTTCGTTGCCGTCCCCTCGAAACATCTCGCCGAGGTGACCGACCGGATCGCCGAAACCGCCGGGCCACGAAAGCCCGTGCTGGTCTCCTGCACCAAGGGAATCGAACGGGAGCGGGGTCTGCTCATGAGCGAGGTGATCGCCGCCCGTTTCCCCAGCGCCACGATTGCCGTGCTCTCGGGCCCCAATCTCGCTGGCGAAATCGCGAAGGGGATTCCCTCAGCCGGTGTGATTGGCTGCGGTGAGCGCGATGCACTGAAGGCGATTCAGTCACTTTTCGAGGGAACAAGCTTCCGCGCCTACTCAAGCGGGGATCTTCGCGGGATCCAGCTTGGAGGGGCCCTTAAGAATGTCTTCGCCATCGCGGCCGGCATCTCCGACGGACTCGGCCTCGGTGAGAATGCCAAGGCGGCTCTCGTCACCCGGTCCCTTGCGGAGATGATGCGTCTCGGCACGGCGATGGGAGGAGAACGCGAAACCTTCGGCGGTCTCAGCGGGATAGGAGACCTCATGGTCACCTGCTTCAGCGAGCGGAGCCGGAATCATCAGGTCGGGTTCCGCCTCGGGCAGGGCGAGACGCTTTCCGGAATCACCTCCTCCATGGCCATGGTGGCGGAGGGCGTCCCGACAGCCGCCAGCGCCCACGCTTCGGCTCGCCGCCTCGGCGTCGAAACCCCGATCATCGACGAGGTTCACGCCCTGCTGCAGGGGACCAAGTCGCCCACTGAGGCTATGAAAGCGCTGATGAACCGCCAGCTCAAGGCAGAGGGATAGGGAAAAGGATGAGGGATGAATGATGAATGATGAAATGCCTTCGGCGCCCGTTGGAATGGCCCCTTTCTAAACCCTTCATAATTCATCATTCATCATTCATAATTCGTCCATGTCCGCCATCCACATCGCCCGCAATCACCAGCCCTTCGGCACGTTCTCAGAGGAGGATCTCCGCGAAGGAATCGTCTCCGGCCGCTTCGTCTCCAGCGACCTTGCCTGGCGCGAGGGAATGGCCGAGTGGAAGCCTCTCGGCGAGATGGCCCCGCAGTGGGGAATGGAAACACCGGCCCCGGCTCTCGCACCTGCCCTCACTCCCGCGGCAACTGGCGACACGGAAACTCCCCCCGCAGCTCCCGTCGAGGGAACGGAGCCTGCATGGGAGGAGCGCGAACGGATCGGCTTCTTCCCCGCGATCGCACAGACAGTCAGCGCCGTGCTGATGCGCCCCTCCCCCACCTTTGCGGCGATGAAGCAGAGCGGCGGCCTCGCCAACCCGCTTCTCTATTTCGTGCTGCTGAGCAGCGCCATGTTTGCGGTCTCCGCCCTCTACCAAATGGGCGCCACCTCGATGAACCCCGAGGTCTTCGCCAAGGGCCTGCCACACGCTTCCAAGACCGCCTTCTCGGTGGCCCTCATCGGCTCGATCCTGATATCACCCGCGCTCTATGTGGTCAGCGCCTTCCTCTCCTCCGGCATCACCCATCTCTGCCTGAGGATTCTTGGCGGGGCGACCAGACCCTTCGAGACCACCTTCCGGGTCATCTGCTACGCCCAGGCCAGCGCCATGGTCTTCAACCTCCTGCCACTCTGCGGCGGCTTGATCGGAGTGATCTGGGGTGCCTACTGCATCATCATAGGACTCAAGGAGACTCAACGCACCTCCGGCCTGAAGGCCACGCTTGCGATCACCCTTCCCGGACTGCTCTGCTGCGGCGGTCTGCTGCTGATTGCCACGGCGGCCGGCATCAGCATGGCCGAGTTGAGCAAGTACTCCCATTAAGAGGACAGGGGTGAAGATCCGGTGGCGCCCTGCGATCCCCGGAGGCCATGACTCCGAGCTGGTCTGGGGATCCATCCTCCTGCTCGCGGCCCTGCTTGCAACCGCATGGCTCTTCTCGGGAATCGCCACACCGCGCTGCCAGCTGCATGCGGCAACCGGGATCCCCTGCCCGACCTGCGGCATGACGCGCGCAACCTGGCACCTTCTGCGTGGAGAGATCGGTGCGGCCTTTCTCCTCAACCCCCTGATGACGGCGGCACTCCTCGGTGCCCCTCTCTATGTTGGTTACGCCGCAGTGGTCGTCGTTGGAAGACTGCCGCGCCTGCGGTTGGAAGCCCTGACGAAAACCGAGGCCAAGTTGGTGAGATTCGCGGCAGTCGGACTTCTCGCAGCGAACTGGATTTATCTTCTGCTGATGAGACTCTAAAGCTGATGCCTGGAGAAGCGATTTTGAAACCGAACTCCGAAGATGAAAGTGATGCAACCTGCGAAAGGGATGAGCAGGTTAGGGTGCCGGAGGCAGCCCGAGTACAGCGAGTGGCAGTCTCATGCGAATGAGCGAGTCAATTGGCGCAAGATCCCCGCCGATAGGAGTTGCGGAACCAAGTCGCTTGGAAGCGGCGCGGTAGACGAGCGAAGCGAGCCCTGTAGTGGTGGCACTGTCCGCCGGGCGGCGGATGCCATCAAATGGAAGATCGAAGATGGAAGCCAATCTCCTGCTCGCTGGCCTCTGGGGATCGAGCACATCTTCCAGGACGTTGGGACTCCTAGAATCGACAAGACTTCTTTGCGGTCAGGAGATTGTGTCTAATCGCTCTCCTCAACTTCGGAGTTCGGGTTTAGGTGTGAAGTTTCAGGAGGTTGTTCATGCGAAGGAGAGTTGGGATACTTGGGTAAATGAAGATCCAAAAAAACCAACCACATCCAACGCATGAAC
>Ga0208327_1000047_pt1 | contig 33228 bp, 33 predicted proteins | sample LakMenEpi26Jun08_FD_150733 | JGI IMG/M metagenome (GOLD analysis project Ga0208327, IMG submission 150733) | Freshwater microbial communities from Lake Mendota, WI - 26JUN2008 deep hole epilimnion (SPAdes) | ecosystem: Environmental > Aquatic > Freshwater > Lake > Epilimnion/Euphotic zone ...
AAACGCCGTCGGGCGCGTATGTCGTTGCCGACGACAATAGTGAACTTTTGCTGCGCAGCAAAACCAAAGAGCCGGAAGGCGCGCGCGTACCTTTTGCCGTTACACGCGAAGCCATATCCGAGCCGGGCCGTATCAAGCCGCCAGAGATACTATTGCGGGATAGCGCGCATGATCAACCCCTGACTGGCAAGGATGCCCTGTGGGACGCGCGTTTGGCGTCTCTTGGTCAATCTGCCATCAACGCGTCAGTCGCCGAGGGCTTTGACGTCGCCATCGCTGGCCAATCACATGTCGGCGATGTGACCATAAGCTTTCAACGCACCAAAGCTGGGCTGGTGTTCGACATTGATGGTGTCGGTGATGCGTTCGCTATCAATATGGTCGCCGCGACCGAAATTGCGCGTCTGCTGCGCCTTTACCAAGTCGGCGCGATGGTCATGATCGATTTTGTGTCGATGGAGTCCAAGGCACAGCGCACGCAAATTGCCGAAGCCTTTGATGCCGCATCCTTAGCAGACGCCCGTCCGTTTGAGCGCACCGCCATCAATGGCTATGGCATGATGCAGGTCGTGCGTGCACGGCCAAGGCCGTCTGTGCTCGATCATCTGTTCGGCACGCGCATCGCGGCATTATCAGACGAGACACAGGCCTATTGGTTGTTGCGCGCGGTGGCGCAGTCATCAGGTTTCGGCGCACGCACCGTGACGACACGGCCGGAGGTTGCGACATTGCTGCAGTCCGAACGATGGGCGACATGGCGCGCGGCGGCTGTCCGTCTTGCGGGCGCGGATATGGTCGTGGTTGCAGATGAAAAGGCCACAGGCTATGGCCATGTCCATGTCGCACAAAGCTAATCTATGCCCATTATGCGGAAAGCCGGTAGTGGCGGAATCCAAGCCTTTTTGCAGTCAGGGATGCAAGGATCGTGACCTGCTGAAATGGCTGGACGAAGGCTATCGTGTGCCGGGGCCGCTGGCCGATTATGAAGATAGCATCGGTTCCGACGGCGGCGACTGATTTTGCGCTTGCCAAGAGGCGCATCGCCTCTCTATAGGCTGCGCTCCCACGCGGTTTTCACCGCGTAGCCCGAGTAGCTCAGGGGTAGAGCAGCGGATTGAAAATCCGCGTGTCGGTGGTTCAAATCCGCCCTCGGGCACCATTTTTCCGGTGTTAAAGATGTTAGCAACAGAAGGGCAAGCATCGCTTGGTATGCCGCTATGCGTATGCGTATGCGTATGCGTATGCGTATGCTGCGCCGCGTTCTCGCAATAAAAAAGCCGGAGCAGCGATGGCTGCCCCGGCTTCTTTTGCCCTGAAGAATTCAGGATATTAGAACTTGTACTTCACCGATGCACCATAAGTGCGTGGTGTGTTTGGATAGCCCGAAATCGAACCAGCCTGCACAACGCTTGGGAAGATGACAGAGAGATATTTCGCATCTGTCAAGTTACGGCCCCAAAGCGAGAATTGCAGACCGCTGTCTAAACGCAGCGTTACCGCTGCACTGAGGTCATTTACTTCACGCTTATACTGACGCCAAGCTGGGTTTTCGTTGATTACGACCTTTGATTCATTGTGATAATCGGCGTTCAGGATCAAGGTAGTCCCTTCGTTCAGGTCCGCCGTGTAGGTTGCACCCAATGTTGTCGACAGTTTTGGAATTCCAGCCACTGATTGGCCACTGACGTCACCAAATTGTGATCCGACATAGCTGTCATATTTGGAGTCGAGATATACGAAGGCCGCACGCAATTGCAATGCATCGGTCGGGTTGACACTGCTGTCAAATTCGATCCCCTTCACCGACTGCTTACCGGCGTTGGACAAAACAAAGCCCGTGCCAATGAAGCTGTTGCCTTGGAAATTTTTGATCGATTGATCAAAAATGGTCAGGTTGAATGCAACGCGGTCCCATTTTGCTTTCAAGCCAAGTTCAATAACCTTTGCCTCTTCAGGAAGCGCATAACGCGTTCCGCTGGTGAGGTTGGCGGTTGCAAGGCCAGCCGTGCGAATGGCCGACGCGGCAAGCGGTGCGCCTTGTGCTGGCGAGCCCGCAACAAAATCCGACGCGAATGGACGCGAGTCAATCGACATGTTCCACGACGTTGCCTTAAACCCTGTACCATAGCTGGCATACAGGTTAATGTTGTCCGTCGCTTCCCATGCCAAACGTGCCGAATAGGTCAGCTTACCATCGCTCGTACGGCCATCTTCAACCGCATTCGGGATGTTCAGGAATGGCGGCAAGAATTGCAATGCCGCAAGACCAAGGAACGGGTTACATGTACCAGAGCGCGTGGGGTTGGGCGTTGAAGCAGGTGGCGCATTGGTCACGGTGGCGCAACCATTGATCCGCGGGAACAATCCGGTGGAGAGTGCAGTGCCACCTGCAGGTACAAAGCCTGCCGGAAGTGCTGCAGGCAATCCGGCATTGGCGCCGACTTGTACAAGGTCAATCGCGGAGAAGACGTCCGTAACCCGAATGTCGCTCGCAAGGATATCCTTCTTGTCCTTGGTATAGTTGAAGCCGCCCGTCAGAACGAGACCATCGGTAAGTTCTAAATCGGCCGTTCCAAAGACGGAGTAGGCTTTGTTCTTGTAGTCCCAATCTTCAAAACGACCTTGTCCTTGGCCACCAAATGGAGCTGCGGACGCAGGTACACCGGCTAATGCACGAATGGTTGGTTCAAGACCTACATAACTGCCGCCAGTAAGGGCATTAGCGTAATTCCGGAAATCCTTACCAAGAGTCAATGCCTCCTTTTTATTGATGCTTTCATCAAAATAATAACCGCCAAGCAAGAAGTTGAATGGGCCATCAAAATCCGAAGCCAAACGCAATTCCTGCGTTTTCGTGCTGATATCCACATCGCCACGGTTCTGGCCGATCAAATCTGCACTGGTAAAATCGCTGTCGGCGTTCGTTTTGGCGCGTGATTTACGATATGCGGTGATTGAGGTGAGGCTCAACGAACCCATTTCATAATCCGCTTGCATCGAAACACCACCATTGGTGATTTTGTTTTCCGATGCGAAATTCTGATATTCGCTGTAGCTGAAGATTCCGCCTGAGTTCACCTTGCCACCGATGGCACGAATGGCGGCACCGGTCGGACCGTCGAAGATATTGCCGACGAAGCAGCAATTTTCATCAATCTTGTCATAGTCACCGATGATACGAAGCTTGAAGCTCTCGGAAGGCTCGATCAACAACTGCGCGCGGCCATACCAGCGGTTACGCTCGCTTGTTTTCGACCCATCGGTCAGGTTGGTGCCGTAACCGTCAGCCTTGTTGATACCGCCAGCAAGGCTGAAAGCGATATTGTCAGAGATCGGGCCAGTCACGTCGGCCTTGGCTACGATTGCGTTACGATTGCCATAGCTGATTTCAGCAGAACCGCCGAATTCATAGCTTGGTGCAGCGGTAACAATCGAGATAACGCCCGCCGATGCGTTTTTGCCGAACAGGGTCGATTGTGGGCCGCGCAACACTTCGACGCGTTGCAGGTTGGGAAGATCGCTGATGGCTGAAGCCGAACGCGAACGGTAAACACCGTCGATGAACACGCCGACCGATCCTTCGATGCCCGGGTTGTTAGCGCCGTTACCGAAGCCGCGAATGATGAAGTTGGTGTTGGCCGAGCTTTGCAACTGGCTGACACGAAGTGTTGGAACCAAGGTCTGCAAATCTTTCAGATCGCGAACCTGCGCCCGTTCAATGGCAGCGGCCGATGTTACCGAAACGGCGACCGGTACTTCTTGAAGTGTTTGTTCGCGCTTTGTCGCGGTGACGATGATGACATCTTCATCAACTTCGTCGCTGGCTTGTGGTGCAGTATCCTGTGCAAAGGCGGCTGAACCCAAGCTTAGCGAAGCGATGCTGATTGTCGACAGCATGGCCGCCTTCAGCAGATGATTTCCCAATTTCATATTCACTCTCCTGTTGTTCATTCCACCCCGGTTCATCCGGGTTTTTATTGGGGATGAGATTTAAAATTGCCCCCAGCACCCCCCGAGCCGCCGTTAGGCCCATTGCAATATTAACTAGAAAATGATGCGCAGCAATTGATTTATCGCAAATTTGTAAAAAATAGTAAATGTGTGGTAAAAAATAGTAAATAATTGGCAAAAAAAGTAACATGTTTTTTACGGCTCCGCAGAGATATGGATAGCAAATGCCCAAAATGGTCAAAAAAACTGACCTTCCATCGAAAAAATGCGCGGCATGCGCCAAGCCGTTCGCTTGGCGCAAGAAATGGGCAAAGGATTGGGATAATGTGCTATATTGTTCCGATCGGTGCCGCAGGGCGCGATAAACAGGTATTAGCTGTTAAGATAACCCAATCCCGACGGATTGAACACTTCCTGACCCGATCTCGGCTCATGTCGTCCAAATGTCTTTTTTTTTGATGTGTAGAACGGCGCGCAGATGATCTCGGATCATTTGCGGTACGCACAGCTTTGCATTTCTATGACGATGGAATGACAAGGGATCGAAAAATAGTAATATTTTCATCATATTGGAGTCTTCCCCGCAAATTAGGTGAGCGCTTAGTTTCTTTGGGGAATCAAAAATGATCAGTATTTCAAAAGCTGCGCATCGCAGCATCAACAAGTTCACCACAGCTTCGGTCGCAGCGATTTTGGCGGCGTGTTTAACTAACCCGGCAATAGCAGAAGAAGCTGTTGATGAAGATAATGCTGGCTTGTCCGAAATTGTCGTGACCGCCCAAAAACGAACTGAAAATCTACAGGATGTGCCGATCTCTATCTCGGTTCTGGGTAGTGAGGGTATTGAAAATCGCCACATACAATCGCTGCTTGATCTGGGCGATGGCGCCATTCCTTCGCTGCGAGTCGCCCCGTTCTTTTCGCGTCCGGGCGCGCTTATCATTAACGTACGCGGCGTGGGTGTTTTGTCGGACAGCAACCAGCCAGCGCGCGATCAAGGCGTCGGCGTTTATGTGGACGGTGTGTATATGGGGCGCGCCCAAGGTTTGGGAACAGCGCTCTATGATGTTGAGAACATCGAAGTGCTTAAAGGACCGCAAGGCACTCTTTTTGGGCGCAATACCGAAGGTGGCGCGGTAAACATTGTCACCAAAAGACCGAGCGGTGAATTTGGACTGGATGCCACTTTGGGATTTGGCAATTACGGAAGCTATAAAGCCGAAGCCCATCTCGACTTGCCCGAGACAAATAACATCAGTCTGAAATTTGATGGGATTTTGACAAAGCGTGATGGTTTCGTGAAGAACCCGTTTCCAGGCGCGTTGGACTATGCCAGCTTTGACAAACGCGGTTTCCGTGCCGAAGTGCAGTGGAAGCCATCAACTAATTTTACTGCCAATTACGCCTTCGATGTCGCGCGTGACGCCACAAGTACAAATTATCTGCAATTGGTAGCGGCCCCCGTAGGTGCTCCAGCTACCACTACTTCAGCGGCGATTTTACCCAACCGTCTTTCTGCCTTGCCAATCGTGCAGCCACGGCGGGCTTCGAGCACACCTGTCGGTATGCCGCAAGATGCGAGTGTCGGTAGCACAAAGGGCATCCGTCTGGGTTTGAACTGGGATGCGACCGAAAACCTGACCTTGAAGTCCATCTCGTCTTATCGTGATATGACGCAGACCCAGTATGACAACGCCATCAATATCCCTTCGCTCCAGCAACCACGGACGTCCGCAAACCCGACGGCCAGTTTCGTCGGCTTTCAATTCGGCCGTTACAGTCTGGCACCATTTGCCCAAGATCAAATCAGCCAAGAATTTCAAGTCATTGGGGATTTCGAACGTTTGAAATTTGCGACTGGCGCGCTTTATTATCGGGAGAATGCCGAAGATAGCGCAAAAGCGTTCAATACTTTGCAATTCACCGACGCAGCAGGAACGGCCATCGTGGTCCGTTCAATTGATTATGCGGCTCAAGTTGTTCAGCGCGCCAGCCGCGTTGAAACGACAAGCATGGGTGTTTATGGGCAAGCGACCTACACACCACCGGTTGCCAACGATGCTTTCCACCTTACCCTTGGGGGGCGCTGGACACGCGACAAAAAGGTGGGCGAGCTTTTCACGATTAATGGCACGACCCCGACCATCCCTGTAAATGGTGTCAATGTTACAAGGCCTGTGCCCTTGAACGCGGCTTGGTCTCGGTTTGATCCATTGGTTAACCTGTCTATTGATGCGTCTGAAGACGTCATGATTTACGGTAAATGGAGCACGGGCTACAAATCTGGCGGTGCCAACTCTCGTTCGTTAAATTACGCGCCATTTGGACCTGAGACCGTTTCGATGTTTGAAATTGGTGCCAAGGCGGAATTTCTGGATGGGCGTGCGCGGCTTAATGTCGCTGCCTATCAAGGCGACTATAAATCCATCCAGCTCGACTTTTTCGGCCTGTATGAAGATATCGTCAACGGCGTCCGCGTTGCCACAACACGCACTACCTCAGACACCGTTAACGCCCCGGGCACAGGTAAATTGAAAGGCTTTGAAGCGGAATTTAATCTGGCCCCGGTTACTGGATTAACGCTCTCGGCCAGCTATGCTTATAACAGCGTCAAAATTCCCGCGACGCTTAATCCATTCCCACAACCCGGTAACGTCTTTATCACGGTACCGATCCCCATTTATCAGGTTTATACGCCTGAAAACACTGCAAGCGCTTCGTTCGATTATGAACTGCCGTTAAAAGATTTCACTATCCGTGCGCATCTTGACGGTAACTTCAATGATGGCTTTTACGGCAACTATAGTGACCCCGAATTTGACCCGGTCACCCGCGCCGTTCGCTATGTGCAGCTAAAGGGTGAAAAGGCGCTTATCTTTAACGGCCGCATTGCTTTTGCCGACATCGATATAGGCGCGTCAGATGCAAAGCTCACCATCGCGGTCTGGGCGCGGAACCTGTTCAACCAAGAGCATCTGTTCTACAAAGCCGGGGCGCCGCGGACTGGCATACAGGGTTTCTTTAACGAACCAAGAACCTTCGGCATGGAAGCCAAGATCAAAATATAAGATGAAGCGCCATGCCGTTCGCTCTGCGCTTTAATTATTGAACCATAAGGGGCCCGATATGCGTTACTTATTTGCCACCGCAGTATTTTTGGCTTTCACCGCCCCAGTTGCGGCTGAAGCGCGCAATATTGTCATCACCAATGATGACGGTCTGACCAGCAATGTGGTCGCGCTGTATAAAGCGTTGAAAGCCGATGGCCATGATGTGATTGTATCGGTTCCCTGTCAGAACCAAAGCGGGATGGGCGCAGCTTTAGGGTTGCGCCCGCTCACCCCTTTGGAGTCGGCTTGCCGCAACAATGCCGCCGATATAGGCGCATCCGCCGCTGGCCCGATGACCCGTGAAGGTTTGGGGAGTGATTTTTATTATGTGAATTCCACGCCAGTGATGGCGGTGTTATACGGGTTGGATATCGTCGCGATGAAACGTTGGGGCAAGGCACCCGACCTCGTACTGTCCGGCCCCAATGAAGGGCAAAATGTCGGCGCGATTGCCATCAGCAGCGGTACAATCAGCGCAGCGCAATTTGCAACGTTGCGCGGTGTTCCGGCAATTGCCTTAAGTGCGGGACAGAATAGCGCTGGCCCCGATTTGGAGAATGCGCAGTCTCCCATCATCGCCGAAAAAAGTGCGGAGATGGTGCGCGCTTTGGATGTCGCATCAAAGGGCGGGCGGATGGTTCCGGCCGGATTGGCGCTTAACATCAATTTTCCCAATGAGGCAAAGGGAGCAAAATTCTGCGTCTCAAAAGTCGGCACCTATAATGCCTATACCCTCAAATTTGCCGAAAATATGGCGGCAAGCGCATCGCCCGAAATGAAGGAAATGGCGCGGACGTATAAGATGGATATCCCGGCGCTGCCTGGCTTGTTACTCGGTCAAAATCCGATCAAACCTTCCGCTGATCAATTGCAAGATGAATCCTTCCTCCACCTTAGCTGCATTGCCGTATCGCCGATGCAAGCAGGTTATGCCGGTGATGACCAGAATATCAACTGGGTTAGCGGCGTTTTGAAAGGCTCGGCGCTGGCTAAATAAGGGTGAGGGTGCGGAGCAATGGTGCACCCACTGCCGCCAGCGTGCCGCGATGTGCCGCTTTGTTCCGTTTTCATCTTCGAACGAAAAAGCAGCCGCACGAAAATACATCGCTCCTATCGGGTTTTGAGGGGAAAAATGGTGCCGGCTACAAGGTTCGAACTCGTGACCCCCTGATTACAAATCAGGTGCTCTACCAACTGAGCTAAGCCGGCACTCGGCGCGTCCCATAGCGTCAAATGACTCCAAAGGTCCAGCCCTCAGTTGCAGCAATTTCAATATTTAGTGCATTGGGTGCCCAAAGGTGCGGATTTTCGGCAACATTGCGGAGCCAAGCGGCAGTTATCAGGGCGTCGGTCGCATGGTCTGTATAGTGGTTTAAGGGTAAATGGGGTTTCGATCCAAGCGCTTGCAACGCCAAATCGAGTCCGGTGGCATCGCGCACCTTGCTGCGGCCCTTTGCCACGCCAGCAGCGCGGGCGGCGATGGTGGTGTAAATCTCTAATGCCACTTTGCCGCGCGCCGGAAGCGGATCGAAGGGCCAAATCGCCACAGCATCGCGCAGTTGGTGCAGAAGCCGCATACCCGCAAAACTCGCCTTGGCGACTTGCGACGCGCCAATGGCGTCATAAACGGTTGAAGCCTTGCCGCTGCTGCTTTTGTTCTGCAACTCGCATTGCCGCCAAAACAGATAGTCCGATTTTGTACCATCTGCCGCGCCGAAATAGAAATGGCTGCGGTGCAGGGTTTCGAGGAAGGATGCCGCGCCCAGATCCGAGTCGTTGCAGACATGGTCGACATACGCCCAGAATGCCTTGGCAGACGCGGGCACATCATCGCCCGGCAAATAACTGCCGCGTTCGACAAAAGGCGGGGCGAAGCTGAAGTCGAAACCGATAAGCAAATCATCATCTTGCGCCAAAAGCCAGTCGGCGACGCCTTGGCGCGACCAGGCCTTGTCAGGCGGCGTTATGAGGCGCGGGGCTTCATCGCCTGCGTCACAGACCGCGAGCGCGATGCCGGGGTGTCGGCTACCTTTTGCGCCGGACCAGTCGGCGCACGCGAAACGGGTGAAGGGGCGCATTATTGGCTGTCGGGTTCGCCATTGCGCGCGCGCAGCCGGTCCCAATATTGCAGCCGCTCGATTATCTTGCGTTCAAAGCCGCGTTCGACGGGTTGGTATAAAGCGGTAGGTGTCACCGCATCCGGCCAATAATTCGCGCCCGAAAACCCGTCTGCGCTGTCATGATCATAGGCATAGCCTGCGCCATAGCCGATGTCCTTCATCAGCTTCGTCGGTGCATTCAGGATATGCGCTGGCGGCATCAGCGAGCCGGTATCCCGCGCCATTTTCCATGCTGATTTCTGCGCCTTATACGCGGCATTCGATTTAGGCGCGGTGGCGAGATAGAGGCATGCTTGCACAATGGCGACTTCGCCCTCTGGACTGCCCAAAAATTCATAAGCCTGCTTGGCGGCCAGGCATTGGACCAAAGCCTGCGGGTCCGCGAGCCCGATATCCTCACTGGCGAAACGGACCAAGCGGCGCAGCACATATAACGGCTCTTCGCCTGCCACCAACATACGCGCCATCCAGTATAAAGCCGCCTGCGGATCGGACCCGCGCAAGCTTTTATGCAGCGCGGATATGAGGTTATAATGTCCCTCCCGATCCTTGTCATAAACAGGCATCCGCCGCTGCAACAAGGCCGCCATGGCTTGTGGGTCGAGCGGGTTCTCAATGTGAATGGCAAACAGAGTTTCGGCCTGATTGAGCAAAAAGCGGCCATCACCGTCGGCGCTGGAGATCAACGCCGACCGCGCATCGTCGGTGACGGGCAGGGGGCGTTCCAATATGGCTTCTGCACGGGTCAGCAGCGTGGCCAAAGCAGCCTCATCCAAACGTTGCAGCACCATGACTTGCGTGCGCGACAGCAAGGCGGCGTTGAGCTCGAACGACGGATTTTCGGTCGTTGCACCGACGAGCGTGACCACGCCGCTTTCCACAAAGGGCAGGAAACCGTCCTGTTGTGCGCGGTTGAAGCGATGGATTTCGTCCACGAACAGCAATGTCTGTTTGCCCGTTCTTGCCATTGCCTCTGCCTCGGCAAAGGCTTTTTTGAGATCGGCCACGCCCGAGAACACCGCCGAAATCGGCTTGTAATGCATGTCCACCGCGTCGGCCAACAATCGGGCGATGCTGGTCTTGCCCGTGCCCGGTGGTCCCCACAGGATCATCGAGGATAATTTGCCCGCAGCAACCATGCGGCCAATCGCGCCATCTGGACCCGTCAGATGTTCCTGACCGATGACCTCATCCAATTTGGCAGGCCGAAGCTTGTCCGCAAGCGGGGCGTTTTCGGGAGCGCGCGTTGGCGCTTGTGGGCTATCCCCAAACAGATCGCTCATTTCACGATCTTGCCTGAATAGGCATCACGGGACCCGCATGAACGCCCGAAGCTGCGCAGCTGTAAGACCGACTTAACGCGAAGCAACGGCACGCGCCGTATGTTGACGGATGAGGCGAAGATAGGTGTCGGCCATGGTCTGGTTGATGGCATCCCAACTATAGTCCAGCGACCGTTGTTCGCCAGCAGCGCCGTGTTTGGTGCGCAAGTCTTCATCCAAGCAATAGGCCTGCAATGCATCGGCGAATTGGTTTATCGCTCCCGGCGCAATTAACCGCCCGGATACTTTGTCTTCGACCAAACTTTGGCTGCCGGTTGCTTTTGCGGCTACCACGGGGAGGCCGCTGGCCATAGACTCGAGCGTCACATTGCCAAAAGCCTCGGTCACCGAAGGGTTGAAAAAAATGTCCATGCTCGCAACTGCACGGCCCAGATCCGAACCCACTTGAAAGCCTGCAAATTTTGCATCGGGAATACGCGATTCGAACCAAGGGCGGGCGGGGCCGTCGCCGATCACAAGAACCTGATGCGGGACTTTGCGGCGTTTGAGTTGGTCAATTGTATCGGAAAAGACATCAAGGCCCTTTTCCATCACGAGCCGTCCCAGAAAGCCGATCACGGGGATGTCGTCGGCTATCGCAAGCCCGCGCCGCCACGCCATATCCCGCTGGCTAGGGTCGAAGATATCACGATCCACGCCGCGTGACCAAATGTCGATGTCATAGTTCATCCGCTGCTGACGCAGGACCTGCGCAAAGCTTTCGGACGGGGCAACCAAGGCGTCACATTTCCGGTACAGTCGGCGAATCCATGCCTCAAGGACAGGCTCCATGAACGATAGATTGTAATAACGCAGATAGGTCTCGAACCGTGTGTGCACCGAACACAATACCGGCAAATGCCGCTTTCGAGCCCATTTTACGGCCTTGCGTGATACCCGGTCAGGACTTGAAATATGCAAGATATTTGGGTTGAACGCCTCAAGATCGCGTCGGACAGCACGGGATAAAGACAATGGAATGCGATATTCAGGTCGGCTAGGAATCGCGACCGACGGAACACTCACAAGATCTCCGGTCGGCGCAAAAGCAGGTTCATCAACCGTTGGGGAATAAACCCGCACCGATGCGCCCTGACGCAGCAGATAGCCTACAAGCCGGTTAAGGGCCTGATTTGCGCCATCACGGACATAATTATAATTGCCGCTAAAAAGCGCAATGCGAAGGTCGCTGGTCTGCATGGATGGGCTTTTATCGGCGGCAGCGCAAAATGCCAATGGGAATGGTGCATTTGGTGCGATATGCACTCAATATGATATTAAGTCAGATCGATGTTTTGCTTATTGGGAAACCCAAAGCGTTTCACGCCGACGGCACGATGAGCGCCATGGCGCGCACACCGGTGGAGCGACCGGTCTTCTTGGGCAAGAATGGCTTTGAGGGAGATCAAGTCGCCGATCCCATAGTGCACGGCGGCGCGGACAAGGCGGTGCATTTTTATCCCGCGGAACATTATCCCAGATGGATTGCCCATTTTGCGGCGGAGAAATTTGTCCACCCTCTGCTCGACCAAGCGGGCGCATTTGGCGAAAACATCAGCGCGTGCGGGCTTCTGGAGGACAATGTGCGTATTGGCGATCAGTTTCGCCTTGGGCGCGCTATTGTTGAAGTCGCGCAAGGCCGACAACCATGCTGGAAGCTTGATCATCATTTCGGTGTGCATGGCCTGTCAGGTGCAGTCATAAACAGTGGCCGTTGCGGTGGCTATTTCCGCGTGATTGAAGAAGGCGAAGTGGCACCCGGCGACAGCATACAACAAGTGCACGCGGCAGAGCATGATTGGACCGTTGCCCGAACCTTTCATCTTTTGATTGGCGGCGGGCATCGCGCAGAAGGGGCCAAATCACAGTTGCGGGCGCTCGCGACGCTGGAGACTCTGGCCGAAAGCTGGCGGACCAGGGCGGCGAAATTGGCGGGGTGATTGATTGTTCATGAGTGGGGCCCGTTTGGTGAGACCTGCAGATGGGGCCCTCGACGACCATCTTCACGAATCGTTTGGGAGGGTGTGATTTTGCAAGGTCACACCTCGTCACCCTGAACTTGTTTCAGGGTCCATTTATCCATTCTCGCTCTGGATTTGCTGCACGATAGACCCTGAAACAAGTTCAGGGTGACGGTCTACACGTTCAGGGTGACGGTCTACACGTTCAGGGTGACGATTTAAACGGATGCGGTCGGTCTCATCTGTGCTTATGCAATTGCGTCGGGTCGGTCGGACGCAGGGGCGTAGAGCCGGATTCGGGTAACGCGTTTTTCGTCGGCTTCCAATATTTCCAAAGTCCAGCCGCTGGCCTCATGCAACAGCATTTGGCTGATGTCGGGGACTTGGCCGGCGATGACGAAGGCGAGGCCGCCAAGTGTATCTACGTCTTCATCCACTTCCGCCAGCTTCGGGTCAATGGCATCGGCCAGATCGTCGAGCTCCGCGCGCGCGTCGGCTTCCCAGATATCGGGGGCCATTTGCGTGAACAGCAATTCGGGTTCATCGTCATGTTCGTCTTCGATTTCGCCGACGATTTCTTCGACTAAATCTTCAATCGTTACCAAGCCTTCGGTTCCCGAATATTCATCCAGTACGATGGCCAAATGCGTGCGCGTGCGACGCATTTCGTCGAGCAGGGCAAGCACGCTCATATTTTGCGGCACGAATCGTGGTTGGCGAATGAACGATTCAAGGCTTTGGGGACGGTCCTGATCTGAGGCCAGAACCGCGAACACATCCTTAATGTGGATCATGCCGATGATACTGTCCAACGTATCGCGGTAAACGGGCAGGCGGCTGTGGCCATGCTCGGCGAACGCGGCGATGCAATCGGCAAAGCCAGCGCTTTCTTCAATCGCGATAATGTCGCTGCGCGGCACCATGACGTCGTCGACGCGGTGCTCGCTGAAATGGAGTAAATTGCGCAGCATCGTGCGCTCGACGGCGGTCAGGTCGCCATCGGCGTCCGATTGTCCGTTGTCGTCGCTATCTTCCTCATGCTCCGCAATCGCTTCTTCAAGCTGCTCGCGCAAGGTCGGCCCGTGGTCGCGGCCAAAGAACATGGTCTTCAGCCGCTGCCATATTCGTCCGTCGTTATCGTCGTCGGTTGCGGTTTTCGAACCGCTAAAACTGTCACCCTCAGGCATAATGGAAGCGTACTGGCCTCTTAATGGTCGATTTAATCATTATATGGATTGTTAAGGCCTATAGATGCAAGCGCTTTTACCTCAAGCGCCTCCATCAATTCGGCTTCGTCATCCTCGATATGGTCATGGCCAAGCAAATGTAGCATGCCATGGATGACCAGATGCGTCGCGTGATGGGCAACGGGAATGTCTTTTTCTTTCGCCTCGGCAGCGCAGGTTTCATAGGCAAGGATGATGTCGCCGAGCAACATCTCCATCTCCTGTTCGTCACTCTGAACTTGTTTCAGGGTCTTAATATTCTCGGCGTCGGATAAGAAGTAAGACCCGGAAGCAAGTTCAGGGTGACGGAGCTGTTCTAAGGCATCGTCTTCCAACATCGGGAAACTCAGGACATTAGTCGGCTTATCCTTGTCGCGCCATTCGCGGTTTAAAGCCTGAACTTCGGCGTTATCGGTGAGCTTGATGCTGACTTCTACCGGCGATGGATATTCCGCTAATCCCGGCAAGCCTGCAAAGCGGACTGCTGCATCGACGGCCTTTTCGACTTCACTCTGCCCGAAATCGCTGTTGCCCCAAACCACGCCCATGTCGAGTTCGACATCAATCATGCCCACCCTCATAGGCGTCGACGATCTTTCCGACGAGCGGATGGCGCACGACGTCGCTGCTGTTGAAACGGATGGTCCTTATGCCATCGACACCGTCAAGGCGCTGCACCGCGTCATTCAGGCCGGACATGCGTTCACCGCCGGGAATATCCACCTGATGCGGATCTCCGCAAATGACCATGCGGCTGTTCATGCCGAAACGGGTGAGGAACATCTTCATCTGTGCCGCTGTTGTATTCTGCGCCTCATCCAAAATGATAAAGGCATCGGCCAACGTCCGCCCGCGCATGAACGCGATGGGCGCGATTTCAATTTCGCCAGACGCAATCCGCCGCTCGACCTGTTCGGCAGGCAAGCAATCGTACAAGGCATCGTAAATCGGCCGCAGATAGGGATCGACCTTTTCCTTCATATCGCCGGGTAGGAAACCCAACCGCTCGCCAGCCTCAACCGCCGGGCGCGAGAGGATGAGCCGTTGCACCGCGCCGGTGATCAACATGGCCACGGCCTGCGCCACCGCTAGATAGGTTTTACCGGTGCCCGCTGGCCCAAGTGCAAAGATAATCTCGTCGCGGGCCAATGCCTCCATATACGGAATTTGTGTGGCCGAACGCGGGACCAATGTCTTCTTGCGCGTGCGGATCATGATACCCGGCGCGTCGGCCGCGTCCTTGCGGACAATGCCTTCTAAAGTGGGTTCAGCGGTCATGGCGATGATGGACTGCACTGCTTCGGTATCGATTTCCTGTCCACGCGATAGGCGGGAATAAATGTCGTTGAGAACGTCGCGGGTGCGGCCAATGGCACCAGCCTCGCCTTCAATCTGCACGCGGTTTCCACGGGCCGAGATATAGACCCCAAGGCGGTTTTCAATCGTAACCAGATTGCGGTCAAATTCGCCAAAAACCGCGTTAATCAAATGCGGTTTGTCGAAGCTCATCTCCAGCCGGGACAAGTCACCGGCTTGCGCTTGGGCTTTTTTTGCCATTCAGGCGGCTGCTCTCATCGTTGGTTCACCCTTCAGGCTAAGCGGTCCAGAATCGGTTATCTTCACAGTAACGATATCGCCGATTGAAAGGTCCGGCGCAAGGACATGCACCGACTGAAGCCAAGGCGATTTGCCAATGAGTTGCCCTGCAAATTTTCCGGGCCGTTCCAACAGGACATCGGTGGTGCGCCCGACCGTGCGATCATTGAACGCAGTCTGGTCCGCCACGATCTGCGCCTGAAGCCGTTGTAGCCGTTCGTCCATGATTTCCATGGGTATCTGGTCGGACATGTCGGCGGCGGGTGTGCCGGGGCGTGGACTATATTTGAAGGAATAGGCTTGCGCATGGCCGACTTCGCGCACGAGGCTTAATGTGTCCTCAAAATCGGCATCGCTCTCACCGGGAAAACCAACGATGAAGTCACCGGAAAAGGCGATGTCGGGCCGCACAGTCCGAACGCGGTCGAGTATGCGCATGTAACTGTCGCGGCTGTGACTACGGTTCATGGCTTTTAGGATGCGGTTGGAGCCGGATTGCACGGGCAAGTGCAAGAACGGCATCAGTTTTTCAACATCACCATGCGCGGCAATCAGCCCTTCGGTCATGTCGTTCGGATGGCTGGTCATGTATCGGATACGGCGAAGCTCAGGTATATTGTCGAGCGCGCGGATGAGGCCGTCTAAGCCTTGCAGCTTGCCCTTGTCATCTTCGCCATCCCATGCGTTGACATTCTGGCCAAGCAACGTGATTTCACGCGCGCCAGCATCGACTATCGCCTTTGCTTCATCGATCAACTCGGCCCATCCGCGCGAAATTTCCGCGCCTCTGGTGTAGGGCACGACGCAATAGGTGCAGAATTTGTCGCAACCTTCCTGAACCGTCAGAAACGCCGAAGGCGGCTGTTTGCGGCGGGCAGGCAGCTTACCAAATTTGTCGAGGCCCGGCAGATCGAGGTCAACCACACGTTCGCCGCGCCCCACCGCTGCCACCATTTCGGGTAGGTTGTGATAAGCTTGCGGGCCGACAACGATGTCGACTTCGGGCGCCCGGCGGCTGATCTCGCCGCCCTCGGCTTGCGCGACGCAGCCAGCTACGGCAATGACCGGCCTGGTCCCATCCTTGCGGCGCAGGCGGCCAATCTCGGAATAGACCTTCTCCGATGCCTTTTCGCGAATGTGGCATGTGTTGAGGACGACGAGGTCGGCATTCGCCTTGTCATCCGCAGGCGACATGCCCTGGCTTTCGAACATCTCGGCCATGCGCTCGCCATCGTAGACGTTCATCTGACAGCCGTAATTTTTGATCGAATAGGTTTTTGGGGAATCCATGCTCATAAGGTGCGCCTATACTATGCGCGCCGCGTTGCCGCCACCCTCCATCGCAGCGCCAATTCGCGCCCGCACTTCGCCAGAAATGGCCTTGCGGTCCGGATAATGGAGCGGATCAAATGGCTCCAGAAAATGCAGGGTCGCGGTTATCGGTTTGAGATAAGACAAAAGTCGCCAGAAATTCTCTGTCACTTTTTCGTCGCCAACCCAGGCCACGCGCGGCGTGTGGCGGCCATAATTGAGATAGACAGGTTGAACGAGCATGCCAGCGGGCGGCGGGACTAAAGCGGCGAACAAAGACGGTTTGAACGGCAAAAGGCCCGATCCATCATGCGTCGTGCCTTCGGGAAAGATGGTCACAGGCTGGTCGCCCGTCATGGCCGCGCGCAAATCGTCAATTTGATTGCTAACGCTGGCACGGTTTTCGCGATTGACGAAGATGGTGTTGTTGATTTTGCACAGCCAGCCAATCAAAGGCCAGCCTTCGATGCCGTCATTCGCCACGAAAGTGCAGCCTGTAACGCCAGACATTATGGGAATATCGATCCAGCTATGGTGGTTTGCGGCATAGAACACATTATTGCGTATGCGGGTGCCAGTGGTGGCTGTCGCAATGCCGCTGGTCCAGCTGATTGAGAGCAAAAACAAGCGCGGCCAAGGCGACGGTTTGCGGGTTATCCGCCAGACATTATGTAACAGCAAGCTAAAGGACAGGGTTGCAGCCATCAGCAGCAGCCGTGTCAAAAACAAAAACTGCCCCGTGACAAAAGCCGCCGGGTTGCGTCGTTCAATCCTTGCGGTCGATGGCGACGCCATAAAGCTCCATACGATGGTCGACCAAGCGATAGCCCAGCCGTTCCGCAATGATTTTCTGCAATGCCTCAAGCTCAGGGTCGACAAATTCGACGACTTTGCCGGTTTCGACATCAATCAAATGATCGTGATGCGCCTCGGGCGATGCCTCATACCGCGCGCGGCCATCGCCGAAATCATGCCGGTCCAATATACCAGCCTCTTCAAACAAGCGGACGGTCCGATACACCGTGGCAATCGAGATTTTGGGATCAATGGCCGACGAACGGCGGTAAAGCTCCTCCACATCGGGGTGGTCGGTCGCATCGGAAATGACGCGCGCGATGACGCGCCGTTGATCGGTTATGCGTAAGCCCCGTTGGTTACAGAGCGCCTCAATGTCAATTTTGCTATCCATTGGACAAGACATTTAGTGCCGCCCCATGATTCGTCAAAGAAAAAGGCCGGGAGTGTCCCGGCCTTATATTCTTGCGGTTAAGCGAAAAGCTTATCTTACTTTTTTCTTGCGGCCCGAACCCGGCGCGCGTCCAAGGCCAATGGCCTTGGCCAACTCGCGACGCTGCTCGGCATAAGCGGGAGCGACCATTGGATAATCGGCGGGCAATCCCCACTTCGCACGATAATCATCCGGCGTCATGCCATAATGCGTCATAAGGTGACGCTTGAGCATTTTTAGCTTCTTACCATCGTCCAGACAGACGATGAAATCGCGCTTTATTGAATTACGGATAGGAACGGCTGGTTCCAAAGCTGCTTCTACCACAATAGCTGGTTCGGAAATTCCGGACAGTGCCGCGTGTACGTTAGAGATTAAAGTCGATACATCCGACACGGCAACACTGTTGTTGCTAACATGCGCTGCGACAATATCAGCCGTTAACGTAATTAACAGTTCTGCGACGTCGTTACTTTCTTGTGACATTTTACAAACTCCGGACCCAGTTATTATGTTTTTTATAGTGTACAAGCGGTTACATGATTAACGATACATCGTCAACCAATAGCCAAACATCGACGTTACGTCTATAGTTCGAATAGCAGAGTAATTGCATCGGGACTTATACCGTCGGCATTTTTATAATAATTTTTACGACGCCCAATCGGGGTAAATCCAGATTTAAGATAAAAACCATGCGCATTGTTACCATCGCGAACTTCAAGGAAGATTTTGGTTCGTCCCCCCTGGCGCGCCCGTTGGATTGTTTCGGATAACAACAGTTTTCCGATGTTTTGGCCCTGAAGTCGCCGCGCGACGCCAATCATCAACAACTCTTGATGGTCAAGAACCCAGCGGCTCATGGCAAAGCCGCAGACGTCTCCAACGTCTTTAGCAAGCAATAACTGGCAATCGGGGAGCACCAAAGTTGATAGACATTGTGCAGCCGTCCATGCTTCGCCAAATCTGGGGTCGAACGCATCGTTCATGATTGTCATCATGGCCGAAATATCTCCGGCGTCGCCATCAACCACCCGAATCATTTTGGGAGGACTGCGGGCTTTGCGTCTGGCGCTCTGCCGTAGATTGGCGTTGCCGCAAGCGGATGGTCGGCCCGCAAATGCGTCCAATAGCGCGCATCGGGTAGTAGCTCCAGCCAATGGCGGTCGGCACTTTGGGGATCAATGTCGCCTGCCACCACAGTGGCCGTGGCAAGGCTAAGCAGATCTGCCGGTAGGACGGAGCGCACAGGCGCACGCGAATGCCCAAGCGCATCAAAAGCCTCAAAGAAATACTCGCCATGGCCGCCAGTCATGACAACGTCTATTGCCGCGGCTTCGGGCAGCTTTGAACGCCCCATCGCCGCCACCAAAGCAAGGCAACCATAACCAGATACATCAATGTGCCATGCCAGGCCCAAAGCCTTTGCGGCGGCTACACCGACACGAATACCTGTAAAACTGCCCGGTCCGACATTGACCATGACCTGGTCCGCTTTGCCGTTGCCGGGCAGTGCAGCGATGAGGGGAAGCAAGCGTTCGGCATGGCCGCGGCCAATGACCTCATGCGCCGCCGCGATAACATGGTCCTCATCGAACAAAACGACCGAGCACGCCCGCGTCGCTGTATCGATGACCAATGTCCGCATGACCGTTCGTTGGCCGCTTGATCAGAGGATGCTGTTAAAGCGGTCAAACACTGGCCTTGGGCTGCGTTCGAAAATGCTCGCTTTGTCGCCATAGCCCAAGGTGCAAATGAAGTTTGATTGCACTTTAGTACCGGCAAAAAATGCCTCGTCCACGGCTGCGTTGTTGAATCCCGACATTGGCCCTGTATCAAGCCCAAGTGCGCGCGCCGCGAGCATGAGATATGCGCCCTGCAAGCTGCTGTTGCGGAAGGCGGTTTTTTCGATCAGCACATCATTGCCGACAAACCAGCTTCGCGCGTCGGCATGCGGGAATAATTCGGGCAGATTTTCGTAGAATTCGAGGTCCATTCCGATAATCGCGGTCACGGGTGCCTGAAGGATTTTCTCGCCGTTGCTTGGCATGCAGCAAGCGGCAAGTTTTTGCTTTGCGTCTTCGCTGCTGCACCAAATGATCCGCGCAGGCAGGCAATTGGCCGATGTCGGACCAAATTTCATCAGGTCCCAAATCTGTTCCAACTGTAAGGGCGACACTGGCATATCCAGATAGCCATTATAACTGCGCGCTTCACGAAAAAGCTGATCAAGGGCAACGTCGTTCAAAGCTTTTGACATGATATTTACTTTCGCAATATTTAATATTTATGCGGCGCGTACTTCTGTGACTTCGGGCACATAATGCTTCAGTAATTGTTCGATCCCGTTTTTCAGCGTGGCGGACGAAGATGGGCACCCTGCACACGCGCCCTGCATTTGCAGGAAAACGACGCCTTTCTGGAAACCCCGATAGATGATGTCGCCGCCATCATTGGCGACCGCAGGGCGAACGCGGGTTTCGATCAAATCCTTGATCTGGTCGACGATATCGGCATCGGCAGGGTCATCCAACGGATAGTCTGCTTCACCAGACGGCACCGAGAAGCCAGCGGTAGCTGGTTTGAACAAAGGCATGTTGGCGCTGAAATGGTCCAACAATATGCCAAGCACGTCGGGCTTAAGGTTTGCCCACTCAACGCCGGATGCTGCCGTCACGGAAATAAAGGAATGCCCGAAAAACACGCCTGTCACATCGCCAAGCGCGAAGAGTGCTTCCGCCAAGGGAGAGGCTTCGGCCTCTTCGGGCGAAGCAAAGTCGCGCGTTCCTGTGTCCATGACCGCACGGCCGGGCAGGAATTTGATGGTGGAAGGGTTGGGTGTCAGTTCGGTTTCTATCAGCATATCCCGCATGTGGTGCGCTCGCCGACAAAGTGCAAGCCAGAATGTCTTGACAGCGGCCAAGCCTACGTTGACGGAAAGGGGGGATAAGGAGAGCAAAATTGACAGATCAACCTAACAAAACCGCGTGGATCACAGGGGCATCGTCGGGCATTGGTGAAGCATTGGCCAAGGCGTTTGTTGCCAGCGGCGGATATGCCATATTGTCAGGTCGCAATGTTGATGAACTGCGGCGCGTTGCAATAGAAACGGGCGCAGCGGAACGCTGTTTGATTTTGCCATTCGACACGGTGGATTATGATGGCCTGGCCGGCAAAGCGGCAGAGGCTATAGCATTTCAGGGTCATGTCGATGTGCTGGTCAACAATGCGGGCATCTCCCAACGGTCGCTAGCATTGGATACCGATTTTTCGGTTTATCAGCGGATTGTCGATGTCGACCTGCTCGCGCCCATTGCGCTGACTCAGGCCTTGCTATCGCACATGGTCGCGCGCGGTAGCGGGCAGATTGTGATGATCTCCAGCGTGGCGGGCAAGGCGGGAATCCCGATGCGCACGGCGTATTGCGCGGCGAAACATGGCTTGATCGGCTATGCCGACGCGCTGCGCAGCGAAGTGGCGGGGCAGGGTGTAAAAGTCCTTGTCGTCGCGCCCGGTTCCGTCAAAACCAATGTCTCACGCAATGCGCTCAACGCCGATGGCTCCGTGCGCGGCATCAGTGACGCGGCGATCGACAATGGTATTGACCCGGATAAGGTCGCAAGTCGCATTTGGGAGGCTGTGCAGACCGGCAAACGCGAAATCGTTATCGCCGAGGGGATGGAGGCCAACATCCCTATGTTGCGCGCGCAGGACCCGGAAAAGCTGTTTGATATGGTTGAGGCGATGGTCGCGGACGGCTATGCTCGGAAAATATCCGCGCAATAGAGACCCTGAACCTAAGTTCTGCCCGCGCGCAGGGCGGCACCTGCGGCAAAGGGGGACAGCGCCGTTATCGCCAATGATGTTGCCGCGAGCAACTGCATCGCGTTACCGGGATTTTCGGCCAGGGTACCTGCGCCGAAGATGAGCAACGGGATGGTGATGGGCACCAACAACAACCCGCCAAGCGCGCTCGCACCGCTTAGGCCAGCGGTGAGTGCCGCGATCATTACGGACAGGCCAGACAAGGCAGGCAAAGCCAGCGCAAGGCCAAGGAGCAAAGTGCCCAATTGCGCTTCCGGCAAACCGATGAGCGCAGAGCCGAATATTGTCGCTAAAAGCAGTGGCAAAGCGAAAGCGACTATTTGCCCTGCGATTTTGGTCGTTGCGACAAGTTCATCGGACCAACCGCGCAGGGCAAGCTGATCCAGCACGCCGGATTGGCGGTCGGGCAAAATCAGCCGTTCAATGGGAAGCAGCGTCGCCAACAGTGCAGCGATCCACAAAATGCCGCCGCCAGTCCGCGCGAGCAATGCCTTGTCAGGCCCCGTCACAAAGGGGAATAATGTGGCCACGGCGAGATAAAACACCACGGGAAGCCATAGACCGCCGCCTGTCCATGCCAAGCGCACCTCACGGGCGACCAGAGCAATAAAGGCCTTCATACGGCAACGCCTTGGCTGTCGAGTATTAAACTATGTGCGACATTGATGGAGGGCGGCTGATGCGCGGCGACAAGGACGATCCCGCCCGAAGCCACACGGGCAATGATTGCCTGATCAAGACGCGCGCAGCTTGCGCTGTCGAGGCCATTATAGGGCTCATCCATCAACCAAATATCTGCATTTGACGCAAGGACGCGCGCGATGCTGGCGCGCTTGCGTTGTCCCGTCGAGAGAAAGCGGACCGGGATATGAACGAGGTTTTGCAAATCCATATCGGTTAAGGCCGCGTGACGTGCGTCGGCGGATGCGCCGTCCAGGTCTGCCCAAAAGCGGAGTGCGGCCTCCACTGTCAAATTGGCATCCAGCGCCATATTTTCGTCCGCAAGCGCCATGCGACCTTCGGAATGGATCGTCCCCGACATCACCGTCAGCAATCCGGCGACAAGGCGCAGCAAACTGGATTTCCCACATCCATTGGCGCCCCTGATCCAGATGACGTCGCCTGCGCGCGCCGCGACCGATAGACCGCGCAGCAATATGCGGTTGCCGCGCATGACCGCGACATTGTCAAGGCTAAGCGATGGCAAGGATGCTTGACGCGAGGACATATCGCGACTTAGGCAGATATTCGTTCAATTGCAAAAGCAGGTTTAGGATATGCACGTTTCAAGACTGGATGACGCCGTCCGCGATGCCGCAATGCGGCAACTGCCGCAATGGACGTATGACGCGGATGCCAAGGGTATACGCCGTATTTTGCGCTTTGCCGACTTTGCCGAGGCATTCGGTTTCATGACTCGCGTCGCGATTTTGGCCGAAAAAGCGGACCATCATCCCGAATGGTTCAACGTATATAACCGCGTCGAAATTTTGCTGACCACCCATGATGCGGATGGCCTGTCGCAACGCGATATTGACCTTGCCGGCAAAATCGACGCGATTACGGCTTAAGCCGCCATCACGGCTTCGTCTGCACAACGTCGCCGAGGCCGCCCAATAGGCCCAGTTGCTTGCGTAAACGGTTCGGAAACCAGCGCGCGGAAAAGGCCAGTTGCTTCGCCATTTTGTTGACTGGCGTATGCACCTTGTCGCCGTGAATGGCTTCCCACGCCGCAGGGCCAATGATTGAAACGGGGCTGACTTCGACGCCCGCTGACTGAAGTCTTTCCTTGCCAGTCATGTTGCTACTGGCGTCGACATTGCCGATGATGTTGGTATCGATGAATCCGGGCATCAGGCTGCGGGATTTAATGCCGTATGGACGCCATTCAATGTCATGCGCTTCGGCAAGCCCACGTACCGCGAATTTGGTGGCGCTATAAACGCTTAAGCCCGCCGACCCGTAAATACCCGCAGCAGAACTGGTGTAGAGCACGCATGCGTCTGGCGTGTTCTTCAGCAGGTCGAAACACGCCCGCGTGCCGCTGATCACGCCAGTCAGGTTGATCGCGATCATGCGGTCAATATCTTCGTCGGTCATGTCCTGGATTGGGCCGCCAGCACCTATCCCTGCATTGTTGAACAAAACGGTCATATGGCCGTTGGTGTGCTTGGCAAACTCGGCAACTGCCTTTTTCCATTGCGCGCGGTCGGCGACATCCAACCTGTGGCGCGAATATTGGCCCTTTGATAACAAGGCGGCGGTTTCGTCCAAACCTTTTTCATCAATGTCCGCCAGACCAACAAACCAACCCACATTTGCAAAATACCGGGCGACTTCGCGGCCAAGACCGGACGCGGCGCCTGTAATGAAAATGCTTTTTTGTGCTGCTGACATAATGATGCTTCCTCTCGTACTCACATGGCTGTCAGCGACATCAATTTGTCCAAAACGTCAACTGATTATTGCAAGCGCGGTCATGGGCGGATACATCTTGAATATCTATGGAGGGTCTATGTTTCGCTATTGCGTACTTCTGATTTTCGCCATTTTAAGCCAGTTTCCCGCGTCCGTACGTGCCGAAGTGGTCGCAACTTTTTACAGCCATGATTTCGGCGAAAATTTTCCGCACGCCTTTGTGAGGTTGAAAGGCAAGGTTGATTCAACGGGCGAGGCGGTTGACACCAATTATGGCTTCACCGCTGTCAATGTATCTCCCGCCATATTGATGGGATCAGTCAAGGGCATCGTCGAAACGAGGCGCGCGCATTATGTCGCAGCTAGCCAGCCGCATTTCTCCGTGCAGTTATCGGATGCCGAATATATGCGGTTTATGGCCTTCGTTGAAAAATGGCGCAATCTGCCTAGCAAAAGTTACCATTTGGGGCGACGCAATTGCGTGCATTTTGCGATGGAGGCTGCGGCGTTGCTTGGCCTGAGCGTGAACCGACAAAGCCGTTATTTCAAAAAGCCAAAGACCTTTCTGATCGAGGTCATGGGCCTGAACAAAGGGCTTAAGCCCTAAATTGCCTGAAATCCCTTGGCATAAATATGCCATGTGAATATCGCTGCGGCCCCGCGATGTGGACGCCAGCGTTCGGCGATGACGCGGATTTGCTTTTCCGATGGCCGCGCATCAAGCTTTAGTAAGCGACCAACGCCCTCTTGCACCGCAAGGTCGCCTGCTGGCCAAATGTCGGTGCGGCCTTCGGCAAAAAGCAAGTATATCTCTGCCGACCAGCGGCCAATGCCCTTGACCTGTGTAAGATAGGCAATCGCCTCCTCATCATCATCGGGCAGGGCATCGAGCGGCAATGCGCCTGAAATCACAAGCTCCGCCAGGGACCGCGCATAGCCCTGTTTCTGCCGACTAAGGCCGCAGGCCCGCAACGCATCGAAATCCTGCGCCAGCAACTGTTCGGGTGGGCATTCCGCGCCCAGTTGGGCCTCTAGCTTGTTCCAGACCGATGCCGCCGCCGCGACGCTGACCTGTTGTCCGACAATTGTGCGCAGCAAGGTGGCGTATCCCCGCTGACTTATCCGTTCGTCAGGATAGCCTGTGACCATGATGGCTTCAGCGATGCCGGGCTCAATCGCGGCCAGCATATCAAGCGCAGCATGCAGTTTTTTCGTCGGAATGCCCATGCGGCTTATACGCCGCGGCGGACGGTGGCTGCGTATAAGGCGATGGCTGCGGCGTTGGACACGTTGAGCGACTCCATCTGTGCGCTGATCGGCAATTTCGCCAATTGGTCGCAATGCTCCTCAATATTGCGCCGCATGCCGTCGCCTTCCGCGCCCAGCACCAGTGCATTGCGTCCCGGTGTCAGCGCCTGATCCAGCGTGACCTCTGCATGCCCGGACAGGCCGATTCGCCAATATCCAGCCTCTGCAATCTCCTCCAGCGCACGCGCCAGATTAACCACCCGTACCCATGGCGTAATTTCCAGTCCGCCCGACGCGGCCTTTGCCAATGCGCCCGATTCGGGAGGCGCGTGCCGGTCTTGCGTCACAACAGCCACCGCATCAAAGGCTGCCGCTGTCCGGAATATCGCGCCGACATTGTGCGGATCGGTGACTTGGTCGAGAATCAGCAACGGCCGGTTATCGTCATTCGGCAACGCGAGTGCATCGGTCAGCCAAACCTCCTCCAGCGGCGCAACCTCAAGCACTAGGCCCTGATGCGGCGCGTCTTTAGGCACGAAACGCGCCAGATCGTTCACTTCGGCATATTGCACCGTCAGGCCATCAGGCACGACAATCTTGCCGATTTCCTCCCGCGTGCCCCATAAATTGATGAAGCGGCGTTCGGGATTGTCGAGCGCGGCATAAACGGCGTGGCGTCCGTAAAATTTGGGATTGCCACTGGTAACGGCGGCGCCACGGCGTCGGTGGCTCTTATGTGAAGACATTATATGTACCTGTGCATGAAAAAGAGAAGGTTCTGATGCCCTTTCCCACTTGAGGCATTGACAGGCAAGGGCCGTTTCGCCATTGCGCTGCTTCTTCTGCGGGATCGGCCCTCATGCAAACACATGATGCCCCGCACGAAGATGTGGACAGGTGGCCGAGTGGTTAAAGGCAGCAGACTGTAAATCTGCCCGGTTTTCCGTACGCTGGTTCGAATCCAGCCCTGTCCACCAATTAGTCATTCGCGACTAACCGCCAATGGCCACTAAAACCCCTAGAATTATAACAAAAATCGCCTAAAGTGTTCGCGGGCATTCGCTTGCGTTCGCTGTCAGTCGCGGAGCAAGTGTGGGGCCAATGTGGGGTCAGAATGGGTTGGCCCCACATTTTTGGAATTCGGAAATAGTCCGAAAAGTGTGGGGCTGGAAAATATGGGCAAGCTGACTGCAATATCGGTGAAGGCGGCACTCGCGACTCCCGGAACTTATCAAGATGGCGACGGGCTTTTCCTCAAAGTGAAGCCGTCGGGCGCTTCAAGCTGGTATCTGCGAATCCAGCATGACGGCAAACGGCGCGATATTGGGATTGGAAGCTCCAAACTAATCACGCTGGCAATGGCACGCGACAAAGCGCGTGAAGCGCGGATCGCCGTAAAGGTTGAGCGGCGGGACATATTGGCGGAACGCAAAGACGCCGCTGCTGCAAAGGTGACATTCCGAGAAGCCGCGATCCAATATCATGCCGAAAATGAAGGCGGTTGGAAAAGCAAAACTTATGCCCGCCAATGGCTGGCGGCCTTGGAAAATTATGCCTTCCCCAAGCTTGGCAATGAAGCGACTGGGGCAATAACAGCTGCTGACATAATCACGACATTAAGCCCTATCTGGCAAGACATTCCCGAAACGGCGCGACAGGTGCGCAACCGTATATGCGCTGTTCTCGATTACGCCCATGCCAAGGGCTGGCGTTCCAGCGAAGCGCCTTCCGGTAACGGAAGTCTGAAAGCGGGGAGGGGACTGCCAAGGCAAGTAAAAGAGCAGGTCCACCGCAAAGCGATGCCCTATGTGGAAATCCCTTCCTTTATCCAAGCTCTGCAAAGGAAACATTCTTATGGGCGGTTAGCGCTCGAATTGCTGATTCTGACTGGAGTTCGCTCACAGGAAGCACGGCTGGCAAAATGGGATGAATTTGACTTGGAATTAGCGCTATGGACCGTTCCAGCTGACCATATGAAACGGGCAAAGGCGCATATCGTGCCGCTGAGCCATGCGGCTTTCTCTGTGCTTAACAGGGCGGCGGCATTAAGACTGGCAGGCAGCGATTTCGTCTTTCCGGGGGTTAATGGGGCAATGAGTGACATGACGCTGTTGAAAGTGTTGCGGGATGCTGGAGAGCCTTATCATGTGCATGGTTTCCGTTCAGCTTTTACCGACTGGGCGGCCAATGAGGGCTTTCCTGACGCTGTTGTCGAAGCTGCACTGGCACACAAGACGCCGGACGCGGTGCAAGCCGCCTACCGCCGGACAACCTACCTTGGGACGCCCGAAAATCCGGGGGAGCGGGTTCGACTGATGGAAATCTGGGGACGCTATTGCGCCGGTGCCAGCCGCGCAGCCAAGGTTGTTCCATTTCTCGGCGTGAAGATGAAGACCTAAGCTATGGGGCCACCGACTGCGACTTGCTGCGCGGCACCTATTATGGACATGCAAATTGCGATTAGGGCGCTACGGCAGCGAAATCGCAGCAAGAAATGCCTTCCTGTCTGGGCAGCCGCGTCGATATTGTGAATCTCTATCGAAATGGTAATTGGGTAATGTGAAACTAATATCATCAAAGAACGCAATCGATTTTTTGAGCCAAGCGTGTCCGCGAGTCTGGACGCAACGGATGCTAAAATGGATGATTTTTGATCGCGAGTTGGACGCTTATGCCGAGCGCGTAATCGTCCAACCTTACAGTAATGTGTTTGCATTTACGGCCGAACTTTACGACACCGCCAAAGAATTCTCTGGTCCATCAATGGATAAGGCAATTTCTGATTACTATCCTAAGGATATGGCCGAAAAACTGATTGGAAAAAAACACGACGAGCGCGTCAATGATGAACAAAATATCGTCGAGGGCTGGGAGTCGGTTGGTTCAATTGATCCCGGCTTTATTATGTTTGCATCTAACATTGATTGGGACTCTGGCATTATAGAGGTCGAGTGGATCGATGATGATAATCTTGCAAATGAGAATTTATTTCCGAGTCAAGATTACGCAGGCTCCGAGTTTGAAAAAGCCGATTACGAAATACGATTCGAGGGCCTGAAATTTGACGCAAGCCGGATTGAACTGCTCTGGCCAAACGCAACTTTCGATGTATCCAAAGAACCCAGTTTAAAGGGTGGTCGTAACAGACAGTCAATAGGTCGTCCTACAAAGTGGAACTGGGATGGCGTCATGGCTTATGTCGTCTCGCAAGCCCAAACACCAGACGGCTTGCCAACCGGTGCCGGTGCGCAAGCTCGCATTGAGGAAATGATTTCTGGCTGGTTTTTGCTTGAATCCGGCGACAGCCCTGCGCCAAGTCAGGTTCGCCAACGTGCTGCGCTAATAATGAAAACGTTAGAAAGGCCAGAAACGCCTAAAAATATTTGAAGGCATTTTTGCTTAATACAGGCCGACAGTTCCAAAGTGTTCGCCGCATATTGCATTCAGTCGTTGGCATCCGCTGGCGTTTGAAAGGCAACTGGCAATGGAACAACTCACTACATCGGTAAACGCAACTATGCGCGCCTTGGGCTTGGGGCGAACGACGGTAAACGCGATGATAAGCGACGGGCGGCTGGAAAGCGTGAAGCTGGGCGGGCGGCGGTTGGTAAAGGTGGCATCGATCCGTCGTTTGATTGAAGACAAAGCGTAATCGCTGCCATGTCTGGCAGGCACCCCAATGCGCGACTGATTAAAATGCACCGTAGCTATTCGGTTGAGGAAGCTGCGCTGAAGCTGGGTATCCACAAAAACTCGGTGCGTGGCTGGATCAAGGCCGGGCTGCCAATTATCGACAACTCTCGCCCAACACTCATTCTCGGAGCTGAACTGAAGGCCTGGCTGGATAAGAGGCGCAAAGCCGCAAAGCGCCCATGTTCGCCCGGCACGTTCTATTGCTTCAAATGCCGGACACCTAAAGCGCCCGCGCTTGGCATGGTCGAATACAAGCCCATGAACGACACATCAGGCAACCTGATTGCTCTTTGTAAAGACTGCGGAACCATGATGCACCGTCGCGCGCGAAAGGAGGCCATTGAAGCAATTATGCCCAGTTTAGCTATCAAGATTACGGAGGCAAAGCCAAGCATAATAGAGCGGACACCTCCCCCCCTAAATTGTGACAAGATGATGGACAACTGAGGCATGGCAAAACACAACTCTTCAAACACCCGGATCAAGCGCGATTACTTCCAATATCTGAAGGAAGCGATGCGCCGCGATGAAGCCTCCATTGATACCGTCGCAAAGGCGCTATCGCGCTTTGAGGAATCCAACGGGTACAAGGATTTTGGCCGCTTTCACCGCGAGCAGGCGGTTGCCTTCAAGCGCAAGCTGGATGAGCAAACCTCGGTTCGCACTGGCAAGCCATTGAGCCGCGCTACTGTGCACTCGACGCTGTCAGCATTGAAGGCGTTTTTCTTCTGGCTTGCTGGTCAACCCGGTTATAAATCCAAAATCGCATATGATGACGCCAACTATTTCAACCTAAGCGACAAAGATGTGCGCATCGCCAATGCCAGCCGTCAGCGCCCGGTGCCGTCGCTTGACCAAATCAATCATGTGCTGGCCTCAATGCCAGTCGCGACCGACATCGAACTACGTAACCGCGCCTTGATAGCCTTCGCGATACTGACTGGCGCGCGAGATGGCGCGATAGCCTCATTGAGGATGAAGCATATCGACCTTGTCGAAGGCGTCGTGCACCAAGATGCACGCGATGTGCGCACGAAGGCGTCCAAATCGTTCCGCACATGGTTCTTTCCGGTCGGCGGCGATGCGTTGGAGATTTTTACCCGTTATTGCCAGCATCTGCGCGAGAAGCTGCTTTGGGGTGATGATGACCCGCTTTTTCCTGCTACGCTGATCGCAATTGATGAAAGCGGAGGCTTTGCGCCGTCCGGATTGCGCCGCGAGAACTGGAAAAGTGCAGCGCCGATCCGCGAGATATTTAAAGCGGCATTTGAGACGGCTGGGTTGCCCTATTTCAACCCGCACAGTTTCCGAAATACGTTGGTCCAACTGGGTGAAAGGACCTGCACCACGGCTGAAACCTTCAAAGCATGGTCGCAAAACTTGGGCCATGAGCAGGTGCTGACCACATTCACCAGCTACGGAAGGGTTGCGCCGCATCGGCAGGCCGCGTTAATTCGGGCGATGGATAGGTCGCGGGTGGGTGATACGGATGAACGGCTTACCAAAATGTTGGCCGAAACAGTCCGCAATTATCAATCAGGCAATTATTAAGCTGATTACGTTGGCGTAAATTCAATTCTCTCAACAAGCTAATGCTTGCAGACGTTCGATTGTAATTACATAGATGGAGCATGAAGAGGAACCAGAATGACAGGCCAACAACAACGCGACGAATTACGCCGCCAAATCTGGGCGATTGCCAACGAAGTCAGAGGCGCGGTTGATGGCTGGGATTTCAAGCAGTTCGTGCTGGGCGCATTGTTCTACCGCTTTATCAGCGAGAACTTCACTGCCTACATCGAGGCGGGGGACGAGAGCGTCAACTATGCCAAGCTGCCCGACAGCGCCATTCCCGACGCGGTGAAGGCTGACGCGGTCAAGACCAAAGGCTATTTCATCTATCCCAGCCAGCTCTTCGCCAATGTCGCGGCCAAGGCCAACACCAACGAGAGCCTGAACACCGATCTTGCCGCGACCTTCAAGGCGATTGAAGCTTCGGCGAATGGCTACCCTTCGGAAGAAGACATCAAAGGCCTATTCTCCGATTTTGACACCACCAGCAACCGGCTGGGCAATACGGTGAAGGACAAGAACACCCGGCTGGCCAAGGTGTTAAAGGGTGTCGAAAGCCTGCCGCTCAAGTTTGAGGAAAACGAAAACGATCTCTTCGGAGATGCCTATGAGTTCCTGATCTCGAACTACGCGGCCAATGCGGGCAAATCGGGCGGCGAGTTTTTCACCCCGCAACATGTGTCCAAGCTTATCGCGCAATTGGCAGTTCACGGGCAAAGCAGCGTTAATAAGATTTACGATCCAGCCGCCGGTTCGGGTTCGCTGCTGTTGCAAGCCAAGAAGCATTGCGGCGATCACTTCATCGAAGAGGGGTTCTTCGGGCAGGAGATCAACTACACCACCTACAACCTCGCCCGCATGAACATGTTCTTGCACAATGTGAACTATGACAAGTTCAACATCCAGAACGGCAACACGCTTGAACATCCGCACTTTCTTGATGAACGGCCCTTCGATGCCATCGTCTCAAACCCGCCCTATTCGGTGCGGTGGAAAGGGGACGAAGACCCGACGCTAATCAATGATGACCGTTTTGCGCCCGCTGGCGTGCTGGCACCTAAGTCAAAGGCGGACTTCGCCTTCGTGCTGCACGCGCTGCATTATCTTTCGGCCAAGGGGCGCGCGGCCATCGTGTGCTTTCCGGGCATTTTCTATCGCGGCGGGGCAGAGCAGAAAATCCGCAAATATCTGATCGACAGCAATGTCGTGGAAACGGTGATTTCGCTCGCGCCCAATCTGTTTTTCGGCACCACGATTGCTGTGACCATATTGGTTCTGGCCAAGAACAAGACCGACACCAAGGTCCAGTTCATTGATGCCAGCGGTGAGGATTTCTTCGCCAAGAAGACCAACACCAACGAGATGAGCGATGCCCATGTGGCCGAGATTATCCGTATGTTCGCCAGCAAGGAGAACGTGCCGCATATTGCCGAGACGGTGGACCAGAAACACATCATCGACAAGGATTACAATCTGTCGGTCAGCGCCTATGTCGAACCCAAGGACACGCGCAAGCAGGTGATCATTGCCGAGCTGAACGCGGAACTGAAAACCACCGTCGCCAATATTGACCGGCTGCGCAACGAAATTGATGCGATTGTCGCGGAGATCGAGGCGTGAGCGATCTGGGCTTTCTGGAAAAGCTGCTTGATGGGGCTGAGGTTGAGTGGAAATCCGTTGCGGATATTTTTCACGTCAAGAACGGATACACCCCCAGCAAAAGCAATAAGGCGTTCTGGGAAAACGGCACTGTTCCTTGGTTCAGGATGGATGACATCCGCGAGAATGGCAGAGTTCTGAGCCAGTCGCTGCAAAATATCACTCAAAAAGCTGTGACGGGGAAGCTGTTTCCAGCGGGCTCAATGCTATTTGCTACCTCCGCAACTATCGGGGAGCACGCACTAGTCACTGTTCCGCACCTGGCAAATCAGAGGTTCACCAATCTTGCCTTAAAGAGTGAATATGCGGCGCGTTTCGACCGAAAATTTTTGTTTTACTATGGTTTCATATTGGCGGATTGGTGCAAAAACAATACGACGAAGTCGAGCTTTGCATCTGTCGACATGAACGGATTTCGAAAGTTTCTTGTGCCAATCCCCTGCCCGGATGACCCGGACAAGTCGCTGGCGATACAGGGGGAGATTGTTCGGATATTGGACACCTTCACCGAGCTGACCGCCGAGCTGACCGCCGAGCTTGCAGCGCGCAAGAAACAATACAACCATTACCGTGACCAACTCTTATCGCACCCCACAGATCACGTTGAGTGGAAGCCACTAGGCTGGGTTGGTGAGGTGCGAATGTGTAAGCGCATCATGAAGAGCCAAACCTCTAGCTCCGGCGAAATTCCGTTCTTCAAGATTGGAACATTCGGCAAACGGCCAGACGCCTTCATCCCACGAGGATTGTTTGAGCAATTCAAAAAGAAATACAGCTATCCGAGAGTTGGGGAGGTCCTAATTTCAGCCAGCGGCACGCTTGGAAGAACGGTGATTTTCGATGGGGAAGAGGCCTACTTTCAAGATAGCAATATTGTTTGGCTGGAAAACGACGAAAGCAAGGTGCTGAACAAGTATCTTTTCTACTTCTATCAGATCGCGAAGTGGCATGTCTCTGATGGGGGCGTGATCAAAAGACTCTACAACGA
>Ga0208327_1000048_pt1 | contig 32821 bp, 42 predicted proteins | sample LakMenEpi26Jun08_FD_150733 | JGI IMG/M metagenome (GOLD analysis project Ga0208327, IMG submission 150733) | Freshwater microbial communities from Lake Mendota, WI - 26JUN2008 deep hole epilimnion (SPAdes) | ecosystem: Environmental > Aquatic > Freshwater > Lake > Epilimnion/Euphotic zone ...
ACGGCGGTCAGCGCGACGCTGCCCCCAATGAAGTAGAGCGCGCCCTTAAGGCTGGAACGTAGAAAACGGACGGAAAGCGAAGGCTTGGTTTTTGTCATTGCCAAAAACTAGCGCAGTGCTTTGCGCCCGTCACCTATTTTTGCAGCTTGTTAAAACGCGAGCAGTAACCGTTTTTCAGTCGCAATGCGCAACATCGCCTTTTGCAGTTTTTCAAAAGCGCGCACTTCGATCTGGCGGACACGCTCTCGGCTAACGCTATAGGTCTGGCTGAGTTCTTCGAGTGTTTGCGGTTCTTCGATCAGGCGGCGCTGCGTTAGAATGTGCTTCTCGCGCTCATTCAGGCTGCCCATCGCTTCGGACAATAAGGCATGGCGCATGTCGCCTTCTTGCGCGTCGGCGACGCGTTCATCCTGCAACGGCGTGTCATCAACCAACCAGTCTTGCCACTGGCCATCGCCATCTTCGCGCATGGGCACGTTGAGCGACGTATCGCCGCCCATCGCCATGCGGCGGTTCATGTTGTTCACTTCTTCTTCGGAAACACCGAGGTCGGTTGCGATTTTGCGCAACGCTTCTTGGTTGAGGTCGCCGTCTTCAAAAGCCTGAAGATTGTTTTTCATGCGGCGCAGGTTGAAGAACAGCTTCTTCTGCGCGGCGGTGGTGCCGATTTTGACGAGGCTCCAGCTGCGCAGGATGAACTCCTGCATCGAGGCGCGGATCCACCACATCGCGTAGGTCGCGAGGCGGAAGCCACGGTCGGGGTCGAATTTCTTTACGCCCTGCATCAATCCGATATTCCCCTCGGAAATCAGCTCGGATACCGGCAGGCCATAGCCGCGATAGCCCATGGCGATTTTCGATACGAGGCGCAGATGCGACGTGACCAGCTGTTCGGCTGCTTTGGTGTCGCCATGTTCTTGCAGGCGCTTGGCAAGCATATATTCTTGCTCAGGCTTGAGTATCGGAAACTTCCGAATTTCGCTTAGGTAGCGATTAAGGCTCGCGTCCCCCCCAAGGGCAGGTATCGTAGCCGGAACATTCTTTTTAACAGACATGTTTTCCTCTTTCATTATGCCTTCCATTGGGCCTCATCAAGCACCCGATGGTACGGCGTTCCCTTCGTAACTTTTATGACTGAAGCTGGCTTAACAGAAGCTGCATGTCTTCTGGTATACCGCATTCAAACCGTAAAGTTCCGCCGGTGATGGGATGAATAAACCCCAAAGAGGCCGCATGCAATGCCTGCCGGTCGAATTTGGCTTGATTTGGACCGATTTTATAATGGTTTTGTCGATTAGAATAGACGCTATCGCCAATGAGCGGATGGCCGATATGGGCCATATGGACGCGGACCTGATGCGTGCGCCCCGTTTCCAGCGTGCATTCGACCATCGCCGTTTTGGCAAAGGCCTTAACCATCCGGTAATGCGTGACGGCATGGCGCCCTTTTGATTCGGGCAGCACCGCCATTTTCTTTCGGTTTGTGGTGGAACGACCAATTTGCGTGCGGACCGTGCCAGATGGCGGCGCGGGAATGCCGTTTACAATCGCGATATATTTGCGTTCAATGTCATGCGCGGCGAAGAGTTTTGCGAGGCCCTCATGCGCGGCATCGCTTTTGGCGACCACCAAAAGCCCGGACGTGTCCTTGTCAATGCGATGGACTATCCCGGGGCGCTGCACCCCGCTTATGCCCGACAGCTTGCCGTGGCAATGGTGCAATAGCGCGTTGACGAGGGTTCCATCGCTATGACCCGCCGCAGGATGTACGACGAGGCCGGCAGGCTTATTGATGATGATCAAATGCTCATCTTCAAAAACCACATCGAGCGCGATGTTCTGCGCCATCGCTTTGTCGGGCACCGGGGCAGGGACGTTAAGTTCAAACTTTTGTCCCGACATCTTCTTGCTGCCGGCGTCGGCGAAAATCTGACCATTGATGCGCAGCGCGGCATCAGCGATCAAAGCCTGAATGCGCGCGCGTGAAAATTGCGGCAATGCTGCGGTAAGCGCACTATCCAGCCGCCCCGCACCCAAAACGCCTGTAAATGTGGTAATTTCCCCAAGCATCTCGTAGACATGGGAGATGGCTTTGCATTTATCAAGCAGCGACTGGCGACAACTTCTGGACTGGGCTGAAACCGCACGGGACCATGAGTGCTGCGGTATATTGCGGGGGAAGGGGGATCGGGTCGCCGCAGTGGAGCTGGCGCAGAATGTTGCTACCGATCCTGCAAGGCATTTCGAAATCGACCCGGCCACATTGATCTCAGCAGGTAAGGACGTGAGAAGCGGCGGAATTCCTGTGTTGGGATTTTTCCATTCGCACCCCAATGGAGTGGCCGCGCCGTCCCCGACCGACGTCGCATCCGCGGCACCCGACCATCATATTTGGCTGATCATTGCCGATCGTGCGATCACGGCTTGGCAGCCTGTGATTGCAGGCGCTCGGGTGACCGGATTTACGCCCGTTTCGTTATTGGTAGAGGGTTGAAACACCCGCCAACTCGGTTCATGAGCGACGGCATCACGCCCGATACCATCAGGAACTTTTTGTAATGTCCGAAACCGAAATCGATTTTGCCAGCCTACTTTGCTCTCGCCTGTGCCATGACCTGTTAAGCCCTGTTGGCGCAATGAATAATGGCCTTGAGCTATTGGCGGACGAGCATGATCCCGAAATGCGGCGACGGTGCATGGATTTGCTGGCGGAGAGTGCAAAGGCGGCGGCCGACAAGCTGAAGTTTTTCCGTCTGGCCTTTGGTGCCGCAGGCGGGTTTGGCGCTGAAGTTGATCCCAAAGAGGCTAAATTGGTGATTGAGCCAATGGTGACGTCAAGCGGACGCACGGCACTTGAGTGGGCCGTGCCTGCGCAGATGATGCCGAAACGGGCAGTGAAAATATTGCTGAATCTCGTTCTGTTGGCCAATGACGCGTTGGTGCGTGGCGGGACATTGTCCGTGGGCGCCGAAGCGCGCTCCGGCGAGCAGGAAATTGTTATTCGGGCGAGTGGACCCAAAATCGTCATGGATTCGGCTATTCGAGAGGCCCTGACCGGTCAGCTTGACCCCGCAGCGGTGGACTCGCGCACGGCGGCGGCATGGATGGCGTATATGTTGGCAGTTCAAGGTGGTGGTATGTTGCAATTGGCAGAGCCCGATGCCGAACATCTGGTGATTGGCGCGCTGATCCGCGTTTAAGCTAGGGTCAGGACCTAGAGTGGACCGCGCATGCGGGACGCGGCGTAAGGAGTGTGCGGACCTGATATTGCACGTCGCTCCCGACTTACCTATGGTCCGGACATGACTATGATCTGGAACCCATCACCCAATTTCGGCGAGCGAAGCCTGCCCATCACTATGCTTGTCCTGCACTATACCGGCATGCAGTCGGGCGCGGCGGCCATTGACTGGCTGGCGAACCCGGCGTCCAAGGTTTCGGCGCATTATGTGGTCGATGAAGATGGGCAGCTGGTGTACATGGTGCGTGAGGAGCAACGCGCCCAACATGCCGGATTGTCGTATTGGCGCGGCGTAACCGATTGCAACAGCGCCAGCATTGGCATTGAGATCGTTAATCCGGGCCACGAATTTGGTTATCGCCCGTTTCCTGAGGCGCAAATGGATACAGTGACCCGATTGGTCGCGGAATTAGTCCGGACCTATGGGATTGAACCGCGCAATGTGGTGGGACATAGCGATGTGGCACCAGCCCGCAAAGAAGATCCGGGCGAGCTGTTCGATTGGGAACGGCTTGCTAAGCTTGGGCTTGCTATAAAGCGACCAAGCGCAAATCTGGTTGATCCCGGCTGGCCGGACGCCGCATTTCTTTTGGCACTTGAACGTTATGGCTATGGCATAGCCGATGGCCGAGCGGCCACAGTCGCATTTCAGCGACGGTTTCGCCCGGCAAACATCGACGGCGTAATCGACGGGGAATGTCGCGCTATCTTGTTCAGCTTACTCTTGGCTGTTGAGGGCAATTCTGTTATCTGACGTGCGCCAGAGGGTTGGGCGACCGCCGCTTAGTGGGTAACTGCTAAGGGGAGGAAAGTCCGGGCTCCAGCGAGGAACGGTGCCGGATAACGTCCGGCGAAAGCAATTTTAGGGAAAGTGCCACAGAAAATAGTCCACCGCATTTCGATGCGGCCAGGTCGAAACGGTGCGGTAAGAGCGCACCGCGTTTCTGGTAACAGAAATGGCATGGCAAACCCCACCGGGAGCAAAACCGAATAGGGGCGGCATATGGCATCCTCCTGCCAGTCGCCCGGGTTGGTTGCATGAGTGCCGCAGCAATGCGTCGCCTAGATGAATGGTCGCACATCCGCCGAAGCTTTAGCGAAGGTGGAGGACAGAACCCGGCTTACAGACCCTCTGGCTTTTTACCCCATGCGCGCAAGTTCGCGCGACCAATATCGCCGACGGCTTGCATGCCTCCCCCCCAATTGACGCTAACGTCAATATTTACATATTGGCACCAATATGTTCTGTTCCATGCCAAGCTAATTCTGGAGGGCTAAGTCAATGGCGATTGTGCAACGTGCCAAGAACATCATCTTCAAACCGGCGGATGAATGGAATGTCATTGCTGCCGAACCTGCAACCCTTGGCAGGTTGTTCACGGGCTACGCAATGCCTTTGGCGCTGATACCGGCGCTGATGGGGATCGCCGCAGCTGTATTGTTTAATTCGTTGCTGTCTGAATATGTGGCGGGCGGGAGTGTGGAGCTTACGGCAAGCGATTTAGTGACGCAGACGGTCATGGGTTATGTGTTGGGATTGGTGTTGCTGATGGCAATGGCCTATTTGGTGAAGGCCATTTCGCCAAGTTTCAATGGCGGTAATGAGCTTATCCAAGCGACCAAACTCATCATATATGCTGGCACGCCTGCATGGGTCTTTGCGATATTTTTGATAATCCCATTTTTGGGTTTTATCGTCTATCTCGGCGGCCTGGCTTACTCGGTGTACCTGATCTATTTGGGTTTGCATCCCGTTTTGAGGGTTCCGAAAGAAAAAGTCGCCGGGATGACTGTAGTCGTCATTTTGGCGTATCTCGTTGGGTCGGTTATCGTTTACATAGTCCAACAATCTTTCACTGGCCTCGGCGGAGCGACCAGCACGCTGTCCGGCGCATAAATTGCGTTTACGCCCCTAGCAAAATGCGCATGCCGCCGCTAAGTCGGCGGCATGGTGCGATCTACGCGACGAAATGACTGGGGTTTTCCCCGCTGGCGCGGCTATGGCAGCAGCAGCGAGGCGCAGCAGGTGCGCCTGTGTGACCGATATGGCTGCAACAAGGCTGGAAACTGCCCCGCGCCAAAATCCCCTAACAATCCCGAACGATGGATGTTCTGTGAAGAGCATGCGGGCGAGTATAATCGCGGTTATGACTATTTTGAAGGCCTGACCAAGGAAGAAGCCGACGAGCGCGAGGCCAATGAGCGCCGGGATTCTTCGGGTTATAAGGAATCCGCGCATTATGGCTGGGCAGGGTCCGGCGATGGCAGCCGAAGCCGTGATGAAATGCACGCGCTGGATATATTAGGCCTCGAAAGCGATTCCACTTTTGAGGACGCGAAAAAGGCGTGGCGCAAAATTGCCAAGGAAACGCACCCTGACGTGAACCCCGGCAACGGCGATGCCGCAAAGGCGTTTCAGGCAGGCCAGGCGGCGTATGACGTCCTGCGCGTCGCGGAAGAACGCCGCGAGTGGAAGGGGTAGCTTCTTGTGCGGCCGAATCTGCGCGCCTATAGGGCGCGGGTGAACCTCGCTTCGACGCCTTTACGGAACTTTGCCGCTGTATTTATACTGATGGCATTGGCGATGCGTGTCATCATTCCGTCCGGCTATATGCCGTCAGCGGAACGTGGTTTTGCGCTTACCATCTGTGCGGGCATGGATACCCAAACCGTCTGGATGGATAAATCGGGCAAGCTGCACAAGGAAGACCCATCAAAAGGCAAATCGGTTGAACACCAACCTTGTGCCTTTGCGGGTGCTGTTATTGCGGGGAATTTTCCTGCCGCCGCTTTACCAGTTGCCATGGCGCCTGTTGCGCTGGCGGTACCTGTTTTTGCGAAATCCGAAGTATCGGTTGGCGCTGGCTTAGCCGCGCCGCCACCTCCGGCGATTGGACCACCTTCTTATATCTAAACCAAAGGGCTGCTTGGCAGCGCATTTCTCGGTTAGATTTAGGAAAATATTATGAAATTTTTGTCCATTTTGCGCGCCAGTGCGGCGTGCAGCTTTTGTGCGATCATTACCCCTGCAGCCGCTGAAGATGCTGCTGATGCCACAATCATTGTCACTGGTCGCGCCGCTGCCGACCAAGCCGAAGTCACGGCAAACCAGACCGCAGGCGGTACCGATATTGTCAGTCATCAGGATTATGCGGATAAGACTATTGTGTCGTTGCGCGATACATTGGCCTTTTCCCCCGGCGTATATACGCAACCACGTTTTGGGCAGGAAATCCGCATTTCCATTCGCGGTTCTGGCCTGTCGCGAGGGTTTCACATGCGCGGGTTGACGTTATTGCAGGACGGTATTCCCATTAATCTTGCCGATGACAATGGCGACTTTCAGGAACTTGAACCGATATTCTTCGACCATTTAGAAGTATATCGCGGCGCAAACGCCTTACGCTTCGGTTCCGGAACGCTGGGCGGCGCGGTTAATGGTGTAACGCCAACAGGGGATAATGCAGCGGGTCTCTACCTGCGCGGTGATGTAGGCAGCTTTGATTTTTATCGGGGCTTGGCATCGTTCGGCCTAGGTGACGAAGACGCCAACGCTTGGGCCGCGATTAGTGCGGATAGCCATAAGGGGGATCGCCAACATGCGCGGCGGGACTCTATCCGTTTCCACGGCAACGTCGGCTTACAAATTTCGGATATCATATCCACGCGATTTTATGGCAGCATTACCACGTTGGACCAGGAGTTACCGGGCGCGATGACTCGTGCAACGGCATTGACTGCCCCGCGCAGTGGCAATTTTATCGGTGATCAGGCGCGCGATATCGATTCGATCCGCATCCAGAACAGGACCCGGTTCAATTGGGGTAACAGCCATTTGGATGTCGGGGCCTTTTTGAATTCCAAGGAATTGTATCACCCAATTTTTCAAGTGGTGGATCAGGTGTCGACCGATCGCGGCGTATATGCCCGCTACGAACGCTCAGGTGATGTATGGAGTATGACATTGGGCGGTGAATCGCGTTGGGGGAGCATTGACGCAAAGCGTTTCGTGAACCTGAACGGTAAACGCGGGGTGCTGACATTTGACGCCGATCAGACGGCGCGTACGACCAACATCTATGGTGAAATCAGGGTCAGTCCAATCGAGAACCTAACCGTGGTCGCAGGCGGCATTTACGCCGACGGATTTCGCAAGCAATCGCAAATTGTGCCCGCTGCGGTAACGGCGCAGGCGTCGTTTGATGCGGTGTCACCAAAATTTGGTGTGCTTTGGGAGCCGACAACCGAAATTCAGCTCTTTGCGAACTACAGCAAATCAGCCGAATTCCCGACCTTTGTTGAACTGGCACAAATTGCGGCATTCGTTCCGGTGCGTGAACAAACCGCGTGGACCTCGGAGCTTGGCACGCGCGGGACATTGGGATGGGTAAGCTGGGATGTGGCGGTTTATCGCGCCAATATCAAAAGGGAGATGCTTCAGTTTACAGTGGGACCGGACATCCCCGCGGCAACCTTTAACGCGGACAAGACACGTCATCAGGGCGTCGAAGCTGCGTTCAGCGCCACGCCGACCAATTGGCTGCGCATTCGGCAAATCTGGCAATATTCGGACTTTCGATTTGTGGGGGATGCCCAATATGGCGACAACCGGCTTCCGGTGGTTCCGAAGCATGTTCTGCGGTCTGAGCTTCGGCTGGGCGGCGATAAACTTCATATTTCGCCAAATGTTGAATGGGTGCCCCAAGGTGCTTGGGCGGATTATCGGAACACAACCCGTAATGCCGGTTACACATTGCTGGGCGTGTCCGCAGGCGCGCGCATCAAAAACGGTGTTGATATATTCGTCGATGCTCGAAACTTGGCCGGCGTGAAAGCCATTGGCGACGTGTCGGCAGCGGTCGTGGCGACGCCAGCTTCGGCCATTTACTATCCCGTGGAACGCCGGGCCATTTATGGTGGCGTTCGTGCGCGGTTTTAGGAGGTAGGGCATGGAAAATACATCATTCTACCGAACAATCTGGCGCTGGCATTTTTATGCCTCTTTGTTCGTCATGCCGCTGGTGCTTGTGCTGGCAACAACGGGCGCAATCTATTTGTTCAAGCCGCAATTGGACCGTTGGGAGGAACGCGGCTTTAGCAATCTTTCGACCCATGGCGCCTTGTCCCCCAATGCACAGCTTGCCGCGGTCATCGACGCTAATCCGGGTGCGCAGTTTCATAGCTATCGGTTGCCCGCACGTGACGGGGACGCCGCAATGATTCATATCGGGTTAGCCGATGGCCGGTCCATGCGTGACGTCTATGTGTCGCCGCAGGGCAAGGTTTTGGGCAGCATCGACCCTGATAGTCGCATTTCAGCAACGGTCGCGCGCATTCATGGTTCGCTTTTGATCGGCAAAATGGGGGATTGGATTGTTGAGCTCGCGGCCTGTTGGGCCATAGTGATGATCCTGTCCGGTCTGTATATGTGGTGGCCACGCGGGCAGGGCCTTCAGGGCGTTGTGTGGCCCAGGCTTGGCAAGGGCAAGCGTATACTCCTGCGCGACCTGCATGCGGTGACCGGCTTTTGGGTTTCGGGGCTCGCGCTTGTTTTGCTGACCACTGGACTGCCGTGGGCAAGTGTCTGGGGCGATGCCTTTCGACTAGCAAGAGCGGAGCTAGGCCTTGTCCAAGGCGCGCAAGACTGGAAAACAGGTAGCCATGCCCCACATGCCGAGCATGATCACGACGCCATGATGAAAATGCAGGCTGCTGGGATACCGCTTATTGGCCTCTCCGACATGGTGGCCAAGGCGAAATTGGAAAAGCTGCCGCATCCCGTTTTAGTAAAGCCGCCGGGCGCGCCGGAGCGTTTTGGTCCACCAACGCCAATGGCTTGGACGATCAAGTCGGAGGCGCAAAACCGGCCACTAAACCGCAGTATCAGCTTTGATGTTGCAACGGGTAAGGAGATGTCGCGGATGGGCTTTGCGGACAAGCATGTCATTGACCGCGCCGTGAATTATGGAATTGCATGGCATGAGGGGCAGCTTTTTGGCTGGATCAATCAGCTTGTCGGTGTTCTCACCGCGTTGGGCCTGATCACTTTGGTCATATCGGGCTTTATGATGTGGCGGCGGCGTAAGCCAGTTGACGCGCTTGGGCCCCCCATTGCCCCTGCTGTGCCGCAGAAAATACGCGGGGTGGCGGTGATCATCGCCGTAATGGCCATATTGTTGCCATTGCTTGCCGTTTCACTGCTGGCTTTATGGCTGTTCGACCGGTTGCTGTTGCCACGACTGCCGGCCTTTGCGATTTGGCTGGGGATCAGGCCAGCTCAGATGGCATAGCGCGCAGCCGTTTCGCGGATAAGCGCAATCATATTGGGAATGCCCTGCGTTCGGTTTGAACTGAGTTGGTTCTTCAGGTCAAATGGGGCGAGGGCATTTTCGATATCCGTGCCCAAAATTTCGGCGGCGTTTTTGCCGTCCACCGTTTTGAGCACAAGTGCGATGATGCCCTTTGTGATCGCAGCATTGCTGTCCGCCATAAACGAAAGTTGGTTATTGTCGGTCACAGGATACACCCAGACACTTGCCGAGCAGCCCCTGACCAAACTTGCATCGGTTTTCAGCGCATCGGGCATTGGGGCCAGTTCGCGGCCAAGATCGATCAACAAACGATAGCGGTCGTCGGCTTCGAGGAATTCATATTCTTCTTGAATGTCGGTGAGTGTGGTCATGACCACCCGCATATGGCCGCAGGGTTTAGATATCAATCCCTGCGGCGATAGCCTCAAGCTTTTTGACGCGCTCTTTTAAGTCCGCGACTTCGATACGCGAGGTAGCCGACGGCACTGGCGCGTCGCTGCTGCGGCGGGCAATGTCCAACTCGGCATGCTTCAGCGCAATCCAATCGCGCCATCCGCGCAACCCGAGCGAAGATACAATCCCGACGGACAGCACCGCAAAAGCGCCGATAATGATGTAGAAATTGGGATCCTGTTCCATGGTTCCTTCCTTTCGATCCGCGCGCCGTTACCGGCTGCGCAGTTCCTCTATCTGACGGTTAAGATCATTGGCACTGTTATTGTCGGTCGCGATGCGCTCAAGCACTTGAATACGTTCTTTCAGTATCTTGATCTCGTCCTGCATCTGCTGTGTTTCTGCGCTGTTCAACAGGCGATGGGTTTTGGTGCCCATAAAATCCTGATCTTCAACAATGCCATGCTTGGCTTTTTGCTTCGTCTGGATAATCTTGCCGATGGTGACGATCAGTATGATTGCCACAACCATTTCAAACGGACCCATAAAATATCTCCCTTAGATCAGGTCTTGTTGCGGCGTCACCGACTTAGGCGGTAAGCTTCGCAACTCTTCGATTTCCTTTGCAACGCTGTAGCCTTGGTCGGTGATAATGCGTTCGAGAACGGCGACGCGTTCTTCGACTATCCCCTGCTTCGAGGCATATTGCGCCGCTTTTTCGGCAACGTTCTGTGCGTTCAGTTCGAGCTGTCGTTGCTTCAGCTTGAAGAAGGGCAGGACGAACACACCGCCGAAAACGGCAAGCAGGCCGCAGCTGATGCCCAGGATGGGAATGATGAGGGGGTTGATGTCCATTTTTCGCCCCTTCAGTTGGACGGCCCGCGAAGGGCCTCTATTTCTGATCTCAGCCTGTGGCTGTCGTCTACGACGATTTTCTCGACGTTCGCCAACCGATCCTTTATCGACCCAAGCTCCGCGCGCAGTTGCGCATTTTCCTGACTCAGCAGCTTCACGCGTTCAACAGCCTCCTGATCATTTTTGGGATACACGGCCTGACCCCATGCCCCATCGAGCGGATAGCCGTTTTTGATACGCATCCATGTCGTTAGCACCCATCCGGCGCAGATAGAAACAACGCCCATGCCTATCATCGGACCAATGGCCGTTATCATCGCGAGTTTATCGGGGTCCATATCATGCCTCCTGTTTTAACGAAGTCGTTCGATTTCTTCGGACAAACGCCCGGCCTTATCCGTCACAATCCGTTCCAGAACCGCGACGCGTTCTTCCAAATGCCCGATCTTGCCATTCAGCGTTTCATTCTCGTTGCTCAAAAGCATGATCTTGCGTTCGGCTTCGGGATAGTCGCCATCGGTAAGCGCGGTCTTACCGCCCCATTCATCTTCTAAGGGATAGCCATGTTTGGCGCGGATCCAGTTGTTGACCAGCCAACCAACCGTCAACAGCGCAACAATTGCGATGACGAAATTTGGTCCACCAAAGCTCATTATAAATCCCTCCACGGTAGGCGGCGGGTCATTGGACGAATTGGGGTGTCGCGATAATCAACACGCCAATTGCGGCGGCCGGCCTGACGCTTTTTCTGCGCGAAATGGCGGTAAGTGAACCAACCGATAAGGCCAAGAATGATGAGCGTGAACATATCTTATTTCCTTCTTAAGCCCTTGGTTAACGGAGGCTTTCGATTTCGTCGGCCAGCTGCTTATTGTTGCTGACATAATAAGTTTCCATTTCGGCCAAGCGATGGTCGATTTCCCGAAAGCGTGACCGAATGTCGCGGGTGGTGCGGGCAGGCGATTGACGTACGCCTTGCCAAAATTTCTGCTCTTCACGGTCGTCGGTATACAGATGCACAGGCTTTTGATCGGCCATCCAAGCTGCTGCGATGTAAAGCAAGATTGGCCAGCCCTGTCCTATTGTAAGCGCAATTATGCCGAGCCTGAACCAAATTGCATCAATCCCCGTGTAATCGGCTAAGCCGGCACAGACGCCCTTCCATTTGGCATTTTGTTTATCGAGATAGAATTTGGTGTGTTTCCCTGACATTTCAGCGGTTCCTTTCCAGCCTACGTATATTTTCTGGGTCAAAATCTGGCGTATCGAGTTCGATGCGGCGTGGTTGCCAATCGGGATTCTCCTGCGCGACCAAGCGCTCAACAGTGTCGAGGCGATCTTCCAAACGGCGGGCCAGTTCGTGCATATCGCCCAGCATCCGTTCATCATCATTGGTCAGCGTCGCGGCAGTTTTCCAGCGCGTCACATAATGGAGTACTAGCCATGGGAGTGCGACAAATAGCATTCCGACGACCATAACGGGGACAAGTATGTCTTCCATGGCTTAGCCTTCTTTCTTGTGGTCGGCCTTCATGGCCTTTTTCATTTCTTCCAGCTCGGCGTCGACGACATCGAAGCTCTCAAGCGCTGAGATTTCGTCACCCAAAGTGCGCGGCGTGTCTGACCCGATGGAGAGTGAGTCCGCATATCCCTGCGCTTCATCGACGCGGCGTTCGAGGACGTCGAAGCGGGAAAATGCCTCGCGGACCTTGTCGCCATTGTACATCGTGCGCAGCTTGACTTGATTTTCGGCGCTTTCCAAGCGTGTCATCAATGCATTCTGGCGGCTGCGGGCGTCGGCAAGCTTCTTCTGCAGCTTGTGAATATCCTGCTCAGAAGCCTTCAGCGCATCGTTCAGAACATCGACCTCCGCGGTTAACTGCTCCTTCATATCCGTCGCTTTGCGCTTTTCTAATAAGGCGGCTTTCGCAAGATCCTCACGGCCCTTTGACAGTGCCAGATGGGCCTTGTCGGTCCAGTCGGTTTCAAGCGTGTTCAACTTGTCGATATGGCGCCGCAGTTCTTTCTGGTCAGCAATGGTGCGCGCAGCAGATGCTCGAACCTCGACCAGCGTTTCCTCCATTTCCAGAATGATCATGCGGATCATTTTGGCTGGGTCCTGTGACTTGTCGAGAAGATCGGTCACATTGGCGGCGATGATATCGCGGGTTCGTGAAAATATGCCCATTGGGTAACTCCGATAATGTGTATTGGTGACTTCATTCAAAAAAGTGGCGACCGGGTGCCTTTGGCAGGGGGAGGGAGAGCTGGGGCACTCCGGTCGCAGGTTATCGAAGTCAGGCAAGATAGCTGACAACGATTGGCCTATTCGGTTGGGTGTGTGCGCTGATCTCGGCGACGCCGCGGTGGTTCAGAACCGATGCGGCATAGCTTGTAAAGATCATCGTGAAGGATAAAGCGACCGCTAACCAGAGACGGCTATCTTGTCCGTTTGGATAATGGCTGGTTTCGATATCTTTGCGCATTCTATGTATTCCCTGTGTTACTGACTTGCAGGATACAATGCAGGGACTGTGCCAATTCGTGTTTTTGTTGCATTTCTGCCATTACTCAAAATTTATGCGGGGGAGCTGCTAGTAATTATTGCCACTCTATGGTGAAATATGCCAATGTTTAAAAATGGATCGGGATAGCGTTCAATTCATTGGCCAATCAACAGCATTTTTGGATGCTGTGGAACGTGCAAGCCGCGCTGCACCGCTCAATCGACCTGTATTGGTCGTAGGAGAGCGCGGGACGGGCAAGGAGTTGATTGCCGAACGTCTCCATCGCCTGAGTGCGCGCTGGGATGGGCCTTTGGTCACCATAAACTGCGCGGCTTTGCCAGAGACGCTGATTGAGGCTGAATTATTTGGTCATGAGTCAGGGGCATTTACCGGTGCGACGCGGGCACGCGAAGGCCGTTTCGAAGAGGCCGACGGCGGCACGCTGTTCCTTGATGAACTTGGTACCTTAAGCATGGGCGCCCAGGAGCGTCTATTGCGGGCGGTGGAATATGGGGAGGTCACGCGCATTGGTTCATCCCGACCCATGCGCGTTGACGTGCGGATTGTCGCTGCGACCAATGAACATCTGCCCCATATGGTCGACAAGGGGCGGTTCAGGGCCGACTTGCTTGACCGGCTATGTTTTGAGGTCATCACCTTGCCGCCGCTACGTGTGCGCGAAGGCGATATCGAGGTTCTGTCCGAATATTATGGACGCAAAATGGCGGCGGAATTGGGCTGGGATGGCTGGCCCGGATTTGGCGAAGTCGCAACGCGCGCATTGGAAAACCATCTCTGGCCCGGCAATGTCCGCGAACTGCGCAATGTTGTGGAGCGCGCGGTATATCGCTGGGCCGACCCGGCACAGCCAGTTGACTATATTCAATTCGACCCGTTCGACAGCCCATGGCGGGGCGGGGTGGCCGCTTCTGCGCCTGCTCAGGTGCAGGCCGACAATCAGAACAATGTCGCCGAACCGCGTTACTCAACGGACCTAAGCCAAGCGGTGGATGTAAGCGATTTCCGCGAGGCGACGGAGAAGTTTGAAAAATCTGTGCTGGAGCAAGCGCTGGCAAAGTGTCGCTATAACCAGCGCCAGACGGCAAAAGCGCTCAATCTCAGTTATGACCAGTTGCGCCACACGTTGAAAAAACACGATCTTTTAGGATAAAAAAAGGGGCGGCATGTGCCGCCCCTTCTTTGACATCCAGATATGCGGATTTAGCCGCCGTTAAAGCTGACCATCGTGTACAGCATCGGGATAGATAGCAATGTGTTCAAACGCGATGTCATCATCGCGGTGGTAGCTGCCTTCGCCTTTGTCGCGTCATCGGCTTCAACAATGCCGAGCGCCTTTTTCTGGTTTGGCCAGATGATGAACCATACGTTGAACGCCATGATAACAGCAAGCCACATGCCAACACCGATCAGCTTATAAGGATCTTGCAGGGTAAACGCTTGATGCGCGTAGCCAGCCTGAACGGCAATGATGAGGCCGAATAAAACGGTCAGCGCCGCGCCCCAGCGGAAGAAGAACAACGCCGATGGGGCGATATGCTTCGAAATACCTGGCTTTAGTTCAGCCGGGACTTTTGGCATGGTTGGGATTTGCACGAAGTTGAAATAGTACAATAATCCGATCCAGACGATCCCGAAAAATGTATGCAGCCAACGCGTGATGGATTGTGCCGTGACTCCGTCTCCGTCCAAGCCAAACATTACTGCAAATGACAGCACTAGCCCGGCGACCAGCACCAGATGAAGATTTCCAAAAAATTTCGCCATGTTTTCTCCCCTAGGCATTCAGGCGGTATTGCCGCTGATGCGATGATGCCTATCTGTATGGTAGAGGCTTGTCACATATTTTCTGCGTTAGCAGTGCGTGACCGACGGAACGGGGACTGTCCCGATGCGTTTGCTTCTGAACCATCCGATACAGAAAGATAAGCAATGTCATTCCTTCTCCCCGACCTGCCGTACGACACATCCGCCTTTGGTGATCTCATTTCCGCCGAGACATTCGACTATCACCATGGCAAGCACCACAATGCCTATGTCGATAAAACCAACATGTTGATTGCCGATGATGCCGCCTTGACAGGCGCGTCTTTGGTTGAAGTCATAACCGCTGCCAAAGCGCAAGAAAACAAGGGGTTGTTCAACAACGCCGCGCAAATTTGGAACCACAGTTTCTACTGGAAATGCCTGACGCCAGAGCAGCAGGCACCGACGGGCAAGCTGAAAGCGATGATTGATGAAAGCTTTGGTAGCCATAAAGACATGGTGGCAAAGCTGAAAGAAGAAGCTGTTGGCCATTTCGCCAGTGGTTGGGCGTGGTTAGTTCTTGACGGAGACAGGCTGAAAATCACGTCGCTGCATGACGCCGATACGCCCGTTGCGCATGATATAAAGCCGTTGCTGACGATCGATGTGTGGGAACATGCTTATTATATCGATTATCGCAACGCCCGCCCGAATTATGTCGATGCTTTGTTGAACAAGGCAATCAACTGGGAATTTGTCGCTGAAAATCTTGACGGCAACGGCGCATCACGCGCCGACCAAAACTAGGTCCTAACCCTAGCGATTATCCCTGCGGCGGAAGCTCGGCATCATCGCCGAGTTTCAGGCCGTGGCGTATTAGCATAGGGATATTGGCCAAGGCGAAAAGGAAGGTGAGGGCGGTTACACCCCACACTTTAATCGAAAGCCAAGTATCGAACGAAAACCATTCGGGTCGACGGAAAATCTCGTTCAATCCCGCCAGCGCGAGAAAAAACAGCCCCCAGCTTAACGATAGCTTTAACCAGCCAGCTTCGTTCAGACCCTGATAGGCTGCCTCCAGAATATATTTCAGCATCGCCTTACCACGCATCCACCCGCCAATGAGCAAGGCCGCAAAAAACACATAGATTATTGTCGGCTTGATCTGGATAAAGCGTTCGTCGTGAAACCAGATCGTTAGCGCGCCGAAGAATATGCCCAAGGCCGCCGTTAGCTTCAACATCGGTGAAATCTTGCCGAGTTTAACCTTTGACACGATCACCGCAACGATGATCGCAGCCATAAACACCATCGTACCGATAATTGCGCCCTGTTTTGGGTCGGTGTCGGAACTGCCAAACTTCGACGCCACAAAAAACAACAATAACGGTCCGAAATCGAGGACGAAGTTAAGCTTGCCCGATGGCTTTTGTGTTTGAGTGACTTCGCTCACAATGAACCACCGCTGATGGCGCGGGCAACATCTTGCGGGTTGAATGGCCGCAAATCATCAATAGCTTCGCCCACGCCAATGGCGTGGATGGGCAATCCGAATTGTTTTGCCGCCGCGACCAATATGCCGCCGCGCGCGCTACCATCCAATTTTGTCATAACCAGTCCAGTCACGTCTGCGACCTCTTTAAAGGTTTCAATCTGTGACAACGCGTTTTGACCCGTTGTGGCGTCAAGGACGAGGACGACATTGTGCGGTGCGGCTGGATTCAGCCGACCCAAGACGCGGCGGATCTTGGCAAGTTCATCCATAAGCTCGCGTTTGTTTTGTAATCGGCCGGCCGTATCAACGATCAGGACATCAATCCCTTCGGCTGTTGCCTTTTTGACGGCGTCAAACACCACGCCCGCCGCGTCGCCGCCTTCGGGGCCTGTAACAATCGGCACGCCAACGCGCTCTGCCCAAATCTTCAACTGGCCAATAGCGGCTGCGCGGAATGTATCGCCCGCCGCCAGCATGACGCCATAATCCTGTTCCAGAAACAGATTGGCGAGCTTTGCGATGGTCGTTGTTTTGCCTGAACCGTTAACGCCAATGACCAAAATGACTTGAGGGCGCGGGAAAGCGTCAATTTCCAGCGGGGAGGCAACTGGCGCCAGGACCGAAGCAATTTCATCCTCGACGATCTGCCTTATGCCATCGGCATCAATACCCTTGTCAAACCGGCCAGCGGCAATCTTGTCCCGGATTTGTGAGGCCATGGCTGGGCCAAGATCAGAGGCAATCAGAGCATCCTCAATCTCGTCAAGGTCGCTTGCGTCAAGCTTTGCCTTGGTAACAAGCCCGGCGATATTCTCGGTCAGCTTACCTGAAGTTTTTTTAAGGCCGCCGAACAAACGGTCCGTCCACCCAGCATTCTCACTCATTCGATAACCTCTGCCTGTAAAATTCCGTCTTGGATATGCGTGACACGGACCGATACGATACGGCCTTCCGGCATCATCTTGTCGAGCTTCAGATAGGCGAAATTTTCGGCATGACCAGCCAATCCGCCGCTTTCGACGGCAATATCTTGAACGGTGCCGATCAATGCGTTCATCCACATGGCTTTTTCAGCGGCGACTGCATCGCGCAGGGTTTTGGCGCGGGCCTTGATAATCTGTGGCGGCAATTGCGGCATGCGCGCCGCTGGCGTGCCTTTTTTGGACGAATAGGGAAATATATGTCCATGAACGATGCCGCATTGGCGCACGAGGTCCACGCTGTTGGCAAACATTGCGTCATCCTCGGTCGGGAAACCGGCGATGATGTCAGCGCCAATGGCAATGTCGGGCCTTTTTGTTTTTAATCGCGCAACAAGGTCAATCGCCAGTTCACGGCTGTGGCGCCGTTTCATGCGCTTCAGGATCATGTTGTCGCCTGCCTGCAATGACAGATGGACATGCGGCATGACTCGCGCTTCGCTGGTCAGCAGGTCAAACAGCCGTGCGTCAATTTCTACGCCGTCAATGGACGAAAGACGAAGGCGCGGAAGGTCTGGCACAAGCTTTAAGATGCGCTCAACAAGCGAGCCTAGATTTGGCCGTCCCGGCAGATCATGGCCATAGCTGGTGACATCGACGCCCGTCAGCACGACCTCTTGAAAACCCGTGTCCACCAGCTTTTGAATATGTTCGATAACGCTACCGGCTGGAACAGAGCGGCTGTTGCCCCGGCCATAGGGTATGATGCAAAAGGTGCAGCGATGGTCGCAGCCATTTTGCACCTCAACAAAGGCACGGGTTTTGCCCGCGTAAGCGGTGACAAGATGCGGTGCGGTTTGCGCAATTGTCATAATGTCCGACACGACAACCGGGCGGTCCGGGCGATTGATTATCTCGCGCAGCAATGCGGCATTCTGTTTCTCATGATTGCCGAACACACCAGCTACTTCTGGCATGTTTTGAAAGGTTTCAGGCTCCACTTGTGCCGCGCAGCCAGTTACCCATAAGCGGGCATCGGGGCGGCGTTTATGTGCTTGCCGAATGGCTTGCCGCGTTTGGCGCACGGATTCATTGGTGACGGCGCAACTATTAATGATCACAATGTCTTCATGCCCTGCAAGTTGCTCGGCCAAGGCATTGCTCTCGGCGAGGTTCAGGCGGCACCCCATGCTGATAACTTCAGGCTTCTGCAGCGGGGTATTCATCCAAAATCATCCCAATTGGCTTGTCCGCTAAAGACATAAGTCGCGCTGCCGGTCATGATAACTGGCTGCCCCGGTGCCCATGCGATGGTCAAGCTGCCGTCCGATTGGTGGACGATAACAGGTGACGAAGCCTTGCCTTGCCTGATCGCGGCAACAGCCGTCGCGCAGGCCCCTGTGCCGCATGCGCCCGTTAGACCCGCGCCGCGCTCCCATACGTTCAGGCGGATTTCATAGCCGTCAACGGACGCGACATTGACATTTACGCGTTCTGGAAAGGCGGCGTCATGCTCAATGATTGGGCCAAGCCGGGCGAGATCAACCGCATCGGTGTCGTGCACAAAGAACACGGCGTGCGGGTTGCCCATGTTCACCGCCATCGGGCTTTCCAGTTCTTCCCACGCAAGGGGCAGGGCGCCACTGTCCATGGCAAACGCGAGCGGAATGTCCTGCCAGTCGAATTTGGCTTCACCCATGGAAACGGTTACATCGTTGCCGGACAATTGCCCGGAAATAATCCCGCCCTTTGTTTCGATTTTTAGGTCTCGTTTCAACAAAGCAACGACGCAGCGCGAGGCATTGCCACATGCCTCGACTTCGCTGCCATCCGCGTTAAAAATGCGCATGGCGACATCGGCAACTTTGGAGGTAAGCAAAAGGATGAGCTGATCGCAGCCAATGCCGATCTTCCGATCCGCAATCGCCCGCGCGCGGGCAGGGGGCATTTCCATCGGACATGCGCGCGCATCAATAATGACAAAGTCATTACCCAGTCCATGCATCTTGTGAAATTCGCCTTTTGCCATCCACGGCGATTTAGGGGCTGCAGGCCGGAGTGTCCACCGCTCATGCTGGGTATGCGGAACAGGCCTTTAATACGCCCCGTGGTTCGCCACTTTGGCTTTATGCTTGGTATGGGCTGGGTTAAGTCGATAAAGCTTCGGAAAAAGGTCATTATCGATCAGCAGGTTGCGAGCCTGGTCGATGTTCAAGGGGTGGCCAAACAGGGCACCTTGACCCTTGCTACAACCAAATTCCTTCAGTTTTGCAAGAACATGGTCGTCTTCGACACCTTGGGCGATAATCGGTACCTGAAGGGTTCTGCCAAGCCCAGCAACCGCCTGCACAATAGCTGCGCTTTCAGCATTATCCAGCATCGATAAGACACAGCTTCGGCCGATCTTTATCCGATCAAACGGCAGCGCGCGAAGATGGGCAAGTGAACTGTCGCCTGCGCCGAAATCGTCCAGTGCAATCTGGATGCCTTGGCTTTTAAGGCCCCCTATTGTGGACTGCGCGATGCTGAGATTGCTGAACAGCGCACTCTCTGGAATTTCCACTTCGAGCCGATTGGCTGGAAAACCGGTTTCGACAAGCAGCTTGAAGATCTTTTGCGCCAGCCAAAGATCCTTTAACTGGGCTGGCGAGATGTTGACCGAAATAGTGAGGCTTGGATCCCAGTTCTTCGCTTCCAGCAACGCTTGTTGGAAAATGGTGATGGACAAATCATCATTCATCCCGGTTTCGTCGGCGACTGGTATAAGGTCGTCAGGTGAATCTAGGCCACCGATGGGGGATACCCAGCGCGCTAGCACTTCAAAGCCAACCAGTTCGCCAGTGTGAAGATCAACCTGCGGTTCAAAGAAAGGCACGAATGCCTTAGTCGATATGGTGTCGCGATTATCGCTCTGTCGCGGGCTGCGTGATCTTGGTTTAATGTCCATATTGTTGTCGAACCAGCGATATCCGTTACGCCCATTCGTCTTCGCAGCATATAACGCGATGTCCGCACGGCGCATCAGGACATCAATGGCAGCACAATCCCGCTCTGGTCGGCTGATGCCAATGGACGCCGTCACCATTTGTGACGCATCGGCGATAGCAACTGGCCGCGCAAAGGCTTCGATAAGATGTTTGGCGATCTTGTCGACCGTGTCAGGAAATTCAGGTTCGAACATCAGGCAAATCACGAATTCATCTCCGCCCAACCGCGCGATGACGCTGCTCTGGGGGACAACCTCGCGCATTCGGTCGGCCGCTTCGCGTAGAACAATATCTCCGCTGTCATGGCCGTAAGTGTCATTCACTTTTTTGAAGCCGTCGAGATCGATCATCAGGAACGCGATCGACTTGCCCAGGCGCGACGCGCGGGCGATCATTTCGGATGTCTTTTCCTTAAAGGCGCGCCTGTTGTACAAATTCGTTAAAGGATCGGTCATCGCCAGATGTTGTGCCCGCACCTCTGCTTGACGGTAAACTTGGATTTCATCGCTTAAGGCATTGGTGCGACGCCAAGTTAAGAGGATGAGCGCTACATTGAGCAATAAGGCAGTCACCATGATCTGGTTTGTCCCTTCGCCATAGCCCATGAATGTGCGCACAGTTTGGGAGCCCAATTGGCCACCAATAGCCACAAATAGCGCGAGCGCCGCAAACAGGACAAAGCTGCGAATTGGACCATTTCCATCCCGCGGTTTGCGCGGAGGCGGATATCTGTCAGGTAGGATTTGTTGCGATTCCATTGTCTTTCCGATCGCGTCCTTTATCGCCGTAAATGGTCAATATATCGTTAATCCAAAGAGAGGCGTCGTTTTAAGAAACACATGTTGCTTGATGACCCCGGGCGGAATGATTTGCATTCGGATGACTAGGTTGGTAATCACCATGTCAAGGCAGGAAAACTGTCATTCAATTTTTGTTGGAAATCCGTAGTTTCCAGGCTGGTTGGCGAAGATTCGCTCACCGGCTTTTTGTTCGTTTATGCGCCATATGGGGCGATTTGGTAAGGAATGTCGATGTTTGACAAGCTTAGTGACCGGTTAGGAGGGGTGTTTGATCGCCTGCGCGGTCGCGGTGCGTTGAACGAAGCCGATGTGCGTGAGGCGATGCGCGAAGTGCGCGTTGCCTTGCTTGAGGCTGACGTTGCGTTGCCTGTCGTCCGTGAATTCATCGACAAGGTGACCGAGCAAGCCGTCGGCGCGCAAGTGTTGAAGTCAGTCACACCTGGCCAGCAAGTCGTCAAAATCGTCAACGACGCGCTTGTTGAAATGTTGGGCGCTGAACAAAGCGACCTGAACCTGGCCGTTGCACCACCCGCGATCATCATGATGGTCGGCCTTCAGGGTTCGGGTAAAACCACTACGACCGCAAAAATCGCGAAGATGTTGAAGACGAAGCAGGGCAAGAAAGTCCTGATGGCGTCGCTCGACGTTAATCGTCCGGCTGCGCAGGAACAATTGGGCACGCTCGGTACGCAGACTGAGGTCGCGACCTTACCCATCGTTCAGGGGCAAATGCCTGTCGATATTGCCAAGCGCGCTATGCAGGCGGCAAAGCTACAGGGCTTTGACGTCCTCATCCTCGACACCGCTGGTCGTTTACATGTTGATCAGCAACTGATGGACGAAATGCAGGCGGTGGCGAAGGTTTCGGTGCCGCAGGAAATTCTGCTGGTCGTGGACTCGCTCACGGGTCAGGACGCGGTGAATGTTGCGAAAAGCTTTGGCGAACGCGTTAATCTGACCGGTATCGTGTTGACTCGTATGGATGGTGATGCGCGCGGCGGTGCGGCACTGTCGATGCGCGCCATTACGGGTAAGCCAATCAAATTTGCGGGTGTCGGCGAGAAGCTGGATGCGATTGAAGCATTCAACCCAAGCCGAGTCGCTGGCCGTATTTTGGGCATGGGTGATGTCGTCGGCTTGGTCGAACGTGCGTCCGAAATGGTCGAAAAGGAGGATGCCGACAAGCTGGCCGCCAAAATGGCCAAGGGTCAGTTCGACATGGACGACCTGCGTATGCAATTTCGTCAAATGACCAAGATGGGCGGCCTTGGCGCATTGGCTGGCATGATGCCTGGCATGAAAAAGGCCAAGCAGGCGATGGACGCCAGCGGTATGAACGATAAGTTGCTTGTGCATATGGACGCCATCATCGGTTCGATGACACCGAAAGAACGCGCCAAGCCAGAATTGTTGAACGCCAAGCGCAAGATTCGCATTGCCAAAGGATCTGGCTTGACGGTGCAAGACGTCAATAAGCTGATCAAAATGCACCAGGAAATGGCAAGCGCCATGAAGCGTATCCGCAAAATGGGAGGGCTTAAGGGCCTTGCTGCGATGTTTGGCGGAAAAGGCGGCGCAGATCTGGGTGGCGCGATGGAGGGAATGCACGGCCTTCCCCCCGGCGCGATGCCGCCCGGCATGGGTGGATTTCCCGGAATGGGCGGCGGTGGCGGGATGCCACCTGACCTCGCAAGGCTTTTGAATAAAAAGAAATAATATACTGTTTAGTTTAGATATTTTAAGAAAGGTGAGTTAGTTTTATGGCATTATCAATGCGTTTGTCGCGGGGCGGTTCGAAAAAGCGCCCTTATTATAAAATCGTCGTGGCCGATGCCCGCGCACCGCGCGATGGGAAGTTCATTGAGCGTATCGGCAGCTACAACCCACAGCTTCCCAAGGACAGCGCCGAGCGCATGATCCTCGATGCCGAACGCGCAAAGCATTGGCTCGCCGCTGGTGCACAGCCATCGGACCGCGTCGCCCGCTTCTTGGACGTCGCTGGTGTTAAGGAACGTAAGGTCAAGAGCAACCCAAATAAGGGTGAGCCAGGCCAGAAAGCCAAGGATCGCGCAGAAGATAAGGCAACCAAGCTGGCCGAAGCTGAAGAAGCTGCCGCCGCAGCAGCCGCTGCTCCAGCACCTGAGCCAGAGCCTGAAGTCGTAGCCGAAGAAGCGTCTGCTGCTGAAGAAGCTGCGCCAACTGAAGCTGCCGCCGAAGAAGCGCCTGCTGCTGAAGAAGCTGCGCCAGCCGCTGAAGAAGCAACTGAAGAAAAGGCCGAGGGCTAATGACTGCTCCCCTCCCGCAGGCGGGAGGGGTCGGGGGTGGGCTTCCATCCTCGAAAGCAGATCGCGCGCCTATAGCGAGCTCCACCCCTAACCCCTCCCGCTTGCGGGAGGGGAACGACCAAGTCGTCACGCTTGCCGCCGTTTCCGGCGCGCACGGCGTGACGGGCGAAGTCCGTCTCAAACTGTTTGCAGATAGTCTGGACAGCTTGAAACATTATAAGAGCTTCAATGATGGGGCGCTCACGGTCAAGTCGCTCCGCCCGACCAAAGATGGCGCAATCGCGCGCTTCGCCGAAATCAACGACCGCAACGCCGCAGAAAAACTACGCAGCACATTGTTGACTGTCCCGCGCGAAGCCTTGCCAGCATTGGGTGAGGGCGAATATTATTATAGCGACCTTTTAGGCCTGCCATGCGTATCCACCGACGGCACCGACCTCGGCACCTGCGTGGCTGTCGAGAATTTCGGCGCGAGCGATGTCCTTGAAATCCAAATGCCCCCTTCTGCCGACGGCAAGCCAGGCAGAAAGTTCATGGTTCCGATGACTGCTGATGCTGTGCCCGAATGGGGTGCCCAAGCCGACGGGCGTATCGTCATTGACGCGGCTTTCGTGATTTAGTATATACTGGCTTGATATACGGAGGTTGTGATGGCGCGACAATGGACCACCAAAGCATTCAAATCGGGCAACTCTGTCGCCCTGCGGTTGCCGAAAGGTGTGGGTTTCGTTGAAGGCGACGATGTAGTCATTCTTCCCCATAAGAGCGGACGCATTTCGATATGGAAAGAATCTGAGGCGTTGGCGGTTCTGATGAGCCTATATGGCAGCATGTCACCCGGCTTTATGAAACATGGCCGAGGAGATATTGAACAGGATGATCGCGTTTGGGACAAGTCATCTTACAAGTCGGTGGCTTGATTGTATCTTCTCGACACCAATATCTGCATCGATTTTGTCGATGGCCGCAGCGATATTGCGCGCCAACGGGTCAAAGACAACTTCAAATCAGGTTTATGCGTTTCTGCCATAACCGCAGCCGAGCTTCTGGTCGGGCCGAGAGAATCGAACGACCCAGAGGGTGATCGAGAAAAAGCCGAACGGTTTTTGACGATCGTCACCAATATGGATTTCGACCATCTCGCTGCGGAGCATTATGCGACGCTGGTCCAGCGTGTTGGCGTTAACAGGCGGAGCTTCGACCGATTGATTGCGGCTCATGCGCTGGCGCTGGGCGCCGTGTTGGTAACCAATAACGAAAAACATTTCGCCGACGTGCCAGGGTTGAAGGTTGAGAATTGGACGGTTTGAGTGCAAAACAGATATTCCGGTGACATCGGTGATTACCTGAAAATCGGGTTGTTGAAGGCTATTTCGCCAGCCAAGCGCCTAGCCGTCTGTTGGTGGTTGCATCCAGATGAAAAACACAACGATGACGGGAGGCATATTTCCTATTTAAATAAGCCCGACTATTGGAGACCGGTATCGCCAGAGTTATTCGACGGCCTCGTTGATCTAGTTAAAACAGGTAATCGTTCGGTAGGCCGACTTGAGGATCTAATTGGAAGTTCCTGCTATTTCCATCGGGCAGAGGTTCCGACAGCCAAAAATCGTTTTCAAGATCGTGATATATGGTTTGCGCACCTGATGAATGATGTTGCGACAATGGATGTCTTGTTTGTTGACCCCGATAACGGCATTGACCTGCGTGACGACGCAGGCAAACGAAAATCCGCGAAGCGCGTAACATTATCAGAAATTTCATCTCTAGCCAGTGGCAAACGCACGCTAATAGTATATCATCATCAAACGCGCGCAAAGGGCGGTCACCATCTGGAAATATCCAATATTAGCTATCGCTTGCGAGAGTTGAAATTGGGTAGGGTAAGCGCAATCAGGGCAAAGCCCTTCTCGCCGCGTGTTTTTTTCGTAATTGGTCCTGACGATGAAGTTCATAATCGCTTGAAAGAGTTTGCGGGCGAATATCCAAAAATTTATGAGCATCACGAAGGCGAGCCCCGGTTGGTCGTCAAACCGACAGATAAATGGCACGCCCAAATTCTCACGCTTTACCCTGAAATGTTCCCCGGACCGCTGGGGATATCCTTGGCTGGCCGTGCGCTGGAGGAGGGGAAGTGGTCTTGCGCGCCTATTCAGATCCGTGACTTTGCCACAGATAAGCACCGTACCGTCGATGATACACCAGCAGGCGGCGGGGCGGGGATGGTATTGCGCGCCGATATCCTGTCGGCGGCGGTGGAACACGCGGTTGCTAATGATCCCACTGTCCCCATCCTTGCCATGACCCCGCGTGGCAAGCCAATCACGCAGGCGCGTATCCGTGAACTTGCGGCAGGCCCCGGCGTAACGGTGCTCTGTGGCCGGTTTGAGGGCTTTGACGAGCGCCTTTTTGACGCACATCCCGAAATCGAGCTAGTCTCCATGGGCGACATCATCCTATCGGGCGGCGAAATCGGGGCGTTGATGCTGTTAGACGCTTGCATTCGGCTGCTTCCCGGCGTAATGGGCGCGTCTTCCAGCGGTGACGAGGAATCCTTTGAACAAGGATTGCTTGAATATCCGCACTATACCCGACCCAATGATTGGGAAGGGCGTATGATCCCTGAAGTGTTGCGATCGGGGGATCATGCGAAAATAGCTGCTTGGCGGAAACAACAGGCGGAGGAAATCACTCGGTTACGCAGACCGGACCTTTGGGGGCGTTACAAAGACGCCCGGGTTCAGCCTGCCTCTGACGTGCGACAAAAGAATAAGGATTAAATGGGGCATGAACCTCATCCAAACACTCGAAGCCGAAGCTATTGCAGCTTTGTCAGAAAACAAAAAAATTCCTGCGTTCCGTGCAGGGGACACCGTCAAGGTGGGCGTGAAGGTCATCGAAGGTGAGCGCACGCGTATTCAGAATTACGAAGGCGTGTGCATCGCGCGTTCGAACAAGGGCATGGGCTCCAACTTCACCGTACGCAAAATGTCGTTCGGTGAGGGCGTTGAGCGCGTATTCCCCTTGTACAGCCCAAACATCGACAGCATCGAAGTCGTCCGTAAGGGCGTCGTGCGTCGTGCGAAGCTTTACTATCTGCGCGGCCTGACCGGTAAGAAGGCACGTATTGCCGAACGCCGTGACCCGCGTCCTATTAAGACCACCGAGGCTGCCGAATAAGGCAGGAGCCGCCGAGCGTTCTTAAACCGAACACCAAAGGCCGGGCTCCCACAAAGAGCCCGGCCTTTTTTATTGTGTGTGCCCCGGCTTTTATAGTGTGTGCCCCGGCGCAGGTCGGGGTCCAGACTTAAACGAAGTCCTCCAGCCATAGCTGGACCCCAGCCTTCGCTGGGGAACACAAAAGAAGGAATTGCTTATGGGTTATCGTATCGTAGTGGCAGGCGCGACGGGCAATGTGGGCCGCGAAGTCGTCAACATCTTGGCCGAACGCGCATTCCCTGCCGACGAGGTCGCTGTGCTTGCGTCATCGCGCAGCCAAGGTATCGAAATCGAATATGGCGATACGGACAAGATGCTCAAGATCCAGAATATCGAGAATTTCGATTGGACGGGCTGGGACATGGCGATTTTTGCCATCGGTTCGGAAGCGACCATGAAATACGCGCCGATTGCCGCTGCTGCTGGCTGTGTGGTGATCGATAACAGCTCGCTTTTCCGGATGGACCCGGATGTTCCCTTGATCGTGCCTGAGGTAAACCCAGACGCAATTGATATCTACAAACGCAAGAACATTATCGCCAACCCGAACTGTTCAACGGCGCAATTGGTTGTCGCGTTGAAGCCGCTACACGATTACGCCAAGATTACCCGCGTTGTCGTATCGACATACCAGTCGGTGTCTGGCGCGGGCAAAGAGGGCATGGACGAATTGTTCGAACAGAGCCGCAACATATTTGTCGGCGACAGCGCCGATGCCAAGAAGTTCACCAAGCAAATCGCGTTCAACGTCATCCCGCACATCGATAGCTTTCTCGAAGATGGCTATACGAAGGAAGAGTGGAAGATGATGGTTGAGGTCAAGAAGATACTCGACCCGAAAATCAAGCTGACGGCGACCTGCGTGCGTGTTCCTGTCTTTGTTGGCCATAGCGAAGCGGTGAATATCGAATATGAGCGGGAAATGTCTGCAGAGACCGCGCAGAATATCTTGCGTGAGGCCCCAGGCATCATGCTCATCGATAAGCGCGAAGACGGTGGCTATACGACCCCGATTGAGGCCGCAGGTGACGATGCGACTTATGTAAGCCGCGTGCGTGAAGACCCCACAGTGGACAATGGCCTTGCCTTCTGGTGCGTGTCGGATAATCTTCGCAAGGGGGCTGCACTAAATGCGGTGCAGATTGCCGAATTGCTTGGGCGGCGGCATTTGAAAAAGGGTTAAGTTATGGGGCTGCAAGCCGATATATTCTGGTCGTTTCGTAGCCCTTACAGCTATCTCGCCACGCGGCGGTATCGCGCGCTTTCGGAAGAATATGACCTGACGATAAATTTGCGTCCGGTCTATCCGCTCGCCATCCGCGAACCTGACTTTTTTGAACGCAGTCATCCAAATTGGTTGCGCTATACCTTTACCGATATGTTCCGCGTCGCGCAATTCCATGGCGTTCCGTTCGGCCCGCCACGGCCAGACCCGATTGTGCAGGATGTGCGGACACGCAAGATTGCGGACGAGCAGCCCTATATTTTTCGCCTGACCCGGTTGGGCCAAGCGGCGGCGCGGCGCGGCAAGAGCCTTGCCTTTTGCGATGAAGTCTCACGGCTGATTTGGGGTGGGGCAGAAAACTGGCATGAGGGCGACCATTTGGCAGGTGCGGCAATGCGCGCGGGATTGGATTTGGTAGAGTTGGATGCCGAAACGATCAGCGACGCAGAGGCGCTTGACTCAGAAATCGCCGCCAACCAAGCCGCACTTGAGGCGGCGGGGCATTGGGGTGTGCCAACCCTCGTTTTCGATGGCGAACCCTTTTTTGGGCAGGATCGTATCGATATGGCGCTGTGGCGCATGGAGCAAAAAGGCTTGGCTGCGCGTTAGTCCGGGGCGTGGATTGTTGAAAATCGAGTAAGGTTTATGATCACATGCGATAGTTTCCAAGCCGCCGACGGGGTCGAGATCGCTTGGCGCGAGACGGGGCAGGGGCGGCCTTTATTGCTGATACATGGTTTCATGTCCGAAGCCGACACCAACTGGATAAAATACGGCCATGCTGCTGCGTTGGCCAAAGCGGGATACCGCGTCATCATGCCTGACCTGCGCGCCCACGGCATAAGTGGCAAACCCCATGATCCCAAATATTATCCACGCGATATTTTGGCAGATGACCAATTTGCGCTGCTTGGGCATTTGGATATCACCGATTATGATCTTGGCGGCTATTCGCTTGGCGGACGGACGGTATCGCGGATGCTCGCGAGTGGTGCAGTGCCCAGTAGGGCCGTTATCTCAGGCATGGGGTTGGAAGGCCTGACTCAGACCGGAAACCGTGGGACGTATTTTCGGCATGTCTTTGACAATTTGGGGCAGCATGAAAAGGGTTCGTCCGCATGGATGGCCGAGGCTTTCCTGAAAACCACCGGCGGTGATCCGGCAGCATTACGGCATATATTGGATAGCTTTGTCGACACCACTGCGGCAGAAATTGCCAGTTGGACCCTTCCCGTTGCTGTAGTGTGTGGTGAACAAGATGACGATAATGGCTCTGCGGCGGACCTCGCGGCGCTTTTGCAACATGGGAAACTGTTTACGGTGCCGGGCAATCATATGAGCGCGGTAACCAAGCCAGAGCTTGGGCAGGCCTTTGTCGCGGCGCTGACGGGTGACCGCTGGTGACGCGCCCAGTTTTCGACATTCAGCCGGTATTGACGGGCGAACGCGTCATGCTGCGGCCGTTAGTGACGACGGATTATGACGCGCTCTATGCCGTAGCGTCTGACCCGGAAATTTGGGCGATGCATCCGTTTCGTGATCGGTATAAAAGGGAGGTCTTTGACGGCTTCTTTGCCGATGCCATGGCATCGCAGGGCGCCTTTGCCATTTTGGACCAAGCGACAAACGAAATCATCGGCGGCACGCGCTTTTCCGGTTACGATCCGACAACCGAAGAAATAGAAATCGGCTGGACATTTTTAGCGACCGCATATTGGCGGACGGGCATCAATCGCGAAGTGAAGGCGCTGATGCTAAGGCATATATTCCAATTTGTGCGCATTGTTGTGTTTCAGGTCGGCGCAGACAATGTCCGCTCGCGCACTGCGGTGGAGCGATTGGGCGCTACTTTAGTGCGAGAACATAAGCGCCATCACGGCGGGCAGGTGCATGACTATACAAGCTATCATCTGACGCGCGAGGACGCCCTGTCAGGGGCGTTGGCGACATCTTTGGAGTCTAGGTAGCCATGCGCAAGGAAACTGCTCTGGAAAGGCGTTTCTGGACGTTCTGGCTGTCCGGCATATTGTTGCTCGCGGCGATGGTCGTGATGAATGTCTGGCTGGTCACAGAAGTTGCGCCATTGGGCATCAGCGACCATCAGGCCGCCGGAAATGCGGCGCGCGTTGACATCATCCACGCGGGCTGGGCAGCATCGGGTGTGATGGACCTCGCCATCTACAGCATGGAATTGGACCTCATCTTTATCGCGGTTTATGCTTGGGGCGCTTTTGCGGGCGGACGGATGCTTGCCGCGTCGCCGCACCCCATGCTCGCCCGGCTTGGTAAGGTCATCATGGTCGCAGCCGTCGGTTTTGCCATTGCCGATTATGCTGAGACCATTAGCCAGCTTATTCAGGCAGCGTTTACCGGCGGGCATGATATGCTTTCTGGCGTCGCAGCCTCTGCGCGGCCCGTAAAATCGATATTGTTTTTGGTGACATTCTTCGGCGTGCTGGTCGGCTTGGCGATTCGAAGCTGGAAAAGTCGCGCGCCTTGACGCGGAAGACCGGAAGTTTCACCATCGCGCCCTAATATCTGTCAGGAACCCCATATGAAAAATCTTGTATCCATTGCCGCTTTGGCATTCGCCACGCTTTGTGTCCCGGGCATCGCCATGGCGCAGGATGTTCCGGCAACCGCAGCTGCACCCACGGCATCTGATGCCGATGCGTTTGTTGCCCGCGCCGAAAAGGACCTTTTTAACTTCTCCGTCGAAGGGGGCCGTGTCGCGTGGATTAATTCCACGTACCTTACCGATGACACCGACGCTATCGCCGCGCGTTACGGCGAGATTGGAACAGAAAAGGCGGTTGCGTACGCACTTGAGGCGGCCAAATATCAGGCGCTTGCCGGCCTGTCTTTTGATACAAAGCGCAAGCTTGATATCTTGCGCGGCGGCATAGTCTTGCCCGCGCCGACCACGCCGGGTGCAGCGGCGGAACTTGCGACCATATCAACCCAATTGCAGTCCGCTTATGGCAAGGGCCGGGGCACATTACGCGGCAAGGAAATCAACGGTTCGGATATTGAGGCCGAGATGGGATCGAACCGCAATCCTGAAGAGCTGAAGGAGATGTGGGTAAGCTGGCACAACAATGTCGGCGCGCCAATGGGGCCGGATTACACGCGCATGGTGGAAATCGCCAATCAAGGCGCAACCGAGCTTGGCTATGCGGACGTCGGCGCAATGTGGCGGTCTGGCTATGACATGCCAGCCGATGATTTTGCCAAGCTGACCGACAAATTATGGCTTGAGGTAAAGCCATTATATGACGAGTTGCACACTTATGTCCGCACGCAGCTGAACAAAAAATATGGTGATGCCGTCCAGTCCAAAACCGGACCAATCCGCGCAGATTTGCTTGGTAATATGTGGGCGCAGGAATGGGGAAATATTTATGACGTTGTCGCGCCTCCTGGAGCGGGCGACATCGGTTATGACATTGGCGAGTTGTTGGTGGCCAAGGGGTATAAGCAGACCGACATGGCGGATTTCAGTGAAATTCGTGGCAAGGCCGAAAAAGATATGGTGAAGATTGGCGAAGGCTTTTTCTCATCGCTTGGCTTTGCGCCATTGCCAAAAAGTTTTTGGGATCGCGCGCAGTTCATCAAACCTGCCGATCGCGAAGTCGTCTGCCACGCCTCGGCTTGGAATGTGGACAATGTCGATGATCTGCGCATTAAAATGTGCATCAAGGTCAACACCGACGACTTTGTGACTATCCACCATGAACTTGGGCACAATTATTATCAGCGCGCTTATAACAAGCAGCCTTATCTATATTTGAATGGTGCCAATGATGGTTTCCACGAGGCGATTGGCGACGCCATCGCTTTGTCGATTACGCCAAATTATCTTGTCCAGATCGGCTTGCTGGATCCGGCCAAGGTCCCCGGCGCGGACAAGGACAATGGCCTGTTGCTGCGTCAAGCGATGGACAAGGTCGCGTTCCTGCCATTTGGCTTGCTGATCGACAAATGGCGTTGGGGCGTATTCAACGGATCAATCACGCCTACTAACTACAACAAAGGCTGGACCGATTTGCGCCTGCAATATCAGGGCATTATTCCGCCCGTGGAACGCCCGGCCGACCGCTTTGATGCCGGGGCCAAATATCATATCCCCGGCAACACGCCGTATACACGCTATTTCCTTGCCCGCATATTGCAGTTCCAGTTTTACAAGGCGGCTTGCGATATTTCAGGATGGAAGGGGCCGCTGCACCGTTGTTCATTTTACGGCAACAAGGAGGTTGGAGCACGGCTGAACGCAATGCTCGAAATGGGGGCGTCGAAGCCTTGGCCAGATGCGCTTCAGGCATTTACCGGCACGCGCGAAATGTCAGGCAAGCCAATGCTTGAATATTTTGCGCCGTTGATGACTTGGCTCAAGACGCAAAATAAGGGCGTGAAAAAGGGCTGGTAGGCAAAAATAGCCCCGCCGCAAATGGCGGGGCCGTTTACATTGCGGAATTTAGGGTCAGGACCTATTAAATCCACCTTCGCGGCGTCAAAATGGCAAAGATATCGAAGCAAAATGGCCGCCGCAGGCAGTCATTCTGCCTGCAAGGGCATTTTGCTTTGAGATCAAAGCCATTTTGGCGTCCTTCGGATTTGACCCATTTTGTCCATTGCTACGTTGGCAAAGCTAGACTTAGAACCACTAAGCCTGCGCTTTGCCGCCTTTCACTGAACAAAATGGCCTCAAACCGCGAAGGTGAATTTAATAGGTCCTGACCCTAGGCTGTTGGTTTTGCTGCGGGCTTCGCCGGTGCGGCCTTCTTCACCGCTGGCTTTGCCCGCGGTGCAGGTTTTG
>Ga0208327_1000049_pt1 | contig 32307 bp, 38 predicted proteins | sample LakMenEpi26Jun08_FD_150733 | JGI IMG/M metagenome (GOLD analysis project Ga0208327, IMG submission 150733) | Freshwater microbial communities from Lake Mendota, WI - 26JUN2008 deep hole epilimnion (SPAdes) | ecosystem: Environmental > Aquatic > Freshwater > Lake > Epilimnion/Euphotic zone ...
TGCAGCTTTGCTGCTCTGCTCACCAAAAGGCAGAATTTATCGCGGACCCGCTCATATTTGGCCTCTTGGTCAGAAGTGAGCGCAACCCCTTTGGCCTTGAGCGTATTATACGCAACCTGCGTGGCGCACAGATTGCTTGCATAGCCGATTTTCTGCGCGGCGGTCGTGTCTGTGTAGGTGATCGGGTTTGGCATTGAGTCCACGTTTTTGTAGACATCTCCGCCACTGCTAAATGACATATTGTAGACGGTGTCATCGGCGCCTTTGGGATCTTTCACCGCAAAATAGCTTTGATAAGACGCATTCATGCTGTCGACATCGGGTTCATAATCGGCATAGGCGCTCGCGTTGGCGTCAATATCCTGCGCAAACAATACTCCGGACGTTCCCATCAGCAATGCAACTGAGGCTGCCTTAGATATTTTATACATTTTCATCCTAAAAAATCCTCTAAAACGGCTGTCCGCAAGATTGTCATTCGGTGTCGCAATTGACTGATTATGGCGTTGCATGATGCCGGTTTTTTCCGCAGCGCCGATGCTAAATTCATCCCAATTTAGCAGGCAATAATAGGTTGATAACGGGCGCGGGTGCTTCTGACGGACGTCGTCCATATTGCGTAGGCGAAAGCAAAGCTGCGCCAAAAAGCATTTGGCTCCATTCGGCGGGGCTGCGCGTTGAAAGGCCCTGACCATTGGGTGGCCGGACCGTGAGCACGACCAGAACTTCGCGACGATCAACCGACGTGCCGCGACGTGAAAGCCCCGGAATAGCCACGGGCGTTACCGAACGGTTGTTGGTGCTGCGCCGATTCAGGGAATCTCCCGATCCGACCACTATCGCCTTACCATAAGGTAGCTTCACGGACACTTCGACGAGGGTTTTGTCGGTCTCAAGTATACTTGCACCCCGCCCGACATTCACGGCAGACTGTCCGGTAATATTCGACATTTCCAAAACCACGTCTAGATCTACGTCAGTTGGACCAATCCGCTGCGGCGTTACTTCCAACGTCACACCGACATCGCGTTCAATCGGCTGGCTCCTGTCCGAGAGGGGAACGATCAAGACCGATGCACCTTCGGAGAATTTGGATTTGCGGCCTTCGCGGGCGAGGACGACTGGACTTGCCTCAAGCGTGACGCGTGAACTGCTGCTCGACGCGAGGTTGAGCGAATAATTGATTGCAGGGGCAGTGACCATGAGGTTCCCTGTCTGCGTGCTCGCATCAGCCCCTGCCAGATCATAATTGTAATTGAGCAAAGTTCCGCCGAACTGGACAGAAAGCCCATCAAGCAGATTAAGGCCCCTATTTCCCGTTGATGTGCGGTTTTCGCGGATCAGATACGCTTCGATCACCACGCCTTCACCTGCGCCAACCACGGCATCGGCTGCTGTGCTGATTGATGATGGGGCAGTGGCCGGTAATTCGGTGCGGCTAGCGGACGAAGCTTGTGATGATACAGGGCGCCAGCTTGTTCCTGCAAACGCCGCATCCAGAAATCCGAGCCCTGCGATATCTAGGTCCTCCGCGCGGTCCGCTTGGGCCAAGGCCACACGCGCAAATTCTGGCTCGCCTGCGCGATATGCCAGCAGCGCCAAGGGAACAGCCATTGGGCCTGGCTTACCGCGCCGCTCTACAGCTTGGGCCATAAGATCCATGGCCTCTTGGATATTGCCAAGCTGGTAGGATGTCACAGATGCCCCCGCGAGCGGTTCCCACAGATCGGGCGCCAATCTCGCGGCTGTCTGAAAACCGCTCAACGCCATTTCCAGATCACCCCGCGTGACAGACGGCCCACTCAGGAAACCCATAGCAACTTCGTAATGCGCGGCAGCCGAAAGCGGATTGTGGCGCACGGAAGCAAAGCCATCCGCTTCGACCGGCCGACCAATCCCCGTCATTGCACCTTTCATGTGCACCGGGGCGCAGCCTGCGGTAAGCAAAGCCGTGAATATCACGAGGCGCAAAGGCCGTAGTGCGTTACGCATTGCCATCATTTCCTCGCAGAACCAACATCAGTGCTCAATACAGAATGCTGCCATGACAATCGTTCGGCAGCAGGGGAGCTCTGATGCGCATGCGTCTCGCACAACGGCGCGACGTAAGGCAAATGCACAATTGTGAAATTTGGTTCACATTTTTCTGAAATGCATGTTGGATGACATTTGGTAACGCGCCGCGTGTCTGGAAATATGCACATAGATTAGGGCGTTATCTGCCGGGCGAGGCCGCCCCAAATTTCGCGGTGTCATTTATGAATAATATGGTGCCGCCTATAGGATTCGAACCTACGACCCCCGCATTACGAATGCGATGCTCTACCAACTGAGCTAAGGCGGCAACTGGCGCTTGGGCCGTGACTTCGCATAGCCAAGAGCGCTGGTGAGTTCAAGTGGCCTTTATGCAGAATAGCCCGATGGCCAACAACTGGGCCATCGGGCTATTGCCTGCTCCGACGGGGCTTTCGGAGCGTGCGTTGTTACGCCTTCATCTTAACGCAGCAGGTTCAAAACGCCCTGCTGGCTTTGGTTTGCTTGCGCCAGCATCGCGGTCGAGGCCTGAGCAAGGATCTGTGACGACGCGAGTTTCGTCGATTCTGCCGAGAAGTCTGCGTCTTCGATGCGCGATTTTGCTTCCGTCAAATTCATGGCTGTCGATGTCAGATTGTTGACGGTAGCCTCAAGGCGGTTTTGCACGGCACCGATGTTGGCGCGTTGCGCAGCAACAAGGTCAATGGCCGTATCGAGCAAGTCCAGCGCGGTGCTTGCGCCAGTGTCCGTTGAAAGGTCGATTCCGTCGATAACAAGGCCAGCGTCATCCATCGCCACGATTTCGATATCGACAGTTTCACCGGTTTCAACCCCGGTCTGGATGCTGAACGTTTCGTCGTCATCCAGCAACACCGTTCCGTTGAAATCGGTCCGGCCTGCAATGTCGTTGATCTGGGCAATCAGGGCGTCGGATTCGGCGACGATTGCGTCGCGGTCTGATTCAACCGCAGTGCCGTTCGCAGATTGCACGGCCAGTTCACGCATGCGGACTAGAATATTGGAAATTTCGCCCATGGCGCCTTCGGCCGTCTGGGCCAGCGAAATACCGTCATTAGCGTTACGGACAGCTTGGTTCAGGCCGCGTACTTTCGCGTCCATGCGGGTGGCAACCGCGAGGCCAGCGGCATCATCTTTAGCGCTATTGATCCGCTTGCCCGACGAAAGACGCTCCATCGCGGTGCTAAGTGTATTGTTCGCCATACGTGAAGCATTTTGAGCGCGCAGCGCGCTGACATTGGTATTGATGACTGTCATGATAAATCCTTTTGCTATTCCTCGTGGTGGGCAGCCCGACAGGGGGTGAGCAGCCTCGGCATCAAGAAACGGCGGGCCGGTCCATGGCTTTAATCACCCGCGTCGGAAATTTGGCGACAGCAGCTTCAGACCAAGCCCTATGCCCAAGAAGACTGCGCCTTTCGGTAAATTGGCACATCATTTGCAAACGTCTGCACAAAGGCAATTTCGCCTGCGGACCCAAATATATGTCGACCATCGACCAGAGCCGACTTTTACAGATGCGCTCATCCATCTTGAACCAGAATGACGCGTTGCGGCGTGCGGCTGGTCGTGATGTGCCGGCCGAAGCGGTGGCATCAACGACGCCCTTTGCACAAACAATGACGGACGCGTTGCAAGTCGTGAACGCGCAGCAGGGCAAGGCCAGTGCGTTGTCGGCATCCTATGAACGAGGCGAGACCAATGACATCGTCTCGGTCATGGTCGAACGGCAAAAGGCCTCAATTGGTTTTGAAGCAACGCTTCAGGTCCGCAACAAGCTGCTGTCCGCCTATCGCGACATCATGAACATGCCGGTATAACGCATGGCCGATCAACAAATACTCGCCCCCGACGCGTCCATCAACAATGGCCAATTGGCGCGCAATGTCACGCCGGGCGCTAATTTCGGGTTTGACGGCCTGCGCGGAATGACGCTTCAGCCAGCCGTGCGCAAGGCACTTCCTACGCTGGCCTTGACAGGTGCGTTGGGGCTGGCGGCGCTGACCTATTTCGCGCTGAGCACGCCTGCACAAGCGCCCTTGTTCCAAGGCCTTGCCGAAGCGGACAAGGCAGCCGTTGCCGATGCGTTGCAGTCATCGGGTATCAGCTACAGCCTTGACCCCGGCACGGGCGCCATATCCGTAGACGCAGGCAAATTGCACGAGGCGCGAATGTTACTTGCCGGCCAAGGGCTGCCCAAAGCGCAGCCTACTGGCGACGCCATGATGGCTTCATTGCCCATGGGGTCAAGCCGCGCGGTCGAAGGTGAGACGTTGCGCGGTGCGCGCGAAGCCGACCTTGCCCGCACGATCGAAGCGATTGATGCGGTAAAAACCGCCCGCGTCCATCTGGCAACGCCAGAGGCAAGCGTATTTGTGCGCGAAAGCAAAGAACCCGCCGCGTCGGTCATGCTGACGCTTCAGCAAGGACGAAGCCTGTCGGCGGCACAAGTGCGCGCTATCCGCCATCTAGTCGCATCGTCCGTTCCCAACATGTCCGCCGAGGATGTGTCGATCATAGACCAAAGCGGTGCGTTGCTTTCATCTGATCAGACCAGTGCCGACGACCGGATGTTCCAACTGCAAATGCAGATGGAAGAACGCTATCGTGAGGCGGTCATCGCGTTGCTGACGCCCATTGCGGGCCCCGGCAATTTCTCGGTTGAAGTACATGCCGATGTCGATGCCAGCGAAAGCCAGTCCACCCGCGAAACCTACCCCGAAAATGACCGTGCGTTGCGTAGCGAAGAAGGAAATAAGTCCGTTAGCGGCGCAGCAGAAGAAGCAGGCGGTATACCCGGCGCGATGGCCAACCAACCGCCGCCTGCAAATGCGGTCGTCAATCAACCTCCAGAAGCCAATGCCGCCGGCACCAGTCCCGGCCAAAGCGAGGAAACCTACAACCGTAGTTTTGATGTTGGCCGGGAGATTGCGGTCACACATAACCCGCAAGGCGCGTTACGCCGCCTGTCGGTCGCGGTCGCCCTGCGCGATGGCAAAGGTGCGCAGAAGCGCACGCCTGCAGAGATTGCGGCACTGGAAAATCTGGTAAAGGGTGCCGTCGGCTTTAAGGCCGAACGCGGCGATGTCGTCGCCATTTCCGCGCGCCCCTTCGTCGAAGAAGCCGAAGTCGTCGTCAATTTCTGGGACGAACCATGGTTCTTCCCATTGGTGCAGCAAGTCGGCGCGGTGCTGGGCGCATTGCTTGCCTTTTTCATCATTGGCCGTCCGCTGGTGAAAGCGGTCAAAGCCCGCATGATAGCGTCGAAGGAACTGGCAGAAACCGAGCAAAAATTGATGCAGGCGGCGGCCAGGCAGCAGGCCTCACGGCCCGCCAATGGAACCGTAACCATCGATATGATTGAATCGGCGCCAAGTTATGAAGCGCGCGCAAAGCTTGTGCGCGCTTTCGTGCGCCAAGATCCGCAACGCGCCGCGCTCGTCGTCCGTCAAATGTTGGGGAAACCATCCAATGGATGAAGATCTCGATGAAATGACGCCACCAGAGCCAGCAACACCGCTTGATGGCGGGCTATCTGCGGCAATATTGTTGATGTTGCTGGAAGACGGCGACAGTTCCGCGGTCTTGCAGCATTTGGACCCTGCTGAAGTCAAATCCTTAGCCAAGGGAATGTTTGAAGCATCATGTGCGACCGAAACCGATGTGGAAAGCGCATTAGAGGTTTTTGTCAGCAACAACCGTGACCTGTCACAACTCGCCGTTGGCGCGCCCGTCCGCATCCGCGGCATGATGAATATGGCGTTGGGGGATAGCACTGCGAACCGCATCTGGACGCAAATCGCGCCAGCACAAGCCGCACCGCCGTCATTAGAAGCGTTGCAATGGCTGGACACCGCCACGGTTTCGACCCTGGTCGCCAATGAACATCCACAACTTGCCGCCATCATCCTGTCGGCTCTGCCAGCCGAGGTTGCCGCAGACGCCGTCGCAGGGCTTGATGAAGCTGTCCAAGCCGATCTGTTATTTCGCACCGCCACCTTGGGCCCCGTCCCTGCTGCGGCAATATCAGATATTGAGGCCATTCTTGCAAATTATGCCGAAACCAGTGCCAGCAACCCGCTCATCAACATGGGCGGGCATAATGACGTCGCAAAAATCTTCAACAATCTGTCCCGTCCGCAAGCCGAAAAGCTTTTGAAGACTATCCGCAAAAAGGACAAAATTTTGGCCGATGCCATTGAAGAAGGCATGTTCATTTTTGCCGACCTTGCCCAGCTCGACACCAAATCGCTTGGCGCAGTCATGCGCAATGTCGAGGCCGACCGCCTGGCGCTGGCCATTAAGGGCGCGGACGCCGCCTTGGGCGAGAAGATCCTGAGCACATTGTCTTCACGCGCGGCGCAAACCATCAGCGACGAAATCGCCGAAATGGGCCCGGTCAGCCGCGCCGATGTCGAAGAAGCACAAAAGGCTGTGGTCGCCATCGCCAGGGGCATGGCTGCGTCTGGCGAGATCATGCTGGGAAAGCAGAGCAATGACTATGTCTGAGACCGTCAAACTGTCCCTCACAAAATATTTTGGCGAACGCCGGGATTTTCGTCCTCACAAGTTGCAGTTCCCATTTCCGGCACCCGCAGATGAAGCCGAGGACCACTATGTGCGTGGTCTGGCGGATGGGCAGGAAATGGCGCAGGCGGTGTTTACGATTGAACGCAAACAGCTTCACGACTTGCTGCTTGCCGCAAATGCGCTGCGGCCGGAAGATAATGCCGAAATCGGCTTCATGCTCGACAATATCATCCGCAGCGTCGTCACGAAAATCATTGGTGACCTGCCGATTGACGGCGCTTTTCTAACGCAACAGATCGCCGCCGCCACGGCCGTTTTAACGGAAGCCGACCAGAACCGCAATTTGCACATGCACCCGGATGACCTTGCGTTATTGTCCGACGCCGAATTGCCCCTGCCATTTACGGCGGACCCACAATTGCCACGCGGTGCGTTGCGTATTGAATGCTCCGATGGATGGGTTGAACATGGCCCCGCCTTTGTGCTTGAACGACTGGCGCAAACGCTCGGCGATGGCGGACGCGTCGCATGACCACGCGGTTGGAAGCGATTATGGCGGCGCGGCATGGCGTTGCCGCTCTGTGCGATGCGGACCCGCGCCGCGTTGGCCGTCTGGCTGCGTTGACCGGGCAATATTGTGAAGTCAGCGGATTTCCTTATCCGCTTGGCACAGGCACAAGGATGCAGGCAGAAAATGGGGACTTTGCCGAGGGCGAAGTTGTAGGCTTTCAAGGACAGCGCGCTATCATTCAACCGCTTGGTGATGTCGGTAACATCGCCAGCGGCGCCGCCGTCTATCCCAATGGTCGGCATGACATGATTGAGGTTGGCGAAGAGCTGCTTGGCCGTGTGATTGATGCAAAAGGCCGTCCACTGGATGGGGGTCTTATGCCGTCATGCAGTGGCCGACAAAAAATTGCCGGTGAAGACAGCAACCCGCTCGACCGGGGTCGCGTCGTGCGGGCGATGGATACCGGCGTCCGCGCCATAAACGCTTTGCTCACCATTGGCGAAGGGCAGCGTGTGGCGATTGTCGCGGGCTCTGGCGTCGGCAAATCGGTGCTGATGGGACAAATATTGCAGGGCATTGATGCCGACATCATCGTCATTGGCCTGATCGGCGAACGTGCGCGCGAAGTATCGGATTTCGTTGAGGGCAAGCTCAACCGCGATATCCGCCACAAATCGGTTGTTGTGGCAGTGACAGCGGATCAGGTGCCGCTGTTGCGCTTGCGTGCGGCCATGCGTGCAACGGCCATTGCCGAACATTTTGCGCATCAGGGCAAGCGGGTCTTGTTAATGATCGACAGCCTCACGCGCATTGCGCATGCGCAGCGCGAAATCGGTCTCGCCATTGGGGAGCCGCCAACGATGAAAGGCTACACCCCCTCCTCGCTCGCGCTAATCCCACAACTTGTCGAGCGCGCCGGCGTTGATCGCCGGTCGGGTGGTTCAATCACGGCCATATATACAGTATTGGCGGACGGTGGGGACTTGGAAGACCCGGTTGTCGACGCCGCACGTGCCATTGTCGACGGCCACATCATCTTGTCGCGCACGCTTGCCGAAAGCAGCATCTTTCCAGCGATTGATGTCGGCCGGTCGTTGTCCCGGTTGATGCCCGACATTGTTGATCCGGCGCATTTGGCGGCGGCGGCGCGGTTCCGGCAATTATGGTCAAGCTATGAACAAAATAGCGATCTGGTCATGCTGGGCGCTTATGCGCAAGGTAGCGATGCCGTGCTGGACCAGGCGATTGCCCAGCGGCCAGCGATGCTGAATTTCATCACGCAACCCATGCAGTCTGTCGTCACATTTGATGATGCCCGCGCCGAACTTGTCGATGGGATGGGCGCATGACGGCCAATACGCAACGCTGGAAACGCATATTGAAAGTGCGTGCTGTTCAAAGGCATATGGCTGAGTTGCAATTGCACCGATGCGAAAAAGAGGTGCGCAATCTCGTCGATCTCGGGCACCGCATTTCCGCCATTCGCGCGGCCGCCCAACCGTTGGTCGGCGCACAAAATGGCATGATGCTGCGGTCGGTATGCGAACTATCATCGCGTCTCGACACCGCGCAGCGCGCACTTGCCACACCAAGTCGTAATGCGCAGGAAGCACGCAATCGTCAGCAGCACGCCGTTGTCGCCGCACGGCAGCGCGAAACAGCGATCGAGAAGCTGGCGGCCAACGTCGCCGCGCAAGATGCCAAACATGCCTTGGATCGCCAAAACCGCGCTGCGATTTTTCGGAAAGCCGCCAAGAGCGAGGGAATGTCATGAACCCGCTGAGCGCGCCCATGCCGCCTGCCGCCATGACCGTGATGTTCGGTCCAACGCCGACAACAGGGGTGTTCGAGGATATGTTGAACATTTCCGCCACTCTGGCCGACGCGCCACCCAATGTGTCCGTCGATGTCCTGACACCCGCCACAGCGCCGATCTGCGCGCCTGCCATCACGCTTGCCCTGCCCCCCTTGGCCGAAGTGCAGAACTGGGCCGCAACAGAGGTGTTGCCGCCAGCAACTGTGCCGGAAGCACATCACCGGACGGCGACCCTTGTCTTGCCGCAACCAACAGCCCCCGATGCGTTGAACCGGGCCATGACGATTGTCTTGCCGCCACCCACTGCGCCCGAAAATAGTATCGAAAACGCGGACATAGTGACGGCAGAAAAAGCAGACGCATCGTCGTCCCCGATAGATCCCGCGCTTGTGCCGACACCTACGGTCCACATGCGTCCGCCCGTCAGCGCACCCGCCCATATGCCTGTTACGCCACTTGCGTCCCAAGTCCGCAAGTTACCTAATACGGCCGAAACGCCAAAGCCATTGGACGCAACGTCGGCCCAAACGCTGGCCCAATGGCTGCCAAGCACGCCTCAAGGGCCAGTAAAGCGGGCGGACGCGATGCCGACACTGCGGCCGGATACACTTCTCGTACCGTTGCTAACCCAAGAGAATAAGCCGCAACTGCCCAGCCCCTTGCCTGCGCACAATCTGGGCTTGGTCGATGACCAGCTTTTCAACTTTGAACCGCAATCTGGCATCCGCGCAGCACAGGCTTCGGTCGCACCCACGGTCGCACCTACGGCTCCGCCCACAGACACACCGATCGCGGAGCTTAGGCAGTTTGTTATAACAGCAGATGGCGAATGGATCGGCGCGCTCGCACGGGACATTGTCGGCCATGCGGCAAGCGACAACCAACTGGCGTTCACGCTGATCCCTGAACATTTGGGTCAACTGGATGTCGCTGTGACCACAGACAATGGCAAGGTCGATATCCGGCTTGAGACCAGTACACACGCGGCTGCGCAAGCCATATCAGCGGAGCAGGCCCGGCTGATCGAAGATCTGCGCCATGCGGGTCTGAAACTTGGCCAGTTTGATATGTCCAACCGGCAAAACGGAAACGGTCAGCAACAGGCCCCACGGCCCGATAGCCAACACACCGACAATAACTCCACCCCAGCGCAGGCTACGGCTTCTTCCAAAGCCGAAGGTCGCTTCGCCTGATTGAAAGACAAACTATGAGCAAGCAAAAATCCGCCGATCCCGAATCAAAGCCCAAAAAGGGAAAGAAGAAGCTCATCATTGCATTGGTTGTTGCGCTCGTGCTGATTGGGGCGGGTGCTGCGACCGGTATCTATATGGCCGGCGGCATTACCGGACACGCCGAAAAGGTTGACCCGCGCCGTCCCAAGCTTGTCGAGCGGAGCACAGAAGCCGAAGAGCCAGCGGCAGAAGGCGCAGGTGACGCGCCCGTCCTGAAAGAGGGCACAGTCGACGTGAAGAATGACCGCGTGTCTGTGGACCCGCGCAAATATGAGGTGACCTATGTGAACCTCGACCAAAGTTTTACCGCCAATCTGGCCGATGGCGCAGGCTTTGTGCAGTTAGGCCTCAGCCTATCGACATATTATGACGGCAAAGTCGTCCGGAATATCCAACGCCAAAGCGTTCCGATACGTTCGACCATTTTGATGGTCTTATCGCAACAGGATGCGCAAGCCCTTTCGACACCGCAGGGTAAGAAGATGCTGCAACGTGACCTGACCGCAGCCATCAATGACATATTGCGGGAAAAAGAGGGCTTTGGCGGCGTTGATAATGTCTATTTTTCGAATCTGGTTATCCAATGAGCGCGTCGCTTCTCTTACGGCCACGGACTGCGGTAGCTGACGATTTTGGCTGGCTGCAAAAGCTTTGCGAAAATCTGGGCGAAGCGATGTGTGACTTTTTGGCGAGTCACCAGAAGGTTGAAGCCAAGGTTCAATCGGTGGCCGAGGCACGCTATTCCGAATGGTATCCGTCACAGCCTGCGTTCAGCCTGCTGATGCCATTCGAGCTTGGCAAGGATGCAGGCGAGCTGGTGGTGGCGGTCCCCGGTCAGCTCATCAGCCAGATCCTTGATGTGCAATATGGCGGGTTAGGCAAAGTCCCTGAGCGGCAGGGCTTCAGCACGTCCGAGATGCGGCTTGCGATGCGGCTGAACGCACATTTGCTCCCTTATGTGAATCACGCGCTGCTGGGGGCTATCTCCGAAGCTGTAAGTGCGCAGCCCGTCCAGACGGATTTGCAGGCATTTAATTTGCCGCAGTATCGCGACAGTATAGTGTTGGCCAAAATTGACGTGGAATGTCCTGCCCTTGGTTCCAATGCAATCCACGGGTTCATTGGTTACGCCCAGGCCAAGAAAATTGCCATGCGCTTTGCCGACGCTAACCCCAATGGGCTTCCCGCTGATCCAGAATGGAAAGACAAAATGCAAAACGCGACCTTGCGCGTTCCGCTGCCTGCGCGCGCCATTTTGACCCAAACCGAAGTGCCGGTGTCACGGCTCTTGTCGCTTAGGCCGGGAGACATCTTGCCCGTCATGCTGCCCGCCGATGTTCCGCTGTTGGTCGCAGGCCGCCTTTTTGCACGCGGAACAATTGGCGAGGCCAATGGCCGCACTGCGCTGAAAATCGAAAATATGGAAGGTTCTGACCATGAGTGATATGACTGAGGCCCCAAACACAAGGCCAGCCGACCGGGCGGTCAAATTGGACATGTTGGCCGATATAACCGTACGCGTTACGGTCGAGGTTGGCTCTGCATCAATGACGCTCGCGTCCTTGCTCGAATTGAGCGAAGGCAGCGTGCTTGAGCTTGACCGGCAAGTGAATGACCCGCTCGACCTCTTCGTCAACGGCACTTTGGTCGCCCGAGGCGAAATCGTCGAGACCAATGGCCGCTTTGGCATTCGCGTGCTTGACGTCGCCCCGGACGGGGAAGGGCTTGGCGGCATGGAGTCGCGATCGTGATCCTTGAATATTTCGGACGCCTTTTGCTTATCCTGCCATTGATTGGCGGCATGGCGTGGGGTTCCTTATGGCTTTGGAAAAAGCTGCAGATCGGACTGCCATTGACCGCGCAATCTGCACGCGCCGTGCGCGTGGTCGATGCCGTGTCCTTGGGCGGCAATGGCCGGCTACTGGTCGTGGAATTTGGCCAGGACACCCTTTTGCTGGGCGCATCACGCAGCGGCATAAGCATATTGGCATCGACCGATCAGGGCACCCATGATGCTTAGGTTTTTAAGCATCTGCATCTGCCTTTTTGTGCTGCTCGCCAGCCAATCCGCCTTTGCCGCGCCAAGCGCGATGGGCATGGAAAAGGCGCTTGGCGCGGTAGCCGGAGACGGGCGGCCTTTGTCGCTATCGCTACAAATTCTCCTGCTGATGGGGTTGCTCACGGTATTGCCGTCTTTGATCCTGATGATGACCAGTTTCACTCGGATCATCATTGTCCTGTCGATTTTGCGTCAGGCACTTGGGCTGCAACAAACACCGCCAAACCAGGTGCTGGTTGGGCTGGCGTTGTTCCTCAGCATTTTTGTAATGCAGCCGGTGTTGAGCACCATCAACACGCAAGCGCTTGAACCTTATGGCCGCGATGAAGTCAGTTTTGAACAGGCATTGTCGACGTCGGCCACAGCGATGCATGGCTTTATGATTAAACAGACGCGCAAAACCGACATTGCCTTGTTCAGCGAGATTGCCAGAGCTGGCAAATTTGCAAAGCCCGCCGACGTGCCCTTTTCGATTCTGCTACCGGCCTTTGTCACCAGCGAGTTGAAAACTGCCTTCCAAATCGGGTTCATGATCTTCCTGCCATTCCTGATCATTGACTTGATCGTGGCGTCTGCATTGATGTCGCTGGGCATGGTGATGCTGTCGCCGACGATTATTTCGATGCCGTTCAAGCTGTTATTATTTGTCCTGGTGGACGGTTGGGCATTGACCATGGGGTCACTTGCCAGCTCATTTGTGATGTAGCCTGTGGACCAGGATTTTTTCATCGACGTGGCGCAACGCGCGCTTTGGATATTGGCGCTTGGGGCGGCCCCCATTCTTATCCCCGCGCTGATCGCTGGCGTGGTTTTGGGTATGGTCCAGGCCGCGACATCGATTAATGAGCAGACTTTAAGTTTCGTACCAAAGCTCATCATCGTCGCAATTGCGCTGGCGGTTTGCGGGTCAAGCATCATGATCCTGCTGGCCGATTTTACACGCGACATATTCGCGCAAATCCCCATGTTGGTGCGATGATACCCGCTGGCCTGCAAAATGTGGAAGGACAATTGCTGGTCTGGATGGTGGCCATGATCCGTCCGGGCGCAGCTTTTGTTGCGGCCCCCATGTTTGGGGCGCAAGCCGTGCCCGTGCAGCTTCGCCTCGTGCTGGCACTGGCTATCGGCATTCCATCGGCGTCGATGGCCAATATGACATTACCTGCGGCCGGGATCATCTCGGTCCCCGGCTTTTTCATGATCGCCGCAGAGGTGCTGGCGGGTCTGGCGATGGGATTTGTTATCCAGATCGCCTTTGCCGCATCCTTAGTGGCTGGTGAGGCCATTAGCAACGCCATGGGCCTTGGCTTTGCATCGATGGCGGACCCGGCAAGTGGCCAATCAAGCCCTGCCGTCGGGCAGTTTCTGTCCATGCTCACCATGTTTCTGTTCCTTGCCGCAGACGGCCATTTGGCGTTGATTGCGATTATCGCCGAAAGTTACCGCACGCTGCCTCCGGGGCAAGCATGGCTATCTTTTTCGGCCATAGGCAGCGTTGTTGAATTTGGCCGCCTGGCCTTTTCCGCTGGCCTGTCCATTGCCCTGCCTGTCGGATTTGCCTTGGTGCTGGTGCAATTGATCATGGCCATGATTGCGCGATCTGCGCCGACATTAAACCTGTTTGCCGTCGGCATGCCTGCCGCATTGCTTGCGGGTATATTATTATTGGGCGTTTCTCTGCCGGTGATGGCCGACATGCTCAGCAATGCACTTCGTCTTGGGCTCGATCAGGCACAGAGCCTTGGCGGTGGCCGTGGCTGACGCACCCGATAAAGACCAGCAAACCGAAGCGCCAACCCAAAAGCGCAAGGACGATGCAGTCAAAGAAGGCGATGTGCTGGCGTCACGGGAACTGGCCACTGCATTGATGATGATCGCGGGCGCCGCGTGGGTGATGGGCCTTGGCACGTGGTTTTTCAGCGCGAGCAAGACTTTGTTGAAAGGCGGCTTGTCGCTTGACCTTTCTGACCCCGACCATTTCGAGCCACTTGATGCATTGAATGTGGCCGTGGCGCAAATTGCCGTCCCATTTGCCGCGTTGCTGACACTGACACTGGTCGCTGCCTTTGCCGCGCCTGCGATGCTGGGGTCGCTTGGCATGCGGGGTAAGGCGATGGCACCAAAGGCCAGCCGCATTAACCCGCTGGCTGGGCTTAAGCGTATGTTCGGAACGCAGGGGCTTATTGAATTGTTCAAGGCAACCGCCAAAGTATGCGTCCTTGGATATGCCGGTTATTGGATCATTTCGGGCGAGATCGCATCCCTGCCCGGCCTTGCCGCCGCAGATCCGGCTGTCGCCGTCGGCATCATCGGGCAAAAGATGTTATTCACTATAGCGATTCTGGCCGCTGGCCTGACGCTGATTGCCTTAGTCGATGTCCCGATCCAATGGTTCCAGCGCAACCGCAAGCTGCGCATGACAAAGCAGCAGTTGAAGGAAGAAATGCGCCAAAGCGACGGCGCGCCTGAACTGAAGCAAGCGATACGCTTGCGCCAGCAAGAGGTGATGATGTCATCGGCGCGTAAGGGCATGGCTGACGCCAATGTCGTCCTGACCAACCCGACACATTTTGCGGTTGCCCTGCGTTACCGGCCAGGTTCAGATGCCGCGCCCATATTGGTCGCGCGCGGACGCGGGGATGTGGCGCTGGCGATCAGAGCCATGGCAGCGGAAAAGAATGTGCCAACGCTCGAATATCCCCAATTGGCCCGCGCAATCTATTTCACCACGCGCACGGGCAAGGCCATATCCGAAGATTTATATGCCGCGGTCGCCGCCATATTGGCCTTCGTCTTCCGGTTGGAATCCAGTTTCGGTCAGCAGATTCCCAAGCCGTCTGTTGCAGTGCCGGTCACGATGCATTTCGATCAGGACGGACGCCGGGCCGCCTAAATCCTGCGGCAATATGGCCGTATAAGCCAGCAAGGAAATTCATATGGTCACGTCAATTGCAAACAGCCTGGGTTTTGGCTCCGGCATTGATACCGCAGCGTTGGTCGCGGATCTTGCGGCTGCATCGCGCGCGCCGAAGGCGGCACGTTTGGATGCATTATCGCGGGCCAATCAAGCAAAAGTCAGCACGCTTGCACAAGCACGCAGCGATCTGGACAGCTTTGCCAATTCACTGGAATCGCTCGCTTCGGGCGGGACCTTGCGCAGCCAAGCCGTCACGTCGGACCCGACAGCATTATCCATCACCGCCCAATCCGGGAACCGGCTGGGCAGCTTTAGCGCACAGTTGGTCATTCAAACGCTTGCCAAGGCGCAAAGCAGCTTTTCGGAAAATGTCGCCTCGCGCACGGCATCGGTTGGCCAAGGCGATATGACACTTACCGTTGGGACCAATAGCTATGCCATTGCCATTGATAGCGCAAATGACAGCCTCGACGGACTGGCCACCGCCATCAACGCGGCCGCGAGCGGCGTCACCGCAAGCGTCATCAACGATGCAGGCGCATATCGCCTAGTGCTCAAGGGCCAGAGTGGCGCTGCCAACGCGTTTACGTTAACCGCTGACGCTGGAGCGCCGACAAGCCTGCAACAGTTTACGACCGAAGCCATGACCACGGGCCAATCGGCCAGCGATGCCGCATTCACCATTGATGGCGTTGCCTATCGCCGCACGTCGAACTCTATTGACGACGTGGTTTCAGGCATGAGCCTGATTCTGAAAAAAGCAGACCCGCTCACCGCCATTGCGATCAGCACGGCGCGCCCATCCGAAACAATCAAACAAACGCTGGCTGATTTCGTCACTGTGTTCAATGGCTTGAAAAAAGACATGGAGGCGGCGCGTAAAGCCAATAATGGCAGCCCTGCGCTGCGGGCGTTTGAACGGCAATTGACCGGATTTGCCGCAAAGCCGCTGACATCGCATGCCAGCATTAACCGATTGTCCGACATTGGCATTTCCACAACGCGTGACGGTACGCTTACGCTGAACATGGCACGCCTCGATGCTGTTTTGCGGGATAATCCCGATGCTGTTGAAGCGATGTTCAACCCGCCGCGCGATGCAGGACAGTCAGATACCACTGACCCCGGCATCGCCTTCGCGCTCGATAGCCTGCGTGATGCCGCCGTTGCGAGCGATGGTCCGTTGGAACTGGTGCAAACCGCCTTAAAACGGGATGCCGACACGATTGCGCAAAACCGCAGCAGAATGGAAGCACGCGAGCTTGCCTATCGCAGCCGCCTTGAAAAACAATTCGCCGGCATGGACGCACGCATCGGCGCGCTAAAAGCAACGCAGAGCTATCTGGAACAGCAGATTAAGCTTTGGAACAATGGAAACGATTAAACCATATGCTTGTTCGCACACATCCAGCTTTTGCCAACCAGCATTACCGGGACATGGAACTACAAAGCCGCGTTGCCAGCGCAAGCCCGCACGGCCTTGTCAGCCTGTTATATGAAGAATTGCTGCGCGCGCTGGACCTATTGACGGCCACCGCAAAACGGGGCTCGGCCATTTCCGGAAATCCCCATCACGTCAAAGCGCTGTCGATTATCATTGCGCTGGATTCGAGCATCGACCTTGCCAATGGTGGTGACCTTGCAGGCGTGCTGCAGCGGATATACCGATCTGCCGTGCACAGGTTGAACGAGGCCGCGCGTACCAATGATGTTGCGGGTATAACAGAATTAAGGGACGCCATTAGCGAAATCGCTTATGCTTGGGCCGCACTCGCCAATTAGGTGGATTTAATAGATCCTGACCCTAGTCACCCGAGAGCACCCAGCTGACTACGGCATCCGTGGCCGACAATGGCACGTCAAGCCGTGCCTCGCTAAAATCGACCTTTGCGCCCGGTGCCAGCGTGCTTGCCTTTGCTTTCATTTTCCAACTGTAGACCGGTCTGCCGCTCGCATCCACTAGCGTTACCAGCATGTCGGGCACATTTTGCTTCACCCCGGTCGGGTTCACAATGCTGCCGCTGGCGATAAAATAGGGCGTGCCGTCTTCCCGCTGGTTCAGTTCCAGATTTTCGTTGAGCACGATAATCAGGTCGGGTTCTTCCGCCACGCTGGAAAGGCCAATATCTGGCATACCGAAATAGGAGATAGCAGTTCCAATAAAGGTGACCGTCAGTGCAAAGATGATAGCCGCCAAAGTCCAAATTTTCGAGCGGCTGCGGCGTTGGTTGAACGGTGGCTCATGCGCAAAGCGGCTTTGCGTTGGTTCCTTATCCGCCCAGTTGCCAGCGCTTAACGACGGATCGGCATACACCGGAGCCGGATCGGGCGCGGCCGCGCGCTCAGAGGCAAATCGTGGGAAGGCCGGCTGCGCGTCATCCGCATCCGTTTCTGCGACCTTGAACCGGGGGACGGGGTCAGGGGAAACCAAGGGATTGGTCACAGGCGTTGGGGTGCCTCCTGAAGGCGCATCATCCACTGGCGGGGTTACACCGGGCGCGGGGCCGCTCTGTTCGGCGGGCGCTGCAATTGAGGTGTCTGCGACTGAGTGTGCTGGCGCTGCCGGGGCAGCTGCCCCCTCTTGAAACCATCCATGCTTGCAATTGGCGCACCGCACTTGGCGGCCATCAACACCAACGGCATTGTCAGGAACGATATAGCGTGTGCGGCAGGAGGGGCAAACAAGCAGCATGGCAAAGGTTAAACAGCAGCATCTTGTGACTTGCAACCCTACTGTTATAAAATGCTGTGGACGACGCCTTTTCGGGCCGCGACTTGACTAGGGTCAGGACCACTTAAATCCACCTTCGCGGCGTCAAGACGTCCTTTGGATTTGACCCATACTGTCCATTGCCGCGTTGGCAAGCTTGGACTTAGAACCACTAAGTCCTACGCTTTGCCGCCTTGCACTGAACAGTATGGCCTCAAACCGCGAAGGTGGATTTAAGTGGTCCTGACCCTAGTTCCTGACCCTAGGAATAGCCTTTGCCCCGTCATGCCGTTTGTGCCATTTATCTCTGTAATGCAGAGCGTGGTGGAATTCGACAATGTGGGGCTTCGATATGGGACAGGCGCGGAAACGCTGACTGATCTCACCTTCACCCTGTACGCTGGTAGCTTTTATTTTATGACGGGCGCATCAGGTGCCGGCAAAACGTCGCTGCTGAAATTATTATATCTGGCGCATCGGCCAAGCCGTGGCACAATCCGTATGTTTGGACATGACGCGATAACTTTGCCGCGCAATCTCCTTCCGGGTTTTCGCCGTCGCATCGGCGTGGTGTTTCAAGATTTCCGCTTGGTTCCGCATTTGTCCGCCTTCGACAATATCGCCTTGCCCATGCGCATTGCAGGTATGTCGGAACGCGAATTGCGCGGCCCCGTTACCGACATGCTGGTATCGATTGGCCTGAATGAACGGTCGGACGCCCGGCCCGCGATGCTGTCGGGTGGCGAGCAACAGCGCGTCGCCATTGCACGTGCTGTCATTGGTCGTCCTGAAATCCTTATTGCGGATGAACCGACAGGAAATGTTGATCCCGATATGGCACGCCGACTGCTTCAGCTTTTTGCTGCACTGAACAAGCTTGGCACGACTGTCGTGGTGGCCACGCACGATCTTCATTTGCTGAAGGAAGTCGAAGGCGCGCAGATAATGCAGCTCGACAAAGGGCGGTTGTCGGACCCAACCGGATCGCTACGGCACCCGCCAAAGCCGCTGATTTTGAACAACTGATGCTGTTGGACTTTGCCCTGCCGGCGCATGACCGCAAGATTATTCCGGAGGGTCGGTTGTCCGGCCCCATGCCTTGGATTATTGCAATAATGCTGTTCCTCACCTCGCTCGTAGCGGCGGCGGGGCTTACGCTCGCACAAGCCGCGCAACAGGGCGGGCAAGATTTGTCCCGCCAGATCACTGTCCAGATCATCGAGGCAGATCCTACCCAACGCGCCGCCAGCCGTGCGGCGGTGGTCCGCAATCTGCGCAAATTCAAGGGGGTGATATCGGTTGATCCGGTTACGGACTCCGACGTGCGTCAATTGCTCGAGCCAGTCCTAGGCGCAGACATATTGAACGGTGATATTCCGATTCCCGCGCTCATTGATGTCCGCTTCGACGCCCCGCCTACACCCGCCACGCTGGGTCGTCTTCGCAATGTTCTTGGCCGCGTTGCACCTGACATCCGGTTGGATCCACACAGCAATTGGATGGCGCCCTTTTATCAATTGATGAACATGCTGCTGTTGCTTGCCGGGGCGATGTTCCTGTTGCTATTGGTGGCAACCTGCGCGGTTGTTGTCTTGGCGGTGCGCAGCACTTTGAATACGCACCGCGCCACGATTGAAATCATGCACCTCATGGGCGGTACGGATGTGCAAGCAGCGCGTCTATTTCAGCGCAGGGTTGCGCTGGATGCTTTGCTGGGCGGCTGTGTCGGCTTTGGCGCAGCAGCCATAACAATCGTTACGCTCGACAAAGGATTTGTGGCCGCTCAGCCCGGTTTGCTCTCCGGCGATGCTTTATCCGTTTCGGGCTGGGTCATCCTCGCGCTCATTCCGCTTGCCGTGACGGCGCTTGCTATGCTTATGGCGCGCTTCACGGTGATTTCTGCGTTAAAGAAGATGTTATGATCAGTCGCTTCCTCGCTTTCATATTGTTGCTCTGGATGCTGGGCTTTGCTTGGTTTGCGTTGCTGTTGCCGCAGCCGGCGCCCATTGCGCCAACCGATGGCGTTGTTGTGCTGACCGGTGGGGCAAACAGAATTGATCGCGGGCTCGAAATATTGGAATCGGGCAAGTCCAAAAAATTGCTGATTTCCGGTGTGGACCGCGATGTGAAGCCGCCCGAGCTTCAAGCGCAATATCCAAAATCTGCCCAATATTTCCAATGCTGCATCGCGCTGGGTTTCCAATCGGTAGATACGCGTTCCAATGCGTTGGAAACGGCAGCATGGGCAAAACGGAACAATATGCGCAGTATTCGACTTGTTACGCATGATTGGCACATGCGACGCGCACGCTTTGAACTTGATCGGGCCTTGCCCAACGGTATCACCGTCACCGATGACGCGGTGTCGACCCAACCGTCGCTCGGCGCGCTGTTTAAGGAATATAACAAATATTGGTTGCGCGCGGTCGCGTCGCTTCTTGGACTTTAAACCATGATCGCAGTGATCCGGTCTGCTATCTACATCGTGATATTTTACACTGGGTCGGTGTTTTTCGTCGTCACCGCATTTTTGGCGCAATGGTTCTCCATCCCGCTCATGCAATGGGCCGTGCGCGGCTGGTCGCGCTGGCAATATGCCTGCTACCGCCGGATATTGGGCATCAACATCAAGATTGAGGGCGAATTGCCCCAAAAACCGGTGCTTTACGCCATCAAACATGAAAGCATGTTTGAAACCATCGACATGCCCCGCATGTTTCCCAAACCTGCGGTGGTGACGAAGAAAGAGCTGTTCGATATCCCCTTATGGGGACCGGCCGCGCGGGCATATGGCATGATCCCTGTTGACCGCAATGGCGGCGCGGCGGCGCTTCGGGCCATGCTGGTTTTGGCCAAAAAAATGATCGCCGACGGACGGCCAATCGTGATCTTCCCGGAAGGTACGCGCGTTGCACCCGGCAGTCAGCCGCCATTGCAGTCGGGCTTTGCGGGCCTGTATAAGCTCATCAACCTCCCCGTCGTACCGATTGCGGTAGACAGCGGCACTTTGAGCCCGCGCAAAGCGGGTATCTGGAAATCAGGGACGATTACGTACAAGGTCGGGGAAGAGCTTCCCACTGGCCTACCTCGCGCGGAAATTGAGGCGCGCGTGCATGCCGCCATTAATGCGCTGAACGTTTAAAGATCGGGCCCTAATGCTTGCGTCCAAAGTCGGGCGCGTCATCATCTTGGCCTTGTTCAACAATCGACCGTCGGATATTGCGGGTGCGGGCAAACAATGCCTCCAACTCGTCGCCTTTGTCGTACCGGATCGCGCGTTGCAGCACGCTTAAGTCTTCGGAAAAACGTTGAAGCATTTCAAGGACGGCGTCCTTGTTGGACAAAAACACATCGCGCCACATGACAGGGTCAGATGCGGCGATACGTGTGAAATCGCGAAAACCGCCGGCGGAATATTTGATAACCTCGCTTTGCGTTACGCCTTCCAAATCATCAGCCGTGCCAACGATGGTATAGGCAATCAAGTGCGGCAAATGGCTGGTGACGGCAAGGACCATGTCATGATGCCGCGCATCCATAATCTCGACATCCGCGCCAAGCCGCTGCCAAAAAATGCGCAGGCGCTCAACAGCTACCTCAGGTGCATTTTCGGGCGGCGTTAATATGCACCAGCGGCCCTTGAACAAGGTCGCAAAACCAGCGTCGGGCCCGCTTTTTTCGGTACCAGCCACCGGATGGGCAGGAATAATGATCGCGTCAGGAAGCGCCGCCGAAAGCGCCTCTGCGACGCTTTGCTTGCACGAACCCACATCGCTGACAATCGCATCGCAAGGCAAATCAGCAGCGAATTCCGCCGCCACCGCGCCCATCGCGCCAACGGGCACACACAAGATGACAAGGTCGGCATCCATTACCGCCGCGCCAACCGTGTCGGTCACATCATCGCAGATGCCAAGCGCAACCGTGCGTTCACGCACAGCCCGGTCGGCGTCATGCCCGGTTATGCGCACTAAGGGCATTTGCGCCCTTACCGCGCGCGCGACCGATGAACCGATGAGACCCAGGCCAATGATCGTCAGGCGCGCGAAGGGCAACATTAAGCGTTCGCGTCCAGAATCTTGCGCAAGGCCAACATAATGCCCCGATTTTCGTCTTCGGTGCCGATGGTAATCCGCAGGCCAGTGCCAAGCCCCTGCCCCGGCAACCAGCGGACGATATAGCCTTCGGCCATCAACGCATGATAAGCGGTTTCTGCGCTGCAAGTGCCTTCAAACAAAACCATCAGGAAGTTGCCCCAGGATGGGATGACCTTCAATCCATGGTTGGACAATGACGCAAACTCGCCCGCCATCCAGTCGCGCCATTCGGCATTATGCCGACGGCTACGCGTCACAAAATCTGTATCCGCAAGCGCAGCGATGGCCGCCGCCTGTCCTGCAGCCGTAACATTGAACGGCGCGCGCACACGGTTGAGCGTCGCGATAAGGCCGGCATGGCCATAGCCCCAACCAATGCGTTCTGCCGCAAGGCCGTAAATTTTAGAGAAAGTCCGCGTGATCAGGACATTGTCATGGCGGCGCGCCAGTTCCAATGCGGCGGGACCGTCATCCTCAAGATATTCGCCATAAGCTTGGTCCAGCACAAGCACACAATTTCCGGGCAAGCCCGCATGCAGCCGCGCAATTTCCCCGTCGTCGGTATATGTGCCCGTCGGATTATTGGGGTTCGCCACAAACACTAACCTAGTCTTGTCGGTCACGAGCGCCAGCAAAGCATCGACATCAGTGCCATAATCCTTGTCCGGCGCGACAATCACATTGGCCGCCGCTTTGCGGGCCGCAATGTCATAGACCGAAAAACCATAGCGTACGTAAATGATGTCATCGCCTGCGCCAGCATAGCCCATGGCGATAAGGTTCAGCAGCTCATCCGAACCCGTGCCGCAGACGATCTGGTCGCTGTCAACGTCATACGCCGCGCCCAATGCTTCGCGCAAAGCGGTGCAGGCCGGGTCAGGATAGCGGGCCAAAGAAGCGCTTTTGTCCACCAGCGCCGCCGAAGCGTCCGGACTGCACCCCAAAGGATTTTCGTTCGCGGATAGTTTAATCAGCACGCGGCCATCGTCCGACTTTGCCTTGCCGGGTGTGTAGGCGCTGATAGCTTCAATCCATGGTTTGGCTATAGGTGTGTTCATGCCCGCGGCCATAGCGTCGGCAGCGGCCAAGCGCAACATGTCGGCAGCGCAATAGGGTCAGGACCTGGCACATCTTTTACGAGTTTGGGTTGTTTCGCACGAAACCGCTGATATGGCGGTAGATATGCATGAGGATACGCGTTTCGGTCTGGATAAAAAGACACAGTTGCTTGGGCCAGTGCAGCTCGACAGCGGCGTGGAGTTTGCGCCTGTTGAATTTGCCTATGAAACCTATGGTGAATTGAACGCCGACAAATCCAACGCCATCCTGATTTGCCACGCGCTAACCGGCGACCAATATGTGGCGTCGAACCACCCCGTGACGGGCAAGGCAGGCTGGTGGACGCGGATGGTTGGCCCCGACAAGCCTATTGACCCCGCGCGCCATTGCATCATCAGCATCAACGTGATGGGCAGTTGCATGGGATCATCTGGCCCCGCCAGCATCGATCCGACGACGGGCGCGCCTTATGCCATGGGTTTTCCGGTCATCACCATCGCCGACATGGTACGTGCGCAGGCCCTATTGCTGAACCATCTGGGTATCGAAATATTGGAAGCCGTAGTTGGCGGGTCGATGGGCGGGATGCAGGCATTAAGCTGGGCCGCCTTATACCCCGACCGCGTGCGCTCTGCGGTTATCATTGCATCGACCGCGCGGCATTCGGCGCAGAATATCGCCTTTCACGAGGTTGGGCGTCAGGCGATTATGGCTGACCCAAGCTGGAATAATGGTGCTTATTATGGGCATGAGGCGCCGACGGCTGGCCTTGCCGTCGCCCGCATGGCGGCGCACATCACCTATCTGTCTGAAGCGGGCCTTACCGAAAAATTCGGTCGCCGTTTGCAAAATCGCGATGCCAAAAGCTTTGGCTTTGACGCCGATTTTCAAGTCGAAAGCTATTTGCGCCATCAGGGCCTTAGCTTTGTCGACCGGTTTGATGCCAACAGCTATCTCTACATCACTCGCGCGATGGACTATTTCGACTTGGCCGAGCCGCATGACGGCGTGCTAGCGAAAACTTTTGCGGGCACCAAAACCCGTTTCTGCCTGATCAGTTTTGACAGCGACTGGTTATATCCAACGGCGGAATCGCGGCGTATTGTGCATGCCCTGAACGCAGCGGGCGCGGCGGCCAGTTTTGTTGAACTATCGAGCCCCTTTGGCCATGACGCTTTCTTGTTGGAGGCACCCGAAATGAACCGCATCGTCGATGGCTTTTTGCGCGCAGGCGAAAGCCGGTGACAGCGCTGCGCCCTGACCTTGCGATTATCGCCCGCGAAGTAAACGCCCACGCGCGCATCTTGGATGTTGGCTGCGGCGATGGCCTGTTGATGGCGGCATTGCGTGACACCAAAGATGCCGACGCGCGCGGAATGGAGCTTGATGCCCGCGATGTTGCCACCGCGGTCGCGCGCGGGCTCTCGGTGGTTCAGGGCGACGCAGATACCGACTTGGCCGATTATCCCGATGGTAGCTTTGACTATGCGATTTTAAGCCAGACGTTGCAGACCACCAAAAGGCCTGATCTGGTGTTGGACCATCTGGTGCGGATCGGACGTCAGGCCTTTGTCTCCTTCCCCAATTTTGCGCAATGGCGCATTCGTTTTGCCCATATGTTTGGCGGGCGCATGCCCGTGACGGAGCAGCTTCCCCACCGCTGGTATGACACGCCCAACATCCACCATGTGACCATCGACGACTTTCGCAGTTTCCTCGACGAACGGAATATCAGGATAGAAGGCCAATGGTTTTTGTCGGGCGATAAACCGCGCGATGAACGACTTGCCAATCTGTTGGCGGAACATGCAGTATTCCTGCTGCGACGCGATTAGGCGGCGTCGGAATTTTGACATGCGGCTGTCAGGCAACTGTCGGTTGGTTATAATATACTGATTTTATGTAATTCTTCAAAAACTGGCACAGCAATTGCAAAACCCCTTTCGTTCGCGCCCCCAGGCGTGATGCAACGACGAAAGGAACGGCCATGCCGGCTTTGGATAACATATTCGGAATTCATGCCACCGCGCTGAAGCTGCGCGAGCAACGCATGTCTATTCTCGGCTCGAACATCGCCAACGCATCGACGCCGGGATATAAAGCGCGCGACATCGAATTTTCCTCGGCGCTCAAGCTCGCCGAAAATGGCCAGTCGACCGAAAGCGCGATGCGCTATCGCGTGCCGCTTCAGGCATCGCTGGATGGCAACACCGTTGAAATGGCGACAGAGCAAACCGCCTTTGCCGAAAACGCGCTGGCCTATCGTTCAAGCCTGTCATTTCTGCAGGGCCGTATCGGCACCCTTACCCGCGCGCTGAAAGGCGAATGAACATGGCCGACGGTCTTTCCATTTTTGACATTAGTGGCCGCGCCATGGCGGCGCAGCTTATCCGCCTGAACACGTCGGCCACCAATCTTGCCAATGCCGGCACGGTATCGGGCAGCGAGGACAAGGCCTTTCGTGCGATGAAGCCTGTGTTCCGCACTGTCATGGGCGAAGCAGGTCAGGCGACCGTTCAGGTTGACCGCATCGACACCAGTAAGGCGACGCCCGTCAAGCGCAACGACCCCAATCATCCGTTGGCCGACCAAGATGGCAACGTCTGGGAAGCCGCCGTCGATAGCACCGCCGAAATGGTCGAGATGCTTGAGATATCCCGTCAATATCAGAACAATGTGCAGGTCCTTGCCACCGCAAAAGGCCTGATCAGCGAAACCTTACGCCTCGGCCAATGAAAGGCATGAATGATGACAAGCATAACCCCTGTTAACTCCAAAAACCTACCCGTCCTGTCAAAGGACATGGCCGAAAAGAAATTGGGCCAAACCGATTTCCTGCGGCTGATGACGACGCAGCTTAAGGAACAAGATCCTTTCAGCCCCGTCGATAACCAAGCGATGGTTGCGCAAATGGCGCAATTTTCAAGCGTTGCAGGCATTTCGGAAATGAACGTCGCGCTAAAATCCATCGCTGAGCAAATGGGCGCGCAGACCGCATTACTTGCGGACATCAAAGCTGCGTCGACACTTAAAACTGCGGGAGCATAAACATGTCATTTTACACCTCTTTGTCGGGCCTTAAGGGCGCACAAACCGATTTGTCGGTCATATCCAACAACCTGGCCAATGTCGGTTCAACGGGCTTCAAAAAAAGCCGCGCCCAATTCAGCGACCTTTTTGCAAGATCGCCCACGCAAAGCACCAAAATGCACGCAGGGCAAGGCACCCGCCTGAACGCGGTGGTGCAGCAATTTACGCAAGGCACGCTGGAGGCGACGGACAAGACGCTTGATCTTGCCATTGCAGGCGAAGGATTTTTTGTAACACGCAGTGATCCGCCGCGCGCGGCTGTCACCTACACACGCAACGGCGCGTTTCAGGTCAATGCCAATCGCCAGGTCGTCGACACAATTGGGTCAACGCTTCAATTGCTGCCTGTGGATGCCAGTGGAAATGTAACCTCAGCGACGCTTGCCAGTGCAACCGATTTCGTTCTGCCTTCGGTTTCGCCGACAGACCCCAGCGTTTCCATGATCAACGTGTCCATCGATATTGATGGACTTGTCACCGCAACCTATTCCGATGGCTCCGACGAGATGCTTGGCAAGGTTGCCATGGCAAGCTTCACCGCGCAAGAGGGGCTTCGCCCTATTGGTGATGCCCACTGGCAATCCACGGGCGAAAGCGGCCAGCCCGCGATTGAGTCCGCCACCAATGGGACCTTGGGCTCCGTCCGTTCCGGCGCGCTGGAACGCGCCAATGTCGACGTGACAGAGGAATTGGTCGCGCTGATTTCCGCGCAACGCAATTTTCAGGCCAATGCAAAGGCCATCGAAACCGCGTCGAACATGACTCAAGCCATTGTGTCTATTCGTTAAGGGCTGACCCATGGACCGTCTGATATATACCAGCCTTACCGCCATGCGCGGTTCGATGGCCCGTCAGACGGCCATTGCCAACAATCTGGCCAATGCCAACACTCCGGGGTTCCGCGCCGATCTGGCAGAGGCGCAAACCGTGTGGCTCGAAAGCCAGCAACTCAATACCCGCGCCTTTTCATCCGAAGAGGTGCAGGCAGCCGACATGAAAGCGGGCACCGTCGTCGCCACGGGCCGCGATTTGGACATCGCGCTGTCGGGTGACAGCATGCTGGCGGTGCAAGCTGAAAATGGCGAGATTGGGTATACGCGGCGGGGTGACCTGATGTTGTCCTCCACGGGATTGCTGACCACGGGCGATGGTCGTCCGGTGCAGGGCGCGCAAGGTCCACTCACCTTGCCGCCGTCGGACGCCATCAACATTGACGATCAAGGCCGCGTCTGGATCGTGCCCGTAGGTGGCGATGCAACACAGCCGCAGCAATTGGATCAATTATTGCTGGTTAGCCCGGCTGGTTCCGACGTGGTCAAGGGCGTCGACGGGCTATTTCGTGTGCGTGGCGGCGGCACTTTGCCTGCCGACCCCGATGCGCGTGTCGTCACGCGAAGCCTTGAAAGTTCAAACGTCAGTGCGACCGAAGCTTTGGTCGAAATGATTGAGGCCAGCCGGTCGTGGGACACGCAATTGAAAATGCTGAACGACGCACGCGACATGGATGCGGCGACCGCCGACCTCATGTCGCTTACACAATAAACCTGCCAAAAAGGATGAAGTCTGATGTCTAATGGAGCACTCCACGTCGCCCGCACTGGCCTTGATGCGCAGAATATGCGGATGCAGGTCATCGCCAACAATCTGGCCAACGTGAACACCGTTGGTTTCAAGCGCGACCGCGCGAGTTTTGAAACCTTGGCCTATCAGGCCATGACAGTGGCGGGTGCCGCGTCTTCGGCGGAAAACAAATATGCCATTGGCACCAATCTTGGCACCGGCGTTCAAATTAACGGCACCGCACGTATCGATACGCAAGGGACGCTGACCAATACGGGCAACAGCCTTGATCTCGCGATCGAAGGCGCTGGCTATTTTCAGGTGCAAATGCCCGATGGCCGAAACGCGTTTACCCGGGCCGGGGACTTTAACCTGTCCGCCGAAGGCACATTGGTCACCAGTGACGGTATGCCTGTGCAGCCGCAAATCCAAATCCCGCAAGACGCAACCGCCGTATCGGTTGGCGCCGATGGCACCATTTCCGTGCAAGTGGCGGGTCAGTCAGAACAGACCCAGGTCGGACGGCTTGAACTTGCGCGGTTCGCAAATGCGGCAGGGCTGCAATCTGTTGGCAACAATCTGTTGCTCGAAACCCCTGCGTCAGGTGCACCACAAATTGGCGCAGCCGGCGAAGAAGGTCGCGGCGGCCTGCGTTCTGGCGCGCTGGAATCCAGCAACGTCAATGTCGTCGAAGAATTGGTCGACATGATCGAAACCCAGCGCGCCTATGAGGTCAATTCCAAGATGATCCAAGCGACAGATGAGATGATGCGCAATGCCACGCAGACTCTATAAACTTATTCTGCTGTCCTTGCTTGCGTTCCCCGTCGGCGCGCAGGCCAAAAAGGACAAGTCCGCCGATCCGGATTACGGCCCGAGTTTGCCCATCGCGCCACCGCCTGCGTCCGCCAATGGTGCGATATTCCAGATCGGGCATTATAGCCCGCTCACATCCGGCGCACGGGCCAGCCGGGTAGGCGACATCATCACAATCAATTTGGTCGAGCGCACCAGCGCCTCAAAAAGCACCAGCGCGACCACTGGCCGCAATGGCAGTTTCGGCGTTAGTCCGCCGTTAAGCGGCCCATTGAACCTCATCAGTGCAGGCGATGTAAACATGAGCGGCGATCAGTCGTTTACCGGCAAGGGCGAAACGGCCCAGTCCAATGCCCTGTCCGGAGAATTGAGCGTGACCGTCGCGGCCGTCTATCCCAACGGCAATATGCTCGTGCAAGGCGAAAAGGCTTTGACGCTCAACCGGGGCGATGAAAAAGTCCAGTTCACCGGAATCGTGCGCGCCGCCGATATCAGCGTCGACAACCGCGTGCTCTCCACACGCGTTGCCGCTGCACGCATAGTTTACACCGGTAAGGGGGAGATTGCCCGTGCGAGCCAGCAAGGATGGCTGCAACGTTTCTTCACCAAGGTAAGCCCCTTCTGATGCGTGCGATCTTGCTTTGCCTTGCCTTGCTATTCGCGCCCCCTGCTTATGCGGAGCGCATAAAGGATATTGGCCAGTTCCAGGGACTGCGCGCCAACCAGTTGACGGGCTATGGTGTTGTCGTTGGCCTTGCAGGTACCGGCGATGACAGCCTTGATTACGCCACCCAAGGGGTCAAAGGCGCCGTATCGCGCTTCGGCATCAGCCTTCCGGCTGGCATTAACCCCGCGCTTAAAAACGCAGCCGCCGTGATGATTACGGCAGAGCTTCCTCCCTTCGCTAAACCCGGGCAGCGGTTGGACATCACCGTGTCCGCCTTGGGTAAGGCCAAATCCTTGCGTGGCGGGACGCTTATCATGGCACCGCTCTATGGCGCGGATGGCGAGATTTACGCCATGGCGCAGGGCAATCTGGTCGTCGGCGGGCTCGGCGTCGATGCGGCGGACGGTTCACAGTTGTCGGTCAACATCCCGTCGGCTGGTCGGATCAGCGGCGGTGCGTCGGTGGAACGCGCCGTCGACACAGGCTTTGCGCAGTCCGAAAGCCTAACCTTCAATCTAACGCAATATGACATCAGCAATGCGGGTTTGGTCGCGGACGCGATCAACAAAAAATTGGGTGCAGATATGGCAGCAGCCGTCGATGGCGCATCAATCCGTATCAGCACACCAGTGGGCGGCGAAGCGCGCATTCGTTTGATGGGCTTAATCGAAAATATCGAGATCAAACGTGCAGCGCCGCCTGCGCGCGTTATCGTCAATGCGCGAACTGGCACCGTCGTCATCAACGGTGCGGTTCGTGTTGGCCCTGCCGCCGTCAGCCATGGCAAATTGACTGTCCGTGTCGACGAAAACCCGATGGTGGTGCAACCTGCGCCGTTCAGCGCTGGCCAGACCACCATTGAGCAATCCAGCACCATTACCCTCGAAGAAACCCGAAATCCCGCATTCCTATGGGAAAAGGGTGCCTCGCTTTCCGAAATAGTTAAAGCCATCAACCGGCTAAATATTTCACCCGGCGATCTGGTCGCTATATTGGAGGCCTTGTCACAGGCAGGCGCGTTGAGCGCGGAGCTGGTGGTCATATGATGACGCTTAAACCGATAAGCGCACCGGCTACCGCCGCGCCAAAGCCTGACCCAGAATTGCGCAAGGCTGCCGAAGCTTTCGAGGCCGTCATGCTGCGGCAGATGATGGCGAGCATGCGCAAGGCAAAGCTTGGCGACGACATCATGGGTTCAAGCGCCACCGACAATTTCCGTGAAATGGCCGACGCGCGCGTGGCCGACAGCATATCCGCATTGCGGCAGTTCGGCATTGCCGACCTGGTAGAAAAACAACTTAAAGGTTCAAGATGAGCGACTTGCTCGCCATCGGTGCATCGGGCGTGAAGGCATATGGCCGCGCGCTCTCGGTTGTGGGCGATAACATCGCCAATGCCCAGACCGATGGCTATGTCCGGCGCACGGTTCGGCTGGAGGAAGCTCCTGCCGCAGGCGACGTCGTTCTGTCGCGCAACAGTATCCGCCCGGGTGGGGTCAGCGCCGCTGGCGTCACACGCGAGCTGGACCAATATTTGGTGGATGACGCGCGCACGGCCTCCGGCGAAGCCGCACGACAGTCGGCGCGTCTGAACTGGATATCTGCGACCGAAAACGCGCTTGGCAATGGCGGCAATGATATCGGCGCCACCGTAACCGAGATTTTTGCGACCGCTGATCAACTGAGCGCCAATCCGAATGATGCAACTTTGCGGCGTCAGTTTCTCAACAATGTCGATGAAAGCGCCAGCGCATTCCGGCGGACATCCAATGCATTGGGTTCCGCCGCAAATGGTGTTGCTATGGAAGCGCGCAGCGCAGTGGAGCAATTGAACACCGACTTATCAGCGATTTCCCGCGTCAATGACGGCTTGCGCCGCGCACGCGCCGGGTCAACCAATGAAGCGACCTTGCTTGACGAACGGGATCGCCTTGTCGGCAACATCGCAACCGCGATAGACATTGATGTCAGTTATGACGCGAACAACGCTGCCATTATCCGCACCCCGGCTGGCGATTCATTGGTCGAAGGTGATAGCGTCGCCACCGTGACGCTTGGCGTGTCCGCAGGCGGCCTTTTGTCGTTCGGCGTTGCGCCTACAACTTCACTTGCGCCCGCGTCGGGTCGACTGGCCGGCCTTGCCGATGGCGCAGCACATATATCCACCCAACGTGCGGCACTGGATGCGCTTGCGGCACAATTAAGCACTACGCTGAATAGCGCACATCAGGCAGGCGTCGATGCCAATGCTTCTGCTGGAAAGCCATTGTTGAATTTCAATGGCTCTGCCGCCGAGTTGACCGCAACTGCGCTTGCCATAGCGGAAGTTGCGACCGCAAACGCAGCGGGCAACAACGGCAATATTCTGGCCTTCAACGCCGTCCGCACGAGCAGCGGCATTGAACAGGATATCAGCGCCTTCATCACGCAGCAGGCGCAGATAACATCCGCAGTCCGCGCGCAAGAGGCCGCGGCCAGTGGGCGGCGCGACGGCGCATTTGCCGCACGCGACGCCGTTGGTGCAGTCGACCTCGACCGCGAAGCTGCGGATCTGTTGCGGTTTCAGCAGGCCTATGAAGCTGCCGCCCGCACGATTCAGGTCGCACGGGAAACCATGCAGACCATGCTCAACATCTTCTGAAAGCCCATGCGATGATTAACGGAACCGGAAGCCGCATGACGCAGGAAGCCACACGCCAAGCGCGTCTGGCGACGCAAATTGCGGCAAAGCAAACGCAAATATCCACCGGTAAGCGTCTTCAGCGCGCATCAGATGATCCAACGGCGACAGCGCGTATTGCGGACCTGAGCCGCACGCAAACCAATGACAGCGCGCGCGCGCGAAATATTAGCTTGGGGATCAGCATGACGGCGCAAGCCGACGGGCAGTTGCGCAATATGTCCCACCTGCTGGCGCGTACGCGGGAGTTGACCATTTCAGCCGCAAGCGTCGGCCTTACCCCGTCTGACCGCGCAACCATATCACTCGAAGTACGCGCCATGGCGGACGAAATTGATGCCATGGCATCCGTAAATTCTCCCACAGGCGAGGCGCTGTTCGCAAATAACAATGCGAACCCAATCCGTTTTGACGACACCATCGCCTTCGCGCCAGTGCCCGCACGTCAGGACATTTTTGAAACGGGCGGCATTGCGATTACGCAAATCATGCGGGATGCTGCCTCTGCTATC
>Ga0208327_1000051_pt1 | contig 32147 bp, 22 predicted proteins | sample LakMenEpi26Jun08_FD_150733 | JGI IMG/M metagenome (GOLD analysis project Ga0208327, IMG submission 150733) | Freshwater microbial communities from Lake Mendota, WI - 26JUN2008 deep hole epilimnion (SPAdes) | ecosystem: Environmental > Aquatic > Freshwater > Lake > Epilimnion/Euphotic zone ...
CAGACCATCAACAATGACGCTTTTGTCGAAGACAATTATAACGACGCAACCTATCGCGGCGGCCGTATTGCGCTGACGTGGAATGTGACCGATGATTGGTCGGTCGATCTGATGCATGTGCGTCAGGAACTTGATACCGACGGTGTGTTTGACTTTGAACCTGATGTGGGCGACCTCAAGGTAACGAAGTTCAATGACAACTCGCTGCGCGATCGCGTTAGCCTGTCGACTTGGGGTGTAAATGGCCGTCTTGGTGCGCTTGATCTGATCTACACCGGTTCATTTATGAAGCACCGTGCGACGCAAGTTGCCGATTATGCCGGATATTCCAACATCGGCCTGTATCTGCCATATTATGAATGTGATCGCGGCGTGTATTACACCGCAGCGTATAATGGCAATATCGGCAACACTTGCTACGCGCCGAACAAAACATACCAAGTGCGTAACCGGACAGAGCGGATGACGCATGAGTTCCGCGTCACAACGCCTGCTGACAAGCGTCTGCGCGGTACCTTCGGTCTGTTCTACGATGATAACAAATTGTTTGACAATACCGACTGGTCCTATCTGCAAGAAGCCGCCGGGTTCATCTACCGCCGTGCACCAAATTCGTCGGTAAACGCGAATGATACCAGCATCCGTCCCGTCAAGGTCGGTTTTTTCAACGACATCCAACGCAAGGATACGCAGTTCGCCGCTTATGGTGAAGCGTCATTTGATATCGTTCCGGAAAAGCTGATTTTCACCGGTGGTCTTCGTTATTATGACGAAAAGGCCTCAATCAACGGTTCGTCGAACGGCAGCTTTGGTGGAGCGCGCGGCGTATATAATGCCGCTACCGGCACCTATTCCGCAGCAGCCACACCCGTCACGCTCTATAATGTTAGCGCCAACCTGAACGTGCTTTATGCTGACGCGTCGCCAGCTAAGTATAATGGCGTATTGTACAAGGCCAACCTGACCTATCGTCTGGGCGATGCTTCTTTGGTATACGCGACCTATTCGGATGGTTTCCGTCCAGGTGGCTTCAACCGCCGTCCGTGCCGCGTTCCAAGTGCGATCTGTCCTACCAATGCCGACTTTGTTCGTTTGGGCACCTACGTGCCTGACAAGGTGCAAAACTATGAAATTGGTGGTAAATTCTCGCTGCTTGATCGCCGTTTGCAGGTAAACTTCGCGGCATATCAGATCGACTGGAGCAACATCCAGATTACGGTTTTCGACCAGAATATCTCGAACCAAACATTTACCACCAACTTGGTTGATGCGCGGATCAGAGGGCTGGAAGGCGACGTAACGTGGCGCACCACGCCGGAACTGACGTTTAACAGCGCATTTTCGTATAATGACTCTGAAATGACGAAGTACCGGAAAAACACAACGGTGCTCCGTCCGCTCGGTGGTCCGCTTGCTTTGAGTCCCAAATTCCAGTTCAATGCGCGCCTGCATTGGGAAAAGGAACTTTCCTCGGGTCTCACGCCGTTCGCGCAAATTGGCATTCATTATGTCGGCAAGAGCATCTCTGACGTTATCGACAATGTTGATATCCGTTATCAATCGTCGAACCCGACGCTTGGTTATGCGGCTTCGATTCCAGTCACTTATAATGGTGTCACGGTAAAGCCCGGTGACGTGATTGCGCCGATAAATGCTGCGCAGAACCTCGGTTCCTACACCACGGCAGGAATGTCGTTCGGCGTTTCGAAGGATGAGTGGCGTTTGGAAGTGTTCGGAGACAATCTGACCGACGAGCGTCCCGAGCTTTACAAGAGCGGGAATGACGGTGAGCTTCGGACAACGACATCGCGTCCACGCACAATCGGACTGCGCTTCTCGTACAAGATTTAAAAAACAAGGTGGGCGCCCCTGGGAAACTGGGGGCGCTTTGCCACATCTGCATTTGTGCATTGCTTTAAGCATGCGAAGTGCTGCAGGGTTCGTGCAATCGTTCGTCACAATATGGGAGAGTAGGTGACAATGCTGGCCGAGGCCTCGCCGGAAACCATTGATGCCAACTTGCGTGAAGCGCGGTCGCATTTACAAAATGCCCGCTTGGCTGAAGCAGAAGCCTTGTGCGTTGCTATACTCAAAACTGCGTCCGATAACATTGATGCCCTATACACTTTGGCAGTGACGCAGCGGATGCAGCGGCACGTGCCGGCTGCACTCATTACGCTTGATAGATTGATTGCCGTTGATTCAGGCTATGGCCGTGCGTGGCAAGAGCGTGGGCATTGTTTTCGCGATGCGGGCCGCATCGAAGACGCCGTCGCCGCCTATCAACGTGCCGTGACGCATAATGGTGCGCTTGTCGCAAGCTGGCGCATTCTTTCCGAATTACACGATGCGGCTGGGCGCGAAGGGCCGGCTAACTTTGCCCATGCGCAATATACGCATCTGTCTGCGCTTCCGCCTGAGTTGTTGAGCGTCGCAAGCTTTATTCAAGAAGGACGCATATACAAGGCAGAGCAATTGTGCCGCGCATTCCTGCAACGCAACGGTCACCATGTGGAGGCGATGCGCTTGCTTGCCGACATCGGCATGAAATTCAATGCCTATGACGAGGCGGAGTTTCTGCTCGAATCGTGCAAGCTATTGGAGCCCGATAATGTCAGCGCGCATTTTGATTATGTCAAAATATTGCGTAAGCGGCAAAAGTTCGAACTGGCGTTGAGCGAAGCATCGGAATTGCGCGAAAAGGAACCGGGTAATCCGGAGTTTGAAATGCTGTATGCCAATGAAAATCTGGCCGTCGGCAATTTTGATGCGGCAATGCTGATTTACGAAGCGCTGCTTGGGTCAATGCCTAACAATCCGGGCATAAATCTGACCTATGGGCATGCGCTGAAAACCGTTGGGCGGCAAAATGATGCCATAACGGCCTATCGCCGTGCCTATCAGGTGCGGCCGGACTGCGGCGATGCGTATTGGAGCTTGGCCAATTTAAAAACCTACCGGTTCGACGATGCGGAAATCGCGCAGATGCGGGACCGGCAGGCTTCGCCAATGACAGCGCTTGAAGATCGGTATCACCTCTGTTTTGCGTTGGGCAAGGCGCTGGAAGATCGGGGCGAATATGGGGCTTCGTTCGAATATTATGAGTTGGGCAATCGCTTGAAGCGTGAGGAGCTGAAATATAATCCGAGCAGGCTGTCGAACGAAATGCGGCTGCAACGCGAATTGGTGACGGCCGACCTATTGGGGAAATTCTCAGGGGCAGGTTGTCCCGCCCGTGACCCGATTTTTATCGTCGGGCTGCCGCGCGCGGGATCCACTTTGCTGGAACAAATCCTTGCCTCCCACAGCCAGGTTGAAGGGACGATGGAGCTGCCGAATATCTTTGCGTTGGCGTTCCGGCTCGACCGGCAGCGCGTTGTGGGGGAAGAACCGGAATATCCCGCCAATTTAGCGGATTTGACCCACGAAGATGTTACCCGTTTCGGCGAGGAGTTTATCCGCGACACCCAGATATACCGCAAGGGCGGCACGCCCTTCTTCATCGACAAAATGCCGAACAATTTCCGTCACATTGGCCTCATTAACATGATTTTGCCGAACGCCAAGATTATCGATGCGCGGCGCGGGGCCATGGGGTGCTGTTTCAGCGGGTTTAAACAGCTTTTTGCCGAAGGTCAGGAATTCACCTATGGGCTTGAAGAAATTGGTCAATATTACGCAGACTATGTCCGCCTGATGGACCATTGGGACAATGTGCTGCCGGGCAAAATATTGCGCGTTTGCTATGAGGACGTCGTCGCCGACCTAGAGACACAGGTTCGGCGCTTGCTTGATTATTGCGGGCTTCCTTTTGAAGAGGCATGCCTCAATTTCCACCAGAACGCGCGCGCGGTCCGTACCGCGAGCTCGGAGCAGGTGCGACAACCCATTTTCAAAAGCGGCGTCGATCAATGGGAAAATTTCAGCAATTTCCTTGATCCGCTTCGCAGTAAATTAGGGCCAGAACTGGCCGCAACCTGAGGGGAATGACGATGGCGAACAACGAGCCGACCGCACCAGTAAGTGCCGATGAAGTGTCCTCGCTGGGGCAGCGTTGGTATGTCCTGTTCATTATGATGTTGGCCTACGCCATCAACATTGCTGACCGTTATGTGATGTCGACGGTCCTTGAACCGATCAGGCTTGAGCTTCAACTCACCGACGCCGGAGTGGCGTTTTTGACGGGCGTTTCGCTTGCCTTTTTCTACGTCATCATGGGCATTCCACTGTCGTGGATTGCCGACCGGTATAACCGCCGCAACCTGCTCGCCGCATCGATTACCATTTGGTCCGCGATGACCGCTTTGTGTGGGATGTCGCAAGGCTACATGCAGTTGCTGTTGGCGCGGATCGGCGTCGGTGTCGGCGAAGCTGGCGGAACGCCGTCTTGCAACTCGATTGTGGCGGATTATTTTCCCGCTGGACGACGCGCTATGGCAATGACGATTTTCGCGCTCGGCGCGCCAATTGGTGCTTGGCTGGGTGCCGACATGGCAGGCTATGTAGCCGCAGAATATGGCTGGCGGATGGCTTTTTACGTTTTGGGCATTCCCGGTATCCTGCTGGCGATTGTTATCATGCTGACAATCAAGGAACCCAAGCGCGGGCGGCTTGATATGGTTGACGATTCCGCTGCGCCAAACTTGACGGAAACACTGAAATATATCTGGTCGCAAAAAGGCATGGTGCACGCGATCATGGGCAGCGGCCTTTCTGCGCTTTGGGGCTGGGGTTTGATGTGGTTTACACCTACCTTTATTCAACGCGCATATGGCTTGGATGTGGGGGAGGCCGGTGCTGTGATTGGCCCCATTCATTTGATCATGGGCATAGGCGCATCGCTGCTAACCGCATGGCTTGTGGGAAGGCCGTCCTATACTGACCCTCGTAAAGTGCTGCGCCTGTTGTCTGTTGTGACTGCTTTGGCCACCATTCCGTCAATTTATGCGTATTACACAAACTCCTTGGCAACCGCGACGTTGATGTGGTGGATATTCATTCCGGCGATCTATTTCTATATCGGCCCGGCCATGTCATTGCTGCAGAATCTCGCACCACCAAAAATGCGTGCGATGGTGATTGCGGTCTCGCTTTTGGTGGCGAATGTCTTCAACTTGATCGTCGCGCCGCAAGGCGTGGGTTTATTGAGCGACTATTTCGCGGGTCCCGCTGGTGCCGACGCCGAATCGCTTCGAATGGCATTGCTGGTTCTGGCACCGACGGGGTTCTGGGCAGCGTGGCATTATTGGCGTGCCGAAAAATATGCATATGATGATCAGAAAAGAGCTTGTGGTTATGTCTAATTCGCCGCTTAAATCCTATATCAATGGCGCATGGGTCTTGCCTGCGACATCCACGGCAACGGTGGATGCGGTTAACCCTGCTACTGAAGACGTGTGCGCCGTTGTTGCGGTTTGCGGACCCGACGATGCTGATCGGGCGGTCCACGCGGCGCGGGCGGCATTTGATGGCTATGCTGCGACCACGCTTGAACACCGGATTGCTTTGGTGGAAAAGCTGATCAGCATTTTTGAGCGACGCTATGACGAAATGGTCACTGCCATATCGACCGAGATGGGCGCGCCTTATGATCTGTCCTATGACGCGCAGGCGGAAAGCGGCCCCGGCCATTTGAAAGCGACGGTTAAAGCCGTGCGCGAAATGACGTGGGAATATGATGTCGGCACGGATGGCATTGTTACGCATGAACCCATCGGCGTCTGCGTGCTGATCACGCCGTGGAACTGGCCGATAAATCAGATCGTCTGCAAGGTGGGCCCTGCGCTCATTACCGGCTGCTCCATGGTGTTGAAACCCAGCGAGATGGCACCATTGTCAGCGCAGCTCTTTGCCGAAATGGTCGAAGAGGCCGGTTTCCCACGCGGCGTGTTCAACATGATCCACGGAACGGGCGCGTCGGTTGGCGATACGCTGACTAGCCACCCGGAAGTCGACATGATCTCCTTTACCGGATCGACACGGGCGGGCATTCAAATCGCAAAGAACGCTGCAGATACCGTGAAGCGCGTTGCCCAGGAACTGGGTGGAAAATCAGCCAATATCGTCTTTGCGGACTGCGATCTGGAGGCGGCGGTCACGCGCGGCGTTCTGCATTGCTATGGCAATACCGGCCAATCCTGCAACGCTCCGACGCGTATGCTTGTCGAGCAATCGGTCTATGACGCGGCGGTTGCCATTGCGGCCCGTGTTGCAAAAGCGGCAGTGCTTGGCGACCCGATGAAAAAAGGGCCGCATTATGGCCCGGTTGTCAGCAAGGCACATTATGACAAGATACAGGGCCTTATTCAGGTCGGGATTGATGAAGGTGCACAGCTTGTTGCCGGTGGCACTGGCCGGGCCGAGGGCTTTGATCGCGGCTATTATGTGAAACCCACGGTTTTTGCGGGCGTCCATAACAAGATGCGTATCGCGCAAGAAGAAGTGTTCGGGCCAGTGCTCGTCCTGATTCCCTTTAAAGACGAAGCAGATGCCATCGCTATCGCCAATGACTCGCCCTATGGCCTTTATGCCTATGTGCAAACCGGCGACATGGACCGTGCGCGCCGTGTTGCGCGGCACATGCGGGCGGGTGGTGTGAGCATTAATGGCACGAGCCAGGATTATATGGCGCCGTTTGGTGGGTATAAACAATCGGGTAATGGCCGCGAATATGGCGAGTTTGGCGTTCGCGATTTTCTGGAGATTAAATCGATCAGCGGGTTCCGCACGTCATGAAGCTGACCGACATCGAAACCTTCGTCGTCGGCAATCCGCCGCCGCATTTTGGCGGACGCTATTTTGTCTTCGTCAAGATAACGACCGATAGCGGTGTGTCGGGCATTGGTGAGGCCTATTGCGTGCCGTTCGAACCCCATCTTGTCGCCAAAATGATAGAGGATGTGTTTGCGCGTTATGTCGCAGGCAATGACCCGCACGACATCGAAAATATGTGGCGCAGAGTGTATTCCAGCGGCTTTACCCAGCATCCCGATTTGACGCTGATGGGCGTTTTGTCGGCGCTCGAAATGGCGTGTTGGGACATCATCGGCAAAGAAGCGAACAAGCCAGTTTATAAATTGCTTGGCGGGCAGGTGCATGAACGATTGCGCGCCTACACCTATATCTATCCGCGACCCGGCGATACAAAAGACGTATATCACGACCCTGATTTGGCGGCGGAGCGGTCGGCGGAATATTTGGCCCAAGGCTTTACCGCATTGAAATTTGATCCAGCAGGGCCCTATTCCGCGTTTGATGGCCGACAATTGTCGTTGGAAGCACTTGATCTGTGCGAACGCTTTGCAAAATCTTTGCGCGAAGCGGTCGGCATGAAAGCCGACCTTTTGTTTGGCACGCATGGCCAAATGACGGCGGCGGGTGCAATTCGCCTTGCCAAGCGGCTAGAGCCTTATGACCCTTTGTGGTTGGAAGAACCTGTGCCGCCTGATGCGCCCGATGAAATGGCCAAGGTGGCAAGGGCAACGTCGATCCCTATTGCAACGGGCGAACGATTGACGACGAAATATGATTTTGCACGGCTGTTGCGCGCGGGCGCGGCGGCGATTTTGCAAATGAATCTTGGCCGGGTCGGTGGCATATTAGAAGCGAAGAAAATCGCCGCCATGGCGGAGGTTGATCATGTCCAGATCGCGCCGCATTTATATTGCGGACCAATTGTCGGTGCGGCCAATATCCAGATTGCGACCTGCTCGCCCAACTTCCTGATCCTTGAAAGCATTGAGAGTTGGGGCGGGTTTCATACCGACATTTTGAAATCGCCCATCCGTTTTGAAGACGGCCATGTCATCCCGTCGACTGCGCCAGGCTTAGGGGTCGAATTGAACGAAGATGTCGCGCGCGCCAACCCCTATACGGGTAACATGCTTCACCTCGAAATGACGCAGCACCCCGTTCAGTGACCGAAGAATTCGACTATATCATCGTCGGCGCGGGCACGGCGGGGTGTGTGCTTGCAAATCGGCTAACCGAAGACGGAAAATATAGCGTCTTATTGCTTGAAGCAGGCGGTAGCGATCGGTCCATCTGGATTCAAATGCCCATTGGCTATGGCCGCACCTTTTTCGATAAGCGGATTAACTGGATGTACGATACCGAGCCGGTTGAAGCGCTTGGGGACAGGCGGAGCTACTGGCCGCGCGGCAAGGTGATTGGCGGGTCTGGTTCGATCAATGCCATGGTCTATGTGCGCGGGCAGCCGCGTGATTTCGATGACTGGAAAGCCTTAGGCAACCACGGCTGGGGCTGGGACGATGTATTGCCCTATTTCAAAAAGTCAGAGGATTTCGACTGGCATAGCGCACATCATGGCCAAGGCGGGCCGCAGCATGTTACCGATATCTCGCCATTTGCACATCCGGTCTGCCGAAGCTTTATCGAGTCGGCGCAGGCATTGGGCTTTCCTGCCAGCAGTGACTTCAACGGCGGCAGGCCAGAGGGCGTGGGATATTATCAAATTAACACGCGCGGCGGTTGGCGCGCATCAACCGCCAACGCATTCTTGCATCCGGCGCGAAAGCGCAAAACGTTGAAGCTTCAGACATTAGCGCATGTTTCGCGCATATTGTTCGAAGGACGACGCGCGGTCGGCGTTGCGTATACGTGCAAGGGCGTGCGCAAACAGGCAAAGGCACGGCGCGAGGTCATCCTTTCGGGCGGCGCGATTAATTCACCCCAATTGTTAATGCTGTCGGGCATCGGTCCTGCGGAGCATTTGAAAAATGTCGGCATTACGCCGTTGATGGATGCAAAAGCGGTGGGTCGTAACTTGCAGGACCATATTGCCGTGTCCTATTTTTACAAGGTCCGCACGGCAACGTTGAATGATGTGCTCCACCCGTTGCTGGGCAAATTGCGGGCGGGTTTGCGTTATGTCGCAGACCGGGCAGGACCGTTGTCGCTGAGCGTTAATCAAAGCGGCGGGTTCGTGCGGAGCGATGCGACCAAAGAGCACCCCAATTTGCAGCTATATTTTAGCCCGGTCAGCTACACCAAGACTCCCTTGTCGGAACGCAAGCTACTGAATCCCGATCCATTTTCGGCATTTTTGCTGTCGCACAACCCCTGCCGGCCGACCAGTCGGGGGCATATTGAACTTAAAGGTTCGGACCCTTCCGAACATCCTGCCATCCATCCCAATTATCTGGCAACGCAGGCGGACATTGACGACGTATTGGCCGGCAATCGGATACTGCGCCAGCTCGCGGCGACCAAGCCGCTTGCCGATATCATAACCGAGGAGCTTATCCCGGGCGTCGAGGTTGATGGTGATGAAGCCCTGTTGGCTGACTTTCGGGCCCGCGCCGACACGGTGTATCATCCGACAAGCAGTTGCATGATGGGGACCGACCCTGCCACTTCGGTAGTCGACGCTCGCTTACGCGTGCATAATGTTGAGGGCTTGCGGGTGGTCGATGCGTCCATATTTCCGACTATTACATCAGGAAATACCAACGCACCAACCGTCATGGTCGCGGAAAAGGGCGCTGCGATGATTTTGGAAGACGCAAAATCCATGCGTTAATTTAATTTACCAGTCCTTTTCTGCTGTGCTATTCTCCTGCAACGGCGCGAATCCGGGGAGGGAGTAGCGATGCATCCAAAGATTGACCTTAAGCAATTGCCGCCTTTGAAAGCGCTTAAAGGGTTTGAAGCAGCGACGCGTCACCAAAGCATCCGCGACGCGGCCGATGAGCTTTGCCTGACACATCCTGCGGTCAGCCATCAAGTTCAACTCATCGAAGATGCGCTGGGCGTCACTTTGTTCGTTCAAGAAGGACGCCATATTGTCTCGACCGAAGAGGGTAAAGTGCTTTACCCTTATGTCCGGGCGGCGTTTGAATCGTTGCTGGAGGGCGTCGAAGAAGTGCATCGCAATGCGCTGGATAAGCCGCTTCGGGTGCAAACCTATGTGACGGCATCTATCCGCTGGCTTGCAAAGCGCGTGCCGCAATTTCTGGCCGACCATCCCGAAATCAAACTTACGCTTAATACATGCGCGGTTGAATGGGAATTTGACGATGTGCATGCTGATGTTGGGCTGGTCTATTGCGCAACCGAACCCGACCCGGCCAAGTTTCATTGGGTGCCGCTGTATGAATATGCCCTATTCCCGGTATGCAGTCCTGAGGTGGCAGCAGCCATGGGGCAAAATCCCGCCCCGGAACAATTGATGACCAAACCTCTTGTCGCCATTTACACTGAAGTGCAAAACTGGGAGACTTGGTTTGCTTCTGCCGGTGCCGAGTTCGAATCTTCCGTGCCGTATCTGATGGTTGACACCTTGGCTGTTGCGCTTGAAATGGCGCTAAATGGCGAGGGGATTGCTCTGGTCAACGGCCCGTTTGTGGATCAGGATTTGGCAGCAGGACGGCTGGTGCAGCCTATCGCCCACAAGGCCTTATGTCCCGGCGCATGGGGATTGATCTGCCGCAAAGATATGCGGGAAAACCCACGAATCCGGACTTTCATGGATTGGGTGTTCAAAAATGTCGCAGATAGCCAGTCGGCAAGCGTTGTGGCCATTTAGCGTTTGGGAACGACCTCGTACCCGGGTTCTTCGGGTTCATCATCTACCATATCGGCGGGGAAGCCCGTGCCCAACACTTTAATGCCCAACGGTTCTTCGTAGCGGCGGATGATATTCGGCGAAAACTCACGCGACCCGAAGGCGGCCTCACCCTCTTTGAATATCTTCACGATAAGCGGCGATAGCTCAACGGGCACATTGGCAGCATGGGCGATTTTGTCGAACAGGCCGACATCCTTGCTGACCAGATCCATCGTAAAGTTGATGTCGCGGCTCCCGTTCAGGATAACCTGACTTTCGGTTTCATGGACAAAGCTGTTGCCGGATGAAATCCGTATCGCTTCATATGTTGTGTTCATATCAAGGCCGATGGCCTTGCATGTCGTCAACGCCTCAGCCAGCGCAACGAGATGCACTGTGCATAGATAGTTCGTCATCACCTTTAGTTGCGATGCGGTGCCCAGATCGCCTGTATGCAATATGCGGCGTCCCATCGTTGTCAAAACAGGCAGAACACATTCGAACGCAGCACGCGGGCCGCCAGCGAAAATCGCGATATTGCCCGTGTCGGCACGGTGACAGCCGCCGGAGACAGGGCATTCCATAAACATCGCGCCGCGCGCTTCGACGAGCGCACCGAGCCGTATGATTTCACTATAATCGGTGGTGCTCATTTCCAGCCACACTTGCCCCGGGCGCATCACTTGCAAAAAGCCATCTTCGCCTTCGGCCACGGCTGCACTGGCGGCAGGCGATGGCAGGCAGGTGACGATTAAATCAACCGCCTCACCTAATGCTTTCGGGGAGGGTGCCGACGATGCGCCGCGCGCAACATATTCGGCGACCAAAGCGTCATCAAGATCACGGACAGTTACATCATGTCCGTTACGGATCAGGCTTCCCGCCAGTTTCCCGCCGACATTACCAAGCCCGATAAATCCGATTTTCATGATTGCACCCAGTTTTTTTCAAAATGCGTTACCCGCTGATTGAAAAAGTTAGAGCGCCGTCGATGCCTGGCCACAATTGAAAAATTTGGCCGATTGGGTGAATTATTTTGCTATTCCTGCGCCTATGGAAGCGTGACGGGCTGTTCTAGGGTCAGGACCACTTAAATCCACCTTCGCGGCGTCAAGACGTCCTTCGGATTTGACCCATACTGTCCATTGCTACGTTGGCAAAGCTAGACTTAGAACCACTAAGCATGCGCCTTGCCGCCTTGCACTGAACAGTATGGCTTCAAACCGCGAAGGTGGATTTAAGTGGTCCTGACCCTAGCACACGTCGTAACCAAGCTTTGCAGATAATGCCTCGGCCAGCCGTGTCCGCGCAAGGGCGCACACAAGTTTACGGTCAGCAAGCGCGCCGGGGTCGAACGGTTCGAGGAAATGCACACCAACATCATAGGTGCCGGGCCGCGTAAAGGCGCGCCACGCACTTTCCCAGCCGGTTTCTTCGCCCAGCCAAGCTATCTGTGGCCCATCATTGCCGAAATCGAGCAACACAGGTTGAATCATCATGGGTTTGGGTGGCGGAGCCAAGGTCGCAAACAAGGATTGTTTGAACGGCAAAAGCCCACGGCCATCGGACGTCGTACCTTCTGGAAACAGCGTTACGGACCAATTCTCCGCAATAGCTTCGCGCAATTCGGCCACTTGCTGGGCGACATTTTGCTTTTCGGTGCGGCTGATGAAAATGGTGCGGTTCAGTTTGGCGAGCCAGCCAATGATTGGCCAATCCCTAACGCCATCCTGCGCCACAAAAGAAGACCCGGTAATCCCCGCCAAAATCGGGATATCGTGCCACGAGATATGGTTGGCGACAAAGAATACATCTTTGCGCAATGGATTTCCGTAAACCGTTACACGCGCGCCCAGTGCGCGTGCGCAAATACGCAGGAACAGCATAGCCCATGGCGAAGGCAGTTTCAGCAAATGCCAGACGAGTTGCAATGGTAACAAAACCGCCAACGGTACAGCGATCCAAAGCACCCGGACGGTGCATAAGACATAGGCTTGAAAATCTAACTTCCGGACCGAAATGGAAATGGTCGCCATTGAACGTCGCTTTACAGTTAAGATTTTTGAACAGACGTGTTCGCTTTAGATATCAACTGTGACTGGGCTATGACGGTAAAAAGGGGGCGTCGTTTGCGCAACGCCATGCAAAATCCTTCAACGTTTTTTCAAACGCAGATCGTCCCAACTGGCATCCGCGACCCATCCGCCGTCCACGGGAAGGCTAACGCCGTTTATGAAGCTGTCTTCCTGCGCCAGAAACGCAATGGCGCGCGCAACATCTTCTGGTTTTGCAAAACGGCCCATGGGCACGCGGTTGATAATGTCTGAATCGGAATAAGCGCCCGAACCTTGGTCGGCTTCGTCCATTTCGGTTTTGATCCAGCCAGGGCACACAGCGTTGACGCGCACGCCGCGACCGCCCCATTCGGCGGCAAGTGTGCGTGTTAATCCGATCAGCCCATGTTTTGACGCGTTATAGGCCGAACGGTCGATAACGCCGTGCAAACCCGCAATGGAGGCGACGTTGACAATGTTACCCCGCCGACGCGCAAGCATTTGCTTGCCAAATTCCCGGCACAACAAAAACGGTCCGGTCAAATTTATGCTCATGACGCGCTGCCAATGGTCTAGACTTGTGTCTTCGGCGGGGCATATCATGCTGATACCGGCATTGTTCACAAGCACGTCTAATGCCGTGTGATCGCACGCAACTTTTTCGGCCAGTTCGGTCACGAAAGCTTCCGAGGAAATGTCACCCGACAAAGCGGACACGTTTCCGCCAAGTGCCGATAGCGTTTCGATTTGCGCATCAAGCGGCTGCACATCTGTCAGGACGACATGATATCCCATCGCGGCAAACGTCTTCGCGGTCGTATAGCCGACCCCTTGTGCAGCACCTGTAATCAACGCAACCCGCATAGCTGACCTTCACAACATAATTTTACACTGCCGTCCTTACAGACACTGACGGCTATGATCCAAAAATTTTTTTAACCGATCCCGTCATATTCCCCATTTGTGCCTGACCTTGAACCCGCCCTAAGGTTCGACGAATTTAATGCCTAAAGGAGCACGGCTGTCATGCAAACATCGGCGCGGGTTGTCATCATTGGCGGAGGCATAATGGGCGCTTCTTTGCTCTACCATCTCGCTGAACTTGGATGGACCGACTGCGTGTTGATTGAAAAGGATGAGCTGACTTCCGGCTCTACTTGGCACGCCGCCGGGCAGTGCCCGAACATCACCGGCAGCTACAACCTCGCCAAAATGCATGCTTACAGCAATCAGCTCTATCCCAAGCTTGAAGGGCTGACGGGGCAATATGTGAGTTGGCATACATCGGGCGGAATTCGCCTTGCGACGAACGAGCGCGAGTTGGCGTGGATGCGCTATATACAAGGCTTTTCCAAAATCATCGGCTTTGACATGGAAATCATCCCGCCAGAGGAAATCCTGCGCCATAATCCCTTCATGACGCTCGACGGGGTCATTGCTGGCGCGCGTACAACCGAAGACGGACATGCTGATCCATCGGGTATCTGCAATGCGCTTGCCATTGGTGCGAAAAACATGGGCGCAAAGATTGTCCGCAAAAACCGTGTGACGGGGCTGACCCAATTGCCGACCGGCGAATGGGACGTCGAAACCGAAAAAGGGACGATTAGAGCAGAAATCGTCGTGAACGCCGCAGGTTGCTACGCGCGGCAAATCGCGCAAATGGCAGGTATCGATATTCCGGTGACTAATATGGAGCATCATTATGTCGTCACCGATCCCATTCCAGCCTTTAAGGATCGCGAGGAAGAAATCCCGGTTATGCGCTGCCCTTATGTATCGGGCTATTTCCGGCAGGAACAGAAAAGCGGCCTGATAGGCGTGTATGAAACGACCGGCCTGGCCGAGGCATGGGCACCACGCGGCGGACACCCGGAATGGGATTCGACCAGCGAGCTGTTCCCCGAAGATCTGGAGCGGATTGCCCCATGGCTTGAACGCGCGATTGAGCGGATGCCGATATTTGGCGAGGTTGGGCTGAGGCGCTTTGTCAATGGCGCTATCCCGCACACCCCGGATGGCGGGCCATTATTGGGGCCAGCCGTAGGGCGCACGAATTTTTGGCATTGCTGCGGCACCAGCTTTGGTATTGCGCAAGGCGGCGGTGCTGGCAAATATATGGCGCAATGGATGGTGTTTGGTGATGCCGACATCAACATGACCGAGTTCGACCCGCGCCGTTATGGCCCTTATGCGGGCGAAAATTACAGCCGCGACAAGGTTTTCCTCGATTACCGGATGACATTTACGACGCGGCTTCCGGGTGAAGAAGAACCCGACGGTCGTCCACAAAAGACCAGCGCGCTATATGGTACATTGCTGTCGGCGGGCGCTGTCTATGGCGAAACCTATGGCTGGGAACGGCCCAAATATTTCGCGCTTGACGGGGCCGAGGAGCAAGGCGGCTACCAACGCACCAATAGTTTCGACGCGGTCGCCGCCGAGGTGAAGGCCGTTGCCGAAGGCGTCGGCGTGCTCGATCTGTCCGGTTTTGCCAAATATGACGTGTGTGGCCCCGATGCGGAGGCTTTCCTCAACCGTATTTGCGCCAACCGCATGCCCAAAAAATTGGGCGGTATCGGCTTGGTTCATCCCCTGTCGGTTCAGGGACGCATTTATGGCGAAATGACGGTGACACGCTTTGCCGATGATCATTTTTATTGCCTGTCGGCGGCGGCCGCCGAACAGCGCGATTGGGATTTGCTGATTCAAAGCAAATTACCGCAGGAAGATGTAACCATCCGCAATTTGACGATGGACCTTGGTGTCCTGGTGATGAACGGCCCGCTTTCCCGTGACGTTTTGGCAAAGTTGACCAATGCTGACCTTAGTAATGCGGGTTTCCGCTGGTTAAGCGGTCAAGAGATAACAATCGCGGGCATAAAAATGCGCGCGCTGCGTGTGTCTTATGCCGGTGAGCTTGGGTGGGAGCTGCATCCGGCGATGGAGGATCTTGCGGCGCTGTATGATGCCGTTTGGGAATCTGGGCAGGAATATGGCATCGTCAATTACGGGCTATATGCCGCAAATACGATGCGGATCGAAAAAGGCTATAAGGCTTGGGGGGCGGAGCTGACCAACGAATTGACAATGATCGAGGCCGACATGCCGCGCTTCATCAATTTCAACAAGGATGGCTTTGTCGGCAAGCAAGCAACACTAGAAGCGCCAGACCGTTTCCGCATAGTCTACGGTGAGGTGGATGCCGCCAATGTCGACGTGCGCGGCGCGGAACCATGTTTGGTCGGCGACCAATGCATCGGCCTTACGACGTCAGGTGGCTATGGGCACCGTGTGGGTAAAAGCCTGTTCTTTGCCTGTGTGCCGATTGAGATTGCAGCGCCGGGGTCGCGTTTTGACATCATGCTGCAGGGCGAGCGGCGCGTTGGAACGGTAATGGAGCACCCGGCCTATGATCCCGATAACGCAAAAATGAAGGTGTAATCTAGTGGCTGAACTCCCCAAAAAGGCGAAGGTCGTCATTATCGGTGGCGGTGTTATCGGATGTTCGATTGCCTATCACCTCACCAAGATTGGCTGGGACGATGTCGTGCTGCTTGAACGCAAGCAATTGACCAGCGGGACGACATGGCATGCGGCAGGCCTGGTGGGACAATTGCGTCCGTCGATTAACATGACCAAGCTCGCAAAATATACAGGTGAGCTGTATCGGGGGCTTGAGGCGGAAACCGGGCAAGCGACGGGCTATCGCCAGTGCGGTTCCATATCGATGGCAACCAATGCAGAGCGTTTTGAAGAACTGAAACGCAGCGCCTCCATGGCGAAAGTGTTTGATCTACCTGTCCATGTGGTGACGCCACAAGAAATCAAAGAGCTCGCGAACATCGTCAATGTCGATGACGTCGTCGGCGGCATTCATATCCCGAGTGATGGTTACGCCAACGCGGTCGACATAACGCAGGCGCTTGCCAAAGGCGCACGCACCGGCGGCGCAAAAATATTCGAAAATACGAAAGTCACCAAAATCCGTCACAATGGCGACCGGATAACGGGCGTTGATACGGCAGAAGGTTCGATTGATGCCGATTATGTCGTGATATGTGGCGGCATGTGGACGCGCGATTTGGCGGCAAGCATCGGCGTGGCTGCGCCATTGCATGCATGCGAGCATTATTATGTGTTGTTTGAAGGGGTGGAGGGTATCGACAACACGCTCCCCGTTCTGCGCGATTATGATTATTGCGGCTATTATAAATATGATGCGGGCAAGTTGCTCGTCGGCGCGTTTGAACCCAATGCCCGGCCATGGGGTATGGACGGCATTTCAGAAGATTTCTGCTTTGACGAAATCGCAGGCAGTTTTGAGCATTTCGAACCGCTGTTGATGGATGCGATGCGCCGCGTTCCTGCGCTTGAAAAAGCAGGTATACAGAAATTCTTCTGCGGCCCCGAAAGCTTCACACCCGATGTGCGTTACCATCTGGGCGAAAGTGCCGAATTAAAGGGCTGCTTTGTCGCGGCGGGCCTTAACTCCATCGGCTTGCAATCCGCAGGCGGCGTTGGCAAGGTTATGGCCGATTGGATCCGCGACGGAATTCCGCCTGCTGATCTGTGGACGGTCGATATTCGCCGTAACATGCCGTTCCAGATTAACCGGAAATATTTGCGTGAGCGCGTGACCGAGAGCCTTGGGCTGCTCTACGCGACGCATTATCCGTTCAAGCAGTATGAAACCGCGCGTGGCGTCCGCCGCTCTGCCATTCATGATCGGCTGGTCGCCGCAGGCGCTTGCCATGGGGAAGCTTTTGGCTGGGAACGCCCCAATTGGTATGGCGCGCCGGGCAGCACGCCCAAATATGAATATAGCTATGGCCGTCAGAACTGGTTTGAGGCGAATGCTGAAGAGTGCAAGGCCGTGCGCGAGGCTGTGGGCCTGTTTGACCAAAGCTCCTTTGCGAAATTCCGGCTGGAAGGGCGCGATGCCTGTGCCGTCCTGAACCGCGTGTGCGCCAATGACGTTGATGTGGCACCGGGCAAGCTGATTTATACCCAATGGCTCAATAACAAGGGCGGAATTGAAGCGGATTTGACGGTCACGCGGCTGTCGCAGACGGCCTATCTCATCGTCACTGGGGCAGAGACAGAAACGAAGGATTTCAACTGGCTTTCGCGGCATATTCCTGAGGATGCGCATGCCGTTTTGACCAACATATCCTCCGCCATGGGGGTTATTTCGATCATGGGGCCGAATGCGCGTGATTTGCTTCAATCGATTTGCCCCAATGATCTGTCGCATGATGCGTTTCCCTTTGCGACATCGCAGGAAATCGAACTTGGCTATGCCATCGTGCGTGCCTCGCGGATCACCTATGTCGGGGAATTGGGCTGGGAGCTCTACATCCCGACCGAGTTCATGACGGGCGTTTATGATGAAATTGTTGCAGCGGGGACCAATTTCGGTCTGAAACATTGCGGCTATCATGCGCTCAACGCGCTGCGCATGGAAAAGGCGTATCGCCATTGGGGGCATGACATCACCGATGAAGATACGCCCTTAGAAGCCGGACTCGGCTTTGCGGTGAAGATGGACAAATTTGGCGGCTTCATCGGTCGCGATGCGTTGTTGGCGCAAAAGGAAACTGGCCTGAAGCAGCGCCTTGTTCAATTCCTGCTGACATCACCCGAACCCATGCTGTATCATAATGAACCCATCTGGCAGGGTGACCGGATCGCCGGATATATCCGTTCGGGCATGTACGCCCACACCCTGGGCGGTGCTTGCGGGCTTGGCTATGTCGATGCCGCAGACGGGGGTGTGGTCGGACCAATCGGACCTGATGATTATGAGATCGAAATTGCGGGTGTGCGTTACCCTGTGACCGCTTCGCTTAAACCCCTTTATGACCCTTCAAATGCCCGGATCAAAATATGATGACTGAAACATCACATAATATCATGCAACAGCTCGCCGCAAAGACGCAGGTCGGGTACAGCTTTGATCAGGAATTTTACACCAGCGACGCGGTGTTCAAGGCGGATTTTGACCAAGTCATCAGCCAGAAATGGCTACTGGCCGGCCATGTGTCGCGTATCCCCAATAAGGGCGATTATTTCCTGTTTCGGGTTGGCAATGAACAGATCATTGTCATTCGTGAAAATGCCGACAGTGTCCGCGCCTTTTTCAACGTGTGCCGCCATCGCGGATCGACGATCTGCCAATCGGAAAGCGGCAATGCGCCGCGCCTGGTCTGCCCCTATCACGCTTGGACCTTCGGTCTGGATGGGCGGCTTATTTCTGCGCGGCTTATGCCAGAAGATTTCGACAAAGCGGAAAACAGCCTGTTTTCGTGCCATATCCGCGTGTTCCACGGCCTGATCTTCATCAATATGAGCGAAGATGAGCCAGTCGATTTCGACGCGACCTTCGGCGATATGGGGGCCATTCTCGATTATCACGGCTTTGCCGACGCGCGCATTGCGCATGCGGGTAGTTACCCCACGACGGCAAACTGGAAACTGGTCGTGGAAAATTTCTTTGAATGTTATCATTGCGTGCCATCGCATCCGGAATTCTGCTCAATGCATGCATCGGAATCGATTGTTGCCGTTGGCGCTGGGCCAAGTTCGGGGCCAGCTGATGCAATCGCCAGCTTCGCGCCTAAGTTAAAAGCGTGGGAAGAAAGTGCCGCCGCAGCAGGCCGCCCAATCGGCACTATTGATGAGCCACCCAGTAGCAGCCACCTGCGCCTGCTGATGCAACGCATGAACAAGGATGGCTGGGCCTCGGAAACGCAAGATGGCTCTGCGCCTGCTCCGCTGATGGGCAAGCGTACGAAAGCGGATGGTGGACGGATGCACTTAAGCTTCAGCCCGTTCAGCCAAATTGTTGCAGATGATCATTTCGCCATCCTGTTCCAATTCACGCCGCGCGGCGCATTGGCAACCGATGTTGAGATGATCTGGCTGGTGGACGGACGCGCGACCGAGGCGGAAGTCGACATTGAAAAAATGATCTGGGGCTATCATGCCACAACAACGCAGGACAAAGTGATTACGGAGAATAATCAGGCGGGCATCATGTCCAGCCGCTACCGGCCTGGCCGATATTCCGACCAGGAAGGCAGCGTGCTCAACTTTCAGAAATGGTATCTCAACCAATTCGGGCTGGAACGGGCCGAGTGACAAGAACCGCCAATATGCGCGCGGTCCTGCTGACCGGCCATGGCGGCTATGACAGGCTTGATGTTCGGGACGACGTGCATGTGCCTACACCGCGCGCAAATGAGGTATTGATCCGCGTTGCGGCGGCGGGCGTCAATAATACCGATATCAACACCCGCATCGGCTGGTATTCCAAGTCGGTCGCAGAAGCCACGGAAGCGGGCGCGGCATCTGGTATAGACGGCGCTGGCGACGACGGCTGGTCGGGCGCAGCCTTTCAATTTCCGCGTATTCAGGGTGCCGATGCCTGCGGGCGCATTGAGGCGGTGGGCGATGATGTTGACCCAGCGCGCATTGGTGAACGCGTGTTGGTTGAACCTGTCTTTCGCGGCCCGCGCGCCTTTGATATTCTCTATTTCGGCTCCGAAGTCGACGGAGGCTTTGCGGATTATACCTGCGTGCCGTCCATGCATGCGCACCGCGTTGTTTCAAAGCTGTCCGATATTGAGCTGGCAAGCTTTCCCTGCGCCTATGGGACCGCAGAAAACATCCTGACGCGGATTAATGTGCAGGCGGGCGAACGCGTGCTGATCACCGGGGCATCGGGCGGTGTTGGTTCCGCCGCGGTACAACTTGCCAAAAGGCGTGGTGCCGAGGTGATCGCCCTGGCAGCCGACGCAAAAGCGGAGATCGTTCGGTCGTTGGGCGCGTCTCGGGTGGTTCCACGCGATGCCAATCTTGAAGCTTTGTTTGGGCAGGAATATTTCGATGCCGCTGTAGATATTGTAGGAGGATCGCAGTTCGGCGCCATCCTAAACGTCCTGAAACGCGGCGGTCGTTATGGCGTTTCAGGTGCCATCTCTGGGCCTATTGTAGACCTTGATCTGCGGACTTTGTACCTTAAGGATTTGCGCCTGATTGGCTGCACCGTACTGGAACCGGATGTGTTTCCAAATCTTGTATCATATATCGAACGCGGGGAAATCCGGCCGGTAGTAGCAGCAACCTACGACCTATCCGATATCGTCAAAGCGCAGGAAGCATTTTTGACGAAGCAGCATGTCGGAAAAATTGTCCTGTCGCTTTAATCGACAGTTTCGATCAATTCACTGATCCGTCCAACGATTTCATCGATATGGGATTTTTGTAGGATGAGCGGCGGCGACAGCGCAATGATGTCGCCTGTTGCGCGCACGAGCACGCCATTGTCGAAGCATTTGTGGAATAATTGCATGCCGCGCTTGCCAACGCCGGCGGCAACTGGCGCAAGTTCTATCGCCGCAACGATGCCCATGTTGCGGATGTCGATGACATGTTTTTTGCCTTTCAGGCTGTGCACCGCGTCTTGCCAATAGCCGTGGAGCGAACCAGCATGTTCGAAAATGCCTTCCGACTTGTAAAGGTCCAATGTTGCCAAGGCTGCCGCTGCGGCCAAGGGGTGACCGGAATAGGTGTAGCCGTGGAACAATTCGATGCCATCGGGACCACCTTCGACAACGCCGTCGTGGATATGGCGGCTGACCGCAACGGCGCCCATCGGCACGGCGGCATTTGTCAGGCCTTTTGCCATCGTAATAATGTCGGGCGTAACGCCTAAGGTTTCTGATGCTGTCGTACCGCCGACACGGCCAAAAGCCGTGATGACTTCGTCAAATATCAGCACGATGCCATGCTTACGTGTAATCTCACGCAATTTTTCGAGATAGCCGATTGGGGGCACCAACACACCAGTTGAACCCGCCATGGGTTCGACAATGACCGCCGCAATGGTCTCCGCGCCATGCAGCGCGACAATGGCCTCCAGATTATCCGCCAGATGCGCGCCCCATTCGGGTCGGCCCATCGTAAAGGCGTTATGTTCCAGATTATGGGTGTGCGGAAGATGGTCAACACCCGTAAGCAGGGTGCCGAATTGCCGCCGGTTGTTGACGATGCCGCCAACCGAAATGCCACCAAAGCCGACGCCATTATAGCCGCGTTCTCGTCCGATCAGGCGTGTGCGTGTGCCTTGGCCAATCGCGCGTTGGTAAGCGAGCGCAATTTTGAGAGCAGTATCAACCGATTCAGAGCCCGAGTTGGTAAAGAATATCCGATCGAGGCCTTCAGGCATGAGCGTTGCGAGGCGCGAAGCCAGTTCAAACGCCAGCGGATGTCCCAATTGGAATGGTGGAGCGTAATCAAGCTCTGCGGCGCATTTCTGGATCGCTTCGACAATAGTGGGCCGGCAGTGACCGGCATTGACCGCCCAAAGCCCTGCGGTGCCATCAAGGACCTGTCGTCCATCATCGCTGGTATAATGCATGTCCTTCGCAGATTTGAGCTGCCGCGGCGTCGTCTTGAACGCCCGGTTCGCCGTAAACGGCATCCAAAACGCAGCGAGGGGGTCATTTTCCAGTTTCATCACGTCACTCCACCAACGGGTCTTTAGGGTCAGGACCCTAGCCCTTATGCGACCGTATTGCGGTCATTCTCGATTGAAAAGATTGTTGTGTCCGGAAAATTTTAGTTGGGCCTCATTTAACGGCTGCTGCACGATCATATAATGGATTCCAAAGTGGGAACTGACGTCTTGTAGATGACAGGCCGAAGTGCAAAGCTTGTGGTCACATTGGCAACACCCTTCACCCGGGTCAGCCGATGGCGTAGAAAATCCTCAAATTGCGTCAAGGATGCGACCAATATGCGCAATTGATAATCTGCCTCACCCGTCATCAGATAACATTCCATGACCTCGGGAAAGCCGGCGACGGCCGTCTCAAAATCTTCCAAATGACGATCATCCTGTTGATCAAGGCGCACGCGGACAAATGCCGTGACGCAGAGGCCGATCTTATCAGGGTCAACTAAAGCGACATAGTGGGTGATAGTGCCGTCGGATTCCAACTGGCGGACCCGGCGCAGACAGGGGCTGGGCGATAAGCCGACCCGTTCCGACAGTTCCTGATTGGACATTCGGCCATCTGATTGAAGACAATCAATGATCTTGCGGTCAATTGTATCTAAGTAATTTTTTGGCATATTATATATCTAATTCAATAAATTTAAGCATAATCTATCAAATTCTATGGCATTGACCATTATGATACGCAAGGACATGCTGGGATGTGCTAGCTACAGTCCTGCTTTAATTTAAGCGGAAATTAGCCATGGCCAAGATTGTCGCCGACAGGCGTGAAGAGAAAATTGCAGCAATCGAAACCCTCGATTCGCGGCTTCGTTGGTTGGCCTCGTGGATTGTGCACAACGCCAACCATATCCGGCCAAAGCGGGACGGGTTGAAGGTCGGCGGGCATCAGGCAAGCTGTGCGTCGATGACGGCGATTATGGCGGCGCTTTATTTTCATGCGCTGCGCCCGAATGACAAGGTTTCAGTAAAACCACATGCAGGGCCTTTGCTGCAAGCGATCCATTATCTGCTGGGCAATCAGTCGCTGGAACAATTGCAACAGTTTCGCGCCCTGGGCGGCGCACAAAGCTATCCGTCGCGGACAAAGGATAAAATTCCGGTGGATTTCTCCACGGGTTCTGTAGGGTTGGGTGTTGCGATTACCGCCTTTTCAAGTCTGGTTCAGGACTATTTGATTGCGCACGGATCGATAGACGAGGGCAATGCAGGCCGGATGATTTCGTTGATGGGCGATGCTGAACTGGATGAAGGCAATATCTACGAATGCCTTATTGAAGGGTATAAGCACGACATAAGGAACTGTTGGTGGGTAGTCGACTATAACCGGCAATCGCTCGACAGCACGACGGCAGACCGGATGTTTCGGCGCTTTGACGATATTTTCGAAACCACGGGATGGCGGGTTATCACCTTAAAGCATGGCAAGCTGCAGCGTGCCGCTTTCGCCCGGCCCGGCGGGAAATCGCTGGAGGACTGGATCGAAAATTGCCCTAATGCGGAATTCGCCGTTCTCACATATCAAGGCGGTGCGGCTTGGCGCGCGCGCCTGACGGCCGATATTGGCGGCAAACCGCATGTGAAAAAGCTGCTCGATAGTTTTGAAGACGACGGTCTGGCCGCATTGATGACCAATCTGGGTGGGCATTGCGTCGAATCCTTGATGGATGCATTTGACAGTGCCGATGATGAACGGCCCACCTTGTTCATTGCCTATACGGTCAAGGGTTATGGCCTACCGCTGGCGGGGCATAAGGACAATCATTCGGGGATGATGAACCCCGGTCAGATTGATCAGCTTCGTATGGCCATGGGCATTGAGGCAGGCCAAGAGTGGGAACCATTTGCCGGTCTTGGTGGCAATATGGCGGCACGGCTCAAAAATTTCATCGGGGATAGCGTTCTTGCCGCCAAGCCGGAAGAGCCAGTAGCACCGCAGATACATGTGCCCGCACGCTTCGCAGTTCCGTCGGGTGATGTGCAATCAACGCAGGCGGCATTCGGCAACGTACTTCTCGATCTTGCCAAATCATCCGAAGAGCTGGCAGACCGGATCGTGACCACTGCGCCTGATGTGACGCAGACGACCAATCTCGGCGGTTTTGTGAACCAGCGCGGGCTGTTTCGACGGTCCGACGTCGCCGATATATTCCGTGAGGCCAAAATTCCGTCCGCCCAGAAATGGGCAGCACATGCGGCGGGTCAGCATATTGAACTGGGGATTGCGGAGAACAATTTTTTCTTGCTGCTGACGTCGCTTGGGCTGGCCGCGCCGCATTTCGGTACGCGCCTTATTCCGGTTGGTACGGTGTATGATCCATTCATCGCCCGTGGTCTCGATGCGCTGAATTATGGTTGCTATTCCGATGCGCGTTTTCTGCTGGTCGGAACGCCGTCCGGCTTGACTTTAGGACCGGAGGGCGGCGCGCATCAGTCTATTAACACGCCGTTGATTGGCATGGGGCAGCCGGGCCTTGCGTATTTTGAACCTGCTTATGCCGATGAAGTTGCGTTATTCATGCGGTGGGCGTTTGAATATCTGCAAAAGCCGGAGGGAAGCTCTGTCTATCTGCGGTTGAGTACGCGTCAGGTTGCGCAAGTCGAACGGGCCAATACGGATTGGGAGACGGATGCTCTCAAAGGTGGATACTGGTTGCGGCCACCCACGGCAGGCGCAGAAGCGGCTATCGCATTTACAGGGGCCATCGCGCCTGAGGTGTTGGCAGCATATGAACAAATGTTGGATGATATTCCCGGTTTAGGCGTTTTGAACGTGACCTCGCCCGATGTGCTGCATCGTGAATGGTCCGCGAGCAAGGCTGCGCGCTGGACAGACCGGAACGCGCAAAAATGTCATGTGGAGGATTTGTTATCCATATTGGCACCCGACGCAGGCATTGTGACGGTGATTGACGGTTCCCCCGGCGCTTTGTCCTGGCTGGGCGGCGTGCACGGCCTGCGTGTCAGTCCGCTGGGCACGGATCGTTTCGGTCAGACGGGGGATTTGCCCGACTTATACAGGGAATATCGGCTAGACTCTGCGGCGATTATTGATGCCATGGCCGCGCTTTTTTGAAAAGGTGAGCCGCCAAAATTGAGACGAAACGGCGTCGAACGCTATTCGGCGGATTCTAGGCCACCGCTGACCATTTCATCTGGTAGTGCGCGGAATGTGAACTCTGCAGCTTTGCTCAAATAAAGCTTGGCCAATGCCCACAGGTCCTGCGTGGTTATCGACGCAAAATTTGCCTCGGCTTGTCGGAAGCGGCTCAACTTGTTGGTGCTTGTCTGTGCCTCCGCAACGACACCAAGCCAAGTGTCGTTTTGCTTTTTCCAATCGGCGTAGCTTTCAAGCACGGGTTTGCGCGCCCTTTCGAACACGTCGGGATCAACCGGTGACTTTACCAACGCCGATATGACTTGGTCGACAGTCGATTCTATCGTCGCAATATCTTTTGGGTCGCCAGCGGTAGATACGGAAAATGTGCCCCGCTGCAGATACAGGTTGGACATGTCGGACTGCGCGGACACGCCATAAGTCGCACCCAATTTCTCGCGCAATTCATCGGTCAGACGCAGCGTCGCAACGCGTGCAAGAAGATCCATGGATTGGGTGGTTTTCTGGTCATTATCGCCCGTGGTTGTCCATATACGGCGCCACGCCAACTGGTTCGCCTCGCCATTATGGGGAATATCAAAATTCCCGCGCTTTGCGCTCCAGCCCGGTTGAAGTTGCGCGCTATAATCCTTCCCGCCATCCGCGCGCGTCGGGAGGGCTCCAAAACTGCGTGCAACAGCCGCGACGGCCGCTTCTTCATCCAAGTCGCCGACCAATGCGATTTCTAAGCGATTCTGTTTTAATGCGTCGCCCAACACCGTCTTTAGCATTTCAAAATCTGCACCCTGTAGGGCCTTGAGAGGCGGCAGCGTAAAGCGCGGATCATCATCGTTCATGATGCTCGACATGGCGACCGAAAGCGCGGACCCCGGAACAGCGTCCAATCGCGCATATAATTCGGGCAGCGGACGGCGAAACAGGCGAAGGGCATTTTCCGAATAGCCCGGATGGGTGGTATATGCTGCCATGACTTGCAATTGCCGCACCAAATCCGCTGGTGCCACAGCACCGGCTGCGCCAAAATATCTGTCGGCAACACCGAATGCGGGGGACACCGTTGTTCCGGCCAAGATGGATCGCAAATCTTCAATATCATGGGCTTCAAGGCCGCCAGAAACATATGTCGCCGACATCAGTAAGGCCAAGACAGCATTTTGCGTACCAAAATGCAGTTGGCCACCATCAATGCGCAGCGAATAGCGGACTCGATTGTCTTCAAAATCGGTTTTTTTAAGGTTCAGCAACACGCCATTGGCAAAGCGGATGGTGCGAATGCCCAAATCTGCAATCGTCTTGTCGGCAATGACAGCTCCGGCGGGGCCGAAGTCTGTGTAAGCAAAGCTTGACGCCGCCCGCGCCATCGGCGCAGCAATTGGCGTTCCCTGACTGACGGCATAAGCGGCCAATATCTCATCCTCGGGAATAGCCGCGCTCTGCTTTGTTGTCAGGAAAATCTGCGGTCGATCCATTTGGCGGAACCAAAATGCAAATTCGGAAGTGATCGCCGCCGGTGTTATAAACGGGCGTATCTGTCGCCACAACAGCTGGCGATATTTGTCCGAGTTGTACACGTCCTCGTCCAGACTGACCAAGGCGTTTGCAATTGCGGCGCTTGATTCTGTACCCTCATCTTTGGCGGCATTTTCATATTGTGCGTCCAGACGCTTTATCTGTTCGGCAATCTCGGATTCTTCAAACCCATATTCCACGGCTTGGCGAACAGTTTGCTCGGTAAAGGCGAGCAATGAACGCCAACTGCCGTCCTTACCCGCGACGCCATAGCCGATGGTTGCATATTGGTCGCACAGACCGAAGTCGAAAGTCACACCGCCACCCAAAAACGGCATGTCTTCTTCGCGGGATCGGCGCGCCATGCGGCGTGATATGATCGCGCTTGCGATGCCCATTTTGAGCTCAATCATCCCGCGTTCTAAGGTGTCAGGCCGCTTTTTATCCTGCAAAAACTGCTGAACACTCATGCTCTCGCTAATCTCTGGATGTACGAAGCTCTGCGCGGATAATGCGCGGTTGGTATCCAATAGGCACTGGTCGAGTGCGCCCAATGGCGGCGCATCCGCGCGCCAGTCCGCAAATTTGGCCACCAGTTCGCGTTCAATGGCCACGGGATCTACCGGGCCAACGATGATGATTTTGATGCGGTCCGGGCGATAATATTTGCGATACAGCGCGCGCATCCGCTCCGCAGGTGCCGATTGAATGACATCGGTTGTGCCGATGGGGTAACGCGTGGCGTAAAAAGTACCCGGGTAAAACAGGTTGTTCGCCGCCCGGCCGCTTTGAAAACCAAAATTTTCGCGCGCGCTTTTTTCCGCCAAAATAACCCCGCGCTCGCGGTCAATTGCTGCCGGGTTGAACGATATTTCCCGCGCCGTCTCACGCATCAAAAACAGCGCACGTTCAATCAGATGCGGGTCCGACTTTGGCAAGTCTAATTTATACTCCGTTTGCGTATAGCCAGTCGAGGCGTTGGTATCGGCACCAAAGGACAGACCAAGCCGCTCAAGCATTTTGACCATTTCGCCCTCAGGCACATTGGTACTGCCGTTAAAGGCCATATGTTCGATGAAATGCGCAAGACCCTGCTCGTCCTCCGCCTCCGCCGCGGAGCCGAAGTCGATGGTCATGCGAACCAGCACCTGATTCTGTGGACGCTGATTCGGACGAATGGCGTAGCGCAGACCATTGGGTAGCCGCCCGTAAATGATGCTGGCGTCCGGTTCGAGGTCGGATGTCTCGGCGTTCCACGGCTGAGTCCGCTCTGCAGGCGCGGCAAGCGAGGATGTCGCTCCAGCAAAAAAGATTGCAACCGCAGATAGAAGGTTAAGCGCGATTCTCATGCGGCATAGTCTTCCGCAAAAGCTTGGACACTGCAATATATTCTTATGTAAATTATTGATTCACTTACCTTTGCGTAATCGGTGGCTGACCATATCGAGAACGGCCCCTTCGCTTTCATCCGGCATCAAGCCAAGGCGGCGGGCGACTTCTTGATAGGCTTCTGCCTCGCCGCCAAGGTCACGACGGAACCGGTCCTTGTCCAGCTTCTCACCGGTTTCAATGTCCCACAAGCGGCAACCATCAGGGCTGATTTCGTCGGCCAGGATGATCCGCGAAAAATCGCCATCGAACAAGCGCCCAAACTCAAGTTTGAAGTCCACAAGCCGGATGCCGATGGCGGCAAACATACCACACATGAAGTCATTGATGCGGATCGCCATGGACGAAATGTCCTGCATTTCCTCCTGTGTCGCCCAACCAAAGCAGGCGATATGCTCCTCTGCAACCAATGGGTCGCCAAGGCTGTCGTCCTTGTAACAATATTCGAGCAAGGTATGCGGAAGCGGCGTGCCTTCTTCGATACCAAGGCGTTTGGACAAGGAACCGGCGGCCACGTTGCGCACGATGACCTCGATGGGGACGATCTCAACCTGACGGATCAACTGTTCGCGCATATTGAGGCGACGAATGAAGTGCGTCGGGATGCCGATATGGCTCAGCCGCGTAAAGACATGTTCCGACACGCGGTTGTTGATGACGCCTTTACCGGAAATTGTGCCCTTTTTCTGGGCATTGAAGGCGGTGGCATCATCCTTGAAATATTGGATTAACGTGCCGGGTTCAGGACCTTCATAAAGAATCTTGGCCTTGCCTTCGTATATTTTGCGGCGGCGGGTCATATGCGGTCCCTGACTTTGCTTGAAATGATGCGCCCCGGTGGAGTTGGCCATTGAAGAGCCTAACTCTGCCGGGGCGATTAGATAGGCTATAATCCATTGCATGCGTCGGCGCAATTCGAGATAGGTAGGGTCAGGACCACTTAAATCCACCTTCGCGGTTTGAGGCCATATTGTTCAGTGCAAGGCGGCAAAGCGCAGGCTTAGTGGTTCTAAGTCTAGCTTTGCCAACGCGGCAATGGGCAAAATGGGTCAAATCCGAAGGACGTCTTGACGCCGCGAAGGTGGATTTAAGTGGTCCTGACCCTAAATAGGACGGACACGAAAGGACATCATTTGCCCATCGATCTGGATTTACTGCTTCAGGCCTACGCCAATGGCATGTTCCCGATGTCCGACGCCCGTGATGACCCCGATACCTTTTGGATTGAACCAGAGTTTCGGGCGGTTATGCCACTGGATGGCTTTCGTGTGTCAAGGTCGCTTGCCAAAACTATCCGGCAGGATCGGTTTGTGGTCACTGCCGACACCGCATTTGCGCAGGTCATTGCCACATGTGCCGAATCGCAAGCGGACCGACGCGACACCTGGATTAATCCAGATATCGAAGAGGCTTTCTGCCGCTTGCACCAACAGGGGCGGGCACATAGCATCGAATGCTGGTCGGAAGGTCGCCTCGTGGGCGGGCTGTACGGGCTGGCCTTGGGGCGCGCGTTTTTCGGGGAAAGCATGTTCTCGCGCGAAACCGACGCGTCGAAGGTTGCTTTGGCGTGGCTGGTCGCACGGCTTCGACTGGGCGGGTTTGAATTGCTCGATTGCCAGTTCATGACCGACCATTTGGCCAGCCTAGGGGCAATCGAAATGACGCAAAGCGCGTATCTTAAACTGCTTGAGGCTGCCCTAACGAACGCCGTTCAAGCCCCGTCAGGGCTGGCTTCTTCAACCGCAGCGGGGGCGGCCTCAGGCGGCGACTGGGGTTCACTTGACGGTGCTTTGGCTGCTGGATCCGCTGCAGGAGCTTCTTCAGAAGATTTCTTCTCTACGGGCGCTTCTTCGCCGGGGAAGCGCATTTTGCAAGCCTTGATCCACACATCGTAAATCGGGTGCTCGACAACATTGGCTGCGGGATTTTCCTTGAACAGCCAGCCCGAAAAAACATTACGCCATCTTTCGGCCTCAGTCGTGCCGGGGGGGCGCTCATTCACGAGCAACTGCACAAATGCACCTTCGTCAGGTGGAGTTTCCCACGGCGCTGTTTTCTCGCAAGCCCTGAGTCGGATGACCACTTTGTCGAAGCGAATAGCTTCGCCAGGTTTTAGCTCAACGTCCCGCGTTTGACCATTTCGCTTGTTCAACAGGCCAAGCACGGCAACGCGTTCTGCCATGGGGGTACCAATATTTGCGCCGGACATGGCCACAATTTTGTCGCTGGTCGCAAGGGCCTCGCCCGATTTCGCGGGCGCAAGCGTTTCGTCCTCTGAAGCACCGCACGCGGCAAGCGTTGCCAACAGCGGCAACCAGATTAAACCGCGCGAGCGGATCATGATGCGTCGGGACTCCACGCCTCATAATCACCCGTCGCGCGTGCACGATGGCCGCCACGCTCAATGGACCCTGCTGGACGATAGGCAGCATCGGTGCCTGTGAGATTTGGCACCGCTGCGGTTTCATAGCCCCTGTGTGGCGGCAAGTAGCTCTCCGGATCGCCATCATGTGTGCCATGCAACCAGCCATGCCAATCGGGCGATACGCGGCTTGCATCATTGGGGCCGTTATAGATCACCCATCGGCGTTTGCCGTCGGATGATTGATAATATCGATTGCCTAAGGCGTCAGCGCCCACAGCCTTGCCTTTGCGCCAGCTATAGATTGACGTGCCAATCGTCGCGCCGTCCCACCAGGTGAAGATTTTACTTAGAATACCCATGGCTTTTGCGATTAGGACCAAGCATGATTCCGCGCAATCCTTATTTCGTTGTCCATTGCACCTTGTCGCCGGCAACAATTCCCAGTTCAGCCGCGAGACCGCCGCGCAATTCCAGCACAGCAGCAACTGGCTCGCCCGACACAACGGGTGTTGTGGAATAAGGGATTGTGTTGTCGGCGATACTCTCAATCGTGCCATCCGCGCGCACGAAGATGATGTCCAAGGGGATAACAGTATTTTTCATCCAGAAACTCGCAACGCGCGGTTCTGGAAAAGGAAAAATCATACCCGCATTGTCGGGCAGGTCCGTCCGAAACATAAGCCCCTTGGCTTGCTCTGCGCTTGTTCTTGCGGCCTCAACGGTGAAGCTATGCGTTTTGGTGGCATTGGTGACGCATAAGATCACTTGCTCCAGTCCCGCTTTGGACTGGCCTGCGGCTGCGCCTGGAGTGCAACCAGCGGCCGAGGTTACGCCATTGGCAGGCATATTGCAGGCGGTGAGAGACAGTGCGATGGCAAAGGCACCGTGCCGACTAAACGGACTTAAGGTCATTAACGCGATCCTTTTTCGATCTGAGTACAATTGATAGCGGCGTTCCCAGCCTGTTTAATGAAACAGCTCCCACTTCCAGTAACGCTAATATTGCCTGCGCCGCGATTAAAAATAACGGCTTCTTCGGCGACATTTATTTTGGACTGGCCATTGCCGATATGTTCAAGGCGAACCATACGCATTTTGACGTCGGCAGCGTCAAACTTGCCAGCGCCATTAAGCGTGATTTGACCATGGCGGGCATTGCCCCTGCTGATACCGATTTGGCCGTTTCCATTGATGTCTGCGGAAAATTTGTCGGCAACCAGCGAGTCTACAAAGATCGAACCGTTGCCCGTAATCAGCATACGGACGGCGTCGGCTTGTTCGACATTGGAAATTTTCAAACTTCCGTTGCCGGCGATGGCCATGTTTTTGATATTTTGTGTGGATAGCCGCACCACGACGGGCTGAGTCATTCGAGCGCCCTTCGCATCGTTGAGGGCACCCTGAAGCCGGACCCGCAAGGTCATACCCACCCGTTCCAGCTTTAGCGCATCCAAAGCGCGTTTGTCGCCTGACACGCGGGCGGACGGGGCCTTTCCAGTCTGAACTTCGACATGGATGTCACCAGTAACCAAAATGTTTTCAAAACTGGCGACCAGCATCTTGCGGTCTTCCGCCGCCACTGGTGCCGCGATGTTCAACCCCACAGACAGCAACAAAGC
>Ga0208327_1000052_pt1 | contig 32100 bp, 28 predicted proteins | sample LakMenEpi26Jun08_FD_150733 | JGI IMG/M metagenome (GOLD analysis project Ga0208327, IMG submission 150733) | Freshwater microbial communities from Lake Mendota, WI - 26JUN2008 deep hole epilimnion (SPAdes) | ecosystem: Environmental > Aquatic > Freshwater > Lake > Epilimnion/Euphotic zone ...
ACAGATAATCCCAGATTTTGCAATGGAACCCTGACAACAGGTCTGGTGTGTTCACCAAGATGGTGAAGTCGAAGCAAGGGAGGTAGAACTGGATCAGAACCACGAAAAACGCGAAAGTCACGAAATGCCGAGGGGGTTAGAGAAGAGAAATTGGAGTCCAATGACTTCCTTCATTTCGTGCTTTTCGTGTGTTTCGTGGTTCCTTCGGTATTCAATCCCGACCCGCCTGCCAAGTTCCCTCCATTCCTGTTTTTGCTAGCCCGGCCGTTGCTGCGCATCCGTTACGGCTGATTTGCTTGCTTGGCCGTTGCTGCGCATCCGTTACGGCAGCCCGCTGCGGGGATGCTCGCGCCAAGCCGCCTTGCCCGCGGCCCATGGCTTGCCCGGTCGTTGCTTCGCATCCGCTACGGCTTCCCGCAACGGCCTCTATGCGATTTAATCAGCGTTTCCCTAAGATAAGCGATTTGCTTAGATGCTTTTCCTGTTAACGGTTAAATCACGTGTTGATATGTATATATCGCAATGCCGAGGAGCAGGTATTCCAAAATCATTCGGATAACCTTTTTTGCGGTGCTGATCCTTTTTCTCGGGATCGGTGCCCTTGCCCTCTCCTCGTTTTGGAAGGATTATTTACAGTATCACATCGGGAAACTCTCCGAAGACTCCAGGGTGATTTCCCATGAGGTGACTGATTGCCTGAATGACTCCGGGCTGCTCCTGAATTTCATCAGGGAGAGGTTGAGTAAGGACTTCTCACTTTCCCGAACAGACCCCGACTCGCTCCATCGTCTCCTTGAGCAGAGCCGTAAGGAGATCCAGCACTGGCATGAGATCTCGCATCTCGGATTGACGATTCTCATCGATCCCTCGGGGAGGGTTGTGGACTGGTGTGGGCTGTATAAGGGCTCCCACGCCGACCTGTCCGACAGCGCTTTTTTCAAGGCCATCAAGGCCGTTCCCGCACTCACTTACGCGATCAACGGGCTGGTGATGGGTCGGACAAGCGGGAGGCCGATTTATCAGTTCACGATACCCGTGAGGAATGCACGGGGAGCCTTGGAATGCGTTCTCTCCCAGCAGATCGATGCCCGGGAAATGGAACAGTCGATCGGTGAGATCGTGGGGGATTACCCTTCGCGGGTTGTGGTTCGTATGTCCGATGGGGGGATTCTGATGCAGTATCCCCTGCTACCGCTGCCAAGCGAGGATGGCCCGCCGCTCAAGCGTTCGCTCATCGGGAAGGGGCAGCCGGTGGCGGATGGCGCTGCCTCGGCGGTTTTCCGGGTTCCGGCGGGAAGCAAGGGCTTTGCGGAAACGACCTATGCGGCCATCGTCGAGGACGCCAGGTACGGAATCTCCACGGAGGTAATGATTCCCGAGAAGACGATCATTTCCATGTTCCTGAAGAAGAACCGTAATTTCATGATGGTGATGCTGATGGGGGGGGTGGTGATCTTCGGGCTCTTCTACGGACTATGCCTCGGGGCACAGAAACTGGAATACGCCATCCGGGAGACGACGACCGATCACCAAACCGGGATCAGTAATCGGAGGGGGTTTGAAAACGAGTTGGAGCGCTTAGTGAATCATGCACGGCGGGAGAACAAATCGCTGACGCTTCTCTTCATGGACATCGATCACTTCAAGTCATTCAACGACAACTGGGGGCACGATGTCGGGGACGAGGTGCTCAAGGGAGTTGCCGACTGCATCCGGGAGGCTTTGCGAAGGCCCCTTGATTATTGCTGCCGCTGGGGCGGGGAGGAGTTTGCGATGGTCCTGCCGGATACCTCCGTGGAGGAGGGTGTGGAGATTGCCAACCAGTTGATGGGTTGTGTCGGGGCTCTCTCGATCAGCGGACTCAGGAATACGCCGCATTCACCAATCACGCTCAGTGTCGGGATAGCGCCGATGACTCTCGCCGGGATCCAGACTACGGCGGAGTTGATCAAGGAAGCCGATCGGGCGATGATGCGCGCCAAGACCGAGGGACGCAACCGCGTGGTGGTCGGGCAGAGTTAGGGAAGCGATCAATACAAGGACTCGCGCAGCCGTAACGGATGCGAAGCAACGGCAGGGCTAGCAAAAACAGGAATGGAGGGAACTTGGCAGGCAGGCTGGTATTGAATACCGAACAAACCACGAAATACACGAAAAGCACGAAATGAAGGAAGTCATTAGACTTCATTTCCCTTCTCTCACCCCTCGGCATTTCGTGACTTTCGCGTTTTGTCATGCCCGGCCGTTGCTGCGCATCCGTTACGGCGTGGTTCTCCCTCACTTGCTTCGTCTTCACCATCTTGGTGAACACTCCAGAGCTTGTGTCATGGTTCCATTGCAAAATCTGTAATTAACCCCCTTGGCGCTCTTTGCGTCCTTGGCGTGAAATTCCCCCTTCGATGGCTCGAAAGAAAAACGGGATGCAGGCAATCGGGCATCTCTACCTGAATCAAAGCCGCCCTCATCAGCGCTTCCGTAAGAAACCGCTGGGCCCCGACTATTCCTTCGGGGCCTGTTTGGCAGGGGGTTTCCCTCCACGGCGTCCGCGACCGCGTCCCCGGTTGGCATTCTTGCGAGGCTGATCTCCCTGCTCCGTCGCAGGGGCGTCCTGTATCGGGGCTTCGTCTCTTTCCTCGGTGTGTTCCGTCGTCTCCCTATCGGGTTCCCCGGATTCGTCATGCCGGGAGTGTTCCTGATCATCGTGGCGGTCACGGTTCTCCTGACGATGCTGCTGACGATCGTCGCGGCGGCCCGGTCCCAGGCGAGGCTGATTTTGCCGATGCTGTCCCTGCTGCGGTTGATGGCTACGCTCCTGCTGGGCGCGCTTGTGCAGGGCGGAGGAGAGGTCCTTGAGGGCTCCGACAAGATGGACGCCGAGATCGCCTTCGGGTTCGTGGGCCTTCTCGATCGACTCGGCCACTCCCTCGACAGCGCCGGTGAGGTGGTCGAGCGATGTCTGGATCCCCTTGAGGGAGGCAGCGATGCTTTTGAGAACTTCGGTGTGGGGATCGGATTCAGGGGTGCTCATGAACGTCGGTTTGTCTGGTCAGAGTGGGCGCAGGAAGAGGGGTGGTTGGCGAGTGATTTGTGAGGACGATGGACGCCGCGCTGAAGTTCCGGGTCGCTCTCCTTGCGGCGGGCAGGGAGGCCCTTGAGCCAGAGGAGCAGCGCATGCCAGTGGATGCCGAGGATTACCTGCATCGTGAGCAGGGGATACTTCAGCGAGAAGCGGAGCAGGTTCGCGTCGGTGAGGGGAACCCGCTCCCCGGTGAGCGTGCTGATGAGTTCCCGGTCCCGGCCCCGGTAATCGTCGATGAGGATGCGCAGTCCGGCTTCGGGCTGGTGGAAGCGGAAGTCAAACTCGAGATCGAGGTCGGAGAAGGGGGAGACGTAGAAGTGCTTCACGACGCGTGCATGAAAGGTTCCGTCGGCGGCAAGCGGCACAAGGTAGGGTTTCCATTCGCCGAAGGTATTGCCCACCTCGGCGACCGAGGTCAGCGGTTTTCCCTCCGTGTCGTGGCAGAAGTAGACCGAGATCGGGTTGAAGATGTAGCCGAGCACGCGCGGGAGAGTCAGCAGCAGGATGCGCCCGACCGGGGCGGTGACTCCCTGCGATCGCAGGTAGCGCTCGATATTTTTCCGGGCGGAGGGAGCTCCATGGCTGATGTGGTCGCTCTCCCGGAAGCTATAGAGTCCGGGGCGGTTGATCCGGAGAAGCCGCAGAGTACGGTCGAGCACCGGCAGCTCTTCCAGATCGATCAGGAAGTAAAAGACCCGGTAGAGGAACTCATGCCGCTTCGGCGCCAGACGCCGGTGAAAGACGGCGCACTCGTAGAGGCAGGAATTCATGGGGGAATAAGGCGGAAGGCGAAAGGCGAAAGGCGAAAGGCTGAAGGCTGAAGGCGGAGGGCGGAGGGCGGAGGGCGGAGGGCGGAAGGCGGAAGGCTGAAGGCTGAAGGCTGTTGGGATCGGCCTTTTCATCCCTCATCCCTCATAATTGACGGCACTTGCCTCCCGGCAAGCGGTGCCGCCCCGATGGGGCTACGACTGCATCGTAGTCTTCCGCGCATCTTCCAAGATGCTTGGTTCATACTTCATACTTCATAATTCATCCTTTTTCATTTTCCCCCTTGATCCCTGTGAATCCCGAAAAATCTGGTCACGTCCTTTGCCGCCTCGAATCCCGACATGCAGGCATCCTCATGGAAGCCGTACCGGAAGTAGCTTCCGCAGAAGAAGAGAGGTCCGGCGCGGTTGAGTGACGGCAGTTCCCTCTGCGCCCTGATCGCTCCGAGCGTGAAGACGGGATGGTCGTAGGTTGTGGAGTAGAGGACGCTCGTCGGATCGATCATGTCGGTGCTGTTCAGGGAGACGAAGTAGTTTTGTTCCCGAGAGACGCCCTGGAGGGCATTCATCCAGTAGTGCGTGGTTGCCCGGGTGTGGCCACCCTTGGGTGCATCAACCCGGAAATTCCACGAGGCCCACGCGCGGCGTGCACGCGGCATTACGGAGGCATCGGTGTGAAGGAGGGTCTCGTTGCGTTGGTAAGCGAAGGGTGAGAGAAGTCGCCGCTGCTCTTCCGTCGGGTTTCCCAGCATGGCAAGGCTCTGGTCGGCGTGCGCGGCGAGCACGACGGCATCGAAATGCTCCCCGGTTCCCGAGGCGGTGGTGACCCGGGCCCCTCCCGCCTCTTCGGTCACGGAGACAACCGGATCGCCGAGCCGCGGCTGGCCCAGCACCCGGAGCAGTTTTTCCAGATAGCTGCGGGATCCTCCCTCCACCGTGAACCAAGGGTGGTGGGTGGTGACGCCAAGGAAGCCGTGGTTGTGGAAGAAATGGAGGAGTGTCGACGCGGGGAAGTCGAGAATGCGTCCCGGTTCCGTGGACCAGACGGCGGAACTCATCGGGATCAGGTAGAGCTCTACGAAGTCGGAACTGAAACGGTGGCGCCTGCAGAAGGTGGCAAGATCCTCCCCCGCATCCTCCCCGGTATCCCCGAGGGATCCTCCGGACTCGTCCCTGAGCCAGCGACGGCCGATGCGGAAGAAGCGCATGATCTCGGCAATCAGGGCGAGGAACCGGGGGTTGCCGATGTTGCGGCGCTGGGCGAAGAGTTTGTTCAGGCCCATGCCGTTGTATTCGAGACCCGTCGGGAGGTGCTGCACGCTGAGCGACATCTCGCTCGGCTTCGCGGTGACGCCGAGTTCGTCGAAGAGGCCGCAGAGGTTGGGGTAGGTGACCTTGTTGAAAACGATGAAGCCGGTGTCGATCGGAAGTTCTCTTCCCTGCTCCTCGACCGTGACCGTGTTGGTATGGCCGCCGGGGCGCGGCGCTCCCTCAAGGAGGGTGATGTCGCCGAGATCGCGGAGTCTCCAGGCGCAAGAGAGTCCGGCGATCCCTGTGCCGATGACGGCGATGCGGGGGCGGGTGACCGCGCTTCCTGCTTCCTTACCCTGCATGGGTCAGATGGTTTTCCTCGGCGTATGCGCTCTCGGGCACCCGCTTCAGGTCGCTGATGATGCCGAGTGCGGCGAGAAGGCGGAGGGTGTAATAGGTCGGGTCGATCTCCCACCAGTACAAGCCCTGTCGGGCCGCCGACTGGTAGCGGTGGTGGTTGTTGTGCCACCCCTCGCCGAGGGTGATGATCGCGAGGAGGAAGCTGTTGCGGCTGTCGTCGCCGGTGTCGTAGCGGGGCTTGCCCCAGACATGGGCCATGGAGTTGATGCAGCAGGTGCCGTGAAACAGGAGGACGGTGCTGATGAAGCCTCCCCAGACGAGCATCTGGAGTCCCGAGGTGCGGAGTCCGGGATCGTAGGCCGCGAGTAGGGCTCCGAGTCCGTAGGTGAGGAAGGCCAGGAGCAGGGGGCCGATCAGGTCGAAGCGGTTGAGAAAGACCAACTCGGGGAACTTGGCCAGGTCGGGAATGAGTCTGTAGTCGGTCGGGAAGTTCCGACTGCTGGTCATCCAGCCGATATGGGCCCAGAGGAATCCCTTTTGCCTGGGGGAGTGGACATCGACCTCCTCGTCCGAGTGGGCGTGATGGTGGCGGTGGACGGCGGCCCACCAGAGGGCTCCGCGCTGGATGCAGAGCAGGCCGAGGAGCGCGAAGAGGAACTGGACGGGGCGGCTTGCCTTGTACGCCTTATGGCAGAAGTAGCGGTGGTAGATGCCGGTGATGAAGAACATCCGTACAAGGTAGAGCAGCGCGCAGGTCATGACGGCCACGGGGCTCCATCCGACCCAGATCACGCCGAGGCAGCCGAGGTGCAGGACCGCGAAGGGGAGGACCTTTCCCCACTCCATTTTCTCCGGCAGCGCACGCGTCTGCTGGAGCCCCAGGGGGAAATGATCCGAATCGATGGCCCGGATCAGCGGTGAGAGAATGCTCATCAAGCGGTCCGGAGTATCAGTCCGACGAGATGCCGAACTCGCCAAGGAGTCGGTGGAGGTCGTCGGAGCCGTAGTATTCGATGGCGATGTGCCCCTTCTTCTCCGCATGGGAGAGGGAGACGCGCGTGGAGAACCGGTGCTGGAGCTTGTTCTCGATATGCTTGAGGGCCGGGGGGAGTTCGGCGGGCTTGCGGCCGCCTTTGCCTGCTGGTTTACGGGGCTTGGTACCCTCGAGATGGGATGCCACGAGCTGCTCCGCGTCGCGGACGGATGCGTTGCTGCGGATCAGTTTCTCCGCGAGAAGGCGCTGCTCCGCATGATCCTTGACCGCCAGCAGAACCTTGGCGTGGCCGACCGTCAGGCGTCCCTGTGTGAGGTGGGACTGCACCTCGCCGTCGAGTTCCATGAGGCGCATGGCATTGGCCACCGCGGGACGGCTCTTGCCGACTCGTTTGCAGATCTCCTCCTGGGTGAGGCGGAATTCCTTGGAGAGCCTGAGGTAGGCGGCGCCCTCCTCGATCGGGTTAAGCCCCTCGCGCTGGAGGTTCTCGATGAGGGCGAGCTCCAGGACTTCCTGGTCGCTGGCCTTGCGGACGATGACGGGAGCCTCGGACAGGCCGACCTCCATCGAGGCGCGCATGCGGCGCTCTCCGGCGATCAGCTCGTATTTGCCCGCGGCGAGACGGACGATGAGCGGCTGGATGATGCCGCGCTCGCGGATCGAATCGATCAGGTCGCGGAGTTGGTCGTCGCGGAACTCCGTGCGGGGCTGGAGCGGGCTGGGAACGATCTGGTCGAGGCGGATCTGCTGGATGCGCTCCCCGTGTTCCTCCGAGGGGACCGGGGCGGCGACACGCGTGTTGATGAGGGCACCCAGACCTTTGCCAAGACCTTTCCCGAGGCCTTTGCCCAAGGATTGCTTCCCGTCGTTTCCGCTCGCTGACTTTGACATGGAGTTGATCGTAGAGCAGGCCGCGATGAATCGGGAAGAAAAAGGTGGGCTCTTCGCTATTGTGAGTGGGGGAATGTTCCGGAAAAGACAAGGAATGAGTTTCACGCAAAGGACGCAACGATCGCAAAGAGGGGTTCCGCTTTGCTGTGTTTTTACTGGCAGGGTAGTTGCAAGAATTCTCAAAAAATCCACCGTTCCCCCCCCATAGTTTCATCGGGCGCTACTCTTTGATCCTACCTTGGCGTCCGTTGCGTCCGTTGCGTGAAAATATCATGCAATCAACCCACTGCAAACAGCGAGGCGCCAAAAGGTGCGATGGGGGCGGGGGTTGGAGAGTCAATGGGGGGCATCGCCCTCCATGCCTTTGCCCGTTCGTGCTTTTCCACCTTGTCACTCCCTCCGGCTTTTCCACATCTTGACGCCCGATGTTTGACTCACTGGATCTGATTCTGCCCGATGAGGCGCACGACGGGCCGATGCAGATGGCGCTCGACGAGGTGCTTCTGGGAGCCGTCGTTCGGCCGACACTTAGGATTTACCGCTGGTCCTCTCCCTGCGTGACCTTCGGTTATTTTCAGTCGTTCACAGCGGTGAGGGAAGCTTACCCAACGCTTCCGCTTGTGAGGCGTTGGACGGGCGGGGGGATGGTCGAGCATGGAAAGGATCTGACCTTTTCATTGATGCTTCCCAAAGGAATGGAGGCGGCCTCGATGCCTCCGGCTTTGTTCTACCGGGAACTCCACCGAAGTTTAGCCTCTTGGCTTGCCCGGGTGTTTTCCTCCGAGGTGCGACTTGCGGGAAGGGAGGATATTCAGGCCGGACCCGCCTGTTTTTCGGCACCCGCAGGTGATGATCTTCTCCTCTCGGGAGAAAAGATCCTGGGAGGGGCGCTGCGGCGGAGTGCCGGGGCGCTTCTCTATCAGGGTAGCCTTCAGCGCATGGAGGTGCTTCCGTTGGACTGTCTGGCGATGGCTCGCTCACTCAGTCCAAGGGTGGATCAACAGGTAATCGGGCGCGCTCACAAGGAAGAATCCAACGTGTTGGCAGACAGGCGTTACCGATCGAACGAGTGGGTGATGCGTCGGTAGGATTTGCAAGGTTTCGGTGTATTGTGACGGAATTGTCACAGAAATTAGATTGTTGTCGCGGGGCAATTTCCCGAAAAGCGGATCGTTGTTGATGACTTCCGTTAATACCACCACACTGTAGATCCCATCTTCCAACCATGAATCGAACACTTCTCGCAGCAGCGGCCATTGCCGCATCGGCTTCACTTAACCTCGGAGCGTCAACCACCGTCACCGGTTCCGGAGCCACTTTTCCGGCCCCTCTCTATCAGCGCTGGGCTTCCGATTTCAAGAAGGTCAACGCCGACGTGATGGTCAACTACCAGTCCATCGGCAGCGGGGCGGGTGTCACCCAGTTTCTCCAAGGTGTCACCGATTTCGGTGCCAGTGACACGGCGATGAAGGACGAGGAGATCTCCCAGTCCAAGCACAACGTGGTGATGATCCCGGCCACCGCCGGTTCGATCGTGCTTGCGTACAATACTCCCGGTGTCCAGACCGGCCTCAAGCTGAGCCGCGCCGCCTACATCGGCATCCTCGTCGGCGGCATCACCAAGTGGAACGACCCCGCCATCGCCAAGGAGAATCCCGGCGTGAATCTCCCCTCCATGCCGATCACGGTTGTCACCCGTTCCGATGGAAGCGGAACCACCGCCGTCTTCACCGGTCACTGTGCGGAGGTGAGCTCAGAGTTCAAGGAGAAGGTGGGCAGCGGCAAGGCCGTCACCTGGCCTGTCGGCGTGGCCGGCAAAGGCAACGAAGGCGTGACAGCGCTCATCAAGCAGACTCCGGGCTCCATCGGTTACGTGGAGTACGGATTTGCGGCGCACAGCAATCTGCCGATGGCCGCCCTGGAGAACAAGGCATGGAACTTCATCACCCCTTCCATCGAGAGCGCCGCCACCACGCTCGCCTCGGTGAAGCTCCCGGGCGATCTCCGGGCCTTCATCCTGGATCCGAAGGGCGCCAACGACTACCCGGTGGTCACCTTCACCTGGATTCTCGTGAAGAAGACCTACGCCGATGCGGCCAAGGCCGCCGCCGTGAAAGCGTTCGTCACCTACGGCCTCACCAAGGGGCAGGCGACTGCTCCCCAACTCGGCTACGTCACGCTTCCCTCCGAGGTCGTGACCAAGGCCCAGGCTGCCCTGGAGACCGTCAAGTAACTCCCGGATTTGTTTGTGGGCGGGAAATCGATCACGACCGGTCCTCAGGGTCCGCTGACGCGAGAGTACCGCCCGCGTCCGGACTTTTTCCGGGCTACCTGCTGGCTTGCCTCGGCGCTCACGATTGCCCTGCTTGTCTTCATCCTCGGCGAGATCCTCTGGAAGGCCTGGCCGGCCGTCAGTAAGTTCGGATTCGGCTTCCTGACTGGCATCCAGTGGAGTCCCAACCGGGGGATCTTCGGCGTGCTCCCGGTGCTTATCGGCACCGCGGCGAGCAGTCTGCTGGCCCTGCTCTTTGCCCTGCCTCTCGGCTTGGCCATTGCCGTTTTCCTGAGCGAGAACTTTCTGCCCCAACCCATCCGCCTGTCGATCCGCTTCATGGTCGAACTGCTGGCCGCGATTCCGAGCGTCGTCTACGGACTCTGGGGCATCTTCGTCGTCGTTCCCCTCGTGCAGCAATACGGGGCGGTCCTCGCCGACAAACTCGGATTCCTTCCCCTGTTCGCCGGGCCCGCCTACGGAAACAGCCTTCTGACCGCCAGCCTGGTGCTGGCCCTGATGGTGCTGCCGACCATCACCGCCATTTCCCGCAATTCCCTCGTTGCTGTCCCGCCGATGCTCCGCGAGGGGGCTTACGCCCTCGGTGCCACCCGCTGGGAAACGATCCTGGGGGTCATCCTCCCCACTGCGGCCCCTGGCATCGTCGCCTCCACTATCCTGTCATTCGGGCGAGCGATGGGGGAGACCATGGCGGTGGCCATGCTGATCGGCAACAGCCAGCGACTCTCCTGGTCGCTGCTCTCCCCTTCCAACACGCTATCCGCCCTGCTGGCCAACCAGTTTGCCGAGGCCGAGGGCATCCAGGTCAGTGCCCTGATGTATGCGGCGGTGATCCTCGTGGTCATGACGCTCGCCGTGAATATCGCCGGTGAGGCGGTTCTCCGGCGGACTCAGCGCTCCGTGGTGGGGCTGAAATAAGGAGATGTGACGATGAGTCATCCGACCAAGACATCCGGGAACTTCTTCACCCAGAACGGGAAGGGGACTTCGCCTCTCCGCTTGATCCGCAACAGTCTGCTCACCGGCCTCTGCATCTCCCTCTCCCTGCTGACGCTGGTGCCGCTCTTTTCCATCGTCATGCTGGTGGTGAAGAACGGGATGCCCCTCGTCGGTCCCGATCTCTTCACCCAGCTTCCGCCCCCTCCGGGGCTTGAGGAGGGTGGCTTTGCCAATGCCATCATCGGAACGGTGATCATGGTCGGCATCGCCCTTCTGCTGGCCATTCCGCTCGGCATTCTGGCCGCCATCCACATCACCGAGTATGCGCCGGCGTCGCGTCTCTCCATGGCCGTCCGGTTCGTGGCGAAACTCCTGACCGGCATCCCCTCGATCATCTGCGGTGTCTTTGCCTTCGCCGCGGTCGTGATGACGATGCGCTGCTTCTCGGCGTTTGCCGGAGGGGTGGCCCTCTCCATCCTGATCCTGCCCACGATCCTGCTGACCGCCGAGCAGGCCCTGCTCGGCGTTCCCAACGCCTACCGGGAGGCCTCCTTCGGGTTGGGAGCCACCCCCTTCCAGACGATCTTCCGGATCGTCCTGCCCGATGCCCTTCCGGCGATCATGACCGGCGTGATGCTTGCCGTGGCGCGTGCGGCGGGAGAGACGGCCCCTGTCCTCTTCACCGCCCTGTTCAGCGCCAACTGGATCCATTCGATCATGGAGCCGACCGCCTCCCTCTCGGTGCTGATTTACAATTTCGCCGCCCTTCCCTTTGACTACCATGTGAAGATGGCCTGGTCCGCCTCCCTCATCCTGGTGACCCTGGTCACCGTCACCAACGTCCTTGCACAGCTTTTCTTTAGCCCCAAGCACCGCTAACCCGAGACTGCCCCACGATGTCCGCCTCCAACCGACCCTTGACCTCCATGCCCGAATTCTCGCGACGCCCGCTGGAGCTCACCGATGACTTCGCTCCGGGCGAGGTGAACTTCATGAAGGTGGAGGACTTCAAGTTCTTCTACGGAAAGAAGCAGGCCCTGCACGGCATCAACCTCACGATTCCTTCGCGGAAAGTGACCGCCTTCATCGGCCCCTCGGGATGCGGCAAGTCGACCCTCCTCCGCAACTTCAACCGGATGAACGAACTCATCCCGGGCGTCCGTCACGAGGGGGACATCAGCATTCATGGAACGAGCATTTACGATCCCTCCGTGGAGATCATAGCCCTGCGCCGCCGCATCGGCATGGTCTTCCAGAAGTCCAACCCCTTCCCGATGTCGATCTACGAGAACATCGTCTACCCCCTGCGTATTGCCGGGGAAAAGAACCGCGCCGTGCTTGATGAGGCCGTGGAGCAGTGCCTGCGGTCCGCCGCCCTTTGGGAGGAGGTGAAGGACCGCCTGCACGAGAGCGCCCTGGGTCTCTCCGGAGGGCAGATGCAGCGTCTATGCATCGCCCGCGCGATCGCAAGCCGTCCCGAAATCCTGCTCATGGACGAGCCCTGCTCGGCCCTCGATCCGATCGCGACCGCGAAGGTGGAGGAGTTGATCATCGAGCTCAAGAAGGACTTCACGATCCTCATCGTGACCCACAACATGCATCAGGCAAGCCGGGTATCGGACCTCACCGCCTTCTTCTATCTGGGCAGTCTGGTTGAGTTTGACAAAACGCAGAAGATCTTCACCAATCCCGCCAAACAGCAGACGGAGGATTACATCACCGGCCGGTTCGGTTGATCTTTCCCTCACCTCCCTTTTTCTCCCACATTATCCACTTTTCCAACATGCACACGGAACCCTCCCGCCCCCACACGCTGACCAACTTCACGGTCTCCCTTGACCATCTGAGAGGCAGTGTGCTGATGATGTCGAGCCTGACCCAGCGCAATCTCAAGAACTCCATCAAGGGACTGATGGAGCGCGATGACGACTGGTGCAACAACTCGATCGCCGATGACGAGGAGATCGACATGCTTGAGATGCAGATCGACAAGGAGGGGATCGACGTGATGAGCAGGTTCCAACCCGTCGCCTCGGATCTCCGCGAGGTGATCTCCTCGATCAAGATCGGTGCCAATATCGAGCGCGTGGCCGATCAGGCCGTCAATATTGCACGCCGCGCCCGCAAGATCAATGAGCACCCCGAGGTGCCCGAACTTCACCTTCTCGATGAACTGGTGAAAATGGCCGTCTCCATGTTCGATGACGCCGTGAGGGCTTTTGCCGAGAGGAACGCCCACCTTGCGGTGGAGCTCAAGGCGCGAGACAAGGAGCTCGACCGCCTCAACCGCGAACTCACCGACAAGATGGTGCAGAGGATGCAGGACGATTCGGTCAACCTGCCTACCTACCTCAACCTGATCTTTGTCAGCCGCTGCCTGGAGCGCATCGGCGATCATGCGGCGAATATGGCCGAGGATGTCGTCTTCTCGGTGCGTGCCGAGGACATCAGGCACCACAGCAAGTAGGCCCGCTTGGAGGTAATCAGGGGATTTTTGCCCCCATTTTTCTCTTTGAAGGGGAGGGGGCTCAACCTAGCCTTTCTCATCTGAAGCAATGAGACGACTTTTCCTGATCCTAACCCTGATCTGCTCGATGGGAGGGGTTGCCCGTGCCCAGTTCGGGAACTTCAGTGACAAGCCGGTGGAGATCACCGCAGATGGCGACACGCGTTTCGAGAATGGCGCCGCCATCGCCGATGACAACGTCCAGATCCGCTATGGTGGTATCGCCATCTATGCCGATCATGCCGAGTACAATCCCGACACCCGCGACATCCTGCTGGTCGGCAATGTACGCATCTACAGCGGGGAGAATCTCTTCAACGGCCAGAGGGCTTTCTACAACCTCGAGACCAAGCAGGTGAGGGCGTTGGAGTTCGACGGAGGCCATGCCCCTCTCAAATTCAGCTCCCTTTCGGCGAAGGGCTTCGGCACCCGGCAGTTCACCCTCAACGATTCCGCCATCACCACCTCCGACTCCTCGATGCCCGACTGGCATGTGAAGGCCAAGACCATCCGCCTCTACCCGGGGGATCGCGTCGTGATGCTCAATTCCACGCTCTATGTCGGCAAGGTGCCGATTTTCTGGCTTCCCTACGCCTACGGAAATCTCCGAAGCCAGGGGTTGCAGGTCTCTCCCGGCTACTTTTCAAACTGGGGCGGCTACCTTCTCTCATCCTACACCTTTCCCATCGGAACTGGTGACAACATTCTGGCAACTTTCAGGCAGGATTATCGGACGGAAATCGGCTATGCGGTAGGTTTCGATCTCGCACTGAAATTTGGAAAAAACGACCGCAGTTACGGGAAATTCATTTCTTACTATGTCGATGATCAGAATCCCACGCAGAAAATAGGAGGCCCGGGAGAACTGCCCGAGGAGGATTCCCAGGGCCGTTACCGTATCGGCTACCAGGGGAAGGTGTTCGTGACCGATGATATTTACGCCACCATCGACATCACTAAGTTGAGCGACCGTGACTTCATGCAGGATTTCTATCCTCTAGAGAACATGACCAATCCCCAGCCTGACAACAACGTCACCCTGACCAAGTTGGATGATGTCTACACCTGGTCGCTGGTCACCCGCTGGCAGATGAACAGCTTCCAGGAGACCACCGAGCGTCAACCGGAGGCCGCGTTCGACTTCAAGCAGGAGCCTCTTTTTGGTCTTCCCGTGTTCTATGACGGCACGACGGCGCTGGGCCAGCTGAACCGCAACTTCGCCCAGGATTCCTATGGCGTGGATTACGGGGCCACCCGGTTTGACACCTTCCACCAGATCAGCGCTCCTCAGACACTCTGGGGTTGGCTTTCTGCAGTTCCCAAGGTCGGTATCCGTGGAACCTTCTACAGCCAAGGTGGCTCTTTTCAGGGATCCAATGGGGTGATCAATCCCTTCCCTTATGCCTACACCGCGAACGGCAATACCAATGGCAATGCCAATGTCCCCGTCGGCAATGCGCTGGTGACGACTGGCAATCTGGTGCGCCCCATCTTCAATGCCGGTTTGGAAAATTCCTTCAAGATTTCCAGAAGCTTCGAGGGGATTCAGTCCCGGATGCTCGGACTCGACGGAGTGAGGCACGTCTTCCAGCCCTACAGCAATCTATCCTATGCCTACGCCGGCGGACCTAATGTCAATCAGGTGTTTCAGTTCGACCGTCTGCTCCCCAACAATCCCAATCAGACGACCCGTTCAGGCTACCAGCCCAGCTCGACCCAGCTCGAACCGCTCGACTTCCCCCAGTTTGCGGCAATCGACGCGATTGACACCTGGGCGATCTGGCGTCTCGGAGTCCGTAACCGACTGCAGACCCGCCGGGATGGCGACACTCACGACTGGTTCTATCTTGATTCCTTCGCGGATGTGAACGGGATCAATCCCTACTTCAACGGACCGATCTCCAATTTCAACAACCGCTTCATCTTTGCCCCGGTGAGTTGGTTGAACCTCAGGGTCGGTTCGCAGGTTCCCCTGACCTCGGACGGCTTTACGGAACTCAATACCGATTTCAATGTCATGCCTACCCGTAATCTCTCCTTTGGTTTCGGAACGCGTTACATCGATAACTACAACGGCTCCAGCAACGACAATCAGTATCCCATCAATGCCTTCTGTAAGCTGAATGACCATTGGTCGGTCAGTGGACAGGGAATCTATAACCAGGCCGCCGCCAACAACAACTCGACCGGAAGCGCCCTGATCTACCAGCGCTACATGATTCACCGTGATCTCTCCAGCTGGATCGTCTCCTTTGGTGCCGAGGTGCGTGCCAATCAAGGAACGGCAACCCAGGGTGGTCAGAATCTATACGGGGCTCTCCTGACATTCACCCTGAAGGATCTCCCTCAGGTGACGCTGCCGCTCGCCTTCAGTGGCGCCCAGCAGGCAGGCTCCAGTCCAATGACCACTTCCGGAGCTCAGTAACGTTCCCGTTTGGGAATTTCAGGTCCTGTGCTCTGCTCCAGGACCATGAAGGCATCACCCGCGTCGGACGGGGTGATGAATCGGCCTGAAGTCATGCCGATCTGACTCGGGGTGAGACGGGTTTCCATAAATTCCCGTTGTGTGGTAAGCGATTCGCTTCTCCACCCCAGCTCCTCTCCCCAGCGGATCAGGTCGCTGAAGTTGACGTCGGCGGTGATGTCCTGTTTTCCGAACCGCGCATAAATTTCCCGTCCTGTGAATCGCTGGTGCTTCCAGTACGCCCGCAGGGTTCCCTGGATGGGAGTGAGGCTATGAGCCGTCTGCTGATCCCCGTAGTCGATCGTCAGCATGGAACCCTCCTTCCACACCGGTCTCCATGATCGAAGCCACTCGTTGTAGGAATCATGGCGCTCAACCCGATGGCCCGGGGCGCAGGCTTCAAATTGACCGAACCACGGATCGCCGGCCCCGAGAGGGATCAGGACTTCAAGAATCGAGTTGTCGGGGGAGAGTTGAACTCCCACTTCGCTCCATCCATGTTCTCTCTTCTCAAAAAGACGGCAAGGGAAGGCATCGACCAGTTCGTTGCTGAAAATCAGGGCCCGTCCCGCGGATCGTTTCAGGGCCTGTTCCATGGAATCGACCCAGACCACCCCGCGACCGCGCAGCAGATCCTGCTGACGCCCCTTCAGGATCGGCGAGGCTTCCACGATCGTGTAACTTGTTCTCAGCCGCCCCAGCCATCCAAGGTGTTTCAGGATGGTGCGTGCCAGATGTCCGCTGCCGGCACCGACCTCGATCACGGGAATGCGCCGCCATCTCGATGTCGCTGCACGTTCCATGATCCATGCCGCGATCGCCATACCGAGTCCCCCATCCAGCGTCGCTGAAGTGGAGAAGTCTCCTTCCCGGCCCACGTCGGCGATCCGGGCCGTGTAGTAGCCGAGGGTGGGGTGGTAAAGCGCCTCCCGCATGAAACGGTGGAAGGGGATGACTCCCTCGCATTCTTCCTGAACCCGCCTCAGCAGCGGAAGAACCCCGGCGTCTTCCACCGGATCAGGAAATCAGCAGCGCCTTGCATTCCGCCGTGCGCTGCGCGGGATCGGGTGAGAGCAGAAGATCGGAAACAATCACGACGCGCCGCGCTCCGGCGGTCACGACCCCGGCAAGGTTGCTTTTCTTGATTCCCCCGATGCAGAAGATCGGAAACTCCAGCAATCGGTGGACCTCCATGATCTCCTTGGTTCCGATCGGGAGGTAATCGGGCTTGGTAGGTGTGGCGAAAAGGGGGCCGAATCCGATGTAGTCAGGCTTTTCTGCCGACGATGCCACCGCCTGTTCCAGGGAGTGGGTCGATTTTCCGATGATCGCCGAGGGGCCGGCCAGGCGGCGTGCCTCCGCCACGGAAAGATCATCCTGACCGACATGGGCCCCTGCGGCTCCGCAGTCGCGGACGAGTTCCGGGTAATCGTTCAGGATGAAGGGAATCCCCGCTTCGCGGCAGATCGGCGCAAGCTCCCGTGCCATCGCAAGGATTTCATCGATGGACTCCTTCTTGGCCCTCAGTTGCAGGATGTCCGCTCCCCCCCGGATGAGGGAGCGCGTCATGGATGCCATGTTATCCGGGGTCACGTAGCCCGTGTCGACGATTCCGTAGAGACGGCATTCGGAGATCGTCTTCATGGGATGTGATTCCAGTTGCCCGGCGACCCGTTTCCCATCGACTCTGCCCCCCAAGCCCTACTCCTTGACCATCGGGACACCATCCTTGAGGAACTTCTCGAGGAATCCGGTGCTGTATTCCCCTTTGCGGAAGTCGGAGTTCTGAAGGATGGCCCTGTGAAGCGGAATCGTGGTCTTGATACCCACGACCTGATACTCGCCGAGCGCCCTCGCCATGCGTGCGATCGCCGCCTCGCGGGTCGACGCCGTGGCGATCATCTTGGCGATCATCGAGTCGTAGTTGGGCGGGATCGGGTAGCCGGCGTAGGCGTGGGAGTCGATGCGCAGTCCGCGTCCTCCCGGTGCGTAGTAGGCTTCTATCTTGCCGGGGCACGGCATGAAATTCTTTTCGGGATCCTCGGCGTTGATGCGGCACTCGATGGAGTGGAGGCGCGGCTTGGCGTTCACCAAGTGATCGGAGAGGTGCTCCCCGGCGGCCACCTGCAGCTGCTGCTTCACAAGGTCCACCCCGTAAACCTCCTCCGTCACGGGATGCTCCACCTGGATGCGGGTGTTCATCTCCATGAAGTAGAAGTTCAGGTCGTCGTCGACGAGATACTCGATGGTGCCGGCATTGTAATAGCCGACCGTCTCGCAGAGACGGACGGAAGCCTCGCCCATCCGCTTGCGCAGATCTTCGGTCATCAGGGGGGAGGGGCACTCCTCGAGGATCTTCTGGTTGCGTCGCTGGAGCGAGCAGTCGCGCTCGCCGAGGTGGACGATCTTGCCGTGCTTGTCACCGAAGACCTGGAACTCGATGTGGTGCGGGTTGATGATCAGCTTCTCGATGTAGACGTCGGGATTGCCGAAGGCCTTGTCGGCCTCCATGCGGGCGCTGTGGTATCCCGCGACGAGGCTTCCCTCGTTGTGGGCCATGCGCATGCCCCGGCCGCCGCCGCCGGCGACCGCCTTGATCATGACCGGGTAACCGATCTTGCGGGCGACCTTCATGGCCTCCTTCTCGTCCTGGACGACTCCGTCGCTGCCGGGGGAAATGGGGACGCCGGCTTTCTTGGCGCATTCGCGGGCGCTGTTCTTGTCACCCATGAGCCTGATCGACTCCGGTGAGGGCCCGACGAAGGTGATGTTGGCCGAGGCGCAGATCTCGGCGAAGTGGGCGTTCTCGGCCAGGAAGCCGTAGCCCGGGTGAATGGCATCGACGTCTGCTATCTCCGCCGCGCTGATGATCCGGTCGATCTTCAGGTAACTTTCGCTGCCTGCTGCCGGACCGATACAGATCGCCTCGTCGGCAAGCTGGACATGGAGCGAGTCGATGTCTGGCTCGGAATAGACTGCTACGGTGCTGATTCCCAGCTCCTTGCAGGCACGGATGATGCGTAGTGCGATTTCGCCGCGGTTGGCGATCAGGACTTTCTTGAACATCGGGTCGGTGTGGTCGGAGGTTCCGGCGCTGCCTTAGCTGACGCGGAAGAGAACCTGTCCGAACTGGACCGGCTTTCCGTTCTCGGCAACGACCTCGACGACCTTTCCTGAAATCTCGGCCTTGATCTCGTTCATGACCTTCATTGCCTCGATGATGCAGACGACCGAATCGGCATTGATGGTCTTCCCTGCCTCGACGAAGGGGGGCGCATCCGGGGAGGGGGTGGCGTAGAAGGTGCCGACCATGGGGGAGGTGATTTCCTTGTAGTTGCTCTTGGAGGGCTCCGAGGCGGCAGCCTTCTCAGCCGGGGAGGAGGCCGCTGCGGGGGTGGCCACGGGGGCCGGGGCCGAGGCATGACCCTGGATCACGGTGGCGCCGGAGGATGCACCTGCCGGGGTCTTCAGGGTGATGCGGAAGTCACCCTTCTCGAATTCGAGCACGGCCAGGTCGTTCTGCTTGAGTAGGTCGATCAGGGAACGGACTTCGGGAAAGTCGGATCCGGCCGTTTTGGGAGCCTTGGAAATCTTGGCCGCCTTAGGGGCGGAAAGCTTCTTGGCGGGGGCCTTGGGGGCCTTTTTGGAGGTCTTGGTGGTACGTGCCATGGTGTTGGTTTTGGAAGGGGGGGATTGTGACGGGAGGAGTCGCCGTAGGTCAAGCAACCTGTCCGGATGGGATCATGGCAAAGGAGGTTCCCTCTTTACAGATTTCCTCATTCCGATTGTAGTAGCTCTCTTATGTGGCTCCTGATGCCTATCCTCGTAACCCTGCTCGTGATCATCTGCCTGCTGATGATCCTCACCATACTCATGCAGCGCCCTAAGAGCGAGGGGCTGGGAGCCGCCTTCGGTGGCGGACTCACGGACAACCTCTTCGGTGCCCAGACCACCACCGTACTCACCAAGTTCACCGTCTGGCTCGGAGGGCTCTTCTTCGCGCTGACCCTGCTGATCTCGGTCCTGCAGGTGAAGGTGACCGCCGGTCCCACCGCGATTCAGAAGCAGTTGATGAAGGCACCCTCACCGGCGGCATCGCCCGTGACACCTTCGGCTCCGGCCAAATAACCCGGTGAAGAAGGCGGTCCGGATCGGAGTTGTCCGGTCATGGCGGCGCACGACGCCGTCTCCGGTCGTCTTTGTCCCCACCATGGGGGCGCTTCACGAGGGGCATGCGGCATTGATCCGCAAAGCCCGCAAGTTGGCAGGTGCCAAGGGAAGTGTCGTGGTTTCCATCTTCGTGAACCCGACCCAATTCGGACCAAAGGAAGATCTCACGAAATACCCCCGGGCCTTTGCCCAAGACCGGATGATCTGCAAGGAAGAAGGGGCGGATCTTCTCTTTCATCCCACCCCCGCGGAGATGTATGCGGCCGATGCATCGGTCCTGGTGAGGGAGTCCTCCTTGGCGACGGGACTCTGCGGTGCTTCCCGTCCCGGCCACTTCGATGGCGTCTGCACGGTCGTGGCAATGCTCTTCAACTTGATCCGGCCCGACCTCGCTGTTTTCGGTGAGAAGGATTGGCAGCAGTTGGCCGTGATCCGGAGAATGGTACGCGATCTCCGGATGCCTGTGAAAATCGTCGCTCACCCGACGGTCAGGGAGGAGGATGGCCTCGCTCTGAGTTCCCGCAACCGCCTGCTCACACCCGAGGCAAGGCGGGTTGCCCCGAGAATTCATCAGGCGCTTATCGCCACGGCCATGGAGGCGGAGGAGGGAGAACGCCGCGTCGCAAGGCTTCGGGGCGGATTGGTGAAGGAACTCGCGGCCATTCCCGGGGCCGTTGTTGATTACGCCGAGATTCTCGACGGGGAAACGCTCGGATCTTTGAAAACGGCGAAGCCCGGGACCGGTGTCCGCATCTTTGCGGCCGTCCGCCTGGGATCCGTCCGTCTGATCGACAATCTTCCTCTCTGATGAAAACCTTTGATCACGTCGTTGTCGGCAGCGGAATTGCGGGACTGACCTATGCGCTGAAGGCAGCCGAAAAGGGATCGGTCGCCATCGTCACCAAGAAATCGCGCGCCGATTCCAACACCGCCTGGGCTCAGGGCGGCATCGCCTGCGTGACGAGCAGCGAGGATTCCATCGCCCTTCATGTCCGCGATACGCTCATCGCAGGGGATGGACTGTGCAATGAGGAGGTCGTGCGGAGCGTGGTGGCCGAGGGGCCTGAGCGTATTGCCGAACTTGTCTCCCTCGGGATGCATTTCGACGAACGCACGACACCGGGGGGAGGCAAGGAACCGGACCTCGGCCGCGAGGGAGGGCATTCCAAGCGCCGCATTCTGCATGCCAAGGACGCCACGGGATTCGAAATCGAGCGGACGCTGCTGGAAGCCGTGGCCGCCCATCCCAACATCACCGTGCTCGAGAACCACATGGCCGTGGATCTCATCACCACCGGCAAGCTCGGCTACGCCATGGAGGATTCCTGCGTCGGTCTTTACGTCCTCAACGAGGCCACAGGAGAGGTCGAGACCCTTCGCACCGACGTCACCATCCTGGCCACGGGGGGATGCGGGCGGGTCTACCTCTATACCACCAATCCCGACATCGCCACCGGTGACGGCGTGGCGATGGCATGGCGGGCCGGAGCAGCGATCGAGAACATGGAGTTCATGCAGTTCCATCCGACCTGCCTCTATCACCCCAAGGCCAAATCCTTTCTCATCACCGAGGCGGTGCGCGGCGAGGGGGGTGTCCTCACCGATAGTCAGGGGCGCCGCTTCATGGAGAAGTATGATCCGCGCCTCGAACTGGCCCCCCGCGACATCGTCGCGCGCGCGATCGATGCCGAGATGAAGCGTAGCGGAAAGCCGTGCGTCTTCCTTGATATCTCGCACAAGCCGGCCGAGTTCATCAGGGAGCGATTTCCGACAATTCACGAGACCTGCCTCGGGCTTGGGATCGACATCACCCGGCAGCCGATCCCCGTGGTTCCCGCAGCCCATTACCAGTGCGGCGGCGTGAAGACCGACCTCAACGGCGAAACCAGCCTCCGGGGACTTTATGCCGTGGGTGAGGCCGCCTGCACCGGGCTTCACGGCGCCAACCGGCTTGCCAGCAACTCCCTTCTTGAGGCGCTGGTCATGGCCCATCGGGCCGAGGCCAAGGCGAGCCGGAACCATCACCGTCAGGCGACAGAGATCGTCCTTCCCGAGTGGCGGCCGGGCAAGGTCAGCGATGTGGACGAGATGGTCGTCATCTACCACAACTGGGACGAGATCAGGCGGCTCATGTGGGATTATGTCGGCATCGTCCGCACCGACAAGCGGCTCCAGCGCGCTGCCACACGCCTCCGCAATCTCCAGACCGAGATCCAAGAGTTCTACTGGAACTTCAAGATCACCGCCGACCTTCTCGAACTCCGCAACCTCGCGACCACCGCCTCACTCATCGTCGACTGCGCCATCAGCAGGAAGGAGAGCCGCGGCCTTCACTACACCCTCGATTATCCCGGTCACGACGATGCAAAGTTTCTTCACGACACAGTGATCAGGAGAATTTAAGCTGCCTCTTGAGGGAACGCGGGTAATACCATTGACACGATTAGTCTGGTGGAATTGGCGAAGGGATTTTGGTGATGGGCTAGGCGGAAGACCGAGGGCAACCAAGCCCGTGGGGACGGGTGCGGTAGCCTGCGGCGCATGCCGCAGCCTCGAAGAGGTGGCACCGTCCGCCGGGAGGCGGATGCCATCAATCTGAAGATAACCCAAGGGATGACAACAACGCCCATCGCCGAAAGAACCAGCTGATTCTACCGGAATAAGAGTGGAGATGGTATAAGACCATCTCCCCCATCCCCTTGGATCCAATCCTGCAAGTTGAGCTACGGCCTCACCGTTACGCGGTGATCATGTTTCTCATGAGGCGGAATCCACTCCTCTGGCAGCTTTTCTAGTTCCATGCGCTGCAATAGGCAGTGCGCACTTACCAGCTCTGACTGCTGTACTGGCGAGTGTAGTCGTACTTGGTCTCGAAACCGACTTCGGGAGGGAACTCCGAGTAGCCTGAGTTCAGCCACTGGATGTTATTATTGTAGGGGGGCTTGTAGGTGCCGTGATTGGTCGGGAATGGGAATGTGACTGTCTCGAAGGCACCGTAGCCGAGGCGGGCGAGGGTGCGTCCGAGTCCACGGACCAACCCATAGCTGAAGGCGGCGGAGTTTCCGTCCGTATAGTTTACATCGGACATGGATTCAAAGATCTCTGTGGAGCCGTAGAGCATGTTGCCAATCCCGCGTCCCAACTTCCGTGTCGGTCCCTGATTGGACTGGGGAGGAGCCTGTATGTCCGCAAAGGCCGCGGAAGTACTGACAAGAAGCATGAGTATCAGAGCTAAGGGGGAAGTCTTCACTGGTTTGAAAATATGACTTTTCGCGGCTTGATTTGGCAAGCTAAACCCAAATTCCGAAGGTGAAAAGTGATTGGCTGTTTAGGGGATACCCAACCCACTTCTTTTTTTCAGATTGAAACGACGGCTCCTACAAGGTTTGTAGCGCCTTCATGAGAAGGCCTGCGTGTTCGGCGGGTTTCACTTTCGGGAAGATGGCGGCGATCTTACCCTTGGCGTCGATGACAAAGGTGGTCCGTTCCGTTCCCATGTATTTCTTTCCGTACATGGATTTCTCCACCCAGACTCCGTAGGCCTCGACGATCGATTTGTCCGTATCCGAGAGCAGTGGAAAGGGGAGGTCGAACTTGGTGATGAACTTCGCGTGAGACTTATCCGGATCTATGCTCACGCCGAAGATCGCAGCTCCAGTCTTCTTCAACTCGTTCCAGGAATCGCGAATGCCGCACGCCTGGGTGGTGCATCCCGGCGTGTCGTCCTTGGGGTAGAAGTAGAGGACAACGGGCGATCCCTTGAGTTCGGAGAGATTCAGCGGAGTGCCGGAGCCATAGTCGCCGCCGACGGCAGTGGTGGTGAAGGAGGGGGCTTTGTCGCCGACTTGGAGTGTGTTGGCCATGATGTGCTTGGGAGTTAGGAGTTGGGAGTTGGGTGATTTTCCGTGATGGGTGGTAGGAGTCGAACGCGCCGGTCTTCGCGGGGGAGTCGGATGGTGAAGAGGAGTCCCTTCCCTGCGGCGCTCTTGAGGTCGATCTCTCCGCCATGATCCCTGACAATCCGCTGGACGACATGGAGGCCGAGGCCGCTTCCGTCGCTCTTTGTCGTCACGTAGGGATGGAAGATCCTGTCGGCAACCGAGGGGTCGATGCCGCCGCCTGTGTCGCCGATGCTGACCCAGACATGGGTGTCGTCGTATCCGGTCACCACGCGGAGCTTTCCGGAGCTTCCCATGGCCTGGAAGCTGTTCCGGATCACGTTGTAAAGGGCCTGCCTCATCTGGTCCCTGTCGAGGGTTGCCGGAGGGAGATTCTTGCCCGGAAAGATCTCCACGCTGATTCCACGGTCCTCGATCTCACGTTTCAGGAAGTCGACACTCTCGATGATCAGCGCATTGAAGTCCGAGGGTACAGCCTCCAGCGGTGAGGGGCGCACGGCCTTGAGGAACTTGGAGATGATTTGATCAAGCCTGGCGACCTCTGCCCGGGCAATCGCGATCGACTTGGCTAGGTCTCCGACCTCACCTTCGCCGGCAAGGCCTTTTTTCAGGCGGCGTTCGATCAACTGGAGTTGGATATCGAGCGAGTTCAGCGGGTTGCCGATTTCATGCGCCACCCCGGCTGCCAGCAGTGTTACGGCCGAGAAGCGCTCGCTCTCGATCGTCTCCTGCGTTTCGCGACGTTCCTCGGTGATGTCGCGGAGGATGACGGCCCTGCCGACAAGCTCCTTGCGGGAGCTCTCCTCCTCGTCGCTCATCAGGGGGGTAACGTAGAAGTTCAGGAATCTCCGTTCGGGATAGAAGACCTCGAGATCGCGGCTCATCACATCCCCGGTGCGGGCCACGGAGCGGAGATCGAGCCCGGGAATGGCCACGGCAAGACTGCGTCCTATGTGTTCCGCGCCATCCATGCCGAAGAAGGCGCAGGCCGCCCGGTTCATGTAGATGATCCGGTCCTGAGGATCCGTGACGATGACCCCCTCGAGGATCGCGTTGAAGATGGTTTCGAGGAATCCCTTCTCCTTGGAAAGGAGTTGGAGGTAGTGACCGATGTCGGCCGGTTCAACAAAGCGGATCCGCTCGACAAGTTTGTCGATGAATCCCCTGTTCATTACTCGGCGGCGTTGGATGTCCCGGGCTCGAGCAGGAGCTGTTCCAGCTCGGCCACCCTGCGCTCGAAGAGGTCGAGCGCGGCATTCACGGGCCGGGGGGAGTTCATGTCCACTCCCGCATCGGCCAGCGTCTCGATGGGGAACTTGCTTCCCCCGCTGCGCAGGAATCCGAAGTAGCGCCCGGTCTCGCCTGTTTTCAGGACGCCGTCCGCAAGGGTGATCGCGGCCGAGATGCCGGTGGCATACTTGTAGACGTAGAAGGCGCTGTAGAAATGGGGGATGCGCAGGCACTCGAGTTCAAGCTCCGGGTCGATGACGACGCCCATGCCGAAGTAGGCATCAAGGAGGCCGCGGTAGGTCTTGCGGAAGCTTTCCAGCGTGAGGGCTGCGCCCGATTCCTCGGCTTCATGGGTGAGTTTCTCGAACTCCGCGAACATTGTCTGCCGGAAGAGTGTCCCGCGCAGGTCGTCGATCTGACGGTTGATCAGGTAGGCGCGCATGGAGCGGTCCTTGGTTGCGGCAAGAAGATGCTCGGTCAGCAGGATCTCGTTGAAGGTGGAGGCCACCTCGGCGAGGAAGATCGGGTAGTGGTAGTTCTGGAAGCTCTGGGTGTTCCGTGCATACCAGGTGTGCATGGAGTGGCCGGCCTCATGCGCCAGGGTGTAAATGTCCGAGAAGACATCGGACTTGTAGTTCATGAGGATATAGGGGGGAGCCTCGTAGGTTCCGTAGGAGAAGGCGCCGCTTCTCTTGCCCTTGTTCTCATAGCGGTCGCACCAGCGCTCGCCGCGAAGTCCCTTCCCGAGGATGTCGGTGTATTCCGTGCCGAGCGGCTTCAGGGCGCCGAGCACCATGTCGGTCGCCTTGTCAAAGGAGACATCGCTCTGCACCGCCGAGACAAGCGGGGCATAGGTGTCGTAGACATGGAGATCGGGGAGGTTGAAGACCTGCCGCCGCAGGGCGTAATAGCGGTGGAGGACGGGAAGTCGCGACCTCACCGCCGCGATCAGGTTGTCGTAGACGGAGACGGGGACATTGTCGGGGAAGAGGGAGGCTTCGCGGGCGGAGGAGTAGTTGCGCGCGCGTGCCAGGAAGACATCCCCCTTGATGGAACTCGCGAGCGAGCTGGCGAGGGTATAGCGGTGGGCGTCGAACTCCGTGTAGAACTTTCCGAAGGCCGCCTTGCGGACTTCGCGGTCGGGCCGCTGGAGGAGGGAGGAGAAACTGCTCTGGGTCAGTTCGATCTCCTGCCCCCGGTCATCGGCGACCTTGCCGAAGGTCATGTCGACATTGGTCAACTGGGAGAATGTCTCGTGGTGTCCGCCGAGAACGGGCATCGAGAGGGAGAGGAGGCGCTCCTCCTTGTTTCCCAGCGTGTGGGGCCTGAGCCTGCGGAGGCGGCCGAGCGGAATAAGCCAGTCGCCCAGTACCGGATCTGTCAGGAAAGCCTCGAAGGTCTCGTCCGGGATCTCCTGGATCTCAGGGGCCATCCAGGAGCAGGCTTCGCTGATCTTTGCACAGAGCGAGGAGAGTCTGCCGTCGCGGTCGAGAGAGGCATCGTTGGAGCCGTCCTCGGAGAGTCGCAATCCGGCGTATTGAGCGAGTCGCTCGGTGGAGCGGTCGAGCGACTTCTCGAATTCCAGAACCGCGGCAAGGTCGGCGGCGCTCCGGCCCAGAGTTCCCTTGAACTTGGCGATGCCTTCATGGAGTGAGGCGAGACCCTTGAACTCCGCCTCCCAGGCGGCATCGTCCGGGAAGATGGGGGTGAGATCCCAGGTATCCGCGAAAGGAACCTCGGAACGGGTCTTCAGCGAGGAGGTCCCACCCTCCCCGGAGAGGTCGGCGATGAGTCGGGGAGTGGCGGCGGATCGCATGGAGCCTACTTCTGGGCCTTTCCTTGGGAGGCCACGGCTGCGGCTGCCGCGGCGATCGCCTCCTGGTCACCCAGATAGTAGTGGCGGATCGGCTTCAGGTTGTCATCGAGCTCGTAGACCAGGGGAATGCCAGTCGGGATGTTCAGGGCAAGCACCTCCTCCTCGGAGAGATTGTCGAGATACTTCACCATGGCTCGGAGCGTGTTTCCGTGCGCGGTGACGAGGACCTTTTCACCGCGCTTCACTGCGGGTGCTATCTCCTCGTGCCAGTAAGGCAGCACCCGGTCGACCGTGTCCTTGAGGCACTCGGTCAGGGGAAGTTCCGCCGCGGACACATTCCTGTAGCGGGGATCGTGGCCGGGAAAACGCTCGTCGCTCTTCTCGAGGGCCGGAGGCGGCACATCGTAACTGCGTCGCCAGATCAGCACCTGATCGTCACCGAACTTGGCAGCGGTCTCCGCCTTGTTGAGGCCCTGAAGGGATCCGTAGTGACGCTCATTCAGGCGCCAGGAGCGCTCGATGGGAATCCAGAGTTCGTCGAGTTCGTCCAGGATCATCCAGTTCGTGCGCAACGCACGCTTGAGGACCGAGACAAAGGCGCGGTCGAAAGAGTAACCTTCCTTCTTGAGGAGTTCGCCGGCGGCCTTGGCCTCACCGAGTCCCTTCTCGTTCAGGTCGACATCAGTCCAACCGGTGAAACGGTTTTCTCGGTTCCAGGTGCTTTCGCCGTGGCGGATGAGAACTAATTTATGCATATCGGTTGACCCTACACAAAAATCTCACCGTTTGGAAAGAGCTGGGGAGCCAGCAATGAAATTCCTTGGAGATAAAGGAACCGTGGTCTGAGTGGCGGGCGGCGCAGAGCCACTCATTCAACTTCGAAGTTTGAGTGACTTAAAGAAGCAGTTCTCCCCCGCCTTGCGATGAGAGGACGGTTTCGGAGGGAGCGGTCACCGAGGGGAGGGGTATCACGGGTGCAACTCCGAGAGGACGCACCCATTCCAAGGTGGTGTTTCGGGACGCTGGATTCGCCTGGTAGGCGGTGAAGAACATCTCCATGCGTGCATCGATGTTGTCGATGAAGTGCAGAAGGGCCGCCTCGGGTGTCTTGGGCAGGACGGGAGAGCCGTATTCCAATTGCCCATGGTGAGATGCAACGAGATGGAGGATATGGAGTCGGACATCCTCCGAGGCGGGAGTGAACTGCTCCCACCCCTCTTTGGGCAATTCGCGCCAGATCGAGTTCACCAACTCGATCCCGATCGAGAGATGTCCGAGAAGTTCACCGCGAAGCTCCGGAGTAATGCCAAAGCCGCGCTCCGGAGGACAGGTCTCCCAGAGCTTTCCCGTGTCGTGGAAGAGGACTCCGGCGATGATCAGGTCGCGGTTGAGTTCCGGATAGACGCCGCAGAGGGCCAGGGCCGATTCCATCATCCGCGAGGTGTGCTCGAGCAGTCCCCCGCGGCGGGCATGATGGTTGCCCCGTGCCGCCGCGGCACGACGGAAGCGGGGGCCGTGCTGGCTGAGGAATTGCCCGCAGAGTCCCTTGATCCTTGGATCGGCGATGCTCTCCACCGCCCCGGTGATGATCCGGTCGCATCGTTCCAGAAGTTCCCTGCGCTCGGCGGACCCCTCCAGCAGGGCATCGATCGCCTCCTCGGGCAAGGTATTGAGTTCCCAGCGTTTGGCATCAAGGCCAAAGGCTGAGCTGTGGCTGAAGATCCCCTCGATCTCGACGAACTCCGAGGCCTTGAGCGATGAGCAAGCCTCGAAGGCAGATGTGTCACTCCAGGCACGGAGGGTCATGCTCTCCGATCCGTCTCGGAACTGAACCTCGTGAAACGGTTTGCCATTGGCTGCTTCCTTCCTGATCAATTTCTCGATCTGCGCATGGAGCACGGCCTCTTGCGGGGAGTCTTCACGCGCGGCCTTCTTAAGTTCGGAAATTGTCAGCAGGGGCATGAGGGAAAGGCTGAAGGCTAAAGGCTGAAGGCTAAAGGCTGAAGGCTAAAGGCTGAAGGCTGAAGGCTGAAGAAAAATCTAATCCGGCCTTCAGTCTAAACCGCTTCGGTCTTCAGCCTGTGATCCGAGGAATCACAAAATCAGCATGCAGTCGCCGTAGCTGAAGAAGCGGTATTTCTCTCGCACAGCCTCGTTGTAGGCCTCCAGGATGAGTTCCCTTCCCGCCAAGGCGCTCACCAGCATCAGGAGGGTGGAGCCGGGGAGATGGAAGTTGGTCTGAAGGGCATCGATATGCCCGAATCTGTGTGGTGGTCTGATGAAGATATCCGTCGAGCCCGAGGCGGCGGCGAGTTGGCCGGGTGCCTGTGATTCCAGAACGCGGGCGGTGGTGGTGCCTACCGCGATGAGTTTTCCGCCCGAGGCCTTGGCGGCATTGATCCTCGAAGCAGTCTCCTCCGAGAGGGAATAATACTCAGAGTGCATCCGGTGCTCGGAGACATCATCGGTCTTCACGGGATGGAAGGTTCCCGCGCCTACATGGAGTGTCACGAATGCGTGGGGCAGCGAGGCCAGGATCTCCTTTGTGAAGTGAAGGCCGGCCGTCGGAGCCGCCACGGAGCCGGGATCCCTCGCATAGACCGTCTGGTATCGCTCCTTGTCCTGCTCGTCCGAGGGACGATGGAAGTAGGGAGGGATCGGCATCTCGCCGTGGTGATCCAGATCCGGCGGAGCGGAGAACTCCAGCAGGCGGGTGCCGTCATCCAGAACCTCCGAGACCGTGGCCGTGGTGCCGGCCACCTCGACGGAGGCACCTTCACGCATCTTCTTGCCGGGACGTACCATGGCGGTCCAGTGGAGCGGGCCGCGTTGCTCCAGCAGCAGCATCTCGATCTTTCCTGTGGCGTCGTGTAGTCGGGCCGGGATGACCTTGCTGTCATTGAGGACAAGAAGATCCTGCGGTGTGATGTATTCCGGCAGATCGGCGAAACCCCGATGCTCGATCCGACCAGTACCTCGATGCAGTACCAGCATCCGCGAGTCCTGCCGCCGAGGGGCGGGACGATCGGCAATCAACTCAGGCGGCAGGTCGTATTGGTAGTCGGAGAGAAGGGAAGACATGGCGGGAAGAGGCTGAAGGCTGAACGCTGAAGGCCGAAGTCTGAAGGAAAAACTGGCGAGGGGCGTAGGACACCCCATGATTTTATTCAGCTTTCAGGTTCCACTAAATCTTTTCATGATGGGAGGAGATGAGAATCGCGGTCTTCAACACCAAGAAGTATGAACGCCGCGCCTTGGATGAGGCAGCCAAGGGGTCTTCCCTAGAGTTCACTTTTCTGGAACCGAGGTTGGATGCTCTCACGGCGGCGTTGGCTGCGGGCCATGAGGCGGTCCTGATCTTCGTCAATGACTCGGCAAACCGCACCGTTCTGGAAAAACTTGCCGGGGGAGGCACACGCTTTCTGGCGACCCGGAGCGCCGGTTTTAACCAGATCGACATCAAGGCGGCCCAAGAGTTGGGCATTCAGCTGGCATACGTTCCCGCCTACTCCCCCAACGCCGTGGCGGAGTTCACGATCGGGCTGATCCTGACTCTGGCGCGACACATCCACGAGGGTCACAACCGCGTAAGGCGTGCCGACTTCAATCTCGAGGGTCTCTGCGGATTTGAACTGCGGGACAAGACTGTCGGTGTCTGCGGAACGGGTCGTATCGGCACGGCCGTGGTCAGATTACTGAGCGGTTTCGGGTGCAGGATTCTGGCCTACGACGAGGAGCCCAACGAGGAGGTGACCCTGCTTGCCTCCTATGTCGATACGCGGGAGGAGCTCTTCCGCTACTCCGACATCCTGACACTCCATGTCCCGCTGATGCCCTCCACCCACCATCTCATCGACAAGGCGGCGATCTCGATGATGAAGGACGGGGTCTTCCTCATCAACACGAGCCGCGGCGCGCTGATCGACACTCCCGCCGTGGTGGAGGCGCTCAAGAGTCGCAAGGTCGGCTTTCTCGCGATCGATGTCTACGAGGAGGAGGCCTCCCTTTTCTTCGAGGATCACTCCTCGGACATCATCGACGACGACACATTCGCCCGTTTACTGACATTCCCCAACGTGGTCGTCACGGGGCATCAGGCCTTCCTTACCGACCATGCCCTTCGGAACATTGCGGAGACGACGGTCAAAAGTCTCACGGAGTTCGCCTCGGGAATCCCCTGCAGCCATGCATTGCCGTTGATGTCATGAAGAGAGGTTTCCTCACGCTTCTTTCCGGGGTGCTCCTGTTCACGCAGGGGTGTGCCCCGCGCGAGCAACGCGCCGATCTGGTCTTCATCAATGGCGCGGAACCCGAGACGCTCGATCCCGCGCTCATCACCGGTCAGCCCGAGGGGCGGATCGTGAATGCGCTCTTCGAGGGGCTGTTGCGATTCGACCGTCATGGAAGGAGCGGCCCCGGCGTCGCCTCCTCGTGGGAGATTTCGCCGGATCGTCTGACCTACACCTTTCACCTCCGTCCCGATGCGCGATGGAGCGACGGTCGGCCCGTTAGGGCGGGAGACTTCTTGGATTCCTGGCGCCGCACGCTCGATCCCGCCACGGCTTCGGCCTACAGCTACCAGCTCTTTCCCGTGCAGGGTGCGGAGGAATTTGCCAGCGGAAGGGACGGCTCAGCTGGAAAGGGCGCCGATTTCTCATCCGTGGGTGTGAAGGCTCCCGATGAGCGGACGCTGGTGGTTAAGCTCCGGCAACCGACCCCTTACTTCCTCGATCTCTGCGCCTTTCCGACGCTCTACCCCGTGCGGACCGACCTGATCGGTCAATACGGCGACGATTGGGTGAAGCCGGGTAAGCTCGTGGGCAATGGGGCGTTCCTTCTTGAGGAGTGGAGGATCAATGATTCGGTCCGTCTTGCGAAGAATCCCCTCTACTGGGATCAGGCGAATGTCTCCCTCCGATCCATCCGGATCCTCCCGATCAGCAAGGCCAACGTCGCCTATAATTTCTACGCCGCGGGCCAGGCCGACCTGATCATGGACAAGGGGCTTGCTCCGCCGTCGCTGCTCGACGCGCTCAAAGTCCGTCCCGACTTCCACGCTGCGCCCTTTCTGGGCACCTACTTCCTCCGTTTCAACTGTGCCAAGGGACCCTTCACCGACGTCCGCGTTCGCAAGGCCTTCTCGATGGCACTCGATCGGAAGCGCGTCACGACCAAGATCACCCGGGCCGGGGAGACCGATGCCCTGAGCTTCGTTCCACCGGGGATTCCCGGGTATGAGGCTCCGTCAGGTCTTCCGGAGAATGCCGTGGAGGCGCGCCGTTTGCTCGCCGAGGCGGGATACCCGGGAGGAAAGGGTTTTCCCCTGACGACCTATCTCTACAGCGAGGGAGAACTTAACGAGGGGATGGCGATCGAGCTCCAGTCGATGTGGATGGAGGTGCTCGGCGTCACCGTCCAGCCAGCCCGTCAGGAGTGGAAGG
>Ga0208327_1000055_pt1 | contig 31265 bp, 20 predicted proteins | sample LakMenEpi26Jun08_FD_150733 | JGI IMG/M metagenome (GOLD analysis project Ga0208327, IMG submission 150733) | Freshwater microbial communities from Lake Mendota, WI - 26JUN2008 deep hole epilimnion (SPAdes) | ecosystem: Environmental > Aquatic > Freshwater > Lake > Epilimnion/Euphotic zone ...
AAGTAGGTGAACACAATAAAACCAATCTGTGTAAAGAAACGTAAAATCGCCCAAACCCTCTTCACTCTTGCCTCTTGCCTTTTGCCTTGCCATAACGACAATTTTCAACGCCAACCTACTTAGTATAAGATTGGAGGTAGGAATAATGCTAATTTTTGAGTTTAAAACGTAAAATTAAGATAAATAAGTAAAAATATGACTCAATATACTGAGATAGTGTTGGTGACTGATTCTATCTTCATTTCTCACTCCTGACTGGGCGCAGACCCTGCGCCCCTACCTCCTATCCCTAAGTAGGGTTTGCTGATAGCGTAGCGTTAGCCATACTCCTAGTACACTGTGGCGTAAGTGAATGAACTATTCTAAATCCTCCAAAAGCCTATACTGTCTTCATTTTGACTTTTGACTTCCGCCTTGCGGTACTAGCCCTCACAGACAACTTTTTCAGCAAACCCTAATTAGGGCTTGCTAAATAAAGCTAAAACCATTTATTAATAAGGGTTTCGCGGATTTTTATCAGAAAAAAGTGCAAGGTTCTGGCTGATGGTGTCTCAAAATAGGTGCATTTTTCTTTGTCGGATTTGGAAAATTGAGGATATCCAGACTGTTCCCTGTTCCCTGTCCCCTGTCCCTGCCCTCACAGACAACTTTTTCAGCAAACCCTAATTAGTTAAATTTTTACAGATTCCTGAGACTCTACATTGATTGTTTGTAAATAGTCTTCTTTTTGGAAGTAGTAATAGCTATGGGGTTCATTTTTCACAATTAGACCATTAACTACCTGTCCTAAGACATTTTGACCAGATTTTGCCAATAGTTCTTTAGCAAAAGTCGCATTCACAGAATCAACTACACCAGGACGCACTACCAATAAAACACCATCAGCCATTTGTCCTAAAGTAACAGCATCAGCAGCCACATTTAAAGCTGGTGTATCAACAATGACAAAATCATACTTGTCAGAGAAGTTAGCCATTAAAGTTGCCATGCGTTGTGAGTCGAGAAGAGATGCTGGACTGGGAGGAACTATACCAGAAGTCAAAATATCTAAATTAGGCATGACTTTTTTAATTATCGCAGTAATTTCTTCCTGTTTGAAAATTAAATTACTTAAACCTTGATTATTTATTACGTCCCAAATTTTATGCTGAACTGGACGGTGCAAATCTCCATCTATTAATAAAACTTGTTTATCCATTTGTGCCATTGCTGTAGCTAAATTAGCTGCTACTGTTGATTTACCTTCCTTGGGTACAGAACTGGTGACAATAATAACCTTTAGCTCTTTATCAGCACTGATAAAATTAAGATTTGCCCTCAACATTCGGTAAGCTTCACTAATAGAAGAACGAGGAAAATCTCGAATTATAATTCTTTGACTATAGCATTCATCTGGTTCATTATTTTTAGAGGTTCTTTTCCACTTAGTAGCGGTAGGGATAACTCCTAACAAGGTTAATTCTAGTAATTTTTTGGCTTCATCAATAGTCTTAATAGATTTATCTTTCATTTCTAGGATGTATATAGTCATAAGAGCTGCCAGTATACTCAGTAATGCTGAACTGAGATAGGAAATTATGACAGAAGAAATAGGTTCATCAGGAACTTGAGCTTCGGATATTCTAGTTGCATTACCTAAGTTTTGATTTTCAGCTATCCTACTTTCTTGGAGTTTCTGAAGTAATAAGGAATAGGTAGATTGTCCTACTTGAAGTTTACGTTCTAATTGACGCTGTTGTTCTTCTAATTTAGGTAACGTATTCAATCTTTGTTTATAGGTAGATTGTAATTTTAATAAGGAATTAGCTTGATTGGCTAAACCTAGACGGTTGGATTCTAATTCTACGAGTTTACTAGAGAGTTGTTGCTGTAAAGCACTCAATTGTAAATTATCTTCTGCTTGTAGTTTATTTTTACCTATGGACTGATTTATCCTTTTGTCAATAACCTTGTTTAGAGAAGCAATTTTATCCTGTAAATCTATGATTTGTGGATGATTTTCCTGTAAAATTGTTTGTCTGTTTGCTAGTTGTGATTGTAGTTGTTGGATTTCTCTAAGAATATCTTGAATTCCAGAGATTTGGCTGATAGAAGTCATTGTTAATGCTTGTTTTGGGTTCATTCCCAATTGCTGAATGACTACTTGATACTGTGACTTAACATTAGCTAATTGAGATTGAGTATCGTTGATCCTTAATTGTAAATTACCAATAACTCGTACTGCTTCAGTAGCTTCTTCTTGTAAGGAAATAATTTTGTTTTTTTCTTTAAAATCTGCTAATTCAGATTCGGCTTGACGGACTACTAATTCGGCTTTGGGTAATTGTTTTTCTATGAATTTACGTCCTGCGCTTGCTTCGGCTCGCCGTGAAGACAGATTTTGCTCTAAATAAACTTTAATTATTTCATTTACAACTTGGGCGGCAATTTTGGGATTAGTATCTTTGTAGCTAATTTGGATAACATTAGTGCCTTTAACTTCTTTGACAACAAGATTTTTGAGAAATAGCTTAGGTTTTAGGGTAAAACCTTGACTATCTTTGAGATTTAGTCGTTTAATAGTTGTTTCTATAATAGGGTAAGAAGTTATTACTTCTACTTCTGTGCTGAGGGGGTTATTTTGTTCCATTAAAGGATCTAATTTGCCTATTTCTGCACCTAATCCTGTGATAGCTGAGGCTATATTGCTTCTTTGAAACCGCAATTTACCTTCTGCAAAATAAATAGGTTTTTTCAAAGATGCAGCCAATTGTGCTATGATAAAAACGGAAATAGTAATTAATAAAGTGGCAAGCCAACGACGTTTGAGAATTGTCCAATATTTTTGCGGTGATATAGAAGATTCTTGTAGTTCCATAATAAATTAACTTTTTTATGTATGTTTTTCAAGTTGTGGAGTGAATGGTTTTAATGGCATTAATTACTCTTGCTAAATCTTCGTCCGTTAAATTAGAACCAGAAGGCAAACAAAGACCATGTAAAAATAAATTTTCGGCGACTTTACCACCAATACATTCATATTCAGAAAACACGGGTTGCAGGTGTAATGGTTTCCATACAGAACGAGCTTCAATTTGTTGTTTAGTAAGTTGGATGCGAATGTATTCTCGATCTGCACCAAAAGCTTCTGGGGTGATTGTTAAAGCCGTTAACCAGCGAGTAGAATAGCCAAAATTAGCTTCGGGCATAAATTCTATTCCTGGTAGATTTCCCAAAGTAGATTGGTAAATTTCAAAGTTGCGCCGTCTAGCGACTACCCTTTCATTTAAAACTTGTAATTGACCTCGACCAATACCTGCTAGAACGTTACTAAGACGATAGTTATATCCTATTTCTGAATGTTGATAATGGGGGGCAGGATCGCGGGCTTGAGTTGCTAAAAATTTGGCTTTGGCAATTAGTTGATCGTCATCAGAAACTAGCATTCCTCCACCGGATGTAGTGATAATTTTATTACCATTGAAGGAGTAAATACCAAACCGCCCAAATGTACCGGGAGAAAGCCCTTTGTAGGTAGCACCTAAAGCTTCGGCGGCATCTTCAATTAGAGGAATATCATATTGATTGCAAGCTTTGAGAATAGGTTCAATATCTGCACTTTGACCATACAAATGTACAACTATAACTGCTTTGGGTAATTTACCAAAGTAGGCGCGTTTTTGTAAAGCCTCTTGCAACAAGTCTGGGTTCATATTCCAGGAAATGCGATCGCTATCAATAAATACTGGTTTTGCGCCTAAATAAGTAATCGGATTAGCGGTGGCTGCAAAGGTTAAGGTGGAGCAAAAAACCTCATCTCCTCTGGTGACTCCAACTAATTGCAAAGCTAAATGTAAAGCCGCAGTTCCCGAACTTACAGCAGCAGCATGACTAGCGCCAGTTATTTGACAAAATTCCTGTTCAAAAGCATCAACATGAGGACCAATAGGGGCGATCCAATTGGTAGCAAATGCTTCTTTGACGAATTCTAATTCTTGGTTTCCGATATGGGGAGTGGAGAGGAGAATTGGCTTCATGGTTTTTTATTCTTTATCGTTTAAAAGTGATCAGGCGATCGCATTTGGCACTTATTATATTAGTTTGAACCTTCAGCCATTTGTCATTTGGCGTTTCCCCATTAGCCCAAGCAATCAAAGCTGCGGGAATATTTGCTCCGGCCACATGAGAAAATGGATATCCACCACCAAAACGCGGGTTCATTTCTAATACGTAGTTCCCCTTTTTTTCGACAATTACATCACAATCTAAGTTGCCAATATGACCTAGTTTTTGTCCAATTTTCTCACCTATTTTTTCAAGTTCCTGATTTTCCACTGTGATAGCCCGGTCTGTTTCTCCGGCTCGCATGGTTAGCTTACGCTTCACAAAAGTGGTAATGTAGGAAGTTTCTAAATTATTAATGATATCAAGACCATGCTCTTGTCCAATTAGCTTTTCTTGAATTAAGATACATTTTTCAAAATCAGTAGAGCTTACCATCGCTAAAAATGACTTTTGAATAGCTTTTTTCACAAATCGGTAGGCTAATTCTAATTCTTCATAATCTTCAGGATATTCAATACCAATTGATGCACTTCCCCATCGAGGCTTAATAACTACAGGAAAATCTATTTCTCCTCGCTCAATAGCTGCTTTTACTTCTGCAAGAGAAAGATAAGTTTTTGGGGTCGGTATACCGATTGTTTCTAAGAATTGAAAAGTTAACCACTTGTCAAAACAAACATTAATAATTTCCGGTGAAGAGACAACTGGGATAGTTCCTATTTTAAGAAATTGATCACGTTGTTTTCCTAAATATGGTAGTTCCAAATCATTGAGAGGAATTAGTAACTTGACTTTTTTATTCTGACAGATATCCAGCAGCTTATCAAAGTAATCACTATCATTTACAGATGGTAATAAAAAACTTTCATCTGCTTCCTTCAATGCTGGGGCTTCTAGACTAGCATCACCAGCAAATACCAATCCTCTATTTTCTAAAGCTGCTTGAAAGAATTTTACAAGGTAATTTCTTCTTCCTACACAGGTCAACATAACATTCATATTTTTGTCACTCATATTACATAAGTAGAAAACACATCTTGAGAAGTTTCTTGCCGTCTGACTAATGTATAATTCCTAAGGGTGGAATCATAGCTAATAATCGGAGGATTTGGGCGAATAAAAGGTGGTTTAAATACCACTGTATATGCACCTAAATTATCAAAAACTGCATAATCACCAATCCCAATTTCATGGGGATAATCTGGATATAAACAATCATGTTCCATACAAGTATAGCCAACTAAATCTACTGGAATACTTAGTTTCTTGGTTTGAGAATTTTCCGCATCACCGTAAACTTCTAGTGATAATTTTTTATCAGTTAAAGTTGGTTTAACATTGTGAATACTGCCAACCACAAGAGCAATCTGGCGTGATTTTATTGTTTTAATTCCCACCACCTTAGCGACAAATTTGAGAACATCTGCAACAATAACTACACCTGGTTCAATAATTAATTCTGGTTTAGGATTATCAGAAAATCTACTGCTTAATTGCGGGGCAATTGCCTCTGCATATTCCTGATAAGTGGGAATATAACAGTCAAATTGTGCCTTTAAATCATCGTTCATTCTGCCAAAGAAACCACCACCAACATCAATAAATTGAGGTGGTTTATCTGGGAAATAATCATCGCTGAGTTCGATAATTTTCTGCGTGCGTAACTTATAGGATTCTAAACTTCTTGTTGACGTAGAAATGTGACAATGTAATCCCAAGACTGAGCAATTATTTAATTCTCGGAATGTTTTAAAAACATTATCTAGTGCGCCTCCTTCCACATCAAATCCAAAGCGAGATATCCTCCCAGCACCCACATCAAAATTACATCTTAAACCGACTGCAATTTTTTGTTCTGGTAATCTTCGTGCTAATGCTGCAACTATTTCTACTTCTTCCAAACAGTCCAAGTTAACAATAGAACCAGCGAGAATTGCATTTTCCAGGTCTTCTGGAGACTTTAGCGGACCATTGAAGATAATTCTAGTTGGAGAGACACCAATACGCAAAGCTAGATCATACTCCATTTGAGAAACAACTTCCGCATAGCCGCCCAAAGAATCTACGGTTTGACACAACTTGGGAATGTAGTTAGTTTTATAAGAATAGCCTAAGTTGGTATGGGGATAAATCGAGCGAAAACCATGCAGGAACTCTTGATAATTGCGTTTGAATTTATCTAAATCAAGGATAAAAAAAGCATCACCAAATTCTTGCTCTAAATTCTGAAGTGTTTTCCAAGAAAGTTGCATTTTTAGTTCCTCAATTCAGTATGGATTGCTAGTACACAACGGCCTAAATAAATCAACCATTCTCAATCTCTCAAAAGCTTACGACCTATTCATTTTGACTTTTGACTTCACGGCAGTACTAGTCTTCACTCAATTAAAAGTAAGTAGGTTGACGTTGAAAATTGTCGTTATAGCAAGGCAAGAGGCAAGAGGCAAGAGGCAATAGTAAAGAAGTTTTCAGCGATTTTACGTTTCTTTACACAGTTTGGTTTTATTGTGTTCACCTACTTAGCTTCTTTAATTAATCGAGCCGGCACACCTGCTACTGTACTTTTTGGCATAACATCCTTCATTGCTACCGATCCTGCACTCACAGTAGCCCAAGCTCCAATCTGAACTCCTGGAAATACAGTGCTTCCCAAAGCTAGAAAAGCTCCTTCGTGGGCTGTTGCACCGCCAGCAAGGTGGGAGAACGCTAGATGTGCATAATCTCCTACGCAGCAGTCGTGATCAACGCTGGTTCTAGTATTAATAATTACGTGCGATCCAATTCTTGAATAGGGCTGGACTATTGCACCAGCACAAACTACTGTACCTGCACCTAATAAAACTTCAGGATGAACCCAAGCATAGGGATGAATCACTGTTATCCAATTAAGATGAAGTTTTTCTACTAAACGCTTCCGGGTCTCATTTTGACCAATACCAATGATTGCATGAGAGAAGTTGCCAGATGTCAGCTCACTGACTGGACCAATAACTGGAATACCAAAAATATTCGTTCCTCTCTTTTGCAGATTATCATCGTAAAAACCTACTACTTGGTGGCCTGCTGCCATGAGCGTACTTGCTACTACTTTGGCATGACCTCCTGCTCCAATTACAGCTATTCTTTCTTTATTCATAACATCGTGAAATTATAGTGAAGTGACAATTAAATCTTCTACTTCGATAATTATGCTACTAAGAGACAAGCCAGTCCCAAACCCAGTCAGACATAGCCGACCACTAATTTTATTAATTCCTTGATTTAAGGCATAGCGACTAATAGCAATTGGTATGGAGGCACAACTTGTATTACCTATCCCTTCTACAAATATGGGAACTTTTTCTGCACTAATCTTTAATTTTGTGCGGATAGAATCAACCATGAATTTATTAGCTTGGTGAAATATAAATAAATCAATATCGTCACTGCTTAAATTGCAACTTCTCAGCGCAAAATTGACGATATCTGGCACTTCTTGAATTGAAAATGAAAAAACAGCAGCACCATCCATAGCAAGGTTATTCTCGCTTCTGTAGATTCCATTTTTTCTTAAATTAGTAATGTTTGTTTCCTCGGTATTTGGCTTTCTCATGCCACCAGCAGGGACAATTAACTTATCATAATCATCAGCAATAGTTCGCCAGCAAGCTGTTAGCCCTTTGCCTTTTTGATCAAATTCTAAAACACACGCAGCCGCACCATCACCAAATAACAATCGCTCAGTTTTATCTTTGGGATTTACCAATCTTGTAAGTGTATCTCCAACAACCAACAATCCGCATTTCATATCACCATTATTAATTAATCTTCCCAGTACAATTAGACCATGTGTAAAGCCCGCACATCCAGCATTTATATCTAGTGTAAAAATGCTTGCTTTTAATCCTAATTTATGACATAAGAGGAATGAATTACCAGGAATCAAATAATCTGGAGTCTGGGTAATACATACAATACAGTCTATATCTTCTTTCTTAAGATATGTATTTTTAAGAAGATTTTCGACGGCTTGGTACATCAGATCAAAAGCTGTTATATCGTCTTCGGCAACTCTTCTACTGTAAATGCCAATTCTTTGACTGAGACGCTCTATTTCTTCATAATCTAACACATCAGATAATTCATAATTAAATTCAGTTTTTTCAGGTAGAGCAATTGCTATACTTCGCATACTAATGTTGGAAATCATCACTTGTTGCATAGTATTTTCCTAAATTGAGAACAGATATTTCTGTTTAAATTCTTACTTTATCATTTACGCAAATAAGATTAATCAAATCTTTAATTGTTTTACTCTCGACTATAGAATTCACAGGAATAGCCCGATCAGCATAACTATCAATGATTGATATTATAGATAATATAGCCAGTGAGTCCCACACATCTCCTAAGTTTTCTAGCACTGTTTCTTCCGTAAGATTTGCACTGCTGATTTCCATGGCTTCGCCTAAAATTTCCAATATTTCTTGGTGATCTATCATCTTTTATCCCATAAAGTTGTATTGTTGTAATACTCTGAACAGTAAATTATTATTCGCATCTATTAATTACCAATTTCTAAATAATATACTCTAAATTTCCTGGAATAATCTTGTCATCCTGGCATTATCTTTATCAATAAATTACTGAATAAAAATACAGGGGTTAAATTAATTCGTAATTTATAATTAAGTTTTGCAACGGAGATTTAGACCTCGACACGAAACTTGCTGCCTTGAGAGGCAGGGGAATTAAACCCCCAAACTTTGTTAATTACACAATGTCATTGCGATTGCTTGATGCTAATATGGCTACGAAATAACTGGAAATATTTTTGTCCAATTACTTATTATGAGATTTATTCGCAAAAGTTTGTGCTGAAATCTGCTGGGCGAGATCGGTTATAGTTGGAGAGCGGAACAAGCTAATTAATGGTAAATCCACATTAAATGCTGAGAGAATTTCCCTAATTAATGTAACTGCCACTAAGGAATTACCCCCTAGATGAAAGAAATTGTCTTGAGTTCCCACTTGAGGTATCTGAAGCACTTTTTGCCAGATTTCCATGAGGGTTTGCTCAATATCGTTTTTAGGTATTGTTGTATTTACACTATCCTCAGACTGAACAACTAATAGGGGAGCCGGTAAAGCCTTGCGGTCAACTTTATGATTAGGAGTAAGGGGAAATTTCCCCAGAACAACAAAGTTAGAAGGAACCATATACTCAGGCAATAGAGAGAGCAAGTATTCTCGCATAGTTGCATGAGATGGCTGATACCCTGGCTGTGGGAGTAGATAGGCTACAAGGCGCTGATCTCCGGGCATATCTTCACGAACGATAATCACGGCTTCCCGAACTGCTTCATGGCGGCTTAAAATCGTCTCAATTTCTCCTAATTCAATGCGGTGTCCCCGTACTTTTACTTGGAAATCCATCCGTCCCAAAAATTCTACATTGCCATCTCTTCGGTAGCGAACCAGGTCGCCAGTCCGGTATAAACGGGCAGTGGCATCATCACTAAAGGGATTAGGTACAAACCTTTCCTGGGTTAATTCTGGTCTGTGCAAATAGCCCCGTGTCACGCCTTGACCGCCAATATATAGTTCACCAGCGACACCAACAGGCACAGGTTGCTGATTCTTGTCGAGAATGTATAACTCAGTGTTGGCAATAGGACGACCCAGGGGAACTACACCATCAACTTCAGCCAGAGTATGGGTTGCTGACCAGATGGTGGTTTCGGTCGGACCATACATATTGTGAATCTGTCCGGGAATAATTTGCTGAAGTTGATTTGCTAAGGCTTCAGTCAAGGCTTCACCACCAACCATCATTTGCCGAAGTTGCCCCATAGCCTCGTGGTTAGCGGTTTCTGCCATCAATAAACCAGCCATAGAAGGGGTACATTGCAGGTGTGTTACCTGATGACGGTTGATGAGATCCGCTATAGATTCAATTTTGCCCTGTTCCCGATTCCCGATTCCTTCCTGTTCCTTCCTGTTCCTTCCTGTTCCCGATTCCCTGTTCCCGATTTCCTGTTCCCTGTTCCCTGTTCCCTGTTCCCTGATTTGATAATTAGCCCGTGTCTTCAATTCATTCAGCAAGGGTAGTTGAGATAGCACTGTATTCGTATCTACCCCATAGTCAATCAGACAGGCAATTTCATTGATACCAATGGCTTTAATCCGATCAACCATCTGCAAACAGGTGTCCACAGTTCCAAATAGACCACTAGTTTCAAAGTACCGTTCAAAGGAGAAATCTAGGACTTCCGCCATATCCGGTTCAGATAGATGAGATACTGCAAACTGTCCTTTGTCGTTGGTGGTTTTCTGTTTAAAAGTGGGGAAAGACCAAGCTGCAAGCTTGATTAAATCCAGGGAACTAGCTAGGTATTGCCGCATGGGCTGACGGACAATTTCTTTGACAATATCATCACTTTCTCCCACAAAAGTATGTATCATCAGGCTGACAATACCTTCGCCAGAATGTCCGTTTTCTGTATAAGCTTGCCGATAGATGGCAATTTTGGCGGCTAACTCGTCTAAACTTTGCCCCAGTAAGTGAGTCAAAATATTAAAGCCTCTCGCTCCTGCCATTTGAAAGGTTTCGGGGTTGCCGGCGGCTGTGATCCAAACGGGGAGGTTGGGTTGAATGGGAAGAGGTAGGGTTTGCACCTCGATGATTTCGCCTTTACCGTTGGGATATGGTAAGGTTTCTCCGCGCCAAAGTGCCTGTACCTCCTCAATTTGCTGGAACATAATTTCCTTGCGGTTCTCGAAGGTTTGGGGAGAGAGGATAAAGTCATTGGGTTGCCAGCCAGCCCCAAAGGATATTCCTACCCGACCGTTAGAAAAGTTATCTACTAAAGACCAATCTTCTGTGAGTCGCACGGTGTTATGTAGGGGGGAAATACAGCTACCTGCACGAATTTGGATGTTTTTGGTGGTTGTGGCGATCGCTGCACTGCTGACTACAGGATTGGGGAATAGGCCACCAAAGGCGTGAAAATGACGTTCTGGAGTCCAAACTGCTTTAAAGCCGTTGGCATCAGCAAATTTAGCCCCCTCAAACAACAGCCGATACTTGGCCGCTGCATCTTGCCCTTGTTCATGGCTAGAAAAGTAAAAGAGACTAAAATCGGTATCTTGTAATTTATTTACAGCTATGGGTTGTTGGGACTTAGACTGCTGCCGTTCTTGTTTGGGGTTATAGATAACTACTTTAAATCCCCTAGCCAATGTCCAGAACAGTTCCAAGACGGAAATATCAAATGACAAGCTTGTAACCGCTAACCATACTCCCGGCGGTTCATGGTCAATGACAGCATCCATACCCGTGAAGAAGTTAGCCACGTTACGATGTTCTACCATCACACCCTTGGGTTTCCCCGTAGAACCGGAGGTGTAAATTACATAACTCAGATTTTCGGGTTTAACTCCACTATGAGGATTCGTGGTGGGTTGTTGAGTAATTTCTGCCCACAGCGTATCAATGGGGATAATGCGGGTCATCCCCAGATCCCCGACTTCTTTGAGAAGTCGGGGATCTTGATCAAGTTTTTCCTGGGTTAAGATGACGGTCGCTTGGGAATCTTCTACCATGAAAGCCAGACGATCTGGGGGAAAACTGGGATCAAGGGGAAGATATGCCCCACCGGCTTTGTGAATTGCCAATAAGCCGATCATCATTTCTAGCGATCGCTCGATCTGAAGACCGACGATTACATCGGGGCCAACCCCCTGTAGTTGCAAATAGTGCGCTAATTGATTGGCTTGGGCGTTTAATTGCCGGTAAGTTAATTCTCGGTCCTGGAAGACGACAGCTACAGCATCAGGAGTAAGTTCTGCCTGAATTGCCAATAACTCATGGATACACAGATCAGTCGGGAAGGGTTCGGCTGTGTCGTTCCAATCCACCAAAATTCGCTGTTGTTGGGCAACGGAGAGTAGTGGTAATTGATGCAGTGATTGTTGAGGATCTTCAATACAGGCGGTGATTAAACTCTGAAGTTGCTGAACAATGGCTTTAGAGTCAGTGTTATTGAGTGACCCAGTATGTACTAATTCCGGTAAAGTTCCATCTTCATAAGCCACCAACGCCATAGACGCTCCCAGGGACTGCCAATCTAGTTGATCAGGGGACGCAACAAGGGCGATCGCCACAGGCAGAAAATTATCATCGCTACCTCCATTCCCATCACCATGCAATTGTGGATAACGTCTCAACAGCGTATTTCTAAAACTACCCAGACGACAGGCATCATCTAGGGCTATTTCAAATCGCCGTTGAAAATCATGGAAAGACTCATTAACCTGAGTTTGCACGCGAAGAGGAACTCGTTGGGCAAATATTTCGGGAGCAATACCACGCTGGGCATCGGTTTGTAGTCCCAGATCAAATTCCATTTCGCTTGTCAGTCGCGCACAGTAAGCAGCAAACATAGACAACAGGGATTTCGCTGCTACCTGCCCCGTCAGCGACAAAATAGAATAGCGGTGCATAGAGATATCTGGTTTTTGACCAGATGTTGTCAATGGTGAATAGGGATGCCGAAAAGCTGCAAGCTGCATCAACCGTTTTGCCCAAGCTTGTTCATGACCACATAAGAAAGCATTCCGTTCAGTAATTGCCTTTCTGATATTGGTGTCAATTGCCGGTAAGACATCACCGACGCGGACACCATAATCTGTTTGCAACTGTTCTAGGGAAATATCCTTGCCGTTTAATGTGCTGAACTCACTTAACTGCACAGCCCCATTTATGGTGGCGACACACATCCCTTGGGAATCCAGTTTTAGCACTTGTCCAGGAGTACCATACTCAGATGCAATTGAACGGGCAGATCCCACAACAATCACCCCTCCTGGTAGCCAAGTTTTGGGTAGACCCAATTCATTACGAGTTGGACCAAAATCTAATGCTTTGACTAGATTACAGATATCTTTAGTAGTAACATCATAGGAGATCAGAGCGGCGGCCTCTGGGCGATCTCTAGGACTAAAATAACTCCGTTGCGATAGGTCTTGAGGATAGGGCTTGGCAACATCAATTACTAGTTCTTCTACCAGTTCCCTGAAGGAATTAACTGCTGCATCAAAGCATCGCAGATTGAGGTTAAATACTGTATCATCTGCCAAAATTGGCACAGATGCTTGTTTAAATATCCGTCCAGCATCAATTTCAGCAGAGACTTCATGCCAGGTAACAGCATATTCAGTTTCACCGTTCAGCAAAGCCCAAGTAGTGGCATACAAACCAGCATATTTGGGTAACGGCGAGTCATGGTAGTTAATAGAGGCTTTTTTTGCCCGTGTGATCACATCCTCTGGAATGATCCACTGGACGTTATTAATACTGAAAAGATAATCGTATTTAACACCCAGAAGTGTTTTGTGAAACATGGAGCGAGAAGCAGCATGAGTAATGCCATGTTCCTGAGACCACTTTTGTAATGAATTATCTGTGGAATACACTCCCAACACTTGGCAGTCTTTCTGTAACAGGATTTCCAAGCAACTCAAGGCTAGAATACCATTGCCCACAACAAAACAGGAAAAGCTGGACATAGTTCATTTATCCTCGTGAATTTGCACAAATTTTCTGGGTATGAATGAGAGACTGAGGATAGATCAGAAATCATACATTCTCATCCCAGTATGTATGGACGAATCTGATCCGCAATTTTTTGACTGGTGCGATCAGCAGTAACTAATTCAATTTGTTCTGGACTAGATGCCCCCAAACCCAAGGCCACTGCTGTGCGAATCTGTTCTAATTTCCAAATAGATCCTTGCATTACCTCATTTGTTGTTCCCAGTGAACGCAACATTGCCAACGCAATGACATCAATGGCTATGGGATCTGTACTTGCCAACATGACATTTGCCGCCACTTTCTTGCCGGCATCTGGTCCCCCTGACACAAAGGCTTCCACACCATCTATTAACACCAGACTAGGCCGATAAACTGCATTAATTTCCGCGATCATTTGCTGCATATACGGTGAACGATGCAAGTCACCCATATAGTTAAATGGATCACCCGGAACATACTTAGCTACCATGCCCACAGTATTTTTTAATGCCAGTGTATAGTGCGCTCCTCGATGAGTTTTTAGACAACAGGTATTGATCACTGCTCCCGCTTGGAGAACTGGTCGGGCAAAAGCGAAACCTTTTTGCCAGTGAGTTCCCGATGGGGAAAAGTATTGCCATTGTTCAGTAGACATTTCATCAAAAACAATGACTTCCACCCCATAGCGATCTGCAAGTTGAAATACTCCTTTAAGCTTCATGGCCTCACGAGTCTGCGCCATTCCTGAGCGATCGCCTATGGTAATTTGCCCTACTCCAGCTTTTTGGAGTTTTTCTACCAAAGTTGCTAACAATTTTGTATCTGTTGATGCTGGAGCTGGATCGGCAGTATTATAGTTGGGCTTCAGAAAAATGCTTTTTCCCTCCATCCCCCCTGGCTGCAACAAATCAAGTATTCGTTGAGTTCCCGATACCCGATCTTCAGTGTGAACCAATGCAACTTTGCTGATCCCTGTAGGTTTGGGTAATGGCAACACTTTCATTGCCTGAACGTTCTTGGCATTGGCAGCATCCAGAATATATCTAGATGTTTTCAGGGTATGAAAAAGGGATGCGGGGGAAATACCCAGGGTTTTGAGACTGTGAAGAATAGGAGGAACAATTGCTGCTCCCGCAAAAAGTCCAGCTACTCGGAGAATATTCCGTCTTGTGTGCTTGGGGTGAGAAGATTTAGTACGCATAACACAACTGATTAAGGGAATGTGTTTATATAAGAGTTGATAACAGAAATATCAATCTTTTTCAAATACGTACTAAGTCGCTGGGTACTTCAAATTTTGGGGTTTCTCCTGGGGAATAAACAGCCCTGTCTTCTGTATCACTGAGAATAATTGATCCTGCCCCAATAATATTTTCTTTGCCAATATTGATGTAATTTCTAATCGTAGTATTCAAACCAAGGAAAGTATATTCTCCTATGTTTACTCCACCACCAAGCACAACATTAGAAGTCAGAAAACAATGATCATTGATTATACAGTGGTGCGCGATAGAATTTACACCCAAAAGCAGACAGTTATTACCAATGAAAGCAAAAGGTTGAATAACATTATTTTCCATAATAAAGCAGTTTTCTCCCACTGATTTACCATAATAAAATGCCTGAGAACTAATATAGGAAATAAAGCTATATCCTCTATTTTTGGCATTTAAATATTTTTCTGCCCGTAATTTATTCACTTGTTGGTAACTAATGGCGATAAATAATTTATACTCATCAGGTGAATAATATTTTTCCAGTTTTTCATAGGGGACTACTGGTAAATTATAAAAACTCTCTGTTTTTAGATAAGCTTCATCAACAGTAAAGCCAACTACCTCATGTTCAGAATCACGGCTGAGATAAAAGTGAGCTATTTCTGCAATTTCACTAGTTCCGAAAATAACCACTTTAGCCATAAATTATCCTCCAATAATATCTTGTTTGTGCTGATAGTCATGAACGGTTTGATCTCCCATAAATTCTTCCATCGTTGCATGATTATCTTGACTGATTCCTTGTTGTTTAATGACTGTCCAAACAGTGAGGAAAATTATTTGTAAGTCTAGTAATAAACTCCAATTGTTGATATAGAAAATATCTAGGTTAAATTTTTCTTCCCAACTCAGAGAATTTCGACCTCGAACTTGAGCTAAACCTGTAATCCCTGGCTTGACTTCTTGCCGTCTTGCTTGTTCTGGGGTATAACGGTCAAGATATTTGACTAATAATGGGCGTGGTCCGACAAAACTCATGTCTCCTTTAGCAATATTCCACAGTTGAGGAAGTTCGTCAAGACTTGTTTGCCGCAAAAATTTACCCAAAGTTGTGAGACGTTTTTCATCAGGTAGAAAATTACCATTGACATCATGATCATTGGTCATAGTGCGGAATTTATAAAAGTTGAAAATTCGCGCATCTTTACCTGGACGGGGTTGGATAAAGAAAATTGGCTGCCCCATCCGTAAATAAATAGCGATCGCAATCATTAGCATTAAAGGAGCTAAAATAATTAAGGCGATTGCTGCTATTATTCTATCCAATAAATATTTAATAAACTGACTAAAATTGATTGCTTTCCAAACCTTAAAATTTCCCTTGATCATAGAACTTCCTTGAACTATTACTGTGTTTTTTGAGGTAAAAACCCAATCAATTGCCAATTATTTATTTGGGATTCCTTGAGATTGTTGGCACTAAAAACCACGATAATTCTCTATGATTTTGCAAATATCTGAGCAATTGCAAAACCAGACTTGTTTTTAAAAGATAACTAAGATGTAAATAAAAATCTTGTCATTTTGACATTATTCCTATCTCAATTATTTTGGGAAATATTTGATACTTTCAGTGTATTTATAACGACTGAGATGAGCATTTTTAGAAGATTAAGAAAAACCTAAATTTGTAGGGGTTTAGCATTGCTAAACCCCTATTTATAGAATCAAACTTAAACTACTTCTACATCAATATTTCTTCTATCTGACGAGGGAGATTAGAAATAGGTAATCCCTGCGCTTTTAAAATTCGCACATATTCCTGATCTAGCGCATTCCAAATATCTTCTTGGCGGAATTCTCGCAAAACCCGCTCTCGTCCAGCCAAACCATGTTGTTGTCGGAGTTCGGAATTAACCACATAATGACGAATTCCTTCGGCTAAAGCTGACCCATCATGGGATGGTACAAGTGTCCCTGTTACTCCATCTTCAACTGCATCTATGCAACCAGGAATCTTGGTGGCGACTACAGGTAGTTTCATGGCCGCAGCTTCCAGAGGGACATTAGGAAAGCCTTCACGATAAGTTGGTAAAGTAAACACATCCATTGCCGCGTACAATGGTGGTGTGTGATCTTTGCCCCCCGTTGCATGGATGCGATTCCTGCGGAGCGCTTCGCTATCGTCAGTTTGCAGTATTTCCTTGGTTTGAGCAGATATGGGGTCTTGAGATTCAAAATACCCAACTAGGAGTAAATGCAAATTGGGAAACTCTGCGCGGAGAATTTTCCAAGCTGCAACCAATTCTTCCACACCTTTATCGCGGACAATCCGACCGACAAAGCCAATGACAATGGCATCATCAGGAATACCATATTGTTGACGAACTTCTTTTCTGGTCTGAGGTGGTAGATTAGCGGGATTAAAGCGATCGCTTGCATCCACCCCATTACTACTTCCTCCACCTAATACGGTAATCTTTTCCTGGGGACAAAGACCCTCACTAATTGCCACTTCTCGCAGGGAATGACTCACACAAATCACCTGATGTGCCAGTAAACAGGAAACCTTTTCACTCCATGATAGTAGGATGCGTTTATATCCTGTTGCTGTCATTAAGGGCAATCCCCGAATATGATAAATTCTCACAGGTACTTGTGCTAACCAAGCCGCAATAGTTCCTAATAATCCACCTTTAGGAGTATGGGAATGTACTATCACAGGCTTGATAGTGCGGATTTGTTGCCAAATTTGCCAAATAGCCACAATATCCTGGAGTGGTGTGATCCGTCGGGGCATTGTCACCGTGTGGAATGGTATATTTTCACGGGAACTAACTTCTTCTACAGCTTCTCCAGGTGAGGATAGAGCATGAATATCATATCCTCGTGCTTTCATATAAGCAATCTGTCCACGAAAAAAGGAAAAGGTTTCGGGAACGGTGGTAATGTGCAGCAATTTAATTTTTTGTGACATAGAAAGGTAAGTATTTCTGGCGTTGCTGAATTAAGATATGAAAATCAAAAATTTCATTTCTCTTACTCTTACTCTTTGCGCCTCTGCGCCTCTGCGTGAGATAAATTCATACTTTCATTCGCCAACGCCGGATTTTTTAAACTTGGTAATATGACCGATACCATTTCACAAATCGCTCGATTCCCTCCTCAATTGAGGTATTCGGTTTAAAACCCACATCTGTCACTAAGGCATCAACATCGGCATAGGTTGCTGGTACATCACCAGCTTGCATGGGGAGCAAATTTTTCTCTGCTTTCATTCCCAAGCAATTTTCTAAGGTTTCGATAAAGTGCATTAATTCCACCGGCTGATTATTACCGATATTATAATTTTTGTAGGGGGCATAACTTGTGGCAGGATCTGGGGCATTTCCTGACCAGTTGGGATTTGATGCAGCCACGTTATCAACAACACGAATTACGCCTTCTACAATGTCATCAATATACGTAAAATCCCGCCTCATTTTCCCGTAATTAAAAACATCAATTGGTTGTCCTGCTAAAATTGCTTTGGTAAACAGAAATAATGCCATATCAGGACGACCCCAAGGACCGTAAACTGTAAAAAATCTTAATCCTGAAGCTGGTAAGCCATACAAACTACTGTAGGTATGTGCCATTAATTCGTTGGCTTTTTTGGTAGCTGCGTACAAACTTACGGGATGATCTACATTGTCGTGAACGGAGAAGGGAGTTTTTGTATTTGCACCGTAAACTGAACTGGAAGAAGCAAATACTAAATGTTGAACGTTGGTATGCCGACAACCTTCGAGAATATTCACAAATCCCACTAAATTACTATCTACATAAGCATGGGGATTTTTTAATGAATAACGGACTCCGGCTTGGGCAGCTAAATTGACGACTTTATCAAAACTAGATTGAGCGAATAATTTAGGGATGCCTTCTCGGTCTGCTAAATCCAATAAATGAAAGCTAAAATTGGGGTTCGCTAAAAGTTGCTCTAATCTGTCTTTTTTTAAGGTAACATCGTAGTAATCGTTGAGGTTATCTAAACCTACAACTTGATCACCTCTTTCTAGTAAGCGTTGGCTGAGGTGAAAACCAATAAAACCAGCCGCACCTGTAACTAAAATTTTCGCCATAATTTCACCGTTTATAAACTCCAATAATTAATATTTGCTGGTATATCCGCAGGTTCAAATATTGATTTGATATCCATGAAGATTCCACCTGGACGAATGTGAGCAAATAGTCTCTCTGCTGGCATTTCTAAATATTCTTGATGGGGAACTGCTAAAATTAGGGCATCAAGATATGTAAGTTCTTTCCAATCAGATAATTGAATACCATATTCATGTACTGCATGACTATTTTCGGCTAAAGAGTCATGTACTAGGGGGTCAATCCCAAATTGTTGCAATTCATGAATGATATCCGGAATGCGACTATTTCTTAAATCTGGGACATTTTCTTTAAAGGTAAGTCCCAAAATCCCCACTCGCGCATTTTTGATGGTCACATTGGCTTCTACAAGCAGTTTCACCAACCGACTACCCAAGAATTGACCCATGTTGTCGTTAATCCGTCGTCCCGCGAGAATTACCTGGGGATAATAGCCAACTTGTTGGGCTTTGGCTGTGAGATAGTAAGGGTCTACACCGATGCAGTGACCCCCGACAAGACCTGGAGTGAAGGGTAGAAAATTCCACTTTGTCCCCGCAGCCGCTAAGACATCACGGGTGCGAATATTCAGGCGATCGCAAATTATCGCTAGTTCGTTCATCAAAGCAATGTTAAGATCCCGTTGGGTATTTTCAATGACTTTTGCCGCTTCAGCTACTTTAATTGATTGGGCGCGGTAAACACCAGCGTCAACAACAGCACCATATACATTAGCGATTTGTTCTAATGTTTCCGGGTCTTCACCTGCGACTACTTTAACAATTTTTTCTAAGGTATGTGTTTTATCACCTGGGTTAATTCGTTCGGGTGAGTAGCCCAATTTGAAATCAATACCCTGTTGTAAATCAGATACCCGTGCTAGAACAGCACCACAAACTTCTTCGGTGACTCCTGGATAAACAGTGGATTCATAAACTACGACATCACCTTTTTTAAGAACTTTACCAATAGTTTCCGAAGCTTTAATCAATGGAGTCAAATCAGGAACACGGTTATCATCAATTGGCGTGGGGACTGCAACAATAAAGAAGTTGCAATCAGCTAAATCAATTGGATCACAAGTAATATTGAGAGATGTATTTTTGAGTTCATCACTAGTAACTTCTCCTGTAAAATCTATGCCTTGATTTAATGCGGTAATTTTCTCTTGATTAATATCAAACCCAACTGTATTGGGAAATTTTTTTGCAATTGCTAAAGCCACAGGTAACCCAACGTAGCCAAGACCAATGACTGCGATATTATTCATGTTTTTATTTTCTGAATGGAATTTGAAAATTTTTTATTTATTCAGCAAGCCCTAATTGGTTTTCAGCTAACCAAGCTTGGAACATCAGTACATCCCAAAGATAATATTGCCAGTTGAATTTGCCACTTTGGTGTTCATCCCACTTTTGCCGAATTGGTTGAGGATTGAAATAGCCTTCTTGTCTCAATCGAGACTCATTCAACAAATCTTCTGCCCATTCTCGTAATGGTCCACGCAACCAGCTATCAATGGGAATACCAAAGCCCATTTTGGGACGCTCGATTAATTCTCTGGGTACGTATTTATACAAAAGCTGGCGTAATAACCACTTCCCTTGATTACCACGTATTTTCATGGATAAGGGGATTTGCCAAGCAAATTCTACAACCCGATGGTCTAGAAAAGGTATGCGACTTTCTAGACTCACACCCATGCTGGCACGATCTACTTTCACCAAGATGTCATCTGGTAAGTAGCTGATTAAATCCAAGTACATCATACGTTCTGTGAAATCTGGTAGGCTGTCCGACAAAGTGCGCTCATTCAAAACTGTGCTAAGTTCAGAACTACCAATAACAACTTCCTCTGACGCTTGCCAATGGGATACTAAACCCGCATACATAATATCGGGGTTGGGAACTGCTAAAATGCTTGCTAACTTATGTAATTTATAACCGGAAGCTTCTACTTTAAGCTTTGTAGGCAACATGGCATCTACAGATGCAAAACCTTGATTCCAAGTTTGGGGGGAAACACTTGTTAAAGCTTTTGCGGTGGAATGACGAACTGTTTTCGGTATCCAGCCTATTTTCTGCCAAATACTACGTCCCCAAAAATAGCGATTATATCCAGCAAACAATTCATCACCTGCATCACCTGAAAGGCTGACAGTCACATGATTTCTAGCAAGTTGAGATACTAAAAATGTGGGAATTTGGGAAGAATCAGAAAACGGCTCGTCATATAAACTGGGTAGTTTGGGTATAACTGCTAGTGCTTCATTTGCCGTTACATAAAATTCTGTATGGTCTGTACCCAAATGCTGGGCTACAGCTTTAGCATATTGAGCCTCATTGTAAGCATCTTCATAAAAACCAATACTAAAGGTTTTTACAGGTTGATGGCTTTGAGCTTGCATGAGAGCTACAACTATAGAGGAGTCAATTCCCCCAGATAGGAATGCACCCAAAGGCACATCTGCCAGCATTCGCATTCCCACTGCATCTTTTAATAATTCCTCCAGGTTTACTATAGCTTCATTCTCTGAGCCTGTGAAGGGATAAGCAACACCTGATTCTGCTACAATTTTTGCCGACCAATAGGCCACTGGTTGGGGGTGAGTTCTACTCCCATTCCAACTGAGGAGAGTCCCAGGGGGTAATTTATAGATACCTTTATAGATGGAATAAGGGGCAGGAATATAGGAAAAACGCAGGAATAAAGCCAAAGCATCGCGGTTGATTTCTGGCTGAAAATCAGGATGGGCTTTAAAAGCTTTTAATTCCGAAGCAAATATAAAAGTATCACCACACCAACCATAATATAAAGGCTTTTCACCAATGCGATCGCGTCCCAAATGTAAAATGCGTTCTGCTTTGTCCCACAATGCAAACGCAAACATCCCATTAAATCGTTTGGTTGCTTCTATAACCCCCCATTCGCAAAAACTAGCTAACATTACTTCCGTATCAGAATGACCTCTAAAGTTATATCCAAGGCTTTGTAACTGCTTTCTTAATTCCGGAAAATTATAAACTTCACCATTGAACACAATTACATAGCGACCATTAGCAGAGATCATCGGTTGATGTCCTTCTGGTGATAAATCTACTATAGATAATCGTCTGTGTCCTAGAGCTATCCCCACCTCTTCATCAATCCAAATTCCACCATCATCAGGACCACGATGAATCAGAGATTGGCACATATTTTCGACTATATTGCCAATTTCTTCACTAGATAGTTGTTTTTCATTGGTAAAAAAACCAGTTATTCCACACATTTATTGAATTACTCCTTCAAGAAATATATAAATTTTTAGAGGTTATTTCTTTGGCGTGATATATGCAGAAAAAGATCAAAATTTCACTAAGTGAGAATAAATAAATTCTGGATTTTTTGAATTACAGCAAATTGTCATCAAACCCGGAACAAGAACCCCACCCCCAACCCCCTCCCCGCAAGCGATGAAGGGGGCTAAGATGTACCTTTATGTAAATTTTCGCCGATCTAATCTGTTGAAAATTAGCTATTCCCTAAGAATAGGAACTAAAAAATCTTTGGAAATATTGCCCCCACGGACAATTAAACGATTGTTGTTTACTTCTTGATCTTCGCGGAGATATATTGCATAAACTTGATCAGTTTTCTGAATATTTTTATCTATGTTGAAGTCACAATTATCAAATACCAGTCGCTGGTTAGTTTGATTAGAAAAGCTAGGGTGTTGCCACCAAATATCAGCACCAGCAAAAAAATCGTATTGTTCGCCTGTTAATTTTCTCGTGACAGTGAATTGACAATTTTCAAATGTAACATTATGAGGAAATAAAATCCTGTTCATGTAAGTATCCGCTGCACCAATTTTAAATTGAGAATTCGTAAATTTCATTGTTGAATTCAAGCTAAAAATATAAAAAGGTGCATTGCCAGAAATGATATTATTCCCAATTACTGTAGAACCTTCATCAACAGCAATATCAAAATCCCCATCAATTAGGTTTAGGTTTTCAAGTTTAACATCTACCTTTAATGTTTCTCCATAACCTCGTCCATCAACTTCAATATCAATTCCGGTCGGATCAATTTTGCCTTGTGTAGTCAGATTATAAACTTCAGCCGAAGAATTTCCACCAGTTAAGACAAACCCACCTCGAAATACATCAATAGCTTGACAATTATTGATTTTAACATCAACATTTGTATATACAGAGATTCCATCAGCAACCCCATTTTTAAAATTGCAATCTTCAATAAATACTTGCAATTTACCAGGAAGTTCAGGGTCAGCAGTCAAGAATATCAGATGCGCTTGTTCTAATTCATATTTTTTGTAATGACCTTGATTTTGGCTATTACCATCAAAGGTAAACCCTTGAATAATTAAAGGTTGAGAATTCTTCTGACTACTATAATTAGTAGTGAAAGTTCGAGTCCACTTTCCTTGTTTATCTGGTCGTTTAATAGTTGCTCCATATCCTTGATAAGTAATGTTATCTTTGAGAATTACAGACGTTACTATATAAACGCCTTCAGGGAATAATATTACTCCTCCTCCTTGCTGATACACTGTATCTATTGCTGTTTGAATTGCCTTAGTATCGTCATTAACACCATTACCTTTAGCACCAAATCTTTTAACAGATACAATGTTTTTTATGTCATTATCTAATATTTGCATGGTATGTAATTTATTGCCGGACACATTGGCATTAGATGTATTTTTAGAGGTTATAGATTGACTCTTTAGGAAATAAATTTGAGGTTTCGATATGGTAACTGATTGGCTAAAGTGGAGAGATTGTATAATCAGTAAGCTTAATAAACTCCAAAATAACCAAAAACGAAATTTGCGGAAAAACATCTTAGCTAATTTTTGATAAATCAACATATATCACCTAACAATGGGAACTTATTTTTATAGGAGGGGAAAAAAGCTTGACAACAGCTATCAACCGTAAAACCTTTTATATAAAAGGTTTTGTGATTAAAATTTGTATCTCATTTACTTACAATATGTTGTATGTCTCTGATTGCTATTGAAATCAGTTGTATCACACATTTATTATTTTCCTCTGATTTTTATAAATTTGAGATTTAGTTTTGGAAGTCTGGTTAGTTAAAGAGTTTATAGATAGTAAATAAAACCAAAAAATTGGCTGTCGTAATACATAGTGAAAGCAACTAAATATCGTTAAGCATATAACGGCTGCGAACATGATGAATGATTGCTTTTTCCATGCTTGCCAACCTATCCATCCTAGTAATGAAATATAGGCTATTATTCCCACAATTCCAGAACTACTACCCCAATCTATAAACGTATTGTGTGCTTCCTCATCTAAAAAAGGTCTAGTCTCACCTGAATGAGCGCCAGGACCAAGACCAAATAAAGGGGAAGAAGAGATTGCAGTGATGCCATTTTTCCATAATGTCACTCTGACACTTCCTTGATTACCCTGATCATATACATTGGCAGTATTACTATATAGTTGTTGATAGCTAAATTCCGCCAATATTAATATAATAATAGCTGTTGATATACCCATAATAGCTCGAATAAGTCCTTGCATTTCTAATTTAATATTTTTTTTAAGCACAAGATTTTTGTCAATTAATAAATATAATTCTAGAAATATAATTAAAGTAAATCCAATTATCCATCCAAAGAATAGGGCATCAGACTGTGTAGCTGTACCTAAAATAAAGCAAATAACTATTAAAAATATAAATTTTGATTTTGAAAAAAATTGACTACTACTTCTGAAAAGATAGAAAGTAAAAAATGGTATTACCGTTAAAAATAAAGCTAATTGGTTGGGGTTTTGAGACCAACCTAGAAATCTGACTCCTCCATACCAAGAAGTTAAAAAAGGTATAAAAGAAGGAAATAAAAATAAAGTCAACAAAGCTAATAATGAGAAAGAAATCACATAATCAATCATTTTCTTTATTTCCAAATAAAAAAAATAAGAATTAGCTAAACATAGTGAAAAAATAAATGAAAAGCCAAAAGCAAAATAATCATGATGCCATGCGCTACTTTTTAAATTTAGTGAGTCTGCAATTGACAAACCCAAGGTAAGAGAAATAAATCCAACTCCCCAAAACGAGTAAATTAATTTTACAATTGGTGTAATCAATAGATATTTATTAGTTAAAAGTTTAACAAGAACGAATATTATCCAAATAAATAAAATAATTTCGCCAATGCCAATCGGAATTCCAGGGAATCTGAGTTGAGTTGCAGTTGTAAGTATGATTCCAGTTGCTAACCAAATTAATTCTAAGTTTGTATTTTTCATCAAATTAAAGCATTAAATTAAATAATGTTTTTCAACGCAATTAGACCAAAATCTCTGCGATTTATTTAAATTTTCTTCACTTAATGGAGAACCAACACGATGCTTTAGTATCTTAAACTTTAGACCTGTAGTAAGTAGGTGAACACAATAAAACCAAACTGTGTAAAGAAACGTAAAATCGCCCAAACCCTCTTCACTCTTGCCTGTGGTTACTGAGCGAAGTCGAAGTATTGCCTTTTGCCTTGCCATAACGACAATTTTCAACGCCAACCTACTTAATAGCAAAAATATCTACTAAAGATTTAGCAGTTTGTTCTATTACTCCTCTATGAATTAGAGCCAATGAAAAGTAGTTATTCACTCCCCCCCCTCTAAAATTATCGAAACCGTTGATCTCTCGTCAAAGATAGGGGGGAGTGTGAACAGTTACAATGAAAATACTCATAGCGATTGCTTCGTTTAATCGTTTAGAAATTCCCATCATCGCTTGTGTAGTAAATGAAGAATAACTGTAAACGTAAAACCTATGCGAATAACTGCGGCAATCAATAAAGCGATCGCTGCCCCTACCAAACCCAGCTTCGGCAGCAGCCATAGACAACCTACAGTTGAAATACTTGTCACAGTAACAAACAAAGGTATTTGGATACGAAAATATCGAGCTGCCGTCATTCCACAGTCTAGGAAAGATGATATGTAATTAAACCCAGCAATAACCATCAGCCAAATAAATAAAGTTGTCTGCTCGGCATATTCAGAGCTATACAGCAGCATTAGAATTTGTCGTCCACTCGTCACCGCTACTAAAACACCTATTCCGCCTTGTAAAGCAGCTATTCCCACTAGTTTCAGCAGGAGGTTACGAAAACCTATAAGATTTCCACTAGCATAATATTTTGCTAGACGGGGACTGGCTGACTGCCCCAAGGCATTCACTACTATGTTTCCAGCCATCATCATATAAGCCAAAGCCGTAAAAATACCCAGTTTCCTTTCATTCAAGTAATACTCAATCAAGTATTGAGGAATGTTGGTATTGAGCGAAACTAGCATCATCGCAAACCCCAATGGGAAACAAAGCCATACTAGATGTTTTAGAGTTTTCAGGTGCCAACGAGGTTGCAATTCTGAGATATCTTTTAGCATCAAAAGACCACTAGGAAGGTCATAGCCGAGTAGAACCACAGCCCAAACGCAGACTAACCCAAATACACCCCACAAAATATTACCGGATATATATATTCCTCCGCCTAAAAACAGCAATGACAGAAGTCCTTTAATCATCATCGAAATGGCAATCCGATCCATTCGTTCATGCTGCTGAATTAGCCCCTGAAATATATCACTAATAGACTCGAATACCTTGGCTGTTCCTATGAGGAAGATTACTAAAGATGTTTCCCTTTGATATCCACCTAAAAAGCTAATAACTGTAATAGTTAGAAGTGCCAGTGTTGTTGATATTAGCCTTAACCCAAAGTAATCACTAAACAAAAACTGTTTTTGAGCATCTGTTGCTTGGACAGCCCTTAGTTGGAGATCTGTAAACATGATTATAGGTGCTGTTACAGCCAACCCCAAGGTAAACTGCCCTACCATTTTTGGGCCGCCAAGTTTAGCCAAAACTACTAACATTCCCCATTGGCAAGCTGAATAAACAAAATTACCAACAAAAGTCCAAGAGAAATTACGACGTAGACTCATGGAATTATTTTTTTTTGCATTGGCTTTAGTCATGAGATTGAGTCTTTCGTCAGAGGAAATAGTATGAGGGATACCATCTTGAGATTTGACGAGTGAAAGATCAAAAATCCCTGCATCAGTGGAATACTCCGAAATAATATCATGAAAATATCTTCTCGAAATCACTGCTATTGAAGCCAAAATTGAAGGAAGAATGATAGCCATCTACACAAGCTATCCAGTCACCTTTATTAACTATATGAGGATCAATATTATGCATTCCATCAGCATTCCAACCATATCCACTTGCACCTATGATTGGATTTTCATTTACTGATTTTTCTGAATAATTTGTTGTACTCAATTCTGTTATTTCAAAAGCCCGAACTTTGTTTCCATAGCGGAATGGCTGACAATCTTGGCTATATCTAAAAAGCTTATTATCAAATATTGTCATCCTTCCACCAGGTCTAGCGATATGGAAATCTCTTTGAATAATAGGGCTTTTAGGATGCTCAATCCATTTTCCCGTTAAGGACTCAGCATAGTATAGCCGCAAAAAATCATTGTTTCCAGTAGTTGTAAATAGCCACCATTTATCTTGAAAATAAACAACGGATGAATCTTTAAAATTCTGCCCTTCAATTAAGGTGTTTAAGTATGACCACTGTTCAGGAAAATCAGTTGCTTGATAAAGGCGAATAGAATTTGATGCGTTGCTTTCTGGAACCATATAATAACTATTATCCCATTTAAATACATAGGGATAAGACAAATGGAAAGATTCGCGCAGAATAATTTTTTGATAGTTCCATTCTATGCCATCAGTGCTTGTTGCCAAGCCAATTTCTCCTCTATTTGTTTCAATGTTCATAACCTCAAAAAACATATACCAAGTCCCATTTTCATAAACCATAAATGGATCAGCAACAAACTCTGCTGAAACATCTATAACATCTTTAGCTGTTAAAACTGGATTTTTGATATTCTCTTGAGAACTTAACTTAAAAGGTGATTCCCCTGTATAAATTCCTATTGACCAATCACATTTCCTCCGGACAAAAATTTTTGCAATCTTTTTAAGAGAAGATAAATATGTTGACATTGACAAATTTTCTGTCTGAACTTTATTGCTTGATTTCATATTTTTCTACAGATTTATTAACACTACGAAGATAAAAGCAGCAAAAATCTTAATCTATTTAGGCAATTTTGGGTTTGGTACTTTTCGGAATATTTATCCAACTATTTGATGTGTGATTAGTAAATTGACCAGGCTCTAACAAACTTATTTCTTCTGGCAATTTTGGTTTATAACCTGCCACTAATTGTGACAGCAATAGCATAATCGAATCAGCATCATTTTTAGCTGCTACTCCCAGTAAAGTTTCTACCGTAATATCCAAATAACTAGGAATAATCTGGCTCGCATTTTTCACAATTAACAGTTTTTCATGCTCCGTCTTTTCATATTCTTCTCCCTCAATAAACAATTCTTCAAATAACTTTTCCCCTGGTCTTAAACCTGTAAATACTATGTCAATATCTTTGTTAACCTCATATCCTGAAAGATGAATTAGTTCTTTTGCTAAATCTACAATTTTCACCGGTTCACCCATATTTAGCATTAAGACTTCACCACTACGACCCAGGACAGATGCTTGTAAAACCAGTTGCACTGCCTCTGGTATGGTCATAAAGTAACGGCAAATATCGGGATGAGTAACTGTAATTGGTCCACCTGCTAAGATTTGTTTTTGGAAAGTAGGAACTACGCTACCTCGACTCCCTAAAACATTCCCAAAACGCACAGCTACATAAGATTTACCACTTTGTTTTGCAGCTTGTAAAACTAACATTTCGGCTACTCTCTTACTAGCACCCATGACATTAGTAGGATTAACTGCTTTATCTGTGGAAATCATCACAAAATGTTCAACATTATATTGCAGTGCTACCTGTATTAAATTCCGTGTACCAATCACATTATTAGTAATTGCTTCTGCGGGATTTAATTCCATCAGAGGGACGTGTTTATGAGCAGCAGCATGAAAAATTACATCTGGTTTAAATCTCTCAAAAGCGTATTCCAATCTCGACCGCACTCGAATATCAGCAATGAATGTATAAATCTGCGGTATATTGATGACTGATTGACCATTATTTTTGAGAATTTGGATTAGTTGTTCTAGTTCTTGTTGGATATTGAAAACAGAATTTTCTCCATGTCCAATCAGGATGATTTTAGCTGGATGACAACGGAAAATTTGCCGGCATAGTTCACTCCCAATTGATCCTCCTGAACCTGTAATTAAAACTGTTTTATCTTTAATAAATTTAGACACCCTTTTAATGTCTATATGAATAGGTTCTCGTCTGAGTAAGTCTTCAATTTTGATATCTCTAATACTATCCAATCGGACACGACCATTGAGGATTTCATGTATTCCTGGTAAAGTGCTAGGTTGGACTCCATTGGCTTGACAAATATCAACAATTTCTCGAATAATTTGTCCAGAAACTGTAGGCATGGCAATAATAATTTTCTGAATTTTTAATGTTTTGATTACCTCAGAAATTTTATAGCGATCGCCCAATACCGGAATTCCCCGTAAATGTATATGCTGTTTTTTGATATCGTCATCAATAAAGCCTACAGGATAAACCCCAAACTGGGGATTTCTTTGCATATCTTCCACAAGAGAAACCCCCGCATTACCCGCACCAATAATCAGCACTCTCTCCCTATGCTTAGATATTTTCTGTCTATGATTTACCCTTTCTACAACCCGCACACTAAACCGTAGCGCAATCACACAAATACCAGAAAGTATTCCCTCCAAAATCGGTAGTGATTGCGGAAGATTACCTAATAGCATATTGAATGTTTTATCCAATATATTAAATAGCGTTGTTTGGATGACTATCACACCCATCATCAACATGACTATATAGATTACTTCCTCAATACTTGCATATCGCCAATAGCGTTTATAAAAACCACAGCCCCAAAAAACAATTAGTTTAACTACTAAAAATAAAATTGTAGCAACTGCTAACTGTGAAATATATTCTTGCAAATTCAGATCACCATCTAAACGCAAGAATAATGCTAACAATGGTGTCATCGCAAAAATAGTAATATCAAAAATAAACCAATGTCTATTTCTAACTTTACTTAATTGATTGGATAAGGTTTTAATTGTTTTCTGAACAGTAAAATGAGAGACGAAAAACAGGATATTCACATCAAAATCTCCAGGAAAATATATGAAATCTTTTCACTAGATAAACACCTGAGATTTTAATTGTTAATCTCAAAGACATGACATATTCAAATCACCGTCTTGCAGCAGAAGTCAGGATTCAGGATTCAGGATTCAGAAGTAAAACTGGCTTACTGTCCGGCTTAAAATTTAGATTCTGTACCTCATTAATGTGCAATCTGCTCCCTTCCAATCACCCTCTTAATTAATTATGTGGTGATGTACAAAAATAAATCTTCACCAATTAAATGAAAATGCCATAGCGTTGATAAATATCAACTAAACATAAACATTAATGTATGAATGTATGGGTTATTATTTTTTATCTTGAACTTATAGAGGTTTTATCAAATTTCCACTGCTTAAGTCATGCCAGTTTGACACAAATTCCCTATTAAATAAAAATAATAGCAGCAAGTATAGTGTTTACACCATATCTGCTGCTTGATTGGAGCGAAAACTCCGATTGTTGACTTTTAATCCAACTATTAAAAATCCATAAACAGCCTGTTGAATTTGCTGTGTGAATTTTTAATTACTAATGTTTAATTCTGTTTTGCGTTACTAGACTTTTGCTTGTAACGACTTCAGTAATTCAGTATTCACACCCGATTCACGAGTCAGAGAAATTTTACCTGTGCGAGCAATTTCTCTCAATCCAAATTTCTGTAGCACTTGCACAATCGCCACCATTTTACCAGGATCACCAACAACTTCCAAGGTCAAAGAATCTTCAGCCACATCTACAATTCGCGCTCGGAAAATCTGAGACAATTCAATAATCTCCGAACGATTAATGCTAGTAGCATTAACCTTGAGAAGCATCAATTCTCTTTCTACACAAGGAATTTCTGTAATATCCTGCACTTTGAGAACATTAACCAACTTATATAGTTGTTTAGTAAGTTGCTCAATAATGCGATCATCGCCAGGGACAACCATCGTAATTCGGGATACTCCATTCTGTTCCGCAGGTCCCACAGCCAGGCTTTCAATATTAAAACCCCGACGAGCAAATAAACTAGCAATGCGGGATAGAACCCCCGCTTCATCTTCCACAAT
>Ga0208327_1000056_pt1 | contig 31063 bp, 33 predicted proteins | sample LakMenEpi26Jun08_FD_150733 | JGI IMG/M metagenome (GOLD analysis project Ga0208327, IMG submission 150733) | Freshwater microbial communities from Lake Mendota, WI - 26JUN2008 deep hole epilimnion (SPAdes) | ecosystem: Environmental > Aquatic > Freshwater > Lake > Epilimnion/Euphotic zone ...
CCGCCCGACCCGCGCCATCGGCGCGGGGGATGAGTTGCTGGCTGACGATGCCGCGCAGCGATTCGCTGACCATCATCCGGATCTGGTCGCGCTGGTCGGCGGGGAATACGTCGAGGAGGCGGTCGAGTGTGCGGGGGGCGTTGCTCGTATGGAGCGTTCCAAGCACCAGGTGACCGGTCTCGGAGGCCGAGATCGCAAGCTGGATGGTCTCCAGATCCCGCATCTCTCCCACCATGATGATATCGGGATCCTCACGCAGGGCTCCGCGCAGGGCGGCTGCAAAGGACTTCGTGTGGGTGTGAACCTCGCGCTGGGTGACCTGACAGCCGGCCGAGGGAATGATGTACTCGATCGGCTCCTCCAGCGTAATGATGTGGTCACCCCGGTTGAGGTTGATCTCCTGAACCAGGGCGGCAAGTGTCGTGGTCTTGCCACTTCCCATCGGGCCTGTCACGAGCACGAGCCCATTGTGATACTGGGTGAGGAGCTTGAGCTGGTTCGGCATCCCGAGTTCGTCGAGTGTCCGGAGCGAACTGCTGATGATGCGGAAGGCGAGGTCGAATCCGAGGCGCTGGCGCACCACGCTGGTACGGTAGCGGCCGGTGGCGTTCGTGTAGGCGAAGTCGACGTCTCCCTGTTCGTGCAGGCGGGCAAGTTGCTGCTCGTCGAGGAATCCCTTCACGAGGTTCTCGGTATCCTCTGCCGACAGGAGCGGGGCGTTCTCCCACATGGGGAGAAGGGTGCCGAAACGGCGGCAGGTCGGGGGGCTCGAGACGCTGAGATGGATGTCGGAGGCTTCGGCCTGCTTTCCGAGATTCAGGTAGTCGTCGACGTGTTGGGGCAGGACACTCTCGCTCATGGAAATCAAGGAGGAGTCCCTTACTGAAGGCGGCCGCGCTTGGCAAGACCCGAGCGCGCTGCATTGCTCACGAACTCGACCACCACGGGACGGAGAATCGGATAGAGGAGTTTGCCGACCTCAAGGGCTCCTGCGATCCAGCCAGCCTTGGTGAATGACGATGCTCCGGCGGTCTCTCCGGCAGGCGATGCGGCTGGCCGTGGGGATTTTCCGGAAACGGAAGAGGTTTTGCGCCGGCCGCCAAAGAGAGTCGCGAGGAGTCCTGCGGCCGCCGCCCCTCCGATCCAGCCAAGCGGATGGCGTTTCACCGATTCGGTGAAGCGTTTCTGAAGATCAAGATCGGAGAGCAGTCCGGCATACTCCCGCGAGATGCCGAGACGGCTTTCGCGGACGGATTGCTGGAGTCTTGCGAGTTCTGGAGAGTGGTTCACGGGTTCCTCCCGGAGTGGCTGGAGTAGTGAGAGAGGGCCTCGATGTCCCTGCGGATCTCGGCTGTCGTGGCCTCGAAGGGACGAGGGGCCGTGCGAGAGCGGAGGATCCTGAAGAGGATGCTGAGGATGGCGAGATGGATAAGTCCCGCAGCGGCCAGCGAGACAGGCCATCCCCAGGAGAGCTTTACGGCCAGAAGGGAGACCACCGCACCGACAAGGGCCACATAGGCGATCATCGCGATCACGACCATGGCCACGAGGAGGAGGATGGCCGTAATACTCTGACGGATCAGCAGACGCCCATCCTCGGCCGCAAGAGCGCCGAGCGAGAGGGTGTAGCGCAGGATCCCGGCGGTGAGGCCGGTGATCCGGGAGGGGATGCCTCCGGGAAGACCCTGCGGATTCATTAGGCCGGATGGGGCGGTTGATGAGGATTCTTAGCGGCGGCGCAGGAGGAGTCCGAGCACCAGACCGGCAGCAAAGGTGATGCCGACGGCGCGGAAGGGATTGTCCCGGACATAATCCTCGGCCTGTCCTGCGAGATCCTCGAGTTGATCGCGGTATTCGCCCACGGCCTCACCGGCACGGTCTGCCGCATCGCTGTAGCGCTCGCGGGCCTGCTGGGAGAGATCGCCGTAGGTGGAGCGTGCGGCATCCTTGAGGTCATTGGCCGCGGCCTGAAGTTCTTCGCGGCTCACCGAATAGGCGGAGCGGGCATTGCTCTTGGCGGCATCGGCGACCTCGCGGGCGGCCGCTGCGGTGGCCTCAAGGGCTTTCTTGGCGTGAGCCTGGCTGCTCTCGAGTTTCTCTGCTGCGGAAGGTGTGTTCTTGGAGTCGTTCATGGGATGATGGGGTGGGGTTGCAATATGACCTAATCCAAGGATCGCAGAAGCCGATCCAATGGCAAGCAGGCATCAGCGCCTAAGTCATAAGCGGTTCCCTTACACTCCAGCGGTGGGACGTTCCTAGGGGAAGCCGTTGGTGGTCAAGGCTTCCCGTAAGGCCAAGCCCGACGACTTCGGAGGAGCCGCCGAGCCGGGTGAGCTTCCTGGAGATCATCGATTCAGAAAGGTCGTCCAGGCTTTCGCTGTAGGTGTTGAGCAGAAGGAACAGCGGAGAGTCGGAGAGGGCTTCCTGTGCGATGTCGATCAGGAAAGGGAGATGGTCGGAGAGTTTCCAGAGTTCCCCTCCCTTGCCCCGGCCGAAGGAGGGTGGATCCATGATGATGCCGTCGTAGCGGTTTCCACGGCGGATCTCCCTCTGCAGGAAGGTCACCGCATCCTCGACGATGTATCGGATCGGGGAATCTCCCAGGCCTGAGAGGCGCGCGTTGTCGGAGCACCAGCCGACCATGGCCCGTGCCGCGTCGACATGGGAGACGGAGGCTCCCGCCGCGGCGGCTGCCAAAGTGGCTCCTCCGGTATAGCCGAAGAGGTTCAGGACCTTGGGAGGTGTGTTCCCTGTTGTGGAGGCATCCTTTGATGCGCGGATCAAGCCGGTGATCCATTCCCAGTTGGCCGACTGCTCGGGGAAGAGGCCGAGGTGCTTGGAGTTGGTCGGCTTGACGAGGAGGGAGAGCGATTTGTACCGCACGATGCAGGGATCGGGGAGGGGGTGGTGCCATTCCCAGGTGCCTCCCGTGGCGCGGTTGCCGGTGTATCGCCCCTCCCATGCGGGCAAGGATTCCGGATCATTCCACGGCCACTGTGCGGCTGTTTCCGGTCGCAGGATCACCCGTCCGCACCAGCGCTCCAGCCGCTGGCCGTTTCCCGTGGCTAGGAGTTCGTAGCCCTCCCATTCAGGATTCTCGGAAGGATTGGTCATGAGTTCAGAGGATGAGTTCGGGCTAAAACCCGTTCCGGAACTGGAGAAGCAGGAGCCAGAGATTCAGTCCGGCAATGACCCCGGCCATGACCCAGCCGATAATCCGGACCCAGAGAGGATCGAGGAATTCCCCCATGATCCTGCGGCTTCCCGTGAACTGGACGAGCGGGATGACGGCGAAGCTGAGTTGCATGCTCAGGATGACCTGACTGAGAAGGAGGAGGTGGGTGGTGGAATTCTCGCCGGCGATCGCGATGACAACGACTGCGGGGATGATGGCAAGAAGGCGGGTCGCAAGGCGTCGCATCCAGGCGGGTATGCGGATGTTGACGAATCCCTCCATGACGATCTGTCCGGCGAGGGTTCCAGTGAGGGTGCTGTTCTGTCCGGCGGCCAGCAGGGCGATGGCAAAGAGGGTACTGGCTCCGGTGACACCCATCATCGGGGTGAGGAGATGGTAGGCCTCCTGAATCTCCGCGATGTCGGTGCGTCCAGCCCTGTGGAAGGTGGCTGCGGAGAGGATCAGGATTGCCGAATTGATGGCCAGGGCGATCGTGAGCGCGATATTGGAGTCGATGGTTGCGAACCGGACGGCCTCCTTTTTGCCGACCCGATCAAGGGGGTATCGTCGTGTCTGCACAATGGAGGAGTGCAGGTAGAGATTATGAGGCATCACCGTGGCACCGAGGATGCCGACGGCGATGAAGAGTTTCCCGGGGTCGGTGACCACGGATGGGGAGGGGATGAATCCGTTGAGGACTGCGGGGATGTCCGGTCTTGAGAAAAGCAGCTCAAGTCCAAAGCAAGCGGCGATCGTGCCGATGAGGACGATGACCAGGGCCTCGATGTAACGGAATCCCTTCTGCTGGAGCAGGAGCAGCAGAAGGACGTCGAGCGTGGTGATGAGGACGCCCCAGAGAAGGGGAATATGGAAGAGGAGATTCAGCGCGATGGCAGAGCCGATCACTTCGGCCAGATCACAGGCGGCAATGCCCACTTCGGCGGCGATCCAGAGAGGGATGGCCGCTTTCTTGCCATAGTGGAGCCTGCAGCTCTGTGCGAGATCGTACCCGGTGACGATTCCCAGCTTGAGCGAGAGCCGCTGGAGGAACATGGCCATGATGCTGGAGAGCAGGATGACCGAGAGGAGCGCATAATTGTACTTCGATCCCCCGGCCAGATCGGTCGCCCAGTTTCCGGGATCCATGTAGCCCACCGCCACCAGGTATCCCGGACCCGCAAAAGCGAGCAGCTTCCTCCAAAAACCGGGATGCTCGGGAATCTTCAAGGACCGGTGAACTTCCGGAAGGCTGGGTTGGTACGGTCGATTCATGAAAATTAGCCTTGGCTAATTTATTTATATGAGACTATAGATCCCTGCAATCCAATTCTCCTGCACGCCGAATCGCAACCCGAAACTCCTATGACTAAAACAGGAAACAGGTCATCTGCCGCCGTCGAGGACTACTTGGAGCGGATTCAGGAACTCATCGAGACGAAAGGGTATGCCCGTGTCGTGGATATCGCCGGAAGTCTTGGGATTTCCCAGGCTAGCGTGACCAATATGGTCAAGCGTCTCGATGCTGAGGGATTTGTCAGGCATGAGAAATACCGTGGGTTGGTTCTGACGGAGGAGGGGGAGTCGATTGCAAAGGCTATCGGCAAGCGTCATCGGATTCTTACCGATTTCCTGAACCTTCTCGGTGTTGCCAGTGCCGAGGTGGAGCGAGATGTGGAGGGGATGGAGCATCACCTGAGTGCCGACTCTTTGGAGGCTATTGAGTCGCTCTGCAGGGAACTTTCCTCGAATCCCGAGTTGCTCCTAAGAATTAAAAGGTCCGAAAGGGAATCAAAGTAATAAAGCGGACACATGATGACCGCTTAGTGGAGGTTCTTATCCTTGCCAGTAACAGTTGGCCTTGGGTAATTTTTGCAAATCAACCCATGTCTCCCTTCAAACAACTGGCCTCCCGTCTCGGTATCTCCGATCGACAGCTCCGGCGTTATGCTGAGGAGGGCAAGGTCGTCGGGGTCTACACTACCAAGGGGGGGCATTGGCGTCTGAGAGGGCAGTTGACCGAAGCCCGCGTGGAGCGCGCGAAGAAGGTGCTCAGGTTGACGCCCTCCATCGCCATCAACCGCCACAAGGAGCGTTACAAGCGTGCGAACGTGGTGATCAAGGATGTCCAGAAGCAGTGGAAGCATACCTTTGAGCCTCCCAAGAAAAAGATCCGCAAAGCAAAGCGGGCTCCGGAACCGAAGCCGGGAGATGCGATCCAGGGGGATCTTTTTGCCCAGTGGTGAAGGGGTGTTGTCGGTGTGACTGTATTGTCACGATCCCCTGCTTTTCAGGGAGAATATTTTAGGGCTTACTTGCCTCCTTTCCGATGATCCCTCGAGCTCTCTTCATGCTCTGTTTCCCATTGCTGTTTCTTGGCATGGGGGGAACGCTGGAATCATCCTCAGTCAAGTCTGATAGCCCATCTGTTGCCGCATCGCTCTCACATCGGGGTGCCAAGATTGGGCAGAAAGTGGAACTGATGATTTCCGTGCGCGGTGCCTCTGATCCCGTGATCGAGTGCATTGAGCGGCCACCCGAGCTTGTGTTCAAGGCGATCCGCCGCAGGCAACTGCTGCACACCGGGGAAGGGGATGTCTGGCTTTTCCGCTACAGGATCCTTCCCACTCGGGCGGGTGATTACGAGATCCCCCCAATCCGGATTATCGATGGCGGCTGGTCTGCCGAAAGCAACCCTCTATTTCTTCGCGTCTCACGGAGTGGAGAGCCGCCTGCGCTAACGGCCAGAGAACTTTCGCTTGCCGTGAATATTCCTCCGTCGCTCGGCGAGGAGGTCCTGAAGGCGGCGCCCCAGCCCACTCCCAGGCCCGAACCCACGCCGAAGCCGCGTGATGGGCGGCCGTTTGCCACTCGTGCCGGATCAACCCTTCAACATCTTCTCAAGGATTTCTGGGAGTATCCCGGGGGATGATCCAAGGTGGTGACTTCCCGGTGGTGACTTCCCGGTGGGGGCTTGCTTCAAGGGCTTTCATGGGTTAAGAATTTCTTCATGTTCCCCCTCCTTTTTGTTCCCGCATTCCTGATTGCGGGTGGATCCTCTTTTCTTGGAAACGTCGATCTACCGGCACCCGTGGAGATGATGAATCACACTTTAGCTGGCGAGAAGATCCCCTCGAAACAAGTTGTCTGCCGGAACCGTTGGGGTACCCCCATGTTACCCGATGGAAAAGGCGGGTACAGCTTGATCGCCCCCATCAAGAAAAACCTGATTGCCCAGAGTCTCTGGATTCCACCTGTTTCCGGCACTCGCCCCAAACTTCTTGCCCGGAATATCCCGAGCACACCTGCACCGGTTCCCATCCCGGCGACGCCAACTATCCCCTCTCCATCGAGCGCCCCTGCGGCAACCGAGTCACCCGTGCAGTAACGCGTCTGGTTAGCAAAGAGTTCACTCGGGGTCTGTGTTCCGTGGGGAGCTTGACCATCCCGTCGGTCAAATCTTTCGTGTAGGTTCCCTGGGATTCCTCTTCAGGTATACTTGAGGACTTCCTCGATGGTGGTCACGCCGTCGAAAATGCAACGCAATCCGTCCGCCCGAAGTGTGTTCATCCCGAGTTCCATCGCCTTTTGGCGTATCACCACTCCGGGGGCGCGTTCGTTGATGAGTGCCCGGAGTGGATCCGCCACCTTGAGCAGTTCGTAGAGACCCTTTCTTCCCTTGTATCCGGTATTGTTGCATTCGGAGCAACCCTTGCCAAAGTAGAATGTCTTGTCCCCGATATCATAGGGCGAGAGTCCAAGTCTTGAGAGAAGCGCCTCGTCGGGTTCGTAGGCGATGCGACATTTCGTGCAGATCCTGCGCACCAGACGCTGGGCGAGTACTCCCTCCAGGGAGGCCGAGAGCATGAACGGCTCAACTCCCATGTCGACGAGTCTGGAGACAACTCCCGTGGAGTCGTTTGCGTGCAGGGTCGTCAGGACAAGGTGCCCAGTCAGGGAGGCCTGGATGGCAATCTGGGCGGTCTCTAGATCACGGGTTTCACCGATCATGATCCTGTCGGGATCCTGTCGGAGGAATGCACGCAGAACGCTTGCAAAAGTAAGCCCGGCAGCCTCGTTAACCGGGACCTGCATGATGCCGTCGATCTCGTATTCCACCGGATCCTCGGCCGTCAGGAGTTTGGAGTCGATGGTGTTGATTTTGTTGAGGCAGGCGTAGAGGGTCGTTGTTTTCCCCGAGCCCGTCGGTCCGCAGACGATGAAGATGCCATTGGGTTTCTCGATCACCTCCAGGATATACTCGTAGATATCGGGAGGCATCTGGAGGGTCTCCAGATCAAGTTTCACGGCGCTTCGGTCAAGTACGCGGAGCACGACGCTCTCCCCGAACTGAGTGGGTAGACAGGAGACGCGAAGGTCGATCACTTTCTCGCCTACCTTGCGCTGGATCCTGCCGTCCTGCGGGACGCGACGCTCGGCAATATTGAGATTGGCCATGACCTTCAGACGGGAGGTCACTGGAAGCGCAAGGTGCCGTGGCGGGGGCTCCATTTCGTAAAGGGCGCCGTCGACGCGGTAGCGGATCTTGAATTCCTTCTCGAACGGCTCGAAGTGGATGTCGCTCGCCTGGGCCTGGACGGCGCGGTCGAGGATCAGGTCCACATAGCGGATGATCGGAGTGGCATTCGCTTCGGCCGCTGCCGCTGCTGCGTTGAATTCCTCCTCATCTCTCTCGATCGTGGTGACCTCGCTTTCACCAAGTTGCCTGAGGACATCATCCATGGAGGTCTCTTCGCTTCCGTAATGGGTGGCGATGAGTTGCTCCACCTGGTGGCGCGGAGCCACGATCTGGGCAATCTCCCGATTGAGGGTGAAGCGGAGATCCTCAAGCGCCTGAGTGTCCAGAGGGTTGGCAAGGGCTACGGTCAGGACGTTGCCGGAAGCCGTCACCGGGATCACGCCATGGAGCCTTGCCATTCCCGAGGGGACGAGATGGATCAGGGCCGGCATCGGCTCGAAATTGGAGAGGTCGACGGCGTCGATTCCCAGTTCCGCCCCGATGATCTGGGCCAATTGGTCGTTGGTGACGACGCCCTGCTCGATCAGGATATCGTCGATGGGGCGTCCCGAGTTGAGGGTCTCGTTCAGGAGTTCCTCACACGTGACATCATCGACGGTTCCCGATCGTTTGATGATGTCGATAACCTGATGGGGATTCATGAGATTTAATCAGCGGTTCCCTAATGGTCGTCCCCCATGGTGCTGGAGATGACCTCCTCGGGAGTGGTGAGGCCGGCCAGCACCTTGCGGATACCGTCCTCGCGAAGTGTCCTCATCCCGAGTTCCCTGGTTCGGTGGCGCAACTGCAACGTGGTGGCGTTCCGGTTGATCATCTGGCGCAGTTCGTCGTCTGCAACAAAGATCTCGAATATCCCCATGCGCCCTCGGTATCCCTTGCCCCGGCACTTTTCGCAGCCCACGGGTTTCATGACGTTTGCCTTGGCGAGTTGCGCCGCATCGAGATTCAGAGATCTCATTTCATATTCGGTGATTTGACCCGGCTGCTTGCAGTTCGCGCAGAGTTTCCTGACAAGGCGTTGGGCCATGATTCCGCGCACCGCGCTCGAGACCAGGAAAGGCTGGACACCGATGTCGACAAGACGGGCGACCGCCGCAGGGGCGTCATTGGTGTGAAGCGTTGACAGGACGAGATGGCCGGTCAGTGAGGCATTGATCGCGATCTCGGCGGTCTCCTTATCACGGATTTCACCGAGCATGACGATGTTCGGAGCCTGACGAAGCATGGCTCGGAGTGCGGCGGCGAAGGTCATTCCAACCTCCGAGTTGACCTGGACCTGGTTGATGCCGGTCATCTGGTATTCCACCGGTTCCTCGACCGTGATGATCTTCCGGTCCGGTTTGTTCATGTAGTTAAGGCAACCGTAGAGGGTGGTGGTTTTTCCCGACCCGGTCGGGCCCGTGACAAGGATGATGCCGTCCGGCATCTGGACGAGTTTCTCGAAGGTGGCCTGGTCGTCGCTCAGGAAGCCGAGTTCGGGGAGACCGAGCATCAGCGACGACTTGTCGAGGATACGCATGACGATGCTCTCGCCGTGAACGGTCGGGACGCTGTTGACGCGGAGGTCGATTGTTTTTTCACCCACTTTCACCTGGATTCTTCCGTCCTGTGGGACGCGTTTTTCGGCGATATTCATCGAGGCGGTCATGATCTTAAGACGGCTGATGATGGCTCCTTGGAGTTTTTTCGGCGGGCTTTGGACTTCCTGGAGGTTTCCGTCGATACGGAAACGGATGCGCAGGCGTTTCTCCATCGGTTCGATGTGAATATCGCTTGCCCGGTTGTTCTGCGCCTCAGCCAGGAGATTCGAGACCAGACGGATGATCGGGGCGTTGTCCTCCGCTGTCTCCTCCTCGACCTCGACGTTGCCGACGGTTTGTCCAAGTTCCTCGAATCCCAAGGGGTAGAGTCGCTCGAGCTTTTCGGTGATCTGTGAGGGAACAGCGCAGACAAACTCAACTGGCCGTTTCAGGAGGAATCCGATGCTGTCGAACGCCTCGAAATCCATCGGATCCGCCACGGCCAGCACCACGGAGCCATCATGCTCCGAGACCGGAACCGTCTTGTATCGGCGTGCAATTTCCGGGGTCAGGAGGCCTACAAGTTCGGGGCTGGGAGTGACTTGGGCCAGGTCGATGTAATCCATCCCGTTCTGGGATGCCAGCGTGCGGGTGATATCCTCAGCCGAGACGACGCCTTCCTTGACGAGGTTTTCGACAAGGTGGAGGCCGCCTGTGCGTCCGCTCAATTCCTGAACCTGTTCCTGGGTAACCAGACCGACATCCTTGAGGATCTCGATCACGTAGTCGTCGTTGGCCGGCATCTTCTGGGAAAATAGTGTGGGGAGGAGGGAAGGGTGACTATCATCCATGCCACGCACCGCTTGTCAACGAAGGCAGGGCACGCAGGCGTTGATTTTGGATCAATCCTTCCCTATGAAGATAGGGTATGACTCGTTACCGCACCATTCTCTTCTTCGGCGCTCCCGGAAGCGGCAAAGGAACCCAAGGCAAGATTCTGGGAAAAACGCCCGGATTTTACCATTGCGCCTGCGGCGATGTCTTCAGATCCCTCGACCCGGCCAGTGAACTGGGTGCCGAGTTCCTTGAGTATTCAAGCAAGGGAAAGTTGGTTCCCGACGAGATCACCGTGCGTCTTTGGCACGAGTCGATTCGCAAGACGGTGGAGTCGGGGAAATTCCGCCCCGACCGTGATTATCTTATCCTCGACGGTATTCCGCGAAACGTGGGCCAAGCGGCTTTGATGGAGGACCTGATCGAGGTGCGCCGCGTTTTCCATCTTTCCTGCCCCGACCGCGACAAGTTGGTGGCGCGCCTCAAGAAAAGGGCCCTTCGGGACAACCGTCTCGACGATGCCAACGAGGAGGTCATCCGTCACCGGCTTGCCACTTATGATTCCGAGTCGAAGCCGATGCTGGAGCATTATTCATCTGTGAAACGGCACGATATCGACGCCACCATGACTCCCCTCGAGGTGCTTCACGGGATCATTCTCGGCCTGATGGATGAGATGAAGGTCGCCAAATAGGAGGCTCGCCGCCCGTCGGGCGAACGTGGTCTCCAACCCAACCAGCGCTCCAGCCTTATCACCATGAGTCAGTTTGAGAATCTCCGGGCCTCCTCGCTCTACTGCAACAAGTGCGCCAAGGCCATGCCGGTCAGGGAATCGCTGCTGCTGGTTCTGCCTGACAAGGAGATCCATGATTATCTCTGCACCGGATGCTCTTCCTCCCTTGGTCATCGCGAAGTCTCGTCGGGGGAGTTGATGCTCTCCCGTTCCGCGATGGGGCGTCGTCGTTCGACCGGGATGATGTCACCATTCCGTCCCTAGATCAGGATGCGTGTCCTTTTCGCAGGAACCGGTGACATTGGGATACCCTCACTCCGTTACCTCGCCACCAGTCACGAGCTTATCGGCGTGCTGACCCAGCCAGACAGGCCTGCCGGCCGTCACCGGGAGTTGAAACCTCCTGCGATCAAGGAGGAGGCGATGCGTCTGGCCCCCGGGATTCCGCTTCTCCAACCGGAGTCACCACGTCAACCGGAAGTCATCGACTTGATCCGCAAGCTTGCCCCCGAGGTCATGGTCACCATGGCTTACGGCCGGATCCTTCCCCGCGAACTTCTTGAGGCTCCCTCCCTTGCATGCCTGAACATCCACGCTTCACTCCTGCCGAGGCATCGGGGAGCCTCGCCGATCCAGGCAGCGATCGCCTCCGGTGATATGGAGAGCGGAGTCACCATCATGCATATGGCGGAGGGGCTTGATACGGGGGACATTGTGCTTGAAAAACGCCTCGGGCTCGGCCGCCGCGAGACGGCGGGATCCCTCTCCGATCGACTGGCTGAGCTATCCCCGATCGCCTTGGCCGAGGCGCTGGATCTACTCTCGGCAGGAAACGCCCCACGCGCCGTTCAGGATCATGCGCTGGCAACCGTGACCGGTAAGATCGGCCGTCCCGAGACACTGATTGACTGGGCTCGGCCTGCAATCCAACTAGAGAGAAAAATCCGCTCGCTTCAGCCGCGTCCCGGAGCGGTTGCCACATTACCCTCGGCGGATGGCGGGACTGTCACGATCAAGATCCATTCGGCGATCGTTGCCCGCCGATCACATGGTGTCCATGGATCAGTCCTTCGCATCGATGAGCGTGGAGTTCTTGTCGCTTGCGGTGATGGTGCTCTCCTGCTCGGCACCATCCAACCAGAGGGGAAGGGGAGGATGCATTCCTCTGCTTTCGCCAGAGGCCATACCTTGAAAATCCAACCTTGAGGGAATTGCCGGGAAAAAGCTGAAAGTTTAAGGCTAAAGGGGGCAAGGGCATAGGTCTATGCACCCGAAGTCTCCGCAACTCCTATCGGTCACCATTTTTCGTCAATTGACTGACTCATTCCCATGAGACTCGCCACTCGCTCTCCTCGGGCTGCCTTCGGCACTCTTACCTGCTCATCCCTTTCGCAGGTTTCATCTCATTCATCTTCGGAGTTCGGGTTAAATCCCATAATGCAATCGAATCAGCGGATCCTATCTTCACCCGGACTATAATTTGACTTTGCCTCGGGCGCATCCTGCGGTTTGATCTTTATTCATGCCCGATCAAGCAATCCAGTCGCCGAAGTACAGCCGCATTGTCCTGAAAATCAGCGGTGAGGCCCTCAAGGAAAAGGGAAGCTCCGACAGTGTTTCGCCCCAGATCGTCCAGAAGGTGGCGGCATCCATCGCGGAGATCCGCAAGATGGGCGTGGAGGTTGCCGTGGTCGTCGGCGGCGGCAATATCTGGCGCGGCCTCTCGGCCAGCCACCGCGGGATGAACCGGGCGACCGCCGACTACATGGGGATGCTTGCCACGGTCATCAACGGCATGGCGCTCATGAGCGCCCTGGAGGACATCGGGCACTCGACCCGGGTCCAGACGGCAATCCAGATGAACAATGTCGCCGAGCCGTTCATCGTCCGCAAGGCGATCCGTCACCTTGAGAACGGCCACATCGTGATCTTCGTGGCCGGGACGGGCAATCCCTTCTTCTCCACCGACACGACCGCCGCACTCCGTGCCAACGAGATCGGCGCGCAGGTGATCCTCAAGGCCACGAAGGTCGACGGAATCTATGATTCCGACCCCAAGAAGAATCCCGATGCCGTGCGCTTCCACACTCTAACTTATTCGGAGGCGCTCAGCCGCCGTCTTGAGGTGATGGATTCCACCGCCTTCTCCCTCTGCATGGACAATGCCATGCCAATCATCGTGTTCGACATGTCCGATCCCGACAATATCCTCCGCGCCGTCCGCGGGGAATCCGTGGGGACTCTCGTCGCGGACAACAAACCAGCCAAATAACCACCCAAGACCCAAGACCCACGACCATGAGCGCAGAAGAAGTCCTGTTTGATGCCGAAGCCGGCATGGAAAAAGCCGTTGAATTCATGATGCACGAGTTCAACGCCATCCGCACCGGGAAGGCATCCCCCGTACTGGTCGAGAATGTCGACGTCACCGCATACGGCAGCAGCATGAAGCTCAAGCAACTGGCCCTCATCACGGCCCCAGAGCCACGTCTTCTTGTGATCCAGCCCTTTGATGCAAGTACCGTGCAGGATATCGAGCGGGCCATTCAGGAAAGCAATATCGGGATCAATCCCGCCGTGGATGGCAAGCTGATCCGACTCCGTATTCCCGAACTCTCCGAGGAGCGCCGCAAGGATCTTGTGCGCACCGTCAACAAACTGGCCGAAGAGGCGCGCGTCCGTATCCGCGCCTGCCGTCGCGAGGCGATGGACGGCAGTAAGAAGCTCCAGAAGGAGAGTGTCATCACCGAAGATGAGCTGGAGCGCGCCGAGAAGGAGATTCAGAAGCTCACCGACAAGCAGGTTGGTGACATCGACAAGCATGTCTCCCACAAGGAGTCCGAGTTGATGACCGTCTGACCGGTTCTTGTCACGTCTTGGATCAATCCTCTTTTCCCATGCAACCATCACCAGCTTCCAGGCGTATCGGGTCAGCTCTTCTTGCGACGATGGTTTTCCTCGCCGCGAGCCCGGGTCACGCCAAGGAGGCTTCCGTTGTGAATGCCGCCCCATTGTTTTCCGGAGGGGCTTCCGCCGGCCGTAATATCCAGCTCTCCTCGCTCAGGGGGAAGCCGGTGATCCTGGTGATCGCTCCCTCTCCGAGGGATCACGCATTCCGGGGACAGATGTCGGAGCTGAAGGGACGCTATGAGCGACTTGCGGCCCAGGGCTTGCTTTGCTTCTCCGCATTCACCCGGGAGGGAGGGCGCATCCGCTCCAACATCCCTTTCATCGAGGTGAACGATTCCTCCGCAACGGCGGCCGCCTACGATGTGTCGAAGGGATTCGCCATAGCCGTGATCGGTCGTGACGGCAATCTAGACTGCCTGAGCACGAGGCCGCTTCCCGGCCAGCGCATTCTCGACCTTGTCATGAACAATGCCTCCGTGCAGGAACAACTCCGGCGCTAAGCATCCACTACTCAATCCTGTCCCAATTACCCTGCCATGAATACCCTCATCCGCCTCCTGCTTCTCCCCGCCGTCATCCTGTCGATCACATCACGATCCGAGGCCTACTCGGGCGATGAACTCCAGGCCAAGTCCGAGAAGGCTCTTCACCGCCTCTATGACTCCAATTCCAAGGCGAGGACGCTAGGCGAAAAGGCCGTTGCCGTGCTCGTCTTCCCGGAGGTGATTAAGGCAGGATTCATGGTCGCGGCACAGCGCGGGGACGGAGTCCTCTTCAAGAACGGCCAGGTGGCCGGATACTACAACATCACCTCGGCGGGATACGGCATCCAGGCCGGTGTCCAGAAACTCTCTTACGCCCTTCTCTTCATGGACGAGGACTCGCTGAAGTATCTCAAGAAGAGCGACGGCTTGGACCTCGCCGCGGCGCCCGGTCTGGTGATGGGGGATCAGGGGTTGTCGGGAAGCATGTCGGTGGCCACGTTCCAGCACGGGATCGCCGCCTTCATCTGGGGACAGAAGGGGCTTATGGGAGGGCTCGGTCTCCAGGGAACAAAGATCACTCGCTATTATCCCAGCGAGTAGAGGGACGGATGCCCGCCCGGGCTTCCCCTCTCAATGCCCGCTCATCTGCCACAACTTGATAGCCTCCACGGGATGGATGAGCATGATCACGTTCAGGGTAAGATTGTCATGACACGCAATCGCGCAACCCGCCTCCATGATCAGGAGAAGGATGACGCTGAGCCAAGCCGGCATCCTTGACGCCAGGAAAAAGCCGAATGACATCATGACGAGATCACTCAACGAATTGAGGATGCTGTCCCCGCAATAGCCCAGGGAAATCGTCGCTTCCCGGTAGCGGTTGATGATGAGGGGGGAGTTTTCAAGCAACTCCCAGGAGACTTCCGCCAGAAGAGCGATCAGGTAGCGTACCCCCAAGTTCAGTCGTCCGGCTATGGCCCACAGGAGAAAAAAGAAGATCAGACCGTGGGCGAGGTGACTGAACGAATAGGGATCGGCTAGCCGCTGTGAACACTCGCTGCTCCAGATATTCCCCTCCCAAAAACCCGGATTTCCGTCGGGTCCTAAAAGCAACCGCCCCATGCGATGCTCCAAAAGCCCTGTGAGCAGAAAGATGGCCAGACTGGCGAAGAGGATCAAAGTCGGGTCCCCGGGGCGCGGGAAACGGACCGTATGAGGCTTTGAAAAGGCCAAAACTTACATCGGGTCCGAGGCCACGGACCAACCCCAGTCAGCATCGGGTCCCCATGCCGACCAGTCGGCATTGTCCATGTTGACCTGGGCGTCGAGCAGTTGCTCATCGATCTTCTGTTGATGAAGCTTGATCGCACGGTACTTCTGATACTGGGCGGGACTTCCCACCATCATGGCCTTGTGCTGATGGTCGGCGAAGACATAGACCGTTCCACGCTTTCCGTTGACGGGAACAACCTTGGAGGATCTCAGCGCCGCCAACTTGGTCAGCTGGGCCGGGGTTGTGGCGGGAATGGTCCGGAATCCGGCCGATGCAAGTTCCATTCTCTTCTCCGGGAGGTTGGAGCATCCCGTCAACGAAAGGAGACAGACAGCAGCGATCAGAGAAAGCTGTTTCATGGTGGCCTCGGGTTCCGCGGGTGGGGGCTCTGGAAGCTCGCTTTAGCCTAGTAGAAGCAGGGGCCCCAGAAGGGACCGTCCAATCCGCCCCAGGCGCCCCATTCCGCATTGGCATCGGCATTCAGGGCGGCGGCAGCTTCCTTGTCCTGCTGGATCTTGTACTGGAGATTATACTGCTGGAACTGCTGGTATTGCTTCTGGTTTCCGATCAGCAGTGAGTTGTTGGCGGCATCGGCATAGAGGAAGACGGTCTTGCCTTTCTTGACAACGGGGATGACCTTCCGTTGCGGCATCGACTTGAGTTGGGAAATTTGGGAGGGAGTGTTCGGGACGACGGTCCGGAAGCCTGCGGCGCTCAGGAGGGTGACTTTGGATTGGGAAGCGCAGCCGGTCAGGAGTATTGCGCTGAGAATGAGGAGGGAGAGTGGGGTCTTCATAAAATGAGTCCTAATGGTTAGTAACCCCTGGAGGCGAGAAAGAAAACGAATCCAGAAAACGCAACGCAGTAGTAGCCGAACCATGCCCAATGCCCTTTCTCCAGCCAACTGGAGAGGAGCTTCAGGGCTAGAAGGCCGGCCACGAAGGCTCCGGCCATCCCGAAAAGCCCGGGGCCGAGCAGGTGGATCAGCTCGCTTGGTGCGGCCGCCGCCTCGTGGGATTTGAGCAATCGGAGCAGTTCCTTGGCGATGGCGGGAGGGGTGATCACGACTGCCAGGGCGAAACTGAACTCCTCGACACGCTGACGGGAGAGGCCGAGAAGCATTCCGGTCGAGATCGTAGTGCCAGAACGGGAGAGGCCGCGGAAAGGGAGGCAGAGTCCTTGGGAGGCGCCGATCCAGAGTGAGGAACGAAGGTTTATCTGTTGCTGGCCGTTTTTTCCACGAAGATAACCCGCCGCAAGGATGAGGAGGCCGGCGGTCAGGAGCGCCGTGCCGACCGAGGGAAGATGTCCGAAGAGATCCTCTATCTCGTCATGGCTGCTACCGTGGAGGATGACCTTCTCGATGAAGAGCTTGAGGCCGAAACCGACCACGAGGGTGACCATGGTTGCCGATCCCACGTGAAGGCACATTCTGCGGAAACTGGCCGCATCGCTGAAGAAAGTCCTTTTCCACGCCTTCCAGAAATAGAGAATCACCGCAAACATCGTCCCGGTATGAAGCATCACGAGCAGGAAGGTCATCGCGGGACTTGCAGGATCCAGGCCGATCAGCTTCTCGGCAACGATCACATGAGCGGAGCTGGAGACTGGGAGGAGTTCGGCAGCGCCTTGGATGAGCCCGAGGAAGAGAATTTGGAGAAGGGTTGGTTCCATGGAGAGGGAGTATTTCCGAGGGAATGTCATCAGGGAATCATGAAATCTCGGAAGTTGAGCAGAGCGATTTGAGACAATCCACTGACGGCGATCAGAACTTTCGTTCCAACGGGTCTAGCGCCTGTGACTTAAAGGCGGGGTAGATGCCGAGGAGACCGGACCTGGTAAATGCCTTAACTCTGCTGCGATCGGTCGGAGAGTGTCGTGAAGACCATGACCCAGAATGCCTGGGCGATGATGAAGAAGGGGATGCCAAGAGCCGGGGGGAGGGAGTAGATGATGCTGACAAGCGGGATCCAGACCATCCAGTTGGCCATGAGCACGGGGAAGATCCTCAGGGCATAGAAGCGTCCGGCCGTCCATCCGTGGAATCCACGGCGTGTGAAGCCATGATCACGCCAGAGGAAGACGCAGACGGCTTGGGGCATCGCCAGCAGGGGGCAATAAATGAAGGCATCGACCAGAACCTTGGTGACGATCACGGAGGCGCTCTCCGACGGTCCGAAGAGATGGAGTTGGAGTCTGTAAAACAGATCGACCTGCATGCCGATCAAGCCCCAGAAGGGGATGGCGAAGAGAAGTCGACCTCTGAGTGATGGTTCGTTTGCAGGGGAGGCTCCGCGGAATCTCTGCAGGATCTCGGGGAGCAGGGCCGAGGCCAGCGATGTTCCCAGGAAGGAAAACCAGAGTCCCCAGTCGGATCGGATCCGGGCAAGCTCTGTGAAAAGGTGTCGTGCCCCGGGGTGCCATAGGTAAGCGGCGGCCATGGCGGCCATCACTGCCTGCAGGATCAGTCCGGGAATGAGATTCGCACGGAGTGATTTGAGGGATTCCTTCCAAGCCAGTCGGAAAAGCTCCCGCGTCCTGTGAATGAAGGAGTGATGCTTCGCATTCATGATTCGTTCGGACGAGCGGATTCTGGGGTTTGATTCGCGCTTAAAAGAAGAAGAGCTTCCCGTAAGGGAAGCTCTTCGAGAGATTCGGAATGACAGTCCCGGAGAGACCGGCAATCGCGGCAAATTAACGCTTGGAGAACTGGAAGCGCTTGCGGGCTCCGGGACGACCAGGCTTCTTGCGCTCGCGCATGCGGGAATCGCGGGTCAGCAGTCCGTCGGCCTTGAGGGCGGGGCGGTCGGCTTCGTTGAATTCGTTGAGGGCGCGGGCAATGGCGAGGCTAAGCGCGCCGGCCTGGCCCTGAAGTCCTCCTCCGGAGGTCTTGGCCACAACATCGTAATTCTTGACGGCGTTCACGGTCTCAAGTGGCTTGAGCACCGTGTTCTGCATCGAGGTGGTGGTGAAGTACTCGTCGAAGTTCTTCCCGTTGACGCTGATCTTGCCGGAGCCCGGTACGATCTGGATGCGGGCGACGGCCGTCTTGCGGCGTCCGGTGGTGGCGTTTTTTGCTGTGGCCATGAGTGATTGGGAATTGTTTCCTGTCTGGTTCCTGTGAAGGGGATGGTTTACTTGGCGGGCTGGGGGTTCTGCCCGGCGTGGGGATGATCATTGCCACCGTAGACCTTCAGCTTGCCATAGATGGAACGGCCGAGGCGGTTGTGGGGGATCATTCCCTTGACGGCGCGCTCGATGAGGAGTTCGGGACGGCGCTCGCGGCGCTGGCGGAATGTCTCGGACTTGTGGCCGCCGACGAATCCGGAGAAGCTCATGTAGGTCTTCTGGGTTTCCTTCTTGCCGCCGATCTGAACATCGGAGGCGTTGATCACAACGACGAAATCACCTGTGTCGACATGCGGGGTGAAGATCGCCTTGTGTTTGCCGCGCAGGAGATTTGCGGCTTTGACGGCGACATGGCCGAGGTGCTGGTTCTTGGCATCGATCACCCACCACTGGCGTTTGACCTCGGGAGCTTTAGCGGAAAAAGTCTTCATTTGGATTTCGGGAAAGGTGGAAGAGATTAGGAAAAGGATCACTCCCTGTCAAAGGAGAAAAGTGGTTTTTTCACATCGTGTTCCCTAAGAGACTGTCTGCAAACTCGGGAGAGCCGCGTTGGCGGGGATTTTTCCGTTGGCCAAGGAGGGAGGAGGCTGGCAATACCAGTGCGGTCTTGTCCCGTCCGTTCCGACACTGGCCAAATGGAAAAGCCAACCAACCCTCCGGGCCCTGCTCGGTCAAAGCCTGCTGTGGGGATTCTCCCTCGCATAAGCCTGACCATCTAGCTCCCTTGCTCGCGCGCTGCATTCCCCAGTTTTCAGACAGCCTCTAAGATCCCCTTTGACGGATCCCGTGACCGATGATTTCGCTGGCTTTTCGCGGCGCACCATTGAGGTTTTATCCATGGCTTCCATCAGCTTCCTCGGCACCGGATCGGGAGTTCCCTCTGCAGACCGGTTTTTCTCAAGCAGTCTGCTGCTTCTCGAGGGGAGGCATCTTCTCATCGATGTGGGTGAGCCGTGCGTCCACCTGCTCAGGGATCGCGGGAATGTCCTCGCGGAGATCGACGAGGTTCTCATCACACACGGCCATGTCGATCATGTCGGGGGGCTTCCGTCATTCCTTCAGGGATGCATGTTGCTGGGTCGGACCAAGGAACTCTCAGTCCATCTGCCCGAGGAAATGATCGCACCCATTCGCGCGTGGATCGCCGCCCTCTACCTAACGGAAGAGGGACTCGGTTTCACGATCTCCTGGAATGCTTGGAAAGAACGGGTACCTGTCGTACTGGGAAACGAGATCACTGTGACTCCTTGGCCGAACAGACACCTGGAGGATTGCTACAATCGGCTGCCGTGTGCCGACCCGAGCCGTCCCTGCGAGTCGTTCTCCCTGGAGATTGTTTCCGGAGATTTCAGGGCAATCTTCACGGGTGACCTCAGTGGCGCAGGCGACATCAAGCCCCTCGTTTCCAAGCCGACGACGGTCCTTGTCAGCGAACTCTCCCATTTCGGTGCCACGGAGTTGGCGGATGTCCTTGCCGGTGCAACGATCCATGCCCTCTGCCTCGTCCATCTCTCCGAGGAATATGCCTCCGATCGGAGTGATCTGCGATTGAGGTTGGAAGAGCTCCTTCCGAACGTCAGCGATGTCTTCCTTCCGGAGGACGGCGAGGTTCTGGATTTCTAAACACCCAGGGGACTGGTTGCGGACGGTCAAGACCGGCGCCAGTAGCTCGGTGGTACACTCCCTGGAGGATACCTTCGGCATCCTTGGCCGCAAGGAGCGCCTATCATTCTCGAGCGCAAGGACGCCAAGCGGCTCACTCTTTCAGCAGGTCGTCAACTCGAGATCTTGGAGGATGAGGCCGTCGATTCCCGCTACCGCTACAGCTCCTACTTCACCAGACTGGATCTTCCTGCCGCGGTTTTCTGGTATCTCTATCGCGATCGGGGCGACGCCGAGAACCGCATCAAGGAGCACAAGTACGACTCCCGTATCGAGGGCTTCCATCTCAAGAACTTCTGGGGAACCGAGGAAGCCTTCCGATTCGCCATCATCTCTTACAACCTCATGAGCCACTTCCTAGAGTATCCGCGATGGATTCCTGTGCGTGGTACATTCCCTGCGCCACAGCGGAAGAAATCTATCCGCCCACCGCAAGTAGCGAGGAGAATGTTTTAACTTATTTGTACAGGGCGACGCTTGTGCCACTCGGTGGACTGCTCGTAGGCATGTCCGATCCGCAGGAGTCGGCTCTCGCCGAAGGGGCGGCCAAGGAGCTGGAGTCCCACCGGCAGGTCGACGCCGTCGCGGTTGGAGAATCCGCACGGTAGGCTCAGACCGCAGATGCCGGCCAGATTGGCGGCGATCGTGAAAATGTCGGCCAGGTACATCTTCAGAGGGTCATCGGTCTTTTCACCCAAGCGGAAGGCTGTTTCCGGCGAGGTGGGGGAGAGGATGGCGTCCACCTTGGTGAAGGCCTGGTCGAAGTCGCGGCGCATCAGGGTCCTCACCTTCTGGGCGCGTAGGTAGTAGGCGTCGTAGTAGCCGCTGCTCAGGACATAGGTGCCCAGGATGATGCGGCGCTTCACTTCGCGTCCGAAGCCCTCGGCGCGTGTCTTCTCGTAGAGGGAGAGGAGATCCTTGGCCTCGGAGGAGCGACGTCCGTAGCGCACTCCGTCGAAGCGGGCGAGGTTGGCCGATGCCTCGGCGGTGGCAATGATGTAATAGACCGCCACGGCATACTCCGTGTGGGGTAGGGATATCTCAACGGGCTCGGCCCCGAGGGAGACAAGCTGCTTCACGGCCTCATCGACGGCTGAACGCACCCCCGGCTCCATGCCGTCGACGAAGTATTCCTTGGGGATGCCGATGCAGAGCCCCTTGAGATCGCGCCCGATCTCGGCGGTGAAGTCCTCATCGGGCAGTTCGAGCGAAGTGGAGTCGTGGGGATCCTTACCGGCCATCGCGTTGAGCAGGAGAGCACTGTCCTCGACCGTGGTGGTGAGGGGACCGATCTGATCCAGCGAGGAGGCGAAAGCGATGAGTCCGTAACGGGAGATGCGTCCGTAGGTCGGCTTCAGTCCCACACAACCGCAGAGGGCGGCCGGTTGGCGGATCGACCCGCCCGTATCGGAGCCGAGTGTGGCAAGTGCGGTTCCTGCGGCCACTGCGGCTGCAGATCCACCACTGGATCCCCCGGGAATGCGGTTGAGATCCCAAGGGTTCCGGGTGGGATGGAAGGCGGAGTTCTCGGTGGAGGAGCCCATGGCAAACTCATCCATGTTCATCCTGCCGAAGGGAATGGCTCCCGAGGCGCGGAGCCGTGCCACGGAGGTCGCGTCGTAGGGAGCCGTGTAGCCGTCCAGAATACGGGAGGCGGACTGAAGCGGCTGGCCGGCCACACTGATGGCGTCCTTGATACCGATCGGAATGCCGCCCAGCGGCTTGGAGAGATCGGCCGAAGCGGCCTCCTTTTTCGCGGTCTCGACGTCACGCTCGATGTAGGCACCGATCTTGGGATCGATGGAAGCAATCCGCTGTTCGAGAGCCTCGACCAACTCGACAGGGGATAGCTCCTTGGACCGTAGAAGTCGGCGTGCCTCGGCGATGCTGGTGAAGGGAGAAAAGGAAGACATGGGAAAAAGGTGAGGGATGAGACCTGAAACTTGAAACCTGAGTAAGAAGGAAGGCTTGCCGCGTTGATATTTGATTAGTCGAGGACCTTGGGGACGACGAAGAGGCCGTTGGCGCTCCGGGGGGCGTTCTCCAGGATGGTCGACTTGGGGAGGCTCTCCGTGACTCCATCCTCACGGATCACGTCGAATACGGTGATTGCGTGCGCCGTCGGTTCGATGCCCGAGATGTCGAGTTTGTTCATCTGCTCCACATGATCAAGGATGCGCCCCAACTGTCCTCCGAAGATTTCCACTTCCTCGGGCGTGACCTCAAGCCGTGCAAGACGCGCGAGGTAGGGGACATCAATCGTGTGGTGGGGAGCGTTGGTGGACATGGGCAGAGGAAAGGTTGAATTATGAAGGATGAAGGATGAAAAGGGAAGGCTTGGGATTGAACTCAGGGTTGCCCACGCCGCTCTTCAGGTCGATTTTTACTCCTCCTCGCAGGGGGGATACTGCACGGGAGGGTTGCCTTGTCGGGAAAGTACCCTGCGGTGGCGTCGGGTGGCCTCTTCCTCGCCAATGTCGATGCAGGTGACGGGAAATTCCCAGTCATCCCCGTAGTCGAAGTGGAAAAGCATCGTGCGCCCCTTGGTGAAGACCTCGGAGATCAGCGTGCTCTTCACCCCGGGGTCGTCATCGGCCTCCCCGATATCGGCAAAGAGGGTGTAGCGCTCGGTGCTGTTGGAGCGGTTCAAGTTGTCGCAGAACTCGAAGCAGTGATCGAAGTCGAATTCCAGCGCCTTGATAAGCGTCTCAGCCAGATCATAGAGCGTGTATTCTCCGAGGAAGCCAACCGTGGCGCGGAACTTCTCGTATCTAATCTCGAAGATGTAGGTCTTCATTGGGGGATCTTTAAGAGCGATCATCGCCGAAATGTTATGTGAAAAGAGAGGAAAGAAGAACCACGAACATCACGAAAGACACGAAAAGGGAACTGAGATTTCAGAAGTAATCAGCACTTTGGACGAAGGGAATCATCCATTGAGATCCTTCTCAAGCTGATAGACCACATCGGCGATATAGTCATGAAACCCCCATCCGACGCCATCCGATATCTGCTCAAGCTTCGAAAAGCGCGCGCTGAACTTGGGATAGTGTTCTCGCGCCTCGGATCGAAATAGTTTGGCCAGTTTCTCGAGAACGGACTCCACGCTGTCATAGAAGTCCTCATCAATGTCCCCGTATTCGCGGGTGAAGAGAGCACCGTTCTCCACGAAGGTCATCATGAGCTCTGCTGTGCCGGGAATGCTGCCCGTCGCCCTGCGGTAATCGCGGATATTCTTTTGTGCCTCCGCCAGATTCAGCTTGGCTTCTCCAGCCTTGGGGAAGAACTGCTTTGTGATTTTCTGTCGATAGGTTTCCAGCATCTCAGCACCACCCTCCTCTCCTTCCTTCCCTGCATTGCATCGTGCTTGAATGAACAGACGATTCTCCGCGTCGGTCTCGTAGAGAGCCTTGATGAGAGAGGTGAGTTGAGCAGCATCCCAGCCCTGGAGATGCTGTATCACGGCAGTCCAGCCGTCGTGTTTATTGGGTTTAGGTTGTTTCATGCGACGATCGCTTGCTGTTTGGCAAGAGGCGGAAGGGGGATTTATCAACCACGAAAATCACGAACGTCACGAAAGGGGAAATGCAAGAGAAAGGGTGATTCAGGTTTCGTGCTTTTTGTGTCTTTCGTGGTTTAACTGTCTTTTGCTTCCTCTCCCCAGATGCGGGAGAGGGTGGTTTGGATTTTGGCTTCGAAGCGGGTGATGAGTTCGCGGTTGGCGTTGATGAGTGCTTGTTCGGCTTCGATTTCGGCGACGATGGCCTGCTGTTCGGCGAGTGGTGGGAGGGGGATCGGAATGCTGTTCAAAGCCTGTCGATTGAGCTTTGGCTGTGCTGCCCCTGTGACGAATTCCTCAATCGAGATCGAATTTAAGTAGATCTCCACAATACTCTGTGTCGCAGGATGCTCAAATTTCAAAACATGAGCATGGTTGTTAACCCAGCACTTGCCGGTTACAGAGAAAGCAATGGGGGTAGATCGGGCTATCAGGTTGGCTCCATCTTCTGAGATGAGGAGAATGTCTTCGTCGAAGATGAAGTCAGCGACGTGATCTACTATTCCGGATGCACCGTAGTAAGGAATCGATCCAGATGTACGGTCTCCTTTGGTAATCGGCACGCGCCTTGAATCGAGGTTTTCAGCAATGCCACCAAGCTTCACCATCGGCCATTCAGGGTTGATGGGGATGTGGGGGCGGTAGTTGTCGAGGACGGCGCGGGCGCCGTTGATGACTTTCTGGTAGCCTTCGATTTCGGCGACGATTTCGCGCTGGATTTTCAGCGGCGGCAGGGGGATTTCGAGTTCACAGAACTTCGACTTGGAAATCTCCGCAAAGGTTCCACCAGTGGCCCATGCCTTCATCGTCGGAACCAAGCGTGTGAGGGCAAGAGCCACATATTCAGGGAGTGCTTTCGACGGATCTTCGATGATCACGTTTTTGAATCCCTGGTTGGTCGCTATCTGAACTTTGTTGATCGCAATGCGGCCGATCGTTGCCCGTGTGGATACAATCACGGAGTTTGCAGGGATCATCTTTGCAGACGATTCCTTCAATCCTTTTTCGGAGATGGTTCGCTGAGTGCTTGTGATCTCGCTGATGAAATCCGTGGCAGGCAGATCGACCAGAGTTGCCCAAGGGATGCCGCCGCCCCAATACGCTTGGACATCGGACTTTGGAGTTCCTCCGCTTTCCACTCGGAAAATGCTTTCGTCTCCAATCTTTACCAACGGGAAGGAGTGGTTGCTCGCCGACCCCTCTCGATAACGCTCGCCGCTGAGGTTGTAGTCATTATTAGCGGCGATTTTTTCTTTGGGGACGATGAGGGCGGTGGTGAGGGCTAGACCGCTCGGATCTTTTCTCTCGCGGAGGGTGGCGAGGTAGGTTTCGAGTTCTTCCTGGACCTTGGGGAGGTCGTTCTTCTGGATGGGTCGGCGCTGGGCTCCGAGGTCGTAGCCGTCGTTCTCGACCTTGAAGAAGGCCACGGTGTCGCTTTTGCGGGCGAGGCTCTTGTCGAGGAGGAGAATTGAGGTCTTCACCCCGGAGTAGGGATTGAAGCATCCGGCGGGCAGCGAGATGACGGCGACGAGGGAGTTCTCGACGAGCATCCTGCGGAGGTCCTTGTAGGCGTTCTGGCTCTGGAAGATGATTCCCTCGGGGACGATGATGCCGGCACGGCCGTTCGGTGTTAGGTGCTCGGCGATGTAGTCGACGAAGAGGACTTCGCTCCGCTTGGCCTGGATGGAGAAGCGGTTGTGGGGGCGGATGCCGCCCTTCGGCGACATGAAGGGGGGATTAGCCAAGATGACGTCGGCGTATTCGTTCCACCGGGCGGTGTCGGTGAGGGTGTCGTACTCGAAGATGTGGGGGTCGGTGAAGCCGTGGAGGTAGAGGTTCACCAGCGAGAGCCGGAGCATGTCGGGGGAGATGTCGTAGCCCTTGAAGTTCTTGGCCATCTCGCCGCGCTGCTGGGGAGTGAGGATGCTGTGTCCCTTGGCATCGGTGTTGGAGCGGAGGATATGCTTGTAGGCGGAGATGAGGAATCCAGCGGTGCCGCAGGAGGGGTCGAGGAGGACTTCCTCTTTCCGTGGGGCCAAGATCTCAACGATGAAGTCGATGATGTGCCTCGGGGTGCGGAACTGGCCGGCGTCTCCCTGCGAGCCGAGGACGGAGAGGAGATACTCGAAGGCATCGCCGAGCCGCTCGCTGTGGTCGTAGGTGAAGTCGTTGATGACTTTCAGAAAACTTTTTAGCGTCTCAGGATCCCTGTATGGAAGGTAGGCGTTCTTGAAGATGTCGCGGAAGAGGGCGGGGATGCCGGGGTTCTCGGGCATCTTGGCGATGCCGTCGGCGTAGAGGGCGAGAAGCTCGTGGCCGCCGATGCCGGGCTGCATGAGCTTGGCCCAGCCGAATTTTCCGTACTCGCCGCTGAAGAACTTCCGCTTGCCGCCCAGCTCCTCCGCCTCGGCGTCCATGTCGTCCATGAACTTGTAGATAAGGGCGATGGTGATCTGCTCAACCTGGGACTTGGGGTCGGGGACCTTCCCCACGAGCAGGTCGCGGGCGGTGTCGATGCGGCGCTTGGTATCGGTGTCGAGCATGGGGAAGGGAGAGGGGGCGGGTTAAAAAGGTTGAAGCGTTAGAACGTGAAAGAGGGGGAGAGGTTTACTGAAGGGATCAGGGATCGGGAAATTGGTGATGGGGGGGCTGAAAGGCTGAAGGCTGAAGGCTAAAGGGGGGGAAAAAGTGAAATGAAGGGGATCAGGGGACAACCACGAAAGTCACGAAAATCACGAAAAGGTTAAAAGTGAGGCAGATGCGGTCACGATCTGTGACCGCATACTCCTTTTATGCTGATTATCAATTGTTTCTGATGAACTGGTCACAGTTTGCGACCGGTCCTTTGGAAGAAATTGGTTTTTAGAGGGTTATGGTTTTGCGGTCGCATTTTGCGACTTCAAAAGAGGGCGGCGGAACTACTTCAGGCGTTTGACGGTGTTGGAGGCCAGGAGGGTGGTCATCTGGGAGATTGCGATCTGATTGAGTCGCTGGAGGCGATCAGGCTGGGAGAGCCCCTGCCGGATCAGGACAGAGTTGAGGCTTTCCAGATTGGTGAGGACGACGAGCTGCTCAATGGAAGCCTGATCTCGGATGTTCCCGTCGGCCTTGGGGTTTGCATCGCGCCATTCCTTGGCGGTCTTTCCGAAGAGGGCGACGTTCAGAAGGTCGGCCTCGGAAGCGTATTTCAGAACGGTGTGCTTCTTGGAAAGGGTAGGAGGGATGAGGATATCCCGGATGGCATCGGTGTGGATGCGGTAGTTGATCTTGGCCAGGGTGCGCTGGAGGTTCCATCCGAGCTTAAGGCGGTCGTTCTCCTCGTCCTTGAGGCGCTGGAACTCCTTGATGAGGTAGAGTTTGAATTCGGCGCTGAGCCAGGAGCCGAACTCGAAGGCGATGTCCTTGTGGGCGTAGGTGCCTCCTCCGTATCGACCGGATTTGGACTGAAATCCGATTGCTCCGGTGGCCTCGATCCACTTCTTTGGGGTCAAAGTGAAACTGTTCAGTCCGGCCTGATTTTTAAAGGTATCGAATTCGATACCTTTAAAAGCAGGGTTGTGGATCTGTTCCCAGATCCCAATGAATTCCACTGTGTTACGATTGCGCATCCAACTGTAGATCAGGGATTCATCACCAAATTTTCGGGCCATGTCGGTCAGGGAAATGAAGTCCAGATCATCCCGTGAAAGAATGGTGATCGATGATCCCTGAACGTGGATATTGGAGCGTTTGTTGGTCGTCATGGGAAAGAGATAATTATCCGGCGAACTGGTTCAGGGGAACGTAGTCCTTGATGTAGTCGGGGATGATGGTGCGGTATTTCTGGGGGACGGCCTTGTAGTCCTTGGTCGTGAAGACGGGGTTGGTCGCCAGATCGGTGAGGTGTCCGGTGTCGATGATGTGACGGACGTGATCGCTGGTGGCGTAGGCCTTGAAGTAGGTCTTGAGAGCCGGAATGGCTTCGCTCTCCTCGGGCTTGTGATCAGCGACGAACTTGGCGAACTCCTCCTCGAGCAACTCGTCCTTGGATTTGAACCGGGGGATGAGGCCGAAGATCTTCTCGAGGATCTCTCGCAGGGTCACTCGGCGGTCGACGTCGGCGGCTTTGCGGAGCTTTTCCAGGGAGTAGTGCTGTTCGGGATTCTGAATGAACTCCTTGTTCACGTAGTCGATGACGCGGTCCCATTCGCCAGCCTCGACGCTGGCGGCGATGAAGTCGTTCTCGCGGACGGCCTCCTCGAACTGCTGGAAGAACATCCGGTCGATCTTCATGCCATGTTCTCCCACGGGCTCTTCCTTGATGGTGGAGAGGATGTCCTCGCCGGTATAGGTGTGGAAAGAGGGCTCACCGGTGCCGCCGCCGCCCCCTTCGCCGCCCGGACCCTTCGGCTTGGGGAGCTTCAAGACCTCGTCGTAATCAAACTCTTCCTCGAAGTATTGGCAGTTGGCAAAGAAGTCGAAGAGCTTGAAGGCGCTCTTCCTTGGTTCCTTCACGCTCTCCTTGAGATCCTTGTCGAAGAGTTGCTCGCGGAAGTCGTGCTTCCGGGTGCCGCGTCCCTTGATCTGGATGAAGTCGGTCGGGGAGAAGATGGGGCGGAAGAGCCCGAGGTTCAGGACATCGGGGCAGTCGTAGCCGGTAGTCATCATACCGACGGTCACGCAGACGCGCGCCTTGCTGGTCTTGTAGGTGGGGAGGAAGTTGGCTGAGCCGAGGAGGTTGTTGTTGGTAAAGTTGATGGTGTGTTGCTGGGCGCCATCGACCTGTGAGGTGACCTGGACGGCGAAGTTGGAGCTGTATTTCCCAGGGAACATCAGGTCGGCGATCAGGTTCAGGATCTGGGTAAGCTTCGCCGCATGGCTCTGGCTGACGGCAAAGACGATCGACTTACCGATCTCGCCGCTGACGGGATCACGTAGGGCATTCTCGAGGAAGGTTTTGCAGAAGAGCTGGTTGGTCGCCTCGGAGAAAAAACGCTTCTCGAACTCCCGGTGGGAGAAGCTCTCTTCGGTGGCGTTACCCTCCTCATCCTCGACCACGGAGATATATCCCTGGTCGGAGAGGAGCTGTGTGGTGATGTCGCTCCGGGCATCGACGACGGTGGGGTTGATGAGGAATCCGTCGCGTACGCCATCGAGCAGGGAGTAGCGGTAGGTGGGCTGGCCGTCTTTGCAGCCGAAGGTGCGATAGGTGTCGAGCAGGAGTCGTCTCTCGAACTCGCGGGGATCGCGGTTGCGGGCTTCCTGCTGGTTCACTTTCTTGAGGTAGTCGCGTGGGGTGGCGGTGAGGCCGAGCTTGTATCCGACGAAGTAGTCGAAGACTGCACGGGCATTGCCCCCGATGGAGCGGTGAGCCTCATCGGAGATGACGAGGTCGAAGTCGGTGGGGGAGAAGAGCCGCTGGTATTTGTTGTTGAAGAGAAGCGACTGGACGGTCGTGACAACGATCTCGGCACCCCGCCAATCGTCGCGGCTCTCCTTGTAGATGACGGCCTTGTAGTCGTTGGCGAGGGTCTTGCGGAATGCCTTGAGAGCCTGATCCTCCAGTTCTAGGCGGTCGACGAGGAAGAGGACTCGACTGGCATTGCCGGTTCGAAGGAAGAGCTTGATGAGGGCGGCGGAGACAAGGGTCTTGCCGGTGCCGGTGGCCATCTCGAGGAGAAAGCGGTCGTTGCCCTTGGAAACGGAATGCTGAACGGCGTGGACGGCTTTTTTCTGATAAGGACGGAGGAAGCGGAGGCCATTGGTCTCCATGAAGGAGGGGCGCTCGGATTCGTTCTTCCATCCAGCCTCGGAGGCGTAGCCGGGTCGCTGGGTCAGGGCGACGTAATCGTCATCCACGGATTCCCGGACGAGCTTCTGCGGCTCGGGGGTCACTCTCTGAAAGCCGATGACCGAGGCAGGCGTGGGGAAAGCCGTGATGATGGAGGGATTCCCGCGCTCGAGGTCCCAGAAATAATGGATGTTCCCGTTGGAAAGGATGACGAACCGGCAGTCGAGCGTCCGGGCGTAGCGGCGGGCCTGTTCCTTGCCAACCAAGGGGTCTTTGTTCTCGGCTTTGGCCTCCAGCACGATCAGTGGAAATCCCTTCTCGTTGAGCATCAGGAAATCGACGAATCCCTTGGTGGTCTTCTCGAAATTTTCCCCGATTTCGTCAAAGGCCTGCTCTGTCAGGGCAACGCTCGGTTCCAGGCGGATGTTTGCAGGGCCGTGCTCGTTTCCGAAAAAACGCCATCCTGCTGCTTCGAGTAGCTTATTGATCTTGATACGGGCGGAGGCTTCTTTCATGGAAGGGGAAGAAACGAATGTATGACTTGTAGCGTGTCAAACGGCATCCCTGCCACGCGATTCTTCTCTTTTGGGGCGGTTTTTCACCACTCCAGGGTAGCACTCCATGCAGACATAGAGCGTCCTATGCCTGATTTTACCCGTTCATGACTCGGAAGATCGGATGGAGAGTTAGAGCATTTTGCTTATTCTCTAGACAGTCTTTGCGGTGGCATGAGGCATTGGGCTGCGTCGCATCGCTCGGGCAGTAGTGCGGAAACAAGCCTCTGGAGAGAGGCGCGTAAGATTGCCGCTCCCGCTCCCGCGAGTAGCGCCCCTTTTTCGTCAAATGGGACTACGCTTCGCGTAGTCTATCCCGAGCATCCCCATGCTCTGGTATTGCGGCGGAGTCAAGGCCCGGATGCCGCCACCGCTTGCCGTGAGGCAAGTGGCTTCAAACTACAGCCGCTTCGCTTGCTCCTTACCCATCACCCCATTGCATCCGCAAATCCTTTGTCCACATCCCAATCTAAAATGCGCAAGGCGTACGAGCGACGCTCCAGTGAACCAATGCGTTCTGAAGAGTGAGTCTTTTTTGCAGGTTCTAAACAGCCAATGATTCCTCCAGTCCTGAAAGATCGGATTCTTCAGGAGCTCCATCTGCCTGATTAAAGTCAGACTCCGATTCACTGGAGTTGCCACCCATGAACCAGCGTCGATCGATCTGAGAGATCCAGGCAAGGCTTTGCCCCTTCCGGCTTCTTGGGGCTTCACTGCGGAGGGTGTTGCCGATGCATGATATGTGCTGATTGAGACTGCGATTGTTCATTTGGTTGGGAGAGTAAGGGTGGTAGGGCTTGGTTGCGGTTTCATGAAGTTCTGATGGAGTGCCCCCGTTTTTCGTACCAGGTGCTATGAGAGACTTGGTTGTGTTGTTGGGGTTTGATTGCTGCCTTGCGGAGCTGAGGCCGTAGGCCGAAGC
>Ga0208327_1000057_pt1 | contig 30961 bp, 30 predicted proteins | sample LakMenEpi26Jun08_FD_150733 | JGI IMG/M metagenome (GOLD analysis project Ga0208327, IMG submission 150733) | Freshwater microbial communities from Lake Mendota, WI - 26JUN2008 deep hole epilimnion (SPAdes) | ecosystem: Environmental > Aquatic > Freshwater > Lake > Epilimnion/Euphotic zone ...
CGGACCAGCCGCCCCGTTTTTGTATCAATCATCGCCCAGGTTGTATTCGCCCGCACGATCACCTTGCCCTTGGCATCAACAAAATCGACCCGCCGGTCAAACTGCGCACCCTGGGGTGCACTCTCAATCCACGTGCGGGCCGTAACGCTTTCACCCGCCGCAATATTACCGCGATAGTCAATCTCGTGCCGCGTCACGACCCAATGATAAGCCGCGATATGTTCAGGCGCGGCAACCGCCTGCCAATGCGACGTCGCCATTTCCTGAATCCACCGCACCCAGACGGCATTGTTGACATGCCCAAGCGCGTCAATATCGGCAGGCGTTGCGGTGAAGATTTGGGTGAAGGGCATATAAACTTCCTATCTGGAATAGGTCATCGCACGTCAACCCACGCGAGACAGATTTGACATATCGCCAACGATATGATATGACAATGTATGATTTTGGATACCGATGTGATCGTTGCTGCAATCCGGAGCACCAAGGGTGCATCGGCGGAGATTGTCCGGCGCGTGTTGCGTGGCGAAATGCACATTGAACTGACCGTCGCGATGGCGCTGGAATATGAGGCTGTTGCGATGCGTGCAGAGCATTTACGCGCAGGCGAATTGACGGCAGCCGACGCAATGACTGTGATCGACGCGCTCGCTGCTTTGGCGACGCCGATAGAAATTCATTTCCGCTGGCGCCCGCAATTGCGTGACACGGATGATGAAATGATATTGGAGGCCGCAATCAATGCGCACGACCGGACAATCGTGACGTTCAACACGCGCGATTTTGTTGGCGCGACGGAGCGGTTCGGCGTTAGTTTGGTGTCGCCGCGTGAAATATTGGAGAAACGGAAATGAGTATTGCAAGCAACTATGCCCTGCGCCTTCCTGCATCACTAAAACGCGAATTGGAGAAGGTTGCGCGCGAAGACGGCACCAGCCTTAACCAGCTGATTGTAACGGCGGTAGCCGAAAAGCTGTCAGCCCTGCGCACTGCAGATTTTTTTGAGGAGCGCCGCAAGCGGGCGGATGTTGGCGCAGCTTTGGAAGTGATGACGCGGGAACGTGGAGAAACGCCGAGGGATGGGGATGTAATCTTCTAATTTTTGCGTTTTTAACGTAATTGGTCATTTTATTTCGCTATTTTACGTTTTCTGTTGACGTGGCTCATGCTTTCGTGCATAAAGCGCTTGAAAGCGAGGATAAACGCATGAAAACGACAATTTCTGTTCCGATTGAAACTAGCCTGTTTATTCAACTATCCGATTTCCTTCGGTCCGAGGGCGATAAACGTGATCCGGTAGAAATGATAAGTGTTGCCATCGAGTATTGGCTGGATAGTGCCGATTGGAAACCCGAACTCATCCAGTCCGAAGATCAATCTGCGGGTTATCTGTGGAAAGAAGTATTTTTGCCAAGTGGCACGGAAGTTCGGATGGCCTACAAAGGCGCAAATCACCGCGCAAAGGTCGTCGGAGATAAAATTGTTTATCAAGGCAATCCGATTTCCCCCGGACGCATGGTAAACTTGATTTCAGGAACGAGCCGAAGTGCATGGCGGGATCTTTGGGTCAAACGACCCCAAGACAAAGTTTGGTTGCAAGCGGAACTTGTTCGTCAGCAGTGTCGAGCGCTCTAAAGTAAAATCAGTCGTTAAATCGACGGTTTGGTGAATGGAGATTGGGAATGAGTCTAACACTTCACGCTGCTGTAAGATCACAGCAACGCTCGATCCCCCCTCTAATTGTCGATTGGCTCTTGACCTATGGCGACGAAGTTTTCGACGGACACGGCGGTGTAAAGCGTTATTTCAGCAAACGCAGTCGTCGGAAGCTGGAGCACATTGTAGGCAAAGCTCCCGTGCGAAAATTGTCAGAGTATCTTGGCGCCTACCTTGTGGAAAGCAGCCATGACGGGGAAATAATAACGGTAGCCCATCGGAACTCCAGAATAAGACGTTAGTCCCCCAACCCCATCTGCCACACAATAAACGCCGCCTCTTCGGCATTTTCGCGCAAGCGTTCGAACCGTCCGGACTTGCCGCCATGGCCTACGCCCATGTTGGTTTTGAGCAAAAGCACATTGTCGCCGGTTTTCATGTCGCGCAGCTTTGCCACCATCATGTTATGTTCCCATGTTACACTGCTACCCAAACGCAGCAATCACTGTTTCTATGGGTAGAAAAAGCGTTCTGCTGTCCGAAGGATACGCAATGAATTCCGCACAGGCCAGATAGAACGCCTTCGCCTGGTCGTCCTTCGCGTGGACCAGCACCGCACCAATACCAATGCTTTGCGAAGCTATCGCAATACGGCGCAGCGCATCGGCAAGGAGGTCGGCCCCGAGACCTTTTCCTGCGTGCGACGCACTTACCGCTAGCCGCCCAATTACCGATACCGGAATGATGTCCGGGGCATTTCTTTTGAGTTTATTTGGGACAGCAGCCCGCTCTACCGCGCCGGCTGAAATGCAAAAATACCCAACCACCCGTTTGTCCTCGCAAACGACATACGTGCGGGAAAAACGACTCTCATTTTTCAGTGCTCGATGCTTTAGCCAATCATTCAAAGCAGATTCACCACAATCGAATATTGTCAGATCATGTTCGGCCGACAAGGGGACAGGTTCGGCAAGCTTCATTTTTAAGCCGCGCAAACTCAGGCCTGTTTTTGCCAAGCCGGTGACCGGCGCAACAATGCCCGCAATTTCGGTCCCGGCGCAATGGGATTATCGAGCGCATGCAGGAAAGCGTCATAACCCTCTGGATCAAGCACAAACAAACGCTGATCCAATAATACATCTATCGCCTGTCGTCGGGCGGCTTCGACCATGAACTCGGTTCGCGTCTTGCCAAGAACAGTCGCTGCATCGTCGATAAGTTGCCGGGTCTGCGTTTCGACGCGCAGATTGATGCTACCCTTTGAATCATTCGCCCCAAAGGATGCTGTCGCTGGTTTTTGTGGTGCTAAGACGTCTAATTTTGCCATCAAGCGACCATAGAATATTGTATATACATTGTCAATACAATCCTTATTCCCCCCTCCCCATCTGCCACACAATAAACGCCGCCTCTTCGGCATTTTCGCGCAAGCGTTCGAACCGTCCGGACTTGCCGCCATGGCCTGCGCCCATGTTGGTTTTGAGCAAAAGCACATTGTCGTCGGTTTTCATATCGCGCAGCTTTGCGACCATCTTGGCGGGTTCCCAATAAGTGACGCGCGGGTCGTTCAGACCTGCGGTCCATAGCATGGGCGGATAGGCTTTTGCTTCGACATTGTCATAAGGCGAATAGCTGCGGATATAGTCGAACGCAGCTTTGTCGGTGATCGGGTTGCCCCATTCGGGCCATTCGCCCGGCGTCAATGGCAGGTCCTTATCCAACATGGTGTTGAGCACATCGACAAAGGCGACATGGCTAACCACCGCGCCGAACAATTCCGGTGCCTGATTGACGACAGCGCCCATGAGTTCGCCACCAGCCGATCCGCCGCTTGCGGTCACCTTGCCCTTGCTGGTGAAGCCCAAGTTGATCAGGCCCTTGGCCGCATCAACAAAGTCGTTGAAGGTGTTCGTCCGCTTGGTCAGCTTGCCATCCAGATACCATTGATAGCCAAGGTCATCGCCGCCACGAATATGCGCAATCGCATACGCAAAACCTCGATCAACCATCGACAGCCGGTTGGCGCTGAAGCCCGGCGGCATCGCGTAACCATATGCGCCATAGGCATAGAGATGCAGCGGCTGACTGCCGTCTTTCTTGAAACCCTTTTTGGAGAGGATGGAAACCGGCACCTTCGTCCCGTCGCGCGCGGTGATCATCACGCGCTCGGTGACATATTGGGCAGGATCATATCCGCTGGGGATTTCCTGCACCTTCAATGTTTCCAGACGACCGTCGGCGAGGTGGTAGTCAAACACCGTGTCGGGCGTGACCATTGATTCATACCCAAGCCGTAGCTTCGTCACATCATATTCGGGGTTGTCGCCCAAGCCGGCGTCATAGCTTGCCTCGGGAAATTTGATCCGCTCAACCTTTTTGGCATCGGCATAATCGCGGATTTCGACTTGATCGAGGCCATCTATACGGCCTTCGGTCACATAGAAATTCTTGAACAACGACAGGCCAGTCAAATAATGGCGGTCGGACCCGGCAATCAATGTTTTCCAGTCAGCAGGTGCCTTCATACTGGCGGTGGCCACGCGGAAGTTCACATGATCATCATTGGTCAGAATGAACAATGCGCCGTCGCGGACATCGACGCTATATTGCCGTCCGGTTTTGCGCGGGGATACCATGATGGGCGGCGCGGTCGGATCATTGGCGGGCACCAAGCGCACTTCGCTGGTGACATTGTCGCCCGCGCCAATGACAATCCAATCCTCTTGCGCGGTCAGGCCAACGCCGACGCTAAAGCCGATATCCTGCTCCTTATACAGCAGCTTCGCCTTGCTGAGTTCATCGCCCAATTTGTGATACCACGCATTGTCGGTGCGCCAATTTTCGTTGGCAAGGCCATAGACAACGCCCTTGCCGTCCGATGACCAGACAATGCTGGACAGCGTGCCGGGGATGATGTCGGCCAATTTTTCGCCGGTTTCCAAATTGCGGAAATGCAGGTCAAAGCGTTCCGACCCGTTATCATCATAAGCATAGGCCAAAATCTTGCCATCAGGACTGATCTCTGCGGCACCAAGGCTGAAATAGGCCTTGCCCTTGGCGAGCTCATTTTCGTCAAGGATAAGCTGGTCCGCGCCGCCGGCGACGGGCTTGCGATAATGCTTGCGATATTGCGCGCCCTCTTCGAATTTCGACCAATAGATATAGTCGCCATCCTTTTGCGGAACGCTGCTGTCATCTTCTTTGACGCGGCCTTTCATTTCCTGAAAAATCGTTTCGGTCAGCTTGGCCTGCGGCGCCATTTGTGCTTCGAAATAGGCATTTTCGGCATTGAGATGCGCCAATATCTCGGCATCATCAATCGTTGGATAGCTTGAATCGCGTAGCCAGTGATAATCATCGGTAATCGTCACATTGTGATAGGCTGCCTGATGCGGACGCTTGACGGCGACAGGAGGCTTGATTTGCGCGGCGGCTTTTTCGGTCATGGGTTCTTTCTGGGCGAATGCGGGCGAGGATAATGCGCTGGTTGCAAAAATAAGTGGGAGCAGAGCTTTCATGACAGAACTTCCTAGCGTATATAGATATGATAACTATATGAACGGAAGTCCGAAATGTCTAGCTATGAAAACCGCCTCGCCGCGCTACGCGCACAATTGAAGAAAGAACAACTGGACGGCTTTGTCGTGCCAATCTGCGACGAACATATGTCGGAATATGTCGGCGATTATGCGCAACGGCTTGGCTGGCTCACGGGTTTTGGCGGGTCTGCTGGGTCAGCGGTGGTATTGTCTGAACAGGCCGCGATCTTCACCGATGGCCGTTACACGTTGCAGGTGCGCGAACAAGTCGATGGCAAAAACTGGCAATATGTGGGCGTGCCGCAAACGAGCATCGCCGACTGGTTGCGCGAATATGCCCCGGGTGGCGCGCGCATCGGCTATGACGCATGGGTCCATACCAAAGGCTGGGTCGAAAGCGCGACCAAGGCACTGGCCACCAAGGGCGCTGAGCTGATTGCGGTCAAAAGCAATCCAATCGACAGGGTGTGGGCCGAACAGCCGCAGAAAAGCGTGGCCAAGCTCATCGTACATGACACCCAATATGCAGGGCAAAGCAGCGCCGAAAAACGCGCCGCTGTGGCCGAGTGGCTGACGGCGAACACGCTCGATAGCACCGTCATTTCCGCGCTCGATTCGGTGGCGTGGTTACTGAACATCCGCGGCTCCGACGTGGCGAACACCCCCGTCGCGCTCAGCTTTGTGCTTGCCCATGCCGATGGCACGGCGGACCTTTTTGTCGCGCCCGAAAAGGTTGACGACGCAGTGCGCGCGCATCTCGGCAATGCCGTGCGCTTGCGCGATCCGTCGGAATTTGTGCCGGAACTGCGGTCGATGACCGGCAAGCGCATTGCCGTTGACCCCGACCGGGCGGTCGCCGCCATCTTTGGCGCACTGCAAGCTGGCGGGGCGCACATCATCGAGGAACGCGACCCGACCATCCTGCCCAAGGCGGTCAAAAACCCTATCGAACAATCCGGCCACCGCGCCGCGCAAGCCCGCGATGGCGCAGCGTTAAGCCGGTTCCTGCATTGGATGCGCGAAACCGCGTATAAAGGCGAACTGAATGAATTATCCGCCGCCGCACGGTTGAAGGAATTGCGCGAAGATACCGGCATGCTCAAGGATTTGTCGTTCGACACCATCTCGGCCACTGGCCCCAATGGCGCGCATTGCCATTATAAGGTCGATGAAAGCACCAACCGCAGCATCGCACCCAACAGCATCTATCTCGTCGATAGCGGCGGACAATATTTGGACGGCACCACCGACGTCACCCGCACCATCTGGGTCGGCCCCGGCGAACCCACCGCCGAGATGAAGGACCGCTTCACCCGCGTTCTCAAGGGCCATATTGCCTTGGCCTGCGCCGTCTTCCCCGAAGGCACAAGAGGCGCGCAATTGGACAGCATGGCGCGCGCCTCGCTTTGGCAGGCTGGCCTCGATTACGCCCATGGCACGGGCCATGGCGTCGGCAGCTTCCTTGCGGTGCATGAGGGGCCACAACGCATTGCCAAATTCGCTGGCGGTCAGGCGGGCAGCGACGAGCCATTGCAAGCGGGCATGATCCTGTCGAACGAGCCCGGTTACTACAAACAAGGCGAATATGGCATCCGCATCGAAAATCTCGTGCTGGTCGAGGAACGGGCGATTGCAGGCGCAGAAGGCCGCTATTTCGGGTTTGAAACACTGACCTTCGCGCCGATTGACAAGAATTTGGTGGATGTCAGTTTGCTCAATACCGACGAACTGCGCTGGTGGAATGATTACCACATTAAGGTGCTTGATATTGTCGGGCCTCAGTTGGAGGGTGACGCGCTGGCATGGGCGACGGAGGCTTGTGGGGGGTTGGTGCGGGGATGAGGTTGTTCTGGAGAAAATTGAGTTGTCCGTTGATGAGACCGTTTTACCTAGTTTTACATCTATAAAAGGATGCCATATTCAAGGATGTGGTGTCGCAATTCAACTCGGCGACGAAAATGAAGTTTTGCCTGTGCGCTGCCGTGTTTAGGCCATCTTCGCGTATTCGTGTCTTCGTGTCTTCGTGCGAACCACCCGCGCAGCGTTGAAAATCATAATCTCACACAAAGACACAAAGCCGCGAGTAAGCCAAAAACCCCCTCTCCTGTGGGAGAGGATATGGAGCCTTATGACCCCGGATGTAATCCGGGGAAATTAGGCGGAGTTGGTGAGGGGTTGTGTCCTTCCGATGAGGCAAAACCCCTCACCCAGCTTCGCGTAAGCAGCAAACTGCTCACGCGTTGCAACCCTCTCCAAATTACTGCTAAGCATCTCTTATGAAACGGCTTACGCCTGTTGCGCGGATACTTCGCCGGGAGCGGACTGAGGCTGAGGCCAGACTTTGGCGCTATTTGCGTAACCGCCAGATGGAGGGGGCGAAGTTTCGGTTTCAGGTGCCGGTGGGGCCTTATGTAGCAGACTTTTTATGTGTCGAGGCCAAGCTGATTGTCGAACTGGACGGCGGGCAGCATAATGTTCAGATCGAGAAGGACGCGGCGCGAACCAGGGCGTTGGAGGCGGCGGGCTATAGCGTCATCCGATTCTGGAATGAAGATGTATTGGCGAATACAGAAGATGTGCTGGAGATGATCCGGCTTGCCGTTTTGAACGCAAAGGGGGCGTAACCCCCTCTCCTGTGGGAGAGGGTTGCGTAGACTTGCAAGCTTGCTTGCTAGTCGTAGCTGGGTGAGGGGCTGTGTTCTGTCGGGAAGGCAGAACCCCTCACCAACTCCGCCTAAGCGCAAGCGCCAAGGCTTCGTATCCTCTCCCACCGGGAGAGGGGATTTCACACCTTATGATGCGCGCCCAAGCTTGCGCGGATGCGGTCAAGCGTTGCTTTGCGGATGGCCTTTTTGTTCCATGCATATGCAGGGGCGGGGAGCTGCGCGAGTTGGCCGGCAACGGCTAAGGCTTTCGCTTCCACCTCATTTGCGGGTGCCAGCATATCCAGATAGCCCGCCTCAACGGCGCCTTCGGGGGTGTAGATAAAGCCCTGCACCATCGCGCGGGTCAGGTGCGACGGATGTAGCCGATCACGCGCCAGCTCCATTGCAAAGATGGGCAAGTTCATGCCCGTAATCGCCTCATTCGCGCCGATTTTATAGTCGCCCGCGGTGCCAATGCGCGTGTCGCACGCGTGCAGGATGAACACGCCCATGGCGATCGCATGGCCAGTGCAGGCCGCCACCACGGGCAGCGGTCCGCCATACAGGCGCAACAACAGTTCCGCGCCCGCATCCAGCAACTTATACACGCCATCCGGGCCAAGGCTGGCAAAAGCGTTCAGGTCAAATCCGCCGGAGAACCGCCCTTCACGTCCAGTCAGGACAATCGCTTTTGCTTCGGCCTCGGCGGTGTCGAGCGCGGCGTTGAGCGCGGCAATCATCTCGAAGTTGATCGCATTGGCCTTATTATCGTCCATGCGGATCAAGGCGATGTCGTTGGCGATCTCGACTGTGGCGGACATATTGGCTCTCCCTTGGTGTAATCATCCGACTAAAGCCCTGCTTTACGTTCACGTCAACTTGAAAAGTTGTACGCGCCGTCTCACACCCCGGCATTGTTCCAGCACAGCCCTACACCGGACCAACACCCGATTATTTGAGGAACCCCTATGACCCAGACATTTTCCGAATACACCCAAGCCGACGTCTGGGAATGGAATACCGAAAATGGCGGCCAGTTCGCCAATATCAACCGACCAATTGCAGGCGCCACCCATGACAAAGAGCGCCCTGTCGGCAAACACCCGATGCAGCTATATTCGCTGGCTACGCCCAATGGTGTGAAGGTCACCGTAATGCTTGAGGAGTTGTTGGCGCTTGGCCATCAAGGCGCAGAATATGACGCGTGGCTGGTCAACATCCGTGACGGCAACCAGTTTTCCAGCGGCTTTGTCGACGCCAACCCCAATTCCAAAATCCCCGCTTTGTTCGATCATTCAACGCCCACGCCAACGCGGGTTTTCGAATCAGGATCGATCCTTTTGTATCTGGCGGAGAAATTCGGCGCGTTCCTGCCGACCGAGCATCATGCGCGGACCGAGACCATCAACTGGCTGATGTGGCAAATGGGCAGTGGCCCTTATCTGGGCGGCGGTTTTGGTCATTTTTATGCCTATGCGCCGTTTAAGATCGAATATGCCATTGACCGTTTTGCCATGGAGGTAAAACGGCAATTGGACGTTCTTGACCGCAATTTGGCAGAGCGGGAATATATGGCGGGTGACGCTTACACCATTGCAGATATGGCGATTTGGCCTTGGTATGGCGCGCTGGTCAAAGGATTGATTTACAATGCGGGGGCGTTCCTTTCGGTGCATGAATATAAAAATGTCATTCGCTGGACCGATCAGATCGCCGAGCGGCCTGCCGTCAAACGCGGGCGTATGGTCAACCGTGTCATGGGCGACCCCGCCAGCCAGTTGCACGAACGGCATGACGCAAGCGATTTCGATACCAAGACTCAGGATAAGATTGCGGGGGGAGCCTGAGGGCATCGACCTTTAGGAGGACGCCAGCGCCGTAAAGAGCTTGGCCGGAATGTGCGGCCCAGCGCGTCTTATTCATCGAGACGTTATATCAACCGACCGAAGCGTGAATTCCGCTCCGAGTTGATTGCTGCCACCTGCTGCCTGCAATATCAGCAACTGGTTCGGGCAGGCCTTATCAATATTGAAATCCTGAACTTGCGCAAAATTTCCTCGACGCACAGGCGTTGAGACAAACCATTTGTCGACATTACCCGCGGCGGAAATACACTGCAAATCCCAGCGAATTTCTGCGTCAGATACCCCTTCCAGCGCCGAATATCGCGCCTGAAAGCGGTAATTTCCGGGTTCAAGGAAAAGCATTTTGCGCATCACTTCGCCGCGCTCCCCCGACCCTGCAAAAGCAGAAAGCGAAACCCGTCCCTTAGTGTCGGGTTGCGAAAATGATCCGCCAATGCCGACATTTTCTACGACCTGCCAGCCCATGGCGGGATAACGCACATTAACCGTGTCTTTGGTGAGCGCCGCCAATTGGAAGGCCGCAGGCTTGTTGCCCTTGAGGGTCAGATAATATTGCCGGAAGGCCGGAAATTTATTCTTGGCCGCCAACTGCCCGAGCAAAGCGTTGGACAAATTTTGATAGCCCTCGTCTTCAGGCAGTCCCCCGGCCTTGACCAAAACATCGGCCAAATTTGCAGGATTTTCGACGGTATTGATGGCTTCGCTAAGATAGGATGGCAGCCAGTTGGGCGCTTGGCGGACAATGGGTGCCAAGGCAACGCGCACTTCAGGGTCGCTGAGCGCGCCGGTCAATGTCGGGAACAATATCGGGAAGCTGCTAGGTGTTGTGCGCATCGCGATGTCGTAATGATACAGCGCCTGTTTCTTGTCCCCCCGCGCCACGGCATCTTCGATCAGCCATAATTGGGTGCCAAAGTCCCGACGGGATACTTTGTGTGACAGCAACATCAACTCACGTGCTTTTTTGGTGTCGCCCCGCACATCCGCAACATAGCCCAGCAAACGAATGGCAACCGGATTTAGCGCACCGCCGCGTAGCGACTGCTTCGCCATTGCTTCAACCTTGGCCAAGGTTGCAGGATCTTGCTTTTCGGCAAACATTTCGTCGGCTTTGCGCGATAATGCCAAGGGATGGTCCGGCACATATCGTAACGCGACATCGGGGTTGCGATCCCATGTAATGTTGGCCACCGCATGAATGAAGGAAAGCCAGGCGAGATAGCCTGTGACAACCAATATGAGGATGGTTTTTATCCAAAAAAACGGCGATTTCCCGCGCAAGGCCGAAAAAAAACGCGCGGGGCCTTTTCGTTTTCTCGACATGGGTTCGCACGTTTCCTTTGGCAAGGCCACAGATTGGCGGAGACGGAGGGATTCGAACCCTCGGTACCGGATTTACCAGTACGACGGTTTAGCAAACCGTTGGTTTCAGCCACTCACCCACGTCTCCTGTGCGCTTGGCATCGGCGGCCTATAGCGGCCCAAGCATCTGGCTGCAATGGTTATTGACACAGACGACGGATAAGAAGAAAACTAGGGGCTTAGGGTCAGGACCTAGGTTCAGTTTGACGCGCATTGGACACGCATTGTCGCCTGTTCATCATGCGCTCATCCAGCTAGTCCATAGCATGGGAAATATAACTTTTGAGGTGGGGCCGCATGTTTTTGGCGAAAATAGGATTACACAAACCGATGCATTACCTGTTGGTGCTGCTGGCGGCAGGCACGCTTTTTGCTTCGCCCGTAAATGCACAGATCAGTAATGTTGATCCGAATGACGCGATTGACGCGGACCTTGGCACGCCGCCCGCTGGCCCAGATACCAGCACACAAGCTGCGCCAATAGCGCAAGGCAAAACGGTCGTGCAAGATGGTGTGCCAACCGACGCAATGCCCGCAGATGGCTCTGGCACCCAAGCCGGCGTTGAAGTGGCGCAAATGGCCGTGCCGGCAGGCGATACATATCAACAGGACGACCTCATTGGCGCCGCCGAAGGCGTGTTTGGAAAAGGCGCGCAAGGACTCGCTTTGCTGATTGAGGATATCCTCAAAAAACAGGGGCGCCCCAATGGATATATTGTGGGACGTGAAGGCGGCGGCGCTTTTTTAGTCGGCCTTCGTTATGGGTCCGGCACATTGAACCACCGCGTGGAAGGCGAAAAACCGGTCTATTGGACCGGCCCCTCCATTGGTCCTGACGCAGGGGCAAATGCAGGAAGCACGTTCATTTTGGTCTATAACCTGTACGACACAGAAGACATCTACGAACGCTTCCCAGCGGCCGAGGGAGTTGCCTATCTGGGTGGCGGTTTTAACGCCAGCTACCTGCGTCGCGGCGATGTAGTATTGATCCCAATCCGGGTCGGTGCAGGACTTCGGCTTGGCGCGAATGTAGGGTATATGCGCTTTTCCAAAAAGCAGCGCTGGCTACCCTTTTAACGCGCGCGGATATCCTCCATCCGTTTGAGATAGCGGGCCAGCACGTCAATTTCCAAATTGACGTACCGCCCGACATCAAGCGTGCCTAATGTCGTCATCTGCGCCGTGTGCGGAATGATATTCAGCATGAAATGCGCAGAACCATCGGCTTGATCTGCAATGTCATTGACGGTGAGCGATACGCCGTCGACGGTGATCGAGCCCTTGGCCGCGATATAAGCCGCAAGGCTGGACGGAGCCGCAACCGTGACTTTCCAACTGTCACCAATGGTTTCGCTGGCGACGATGTGTCCAACACCATCGACATGGCCAGTAACAATATGCCCGCCCAGTTCATCGCCGACTTTTAAGGCGCGTTCGAGGTTCAGTCGGGTACCTTGTTCCCACATACCGGCTGCTGTGCACGAAATGGTTTCTGCTGATGCGTCAACCGCGAACCATCCATCGCCTTTATCAACGACAGTCAGGCATACACCCGAACAGGCAATCGAGGCCCCAATGGCAACGCTATCCGTATCATAGGCGCAGGATATGACGAGGCGCAGGTCGCCGCGCTGTTCGGATGTCCGAATGCTGCCGACGTCCGTGATGATACCTGTAAACATATATGCTGCACCCTTTTCCTAATTCGTTTTTTCGTAGACTTCGAGACGGTCCTTGCCAAGACTTCGGGCGTCCGAAAGCTGCCAAATTCCATGGGCATCCTGAAGTTGGGTAAGCCCGATGTCGTTCAAACATGCCTTGCCAGCGCCAAGCAATATTGGCGCGCGATACAGCATGAGCCTGTCGACCAGGCCGTCACGCAAGAAAGCGGCCGCTGTCGCAGCGCCGCCTTCAATCAGCAAAGTGTTGCAGCCCAATTTTGCAATATCCTGCGGCGTGCGAATAACCTCCCAACCCTGCGGCGCATCTGCGCTGCCAAGCATGATCCTGCGGGGTTGGTATGCACCCAGCCCTGCGAGCCGGACGTTCAATTGCGGTGCATCGGCACGGACGGTCCCTGCCCCCAATAATATTGCGTCGGTGCGTGCCCGTTCGACATGGCCATGCGCGCGCGCAACGTCGCCAGTGATCCACCGGCTGCTGCCATCCGCCATCGCGATTTGGCCGTCTAGCGAGCTTGCGATCTTCAAGGTTACAAAAGGGCGTCCGCGATCTATCCGGCTCATAAAGCCAGCCAGGCTTTGCCGCGCTTGGGATGCCATGACGTCAGTGGTGACCCCAATTCCCGCAGCTTTGAGCGCCTCCATGCCAGCGCCAAAAGTGCGTGGATCGGGGTCTTGCAATGCAATAACAACTCTCGCGGGCTCTGCTTCGGTCAATAATTGCGCACAAGCCGGGCCGCGTTGTGACATATGGGCGCAGGGTTCCAGCGTGACGTAGATTGTACTGCCGCGCGCCGCTTCTCCAGCTTGCGCCAGTGCCATGGCCTCTGCATGTGGACGGCCACCGGGCTGCGTCCACCCGCGTCCTATGACCCGGCCGTCTTTCACGATGATGCAGCCAACGGAAGGATTTAGGCCGGTTCGCCCAACACCGCGTTCAGCGAGCGACAAAGCCACCGCCATGAACCGAAGGTCGCTGGCGAGGGCTATTGCCCTGCTCCTACAGAAGCCGGAGCCGCAACGGCTTTCTTTGCCTCCTGCGCGCTTTGTGCGTCGCGATCTATCTTGTCGACGTCCATCCCGACCGCCCGTCCAAAGGCCTTATACGCTTCCTTTTCACGAGCGCGCATTTCGTCTTTCAACTTTTGGCGTTCGGCAATTGCTGCCTTAGTTTCTTCAAGCGAGCGTGTGGCGGGCCAGCTTTCAATATAAATGATCTCGCGCGGCGGTGGCGTAGCCTTCTCGATGGAATCGAGATAAAATGTGTACATGATGATCGCCGTGGGCACGCAGGCCGCCAAAAACAGCCAAGGGCTGTGACGGCCTGACGTGCGCAGAAACCCCACCAGGTCGCTGCCTGCGTTGCGGAACGATACATCTTTGAAAAACGCCATGGCACTCCAATAAGGCGCACGATGCGCGATTTCCAGTGTCCACTTACAGGACGCGCAGATTATCCGCCGCTGCGGAAGGCGTTGGTGATCGGGTAACGCCGGTCGCGGCCAAAATTGCGGGTCCCAAGCTTTACGCCCGGCGGTGCCTGCCGCCGTTTATACTCGGCGAGATAGAGCAAACGTTCGATCCGCGTGACCGCGTCCCTATCAAAGCCAAGCGCGACAACCTCATCCACGGACCGCTCCTCCTCCACCAATGCATGCAGCATCTTATCGAGAATGGGGTAATCGGGCAGCGAATCGCTGTCTTTCTGGTCCGGTCGCAATTCTGCGCTGGGTGGCTTGGTGATGATATTGTCGGGAATCACTGGCCCGTCACGGCCAAGGGCAAATCTTGGTTTATGGCCATTCCGCCATTTTGAAATGGCAAAGACGGTCATTTTATACGCGTCCTTCAATGGGTTATATCCGCCCGCCATGTCACCATAGATCGTCGCATAACCAACGCTCATCTCGCTCTTGTTGCCTGTCGTGAGCAGCATGTGACCAAATTTGTTAGACAAGGCCATGAGCGTGAGCCCACGGATTCGTGACTGGATGTTTTCCTCTGTAATGTCGACATCGCGGTCGGCGAAACTGTCCGACAGCATGCCATCGAACGCCTCGACCGCTGGCGAAATGGGGATAGTGTCGATCTTGCACCCGATCATCGCGGCGCATTCGGCGGCGTCATGTAGGCTCGATTGGCTGGTGTAGCGACTGGGCAGCATGACGCACCAGACGCGATCCGGACCAAGCGCGTCTGCGGCGATTGCGGCACATAATGCGCTGTCGATACCGCCCGACATGCCCAACACCACGCCCGGAAAGCGATTGGTGTCGACATAATCGCGCAAGCCAACGACCATCGCGCTATAGATATCTGCGGGATGCTCCTCCCAAAGCGCCTTGGGGCCATCTGCACATTCCCAGCCTCCCGCGCTGCGGTGCCAATGCGTCATGCGAAGATGTTCTTCCCAGTCAGGCAGGCGGTGCGCAACTGCGCCATCGGCATTCAGCACGAACGAGCTGCCGTCAAAGACCAGCTCATCCTGTCCGCCGACGCGGTTCAGGAACATCAATGGCAATCCGGTTTCGCGAACCCGCGCCGCAAACACTTCCTCCAGCCGCCGGTCATCCTTGTCGATTTCATAGGGGCTCCCATTGGTCGAAATCAGCAGTTCCGCGCCGCGTTCCTTTAAGTGCAGGCTAACGGGTGCCAACCAGCCATCTTCGCAAATCGGCACACCCAGACGCACACCGCGAAATTCGACAGGCTCTGGCAACGGACCCGCCGCAAAAATCCGCTTTTCATCAAAAGTCCCGTAATTGGGCAATTCATGCTTGTATCGCACAGCGGCAATCCGCCCGCCGTCCAGCAAGGCAATGCCGTTATACAACGCGCCATCATCCATAAAAATCGAGCCAACGAGCATCGCTGGCCCGCCGTCCGCGGTTGCAGCCGCGAGTTTGGCCAATTGTTCGGCGGCACGTGCCGCAAATGCAGGCTTCAGCACCAGGTCTTCGGCCGGATAGCCAATCAGTTGCTGTTCAGGAAACACGATCAGATCAGCTGGCCCGGCCTTTACGCGCCACTCCAGCATTGCGGCCGCGTTACCTGCAAGGTCGCCGACGCGCTGATTAAGCTGCGCCATTGCAATATTAAGCTGGTTTGTCATGTCTCCACCCTTATTGTCCACAAACTAGCGGAGCAAGCCGATTGTCAGGCCAGCCTCGCATCGCTAGAGCGTCATAAGAGATTTCGGGGACACGCATATGAAGTTAATGACAGGCAACAGCAACCTGCCGCTGGCGCAGGGTATTGCCGATTATATGAAATTGCCGCTGACCAACGCCAGCGTCCGGCGTTTCGCCGACAATGAAATTTTCGTAGAAATTCACGAAAATGTCCGCGGCGAAGATATGTTTGTGATTCAATCCACCAGCCATCCCGCAAATGACAATTTGATGGAACTGCTGATCATGATCGACGCGTTGCGCCGTGCGTCGGCCAAGCGCATTACAGCCGTTTTGCCCTATTTCGGCTATGCGCGTCAGGATCGGAAGCCCGGACCGCGCACGCCCATTTCTGCCAAGCTCGTTGCCAATCTCATTACCGAGGCGGGCGCCGACCGGGTGTTGACCGTTGATTTGCACGCTGGCCAGATTCAGGGCTTTTTTGATATTCCCACTGACAATCTCTATGGCGCGCCCGTCATGAGCGCGGACATATTGGAGCGGCACGGCAACAAAAACATCACTGTCGTATCCCCCGATGTTGGGGGCGTCGTCCGCGCGCGCGCGCTCGCCAAACGCCTCGACGACGCACCGCTTGCAATCGTCGACAAGCGACGCGAAAAAGCAGGTGTATCCGAAGTTATGAACATCATCGGCGACGTAAAAGACCGCTTCTGCATCCTGATCGACGACATTGCCGACAGCGCTGGCACATTGTGCAATGCCGCCGACGCCTTGAAAGCGGCGGGCGCGTCCGATGTTGTTGCCTATATCACGCATGGCGTATTGTCTGGTGAGGCCGTCAACCGCGTCAACGCGTCGTCGTTGCGAAAGTTGGTCATCACCGATTCGATTATGGCGTCGGATGCCGCCAATGCGAGCGCGAAAATCCGCCAGCTTCCGATTGCGCCCTTGTTGGGTGAGGCGATCAAGCGGATTACGGACGAAAGCTCGGTTAGCTCCTTGTTCGATTGATGACACCTGCCGATATCCTCCTTGCCAATCGCTTGGCGGATGCGGCCGGGCAAGCAATCCGCCCGTTTTTCCGGTCAACCTTCGCCCAGGAAACAAAGTCAGATGCCTCGCCCGTTACTGAGGCTGACCGCGCAGGCGAAAGCGCCATCCGCCGGATATTGGATGCTGAATGCCCGCGCGACGGTATCATTGGCGAAGAATTTGGCGAAAAAAGCGGCACTTCTGGCCGAAGCTGGATTATCGACCCCATTGACGGCACAGTCAGCTTCATGGCCGGGCGGCCAATATTCGGAACGCTGATTGCCTTGCTAGAGGATAATTGGCCGGTGCTTGGCGTCATTGACCAATGCATAAACGGCGAACGCTGGGTTGGCGCGGCGGGCTATCCGACCACGCTGAACGGCGCGCCGGTGCAAACGCGATCGTGCAGGGCGCTTGCCGCAGCGACCCTAGCAACGTCTGGACCGCAATATTTCAGTCAGCATGACGGCGACCATTTTATGGAGCTTGCCGCCCGAACGGCGCATAAAAAGATGCTGTTTGGCGGTGATTGTTATAATTACGCATTGCTCGCCAGCGGCCATATCGACCTCGTTGTGGAAGCAGGCTTGAAACTTCATGACTTTGCTGCTTTGATTCCGGTGGTAACGGGCGCAGGGGGCATGATGAGCGACTGGTCGGGCGAACCGCTGCACGGAGCTTCGGATGGACAGGTAATTGCGGTGGGCGATCCGGCGCGCCTTGACGATGTACTTGAGGCACTTGCATGCCATCATTAACGATCGCAGATACCATTCAATTCATTTTACCCGCCAAGCCGCTTCGGCGCTATCTTTCCACTTATTATTTCCTTGATACGGGCAGTAATGGTTCGGAGCAGGAGGATTTCCTCTATCCTGAATGGGCAACCGTGCGTTTTGCCCTGCGCGGGCAAGCAAGGGGCAACACTGTCGGCTTGGATCCGCTCGATATTCCCGCCGACAGCATTACTGGGCCAACGGGCCGGGCCGCATTGGTGCGCTTTCGCAACATACAGCTTGTCGGGCTGGGATTATTGCCTTTGGGTTGGTATCGGATCGTTGGCTGTCCGGCAGATCGCTGGGCCAACAGAGTACATGCGGTGGATGCAGCCCCTGAATTCGCGCGGCTTGCGCAGTTAAGGCGCGAAATAGATGGTATCACCGATCCGGAGCAAATTGCAGCGCTGTTCGATCACGTCATGCTGCAATCCCTTGGCGACCCCGACCCGCTGGAGGCGGAAATTGACAACATCCACCACGCCATAGCCAATCCCGAGATCAGCAATGTGCGCGACCTTGCAGAAGCATCTGGCATGGGCCAACAACGGCTTGAGCGGCTCGCGCGCCGGATCTTCGGTTTCCCGCCCAAATTCATGCTGCGTCGCCAACGTTTTTTGCGAACATTGGCCAATGCCATGCAGCATCCGGATCTGAAATGGTCCGATGCGATGGACGGACAATATTTTGACCAAGCCCATTTTAATCGCGAATTCCATCAATTCATGGGCATGTCCCCTGGCCATTATCTCGCCATGCCGCGCGCGATCAGCAGCGCATCGATCCACGCACGCGCGCAGCAGGTGGGTCAGCCGCTGCAAGCATTGCAGCTTCCGGAGCCTTCGTACGGGCAATAGACTTGCATTCGCATGCGAATCCCGCTAGTCGCGCGCCTTCCGAATAAGCAGGCTGGCCAATAGGGCTGCCATGTCGGCTTGATACGGACTCAACAAAGGAGACCAAAATGCCCAAGCTCAAGACCAAGAGCGGTGTGAAGAAACGCTTCAAAATCACCGCAACAGGCAAGATCAAACATGGCGTCGTTGGAAAGCGGCACCGTTTGAGCAGCCATAATGCCAAGTATATCCGCCAAAACCGTGGCACCAGCGTGATCTCTGATCCCGATGCCAAGACAATCAAGAAATGGGCGCCCTACGGTCTGTAAGACTGCGCGTACGTTTTCAGACGAAGCGTGGTGCGAAAAAGTGGGAACCGGTTTTTCGGTTAAGCCACGCGACCACGAAAAAATAAAGGATATAGATTATGGCACGCGTCAAACGTGGTGTGACCACCAAAGCCAAACATAAAAGAATTTTAGAGCAGGCGAAGGGCTATTATGGCCGTCGCAAAAATACGATCCGCGTTGCACGCCAAGCCGTCGAAAAGGCCGGCCAATATGCATATCGCGACCGTAAGGTAAACAAGCGGAACTTCCGCGCATTGTGGATCCAGCGTATCAACGCCGCAGTCCGCGCCGAAGGCATGACCTACGGCGTGTTCATGCATGGTTTGAAGCTTGCTGGCGTAGAGCTGGACCGGAAAGTGCTTGCAGATCTTGCGATGCACGAAGCCGCGATGTTTAGCACCATCATTGCGCAGTCGAAAGCGGCGCTGTCTAAGGCAGCTTAAGCCTCTCACTTCGATACATGCGCAAAAGGGCGTGGGCGGCACTTGCCGTTCGCGCCCTTTTGCTTATGCAGTTCAGGCAGTGAATTTTAGGAACGGGCGGGTGTTAGATTCCCGCCTTCGCGGGAATGACGAAATTATGGATATTGATGAACTTGGTCATCGGCTAATGGGATTAATCGAAGCGGCAAACACGCTCGACGCGCTGGAGGCTGTCCGCGTTTCTGCGCTTGGCAAACAGGGCAGCGTTTCGGCTTTGCTAAAGACGATGGGCGGCATGTCGCCCGAGGAACGGCAAACCCAAGGGCCTATTATCAACGGTTTGCGTGAAAGCATCACAACCGCGCTCACAGCAAAGAAGGCAGATCTTGAAACGGCAGAGCTAAACCGCCGCCTCGCCACCGAGCGTGTCGACATGACGCTGCCTGCGCCAGACGCCCCGCGTGGGACGATCCACCCCGTTAGCCAGGTCATGGACGAGCTGGCAGAGATTTTCGCCGATATGGGCTTTGCCGTGGCCGAAGGGCCCGAAATTGAGGATGACTGGCACAATTTCACCGCGCTCAATATCCCCGAAACGCATCCGGCCCGCGCCATGCACGACACATTTTATTTCCCCGACGACATGGCCCGCGATGGCCAAAAAATGGTGCTGCGTACGCACACATCGCCCGTGCAAATCCGCACCATGACGTCACAGGAACCACCCATCCGCATCATCGCGCCGGGCCGCGTCTACCGCAGCGACAGCGATGCAACGCACACGCCGATGTTCCACCAGATTGAAGGCCTTGTCATCGACAAGGGCATCCATCTGGGCCATCTGAAATGGACGCTGGAGACATTTTTAAAGGCCTATTTCGAACGCGAGGATGTCGTCCTGCGTCTGCGCCCAAGCTATTTCCCATTCACGGAACCTTCGGTGGAGGTTGATGTCGGCTATTCCGTCATTAACGGCAAACGCGTTATCGGTGGGGCCGAAGGCTGGATGGAAGTGCTGGGTTCCGGAATGGTCCACCGCAAGGTTATTGCGGCCTGCGGGCTTGATCCCGATGTGTGGCAGGGCTTTGCCTTTGGCACAGGCGTGGATCGTCTGGCGATGCTGAAATATGGCATGGATGATCTGCGTGCGTTTTTCGATGGCGATAATCGCTGGCTGCAACATTATGGGTTCAATGCGCTCGATGTACCGACGCTAAGCGGAGGCGTAGGCGCATGAAATTCTCAACTCTTTTGATTCTGGGCCCCGGATCGCCGTCCGGGGCACGAAAGGGATACTTCCAATGAAATTCTCCCTTTCGTGGCTTAAAGAGCATCTCGACACCGACGCGGATATGCCAGCCGTCGCTGACTGCCTGAACCGCATTGGTTTGGAAGTCGAAGGTATTGAAAACCCGGCTGACGCCTTGTCCGCCTTCCGTATTGCAAAGGTCATCAGCGCCGCCCCGCACCCGCAGGCTGACAAGCTGCAAGTCCTGGCGGTTGACGCAGGCGGAGAGCCGCTTCAGGTCGTCTGCGGCGCGCCTAATGCGCGTGCAGGCATGCTTGGCGTCTTTGGCCCGGCTGGCGCAGTCGTACCCGCCAATGGCATGGTACTGAAGGTAGCGGCCATCCGCGGCGTCGAATCGAACGGCATGATGTGTTCCATTGCTGAGCTTGAACTTGGCGATGACCATGATGGTATTATCGAGCTTCCAGACGATGCGCCAGTCGGGCAAGTCTATGCCGATTGGGCGGGTCTTGACGACCCAGTCATTGATGTCAGCATTACGCCCAATCGTCAGGATTGCATGGGCGTGCGTGGCATTGCGCGCGATCTGGCCGCAGCAGGGCTGGGCACGCTAAAGCCGCTGGGCGCGGTGTATAAAATTGATCTGTCCGCGCCTTTGGAGGGCAACGACGCCGCGCCGAACGTCCGCACCGATGACGCAGCCGGCTGTCCGGCATTTTATGCGCAATCGGTCTTGGGCGTGCACAATATGGATTCGCCTGAATGGATGCGCGCCAAGTTGAAAGCGATTGGCCAAAAGCCGATTTCTGCCTTGGTCGACATCACCAATTTCCTTTCGATTGATCTTGGCCGCCCTTTACACGTCTATGACCAAGACAAGCTAAAGGGTGCGTTGGTAGCGCGCAAAGCCGTAGACGGCGAACAGATGGTTGCGCTCAACGGTAAAAGCTACACGTTGGATGCCAGCATGACCGTCATAGCCGACGACGCGATGGTGCATGACATTGGCGGCATCATGGGCGGCGAACATAGCGGTGTTTCGGAAGGCACAGTGAATGTCCTCATCGAATGCGCGTTTTTCGATCCTGAACATATTGCCCGCACGGGACAGAAGCTTGGCCTGACCAGCGATGCGCGCCAGCGTTTTGAACGGGGCGTTGATCCGGCATTTCTCGACGACGGGCTTGCAATTGCCACAAAGCTTGTTCTTGAGCTGACCGGCGGCACGGCAAGCGCCATCACCCGCGCTGGCCAAGCGCCCGTTGCGCCGCGCATATTTTCTTATGATACCGATTATTGCCGCCGCCTGGGCGGGGTTGATGTTGCGCCAGAGGAACAGCGCAACATTCTTGAAAGACTTGGCTTTTCCGTCACATCGGACTGGAGCATAATTGTGCCGTCATGGCGTCGTGACGTCGATGGACCCGCCGATATTGTGGAAGAAGTTGTGCGCATGGTTGGCCTCGACAATGTCGTGTCGGTGCCATTGCCCCGCGCCGATGGCGTGGCCAAGCCCACCGCGACGCCCGCGCAATCCTTGGAACGCAAAGTCCGGCGCGCGGCGGCGGCACGCGGCCTCAATGAAGCCATCAACTGGTCCTTTCTGCCGCAAAAGGCGGCCGACGCCTTTGGTGGTGGCGCATGGGGCCTAGCTAACCCGATTTCCGAGGACATGAAGGTCATGCGACCTTCTTTATTGCCTGGGCTGCTTTCGGCGGCACAGCGCAACATGGATCGCGGCGCATCTTCGGTTCGGTTATTCGAAATTGGGCGGCGCTACTTCGTTGGCACTGACGGCACGAGCGACGAGCGCGCAACCGCAGGAATCGTGCTGGCGGGTGAACGTTCGGCACGAAACTGGGCAGCGCGTAAGGCCGCACGCTTTGACGCCTTTGATGCAAAGGCAGAAGCGATTGCCTTGCTGAAGGCCGCAGGCGTCGCCACAGACAGTCTGCTGGTAATGGACGATGCGGGCGCGCATTATCATCCGGGGCAGTCGGCCACCTTGCGCATGGGGCCAAAAAACATATTGGCGGCCTTTGGCACTTTACACCCGGCAACTGCAAAGGCGTTCGACCTTGATGGCGTTGTCGTGGCGGCGGAAATCTTTTTGGATGCCATACCGTTGAAGAAAGCGAGCGGCTTCATGCGGCCAGCGTTCACACCACCAGCATTGCAAGCGGTGACGCGCGATTTTGCGTTTCTGGTCGCAGCAGACATGCCTGCGCATGATCTGGTTCGCGCCATAAAGGGTTGCGACAAGGATGATATCGTGGCGGTCCGCCTGTTCGACCGCTTCGCCGGACAAGGCGTGCCTGAAGGGCAAGTGAGCCTTGCGGTTGAAGTTACGCTTCAGCCGACCGAAAAGAGCTATAGCGATGATGAACTGAAAGCCATTTCAGACAAGGTCATCGCCGCGGCCGCAAAATTGGGCGCCGTGCTGCGCGGATGAAAAGGGCCGGGCGATTGCCCGGCCTTTTTTACATAAGCGTCGAAACGCGTGCTTAGAACTTCACACCCGCAGTTAGAAATACTTGGCGTGGGTTGCCATAGTACGCCGTCAGCGTGCCTTCACGGCCTAACGACGCGAGCGGCAAGCCACCACCGCCAAGCGTTGGCACACCCGTGGTCGCATTGCCCACGATGAAGCTATAGCCCGAGGTCTTATATTCCTTGTCAGTAAGGTTTTTACCATGCAGGCCTATGCTCCAACGATCATCAGGTGATGTGTAGACCAGGCTCGCATCCACCAAGGCATAGCCGGATTGATCGATATACGGATTTGGAATTTCGAACTGCGAGGTGCTGCTGCGGTATGAAACCGTTGTGCCGAAATTCAAACGTCCAGCACCGGCGGGCGTCATATAAGCAAGCGTCGCGCTTGCCGTCAAAGATGGCGTATTCTGCACATCGCGATATTGGGCCACATCGGTCGGAACGCTTGCAATGTTGGTTATATATTCGTCAAATTGTGCGTCGATATACCCCACCGCACCCAGCAGGTTGAGGCGGTCGCCATCGCTCGCGAAGCTTTCAGCCAAACGTGCGTTGAATTCCAGCTCGACACCCTTGAAAGTTGCCTTGCCCGCGTTTGACGTAACGCCACAGAAAGATGGCAAGCCGCCCACGATGCAGGCAACCGAACCGGGGATTTGGACATCCTTATAATCGGCGTAGAAGCCAGCAAGGGCAAAGGTCAGACCGCCATCAAACAAATTGCCCTTATAGCCAACTTCATAACTGTCGACGCTTTCAGGGCGGAAGCTCAGAAACGCCGCGACTTCTTCATTTTCGCCCCGAATGCCGTTGCCGTTCAAATCAGGCGCGTTGGTGCCAACACCGCGCGGGTCGAAACCGCCGCCCTTGAAGCCCTGGCTAAAGCTGGCGTAGATATTGTGATCTGGCGCTGGCTTGAAGCTAAGCGATATGCGTGGCGTGAATTTTTTGAAGCTGCGGCTGCCGTTGAAATTGGTGCTTGGTGCGCCAAAGGGCACGCCTGCTCCACCAAAAAATGGGGAACCACCGCCCAGATAATTCTGGCGCAGGATGTTTGCACTGCGCTCGTCCCACGTATATCGCCCACCAAATGACAGGCTCAACTGTTCGGAAAAATCATAAGTGAAATCGCCGAACACGGCGTAGGTTTCAGTGTCGACCGCAGCATTGGTAAAGGCTGTCAGTCCCGCCAAAGTGTTGAAAAGGCGAACGTCGAACAACGTGTCCGCCGTTGCATCAAGATAATAAGCACCGACCATGCCGCTAAATGGCCCCGCATCAACGAGTAATTGAACCTCTTGGCTAATCTGTTCGTTGAAATAGCCACCGGGCACGTCAACGTCCGCCGCAGGCAATGCGTCGAAGTCGATTGGGGTCAGACTGTCATCCTTGCGCCATGCACTGATAGAACGCAGCGTCAGGCTGTCCGACAGATCGACCGAAATGTTCATCGCAAAGCCAAAAGCCTCAATATCCTGCTTTGGATCGACAAGCCCGCCGCGTGTGTCATAGACATTTTCCAGCACAGGCGCGCCCGAAAGCAGGCCCCGGATCAAGCGATGGCCACCGCGCGGGTTGCTTTTGTCATGGCTGTAATCGCCGCTGATGCGAACCGAAACTGGCGCGCCATAGCCGCCCATTTCAAGCGTGCCACGCGCCGCCCAGACGTCCTTGTTATAGTTTTCCAGACCCGTGGTCAGATTGTCGCCAAAGCCACCACGCGAGAGCCGCGCGACGCTGCCGCCGACGCGGACAATGTCGCCAAGGGGTGCCGAAACGGTCAAGACGCCGTCGGCTTGGTCATATATCCCAACGGTAGCGCGTGCACTTAGTGCAAAGTCTTGCGGCAACCGCTTGGTTACATATTTGACCGCGCCGCCGATGGTGTTGCGGCCATATAATGTGCCTTGTGGGCCGCGCAGCACTTCGATGCGCTCAACTTCATATATGTCCAGCACCGCAGCTTGCGGACGATTCAGATAGACATCGTCGAGATAGATACCGACGCCCGGTTCAAAACCGGAAACAGGGTCCTGCTGCCCAATGCCGCGGATGAAAGCGGACAATGTCGAGTTGCTGCCGCGCGACGTTTCAAGCGTGGTGTTTGGTGTGATATTTCCGATGTCGGTGAGGTCAAGCGCACCTCGCATTTCAAGCGATTCACCAGAAAAAGCACTCACCGCGATTGGCACGTCGATAAGATTTTCCTCACGGCGGCGAGCAGTAACGATGATTTCGCCGCTGCCTTCGGCCTCATTCATGGTGGGCGCAGTCTCTTGCGCAAACGCAGGCGCTGCCCAGACCACACCCGACGATGCGATGCTGGCGAATAAGGCGGCGCGGATTATCGCAGTTTTAGGGGATTTCATTGTTCACTCTCCTCCAATATTGCGGGTCTTTACCCGCTTGCAAATTGCCTTATAGTGAAAGTTGAACCATGTTTCAACTTAATGGATTTAGAAAGCGTAGCGAATGTCTGCCGAACGTGGCATATCAGCAACAATGACACCGGCAGGAAAAACGCCGCGCACCGAAAGGGGGCGTAAGACTCTGCGTCTTTTGCTAGATGCGGCGGCAGCGGAGTTCGGCGAAAAGGGGTTTCACGACAGTTCTGTTGTCTCGATTACGCAACGTGCGGGCGCAGCTCTTGGTAGTTTCTACACCTATTTTGATTCGAAAGATTCGCTGTTCCGTGCGCTCGTGCGCGATATGTCCGCTCAGGTGCGCCATAATGTTGGTCCAGTGATGGCAGCAGAACCCGACCGGATGGAGGGCGAGCGCAAAGGCCTTGCCAAATTCCTAGAATTCGTGCGCGAGCATAAAGAGCTTTACCGGATTATCGATGAAGCCGAGTTTGTCGATCCGCCAAGTTATCGCGCGCATTATGAAGACACGGTAAAGGGCTATCTCGCCAGCTTGAAAAACGCCGCCGCCAAGGGCCAGTTGCGCGATGATGTCGAGGAAGTCCACGCTTGGGCCATTGTCGGCATGAACGTGTTTCTGGGCCTACGCTACGGCGTCATGGGCGAAGATCGCGACGTGGCCGATGTGGCCAACATTGCCACTGATCTGCTGACAAACGGGTTGAAGCGTTAATCAATCGCCCCTAAGCCGCGCGGTATGACGCTGAACCGCCGGACCTTTGCCATTATTTCCCACCCCGACGCGGGCAAGACCACGCTGACGGAGAAATTGCTGCTGCAAGGTGGCGCGATTCACTTGGCCGGTGAAGTCAAGGCACGCGGGCAAGCCCGGCGCGCGCGTTCGGACTGGATGAAGATCGAACAACAACGCGGAATTTCGGTTACATCATCGGTGATGACGTTCCAGAAAGATGGCATTGTTTTCAACTTGCTCGATACGCCGGGGCATGAGGATTTTTCCGAAGATACCTACCGGACGCTGACGGCGGTCGATTCGGCCATCATGGTCATTGATGCGGCCAAAGGTATTGAGCCGCAAACCCGCAAGCTGTTTGAAGTCTGCCGCCTGCGCAGCGTGCCGATCATCACCTTCGTCAACAAGGTAGACCGCGAAGGCCGCGCCGCGTTTGAAACGATTGACGAGGTCGCCGACGCACTCGCGCTGGATGTCTGCCCGATGAATTGGCCCGTTGGCATGGGCGGTGAATTTGAAGGCCTATATGATTTCAATAGCGGCCGCCTCAGCCAACCGTCGGGCGACAGCAAGGCATTTGAAGGCAAAATTAGTGACCATAGCGGGCTTGACGCGGCCACGCTGGAACAGGTGCTAACGCCAGCGGGCGTACACCGACTGCGCGAGGAAGCGGAACTTGCGCAAGCGGGATATGCGGACTTTGACCTGACCGCGTTCCAGAACGGCGACCTGACGCCTGTATATTTCGGGTCTGCGTTGAAAGAATTTGGCGTGATCGAGCTGATCAACGCCATTGCGGCCTTCGCCCCCCCACCCCGGCCACAGCCAAGTTCAAAGGGCAATATCGATCCGTCGGAAAAGGAAGTCACCGGCTTTATTTTTAAGGTGCAGGCCAATATGGACCCGCAGCACCGTGACCGTATCGCATTCATGCGGCTGTGCTCAGGCACGTTCAAGCGTGGCATGAAGTTGACGCCATCCGGGCTTGGAAAGCCGGTGGCGATTCATTCGCCAATCCTGTTTTTTGCCCAAGACCGCGAAATTGCCGACAGCGCCGAACCCGGCGACATCATCGGTATTCCTAACCATGGCACGCTACGTGTTGGCGATACCTTGTCGGAACGCAATGATGTCCGCTTTACGGGCCTGCCGAATTTTGCACCGGAAATCTTGCGCCGTGTCGTGTTGCGCGACCCCACCAAGACCAAGCAATTGCGCAAGGCGCTCGATGACTTGAGCGAAGAGGGCGTCATTCAGGTATTCTACCCTGAAATCGGTTCCAATTGGGTCATTGGCGTTGTCGGGCAATTGCAATTGGACGTGCTGATCTCTCGGCTTGAGGCGGAGTATAAGGTCGATGCTTTCTTGGAAGCTGCGCCATATGACACGGCGCGCTGGCTGATCGGTTCGGAAAGCGCATTGGCGCAATTTGTGTCGTTCAACGGCGGCAATATGGCCAAGGATCGCGATGGCCACCCTGTGTTTATGGCGCGCTCGTCATGGGATGTGGGGTATCAACAGGAAAAGCATCCGGACCTGAAATTTAGCGCAACCAAAGAGCGCTAACGCCAGACAGCAACGCCAAAGGGTTCAATTTCGGGGCTGCCGATGACGAATACTGCGCCGTCTGGCGCAGGGGCATTCGCGCGCGTTTCGGCAAGATTGAACGCAAAGGTCAGATCACCCCGGCGGCGCAAGCGCAATGTCGGCGGCAGCAGCGTTATGGCGACCCCAGCCTCAGCACACAAATCAACCAGCATGTTTTTGACACACGCGTCGTCGGTCAACGTCGCGAGATACACGCTCCGTCCTGACCGGACCGCCGCGGGTGCGCCATCTTCATAAGTGGCGATGATATCCGCCGCGCCGACTTCGATCGTTTCGCGCCAACGTCCGCTTTCATGCACCGAATTCTTGTACGTGATGGTCCCGTTACAATCTGGACGCAGCGTTTCTACCGACGTCACCTTGATCGGCACAAATTCACGCAATCGTCCCGGCGGCAGGCCGTCAACAATAGAAAACTCCTCCGTCTTTGCGCCGCAGCGCGGACCAAATAGTAACAGGCCCTCGCTCGCTTTCAACGCATCGAACGCAGCATCATCGAGCACCGCCAGCGTTGGCACGACAATCAGGCGATAACCATCCAGCCGCGCTTCGCCTGCCGACACAAAGTCCACATCGACGCCAGCGCCGCGCAGCGCGCAATAATATTGGAAGATGACGGCATCATATCGATAGCCCGCGCCTTGACGCTCAATATCATCGACCCAGCCCGACACCGGATCAATGATGATCGCCACAGGGGCCTTGGGCGCCACCGCCGACATGTCGCCCAGCAACTGCATCTCTGCCGCCACCTGCTCGACCTCCGCCCATGCCGTCGCGGGCATATCGTCGGGCCGCAATAGCCCTGCATGCATTTGTTCCTGCGCAAATGGCACTTGCCGCCAGCGGAAATAGGCAACGCAGCCTGCGCCATGGGCAAAGGCCTGCAGCGTCCAATGGCGCACCATACCGGGTGCAGGGCGCGGATTATGCGGTGCCCAGTTTACCGGACCCGGCTGCTGCTCCATCACCCACCACGCACCCTTGGACAGGCCGCGCACCGAATCAAAATTCAGCGCGGCAAGGTCAGGATGTCCCGTGCGCATAAACGGCTTCCATTCCTCCGCCGACGCCTTCGCCATCAATTGATCCGAAAAGCCGAGCGGATAATTGTCATAGCTCACGAAATCGAGCGCCTTCGTCAAAGCGGCATTATCAACGCCAGTTGTAGCCGGCGGAATGATGTTGTGCGTCACCCATTGGTCCGGCCGGGCATGACGGCGAATGGCCGATATCATGACGTCATGAAAATGTACGACTTGTTCCGATGCAAAACGGCGATAGGCCAAACGGTGCGCCGGGTTCGTCTCACACACCGTGAAAAAGGGAAGCTCGATCTGGTCGAAGCCATCATATTCCATCGACCAGAACACATTGCCCCATGCCGCATTCAACGTTTCGATATCGCCATAACGCTGCGCGCAATAAGCGCGGAACTTTTCCAACGCCGCTGGCGATGCGCTCATTGTCGTGTCGTGGCAGCACAGTTCATTGTCCGTCTGCCAACCCACAACATGGGGGTGGCCGCCATATCGCCGCGCCATTGCGTCAGTAATGCGTTCCGCCTGCATCAAATAGGTTTCGCTCGAAAAATCATAATGTCGCCGCGACCCGAACCCGCGGACCTGGCCGGTGTGAATATCAACCGGCAGAATATCAGGATATTTTGCGCACAAATATTTGGGCGGTGTTGCGGTCGGTGTCCCCAACACGACCTTGAGGCCCACAGCGCCGAGGGTTTCGATCGCGCGGTCCATCCACGCCCAATCAAAAACGCCTTCGCTTTTTTCGATCCGCCCCCAGGCGAATTCGCCGATGCGCACATAGGTCAGCCCAAGCGCACGCATCCGACGGGCGTCACGCGGCCAAAATTCTTCCGGCCAATGTTCGGGATAATAGCAAACACCTAACATACGGCGTATTTAGCGGACGCCGAGCGCCTGACAAGCCTGTAGACGTTGTGCCTTTAGGAACGCGCATAGACCCGCAAACTGCGGCGGCGGTCATGACGCATGCGATGGACGTAAGGGAGACAACAGCGCCATAATTCTTGCATTCTGCCATTTTCTCGCCATGACTGGCGCTTATCTAAGGTGCATGACAATAGCTGGCCCCATTGATTCGCCTCTGCGTAACAGCACTCTGACCGCGCATACCCCTGCAACAGATGTCCAGCCGGATAGTGATGTTGCGATGCGCGCGGCTGCGCTCAAGCGCGTGCCCGATGACAAGGCGATGCTGCGCGCTGTGGCGGAATTGACGCGCGACTTGGGCACGCCCAACCCACGCATTTTCTGGTCTGACTTTCTGGCGTCCGCCTTTTTGGGCTATGCCGGCCTTGCGGTAGCAATCCTGTCCGGCAATCTTTGGCTGCAATGCGTGGCGGCTCTGATATCGGTGCTTGCGCTCTATCGCGCCGGCGGCTTCATCCATGAAGTCAGCCATGTAAAGCATTCGGCCCTACCCGGTTTCCGCTTTGGCTTTAACGCGGTGATTGGTGTGCCTCTGCTCGTGCCGTCGTACATGTATGAAGGCATTCACAATCTCCACCATGCGCGCACGCGATATGGTACTGATCAGGATCCTGAATATCTGCCGCTGGCGTTGATGAAGCCTTGGACATTACCCTTGTTCATATTCGCCTCGTTGCTCGCACCCTTTGCTTTGCTATTTCGCAACGCCGTGCTTGCGCCGCTTTCGCTGTTCATTCCCGCGCTTCGCCAGATTGTAGTGGAACGATATTCAGGCCTTGCAATCAATCCCGCCTTCCGCCGCCGTCCGGCCGAGGGCGAAGCGCATCGCAACTGGATCATACAAGAAACCGCCGCGAGCATTTGGTCGATTGTCCTGCTGGGCGGCGTGTTCAGCGGCTATATTCCGATGAATGCCTTTCTGATATTTTTGGCTATCGTCTCCAGCGTTGCCGTGCTGAATCAGGTCCGCACGCTTGTGGCCCATTTATGGGAAAATGACGGGGAGCCGTTAAGCGTCACTGCGCAGTTCCTCGACAGCGTCAACGTGCCGCCACCCGGCGTGCTGGCATCGATCTGGGCGCCCGTAGGGCTTCGCTACCACGCGCTGCACCATTTACTCCCCAGCGTGCCCTATCATGCCTTGGGCGAAGCCCACCGCCGCCTGACGGCACAATTGGCCCCCGACTCCGCCTATCACCGCGCAAATTATGATGGTTTG
>Ga0208327_1000059_pt1 | contig 30348 bp, 31 predicted proteins | sample LakMenEpi26Jun08_FD_150733 | JGI IMG/M metagenome (GOLD analysis project Ga0208327, IMG submission 150733) | Freshwater microbial communities from Lake Mendota, WI - 26JUN2008 deep hole epilimnion (SPAdes) | ecosystem: Environmental > Aquatic > Freshwater > Lake > Epilimnion/Euphotic zone ...
GCCCCTTTTCTTTGCCTTAATTGCGCGGGGTGACGGGCAGGGGCAATGTGGTTCCAGGCCGGGTAAACAGCTTCCCCTTTTCGCACCACAGGACAAGGCCAAGTGCGACCAGCCCGCAGCACAGGAAACCTAGCGCCACCGGATATACCGTGCCGTCAAACTGCTGCCCGATAAATGCACCAAGCGATGCCGCAAGCGCCGTGCGGACGAAGGTCTGAAATGACGAGGCCGCACCTGCGACATGGCCAAAGGGGGTCATCGCAATCGACGAGAAGTTGGAGCCGATGAAACCGATCATCGCCATGTTACCGGTCAGCAATATCAGGAAGATCGGCAAGGACGTTGGTGCATAACGCGCCGCAAGCAATTGCAACGCGCCCAATGCGATAAAGGTCAACAAAGCGGTCTGCGACACACGGCGCGCGCCAAAGCGTTCAACGATGCGCGAATTGGTGAAGTTGGACACCGCGATGCCAATGGCGATGATCGCAAAGCCAATGGTGAAGAAATCCGCAGCGTTGAACACCTTGTCAAACATCTGCTGCGAACTGTTGAGATAGCCGAACAAGGCGCCCTGCGTGACGCCAGCGCCAATCATATAGCCCGCAGCGTTGCGGTTGAGGACAACAATCTTCCACGCCTTAGCGAGCGTCTTTGGCTGAATAGGAATGACATTTTCGGGTGCCAATGTTTCGGGCAAGCGCAGATAAACCCAGATAGCGGCGGCGACGGCCATGACCGCCATCAGGTCAAAAATCACCCGCCAGCCCGCGAAAAGCAACACCAACTGGCCAATTGTCGGCGCAATAATTGGCACGATCATAAAGATGAGGAAGATGGTCGACATGCGCCGCGCCATGGCGTCGCCTTCAAACTGGTCCCTGATGACCGAAATCACGAGAACGCCCATGGCTGCCGCCAAAAGCCCATGGATAAAGCGCATGATCAGCATGATTTCAAAATCAGGCGCGAAGGAACAGGCCAGCGAAGCTATCGCCGAACCCATAACTGCAATCAACAATATCGGCTTTCGCCCATAACGGTCGGACAATGGACCGTAAATGAGCGCACCGATTCCTGTGCCAGCCAGAAAGGTCGAGATGATATATTGAATCTGGTTCGGCTCGGCGAGGCTAAGGCCGCGCACCATAGCGGGGAAGGCGGGCAACATCGTGTCAATGGCCAACGCATTGAGCGCCATAAGCGACGACATCATAACGGTCAGCTCACGCGGACCAATGGATTTCTTAACGGGAGTAGGGGATGGCATTTTGTCGCTATGCGGGAGCGGCCACCATTTTGCCACCGCGAAGGTGGATTTAAGTGGTCCTGACCCTAAATAAGCCCCGAGCTGCGCATGCTGCTGAAACCGTTTTTGCCAATGATGATGTGGTCGTGCACGGCTATACCAAACTTTTTCCCGGCATCCGCAATGTCGCGCGTCATCGCGATATCTTGCCGGCTGGGGGCGCTGTCCCCGCTGGGATGGTTGTGCACAAGAATAATCGCTGCTGCGCCAAGGTCCATCGCGCGGCGGATAACTTCGCGGGTGTAAATGGCGGCTTGGTCGACGGAACCCTCGCTCGCCACTTCATCGCGGATCAGCATGTTTTTGCTGTTCAGATACAGCGTGCGCACGCGCTCAATCGTCAGATGCGCCATATCGGCGCGCAGATAATCGAGCAAAGATTGCCACGACGACAGGATCGGCAGTTCGCGCACGGGTTCGCTGAGCAGGCGAAGCGCCGCCACTTGGACTATCTTCAACGCCGCAACGCTGGTTTCGCCCATCCATTTTTCTTGCAAAATACTGTCGGCGTCTGCGGTCAGCAAGGCCGATAGGCTGCCGTAACGGTGAATCAAATCCTTCGCGATCTGCTTGGTATCTCGGCGCGGAATGGCGAGCGCGAGGAGATATTCGATCAATTCATGATCGTGCAGGCTCTCGCCATTTTTCTCCAACAAACGCTTACGCAAACGCGCGCGGTGGCCTGTGCCATGATGTTCCGTCTTGTCCGCAATATCTGTCATCAGGTCTATCCTGTTGTGATATAGTTCTTTTCTGTTATTTTTGCGTCGGACGCAAGTCGCATCATGCAAATGGCGTTGCAACCCGTCGGCCTTTCCCGCATTTGAGTGGCATGCAGGATGCTGCCGACGAAACACCGACGGGCGATGTCGATGTGCAACCCGATAGCGGCGCACAGTGGAAGCGGCGCATTTTCGGCGGCGTCGGCATCTTGCTTGCGCTGTTGTTGCTGTTCGCATGGGCCCAGCGCAACAATATCGCCGACCGTTTTGTGCAAAATGCGTTTGCAGAGCGGGGTATCAAAGCAAGCTACAAAATTGATACGATCGGTTTGCGCACCCAGCGTATCCGCAACCTTGTGATCGGCGATCCGGCACGCCCCGACCTGACCGCAAAGCTGGTCGAAATCAATGTGGCCCTGAACTTCGCCGGGGCAACTGTGCGCGACGTGCATGCGGACGGCGTCATTCTGCGCGGGCGTTATGCCGATGGCACCTTGTCCTTCGGCGAACTCGACAAATTCCGCGACCCTACGTCCGCCGAGCCGTTTGAGTGGCCCGATATCGCGGTAAATATTAAAAACGCCCGCGCGCGGATTGATACACCATGGGGTGTTATCGGTGCTAGCCTCAATGGCAGCGGCCTGCTGCGGAACCGTTTTGCTGGTGATCTGTCGCTACGCGCACCGGTTGTGAAGGCGGCGGGATGCAGCGCGGCGGACATGAAATTTGATGGCAAGCTGCTGCTCGAATGGCGTGAGCCGCGTTTAATCGGGCCAATGACGTCCGCCAAAGCATCATGCAGCGAAGCGGGCATCGCGCTCGTCGCGCCGCTTCTTGAGGCCAATCTAAAGCTGTCAGAACGCTTTGATGCTTGGGACGGCACTTTCGCTTATGCGGCAGATGCGCTCAGAATATCGCAAGCTCAGTTGCGGGGCATATCCGGCAAGCTGTCGGTTGATGGCAAATTGGCACGCACCAATTTCGACTTTGCCATGGTTAAGGGTTCATTGCGTTCCGCCCCTCTGTCGGCGCGCCGGTTGGCTTTGGCGGCTAAAGGAACGGCGGGTCTCATAGACGGCGATATGGCTTTGTCTGCCCGTGGCGATGGTTCCATCACCGGCGGCGCATTTGATCGCGGCACAATCACGGGCCTTCGTGACCTGGCCGCACAAACGAAGGACACACCAGTTGGCCCCATAATCGCGCGTATGGCACCCGTGCTCGAACGCGCTGGCGATCAATTTTCCGCCAGCCTCGATTTTGATAGCTATCAGGATTTTCAGGGTCGGCGTGGGACAAGCATCGCGGACCTTGCGTTCACCAGTGCATCAGGTGTGCGTGTGCGACAAAATGGTTCTTTTGGCGTGACGGGAACCGCGACCGGATGGCGACTGGATGCGCCTGCGCAATTGGCGCTGTCCGGACCCAATGTGCCCGCTACCACCCTTTCGCTCGCGCAATCGGGTCAGAACTGGTCCGGCAATCTGGTTATTGCGCCTTATGCCTCTGGCGGGGCGAAGCTTACAGTGCCCAAACTTGCCTTTAATGGTGTCCCCAATGGCGCATGGCGCTTTGCCGGACAGGCGCGGATGTCTGGGCCGTTGCCGGGTGGATTCGTCACTGGCCTGAACATCCCGATATCGGGTCGTTATAATGCTGGGGCTTTCACCTTGTATGACAGCTGCCAGAATGTCCGATTTGACGCGTTGAGCGTGTCGAGCCTTATGTTACGCGGACAATCGCTCCGGCTTTGCCCTGATGCTGGCCGCGCGATGCTCGCCTTGCGCCAAGGTAAACTTCGCTTTGCCACCAAACTTGCAGGCTTCAACGCTTTGGGGACGCTTGGTGGCGCACCCCTCGCTGCGCGCGGCAGCAATGTCCGCTTCAGCCTTGTCGATGGTTTTGCAGCCAAAGATGTGGTCGTCGAGCTCGGCCAACCGGACGCGCGCTCTGTTTTCAACATCGCCAGCCTTGATGGCAGATTTGACCAAGGCGGCGCTTACGGTGTGCTTACGGGCGGCGCGGGGCAGATTGGCAACGTGCCGTTGCTGATTGACGCGGCGTCGGGCGAATGGCGTTACCTTGCCGGGACTCTCACCCTCAACGCGCGGCTGAATGTGTTGGATGCGGATCAGGTTGACCGGTTCATGCCTATGCTGGTGCCCGATATGCTGCTGTCGCTCGAAAACAGCATCATTACCGCGACCGGCCATTTGGTTGAACCCACAACTGGCACCCGCGTTTCGGATGTCGATATCCGCCATGACTTCAGCAATAGCAACGGACGCGCCTTGCTCGCGGTGGATGACCTGCGCTTCCATGAAGGCTTTCAACCCGACCTGCTCACGGCGCTTGTCTTGGGCGTCGCCGCCAATGTCGATGGCAGCGTCTCGGGCGATGGCCGTATCGAATGGGACACAGATGGGGTGCGCAGCACTGGCCGCGTGTCCACGCGCGATATGAACTTGGCCGCCGCCTTCGGCCCGGTTGAGGGGCTGACGACCGAAATCGTGTTTTCCGACCTTTTGGGCCTCGAAACCGCATCGGGCCAAATCGCGATGCTTGGGTCGGTTAACCCAGGCATAACCGCGCTAGGCGGAACGGTCAGCTACCGATTGCTGCCCAATCGGCAGGTCGCGATTGAATCGGGTCGCTGGCCATTTGCGGGCGGAGAATTGGTGCTTGAGCCAACTGTCCTCGATTTCGGGGTTGAGTCCGAACGCCGCCTGACCTTCCGCGCCATTGGCGTTGATGCGGAAAAGCTGCTGGCTGGATATGATTTCCAGAATCTGCGCGTCACCGGCGTGTTTGACGGGACCTTGCCCATGGTTTTCAACCAAGATGGCGGCCGGATTGTCGGCGGCGCTCTGGTGTCGCGTGCTGGCGGCGGGGAGGTCAGCTATCTCGGTGAACTTGCCTATGAAGATATGGGTATGTTCGCCAACTATGCCTTTAACGCCTTGCGCTCTATACGCTATTCCAGTTTGACCATTGACGTGGAGGGCGACCTTGGCGGGGAAATCGTGACCGATATAAGCTTTACGGGTGTGCAACAGGGCGCATTGGCAAAACGCAACTTCATCACGCGACAACTGGCGCGTATCCCAATCAAATTCAACGTCAGTGTGACTGCGGAATTCATGAAGCTCATTGGCTCTATCCGTGGGCTTTATGATGCCAATTATGCGGCGGACCGCGATCTGCAATCTTTACTCGACGAGCAGAAAAAGCAGAACGCGAAAACAGGGCCCGCCGAAACTAAAGAAAAACCAACAAATGAATGAACCATTCAGCATAGGGAAAGCGAACATGGCGCAAAACCGCGATCAATTGACGAACCGCACGGATAATGCGATTCGTTCCAACATGGGAAAAACGATCCTCTTGTTCATGCCGTTGATGGCGTCAGTTTTGACAGGATGCGTGCAAGTTACCGCGCCTGACAAGCCAATCGTCATCAACCTCAACATCGCAATCCGGCAGGAAATATTGTACAAGCTGTCTGCGGCGTCCGAAAAAGTGATTGAAAATAACCCGGGAGTATTTTGATGAGAGATTCTGTTGAAATGATCATCGCGGCGTTGTTGCTGGGTGTCACCGCAACAAGCGCGATGGCCTTCCAGTCGGGCCGGGACCCAGCCTATCAAAGCGCGCGGGAAAGCGGGCAGGTCGGCGAAAAATCAGACGGTTATCTGGGCTTTGTTGTTCCGCCCTCGTCGTCGGTTCGTGCGTTGGTCGAGGATATCAATATTAAGCGCAAGGCCGTGTATTCAAAAGAGGCCCTAGCAAACGGCGCAACAGTTGAGGAAATGGCCTTGCGTACGGGCTGCCGCCTGATTGCAGAACGCATGGTCGCTGGCGAAAAATACCAGACGCCGTCGGGGCAGTGGAAAACCCGTGACGGAAGCGCGCCCGAACTGGACCCGCGCTGTCCGCGGTGAGACTGCCAACATAGTTTGGATAGGCCGCGGCAGAGATGCTGCGGCCTTTTCTATTGCGTCGCAACATTCTTGCAGGCGCGCTGTTGACTTGGCGCAGACGCTCTCCTAAAGCGCCGTTGCCTAGGCGGGGTTGCCCCGATTTCGTGGTGGTTCCCTTTGTTAAAGAGGATGCAATCACATGACGTCGGACAATTCCGGGCAGGATGGCAAAGGCAAAAGTGACGCTCGGCTCGATTCGTTAGACATGCAGCTGAAAGCGGCGCGGAAGGCCGAAGCAGAACGCGCAGGTAAAGATCAGGTTCCAGCCAAAGGAATGCGGCAAGGGAACAGGGTTTTAACCGAGCTGATCGCTGGTCCTGCTGGTGGTGCACTGGTTGGGTGGTTGTTTGACCGCTTCTTGGGTACTTCGCCTGCGCTTCTGTTGGTCTGCATGTTTTTGGGCATCGCAGTCGCCTTCAGGAACATTATAAAGATCTCAGGGGAGCGTCCGGAATAATCTGGGCGCTTGCGTCGTATAATATGCCCACGCGAATGCGCTTGGGTGTGGAAAAAACAGGGTAGTGAACGTGGCAGGCGAAAGCGGCAAAATCGATCCGATGTACCAGTTCCAGATTGAGCCGCTCGCGCAGCTCGATATCGCTGGATACGACGTCTCCTTCACAAACTCCTCGTTGTTCATGATCCTCGTATTGGGCGCCTTGTGGCTGTTCATGTGGGGCGGAATGAAGCGTGACCTAGTTCCCGGTCGCTGGCAGATGGCGGTTGAAGGCGTAACCGGCTTCGTCAACAATATGCTGACCTCAAGCGTTGGTCCCGAAGGCAAGAAATATGTGCCTTTGGTGTTCTCGCTGTTCATGTTCATTCTGATGGCAAATTTCATGGGCATGATGCCATTTGGTATCGTCCCCGGTGTACACCCGTTCACTGTGACCAGCCACCTGACCATCACCGCCGTGCTTGCTGTCATCAGCTTTGGTACCGTTCTGATTGTTGGTTTTTGGAAGCATGGCCTTCACTTTTTCAGCCTGTTTGTGCCACATGGTACACCTTGGTGGTTGCTGTGGCTTATCCCGCTGATCGAACTGTTTTCGTTCCTTATCCGTCCCTTCAGCCTCGCGCTTCGTCTTTTTGTCGCCATGACAGCTGGGCACGTGTTGATGAAGGTGTTGGCGGGCTTCGTCATTAACGGCCTGAACGCAGAAGCTGCGTGGGTGCCATTGGTGGTGAGCATTCCTTCTTTTATCCTGATGATTGGTATCACGCTCCTTGAGCTGCTGGTATGCGCCATTCAGGCTTATGTATTTGCACTTTTGACTTCGTTGTACATCAACGACGCGGTCAATTTGCACTGAGTTTTTTCGACTACCCATATGTATTTTTGACAGGAGTTATTATCATGGACGCAGAAGCAGCAAAATTGATCGGTGCAGGTCTTGCAGCAATTGGTGCCGGCCTCGCCGCTGGTGGTGTTGGCAACGTTTTCGGTTCGTTTCTTCAGGGCGCTTTGCGTAATCCTGCAGCAGCAGACGGTCAGCAGGGTCGTTTGTTCATCGGCTTCGCAGCCGCCGAACTTCTCGGTCTGCTTGCGTTCGTTGTTGCGATGATCCTGATCTTCGTTGCCTAATTGACGGTTTCGCCCCGGCAACCGCCGGGGCACTCTTTCATAAGGACAAGCGCGTAACATGCCCCAGATTAGTCAGATCCTTGAAACCTATGCATCGCAGTTTTTTTGGCTGCTCATTGTCTTTGGCTTGATCTATTTTACGATCGGTCATGGCATGTTGCCAAAAATTGAAGCGAGCATGGACGCGCGCGATCGTAAGATTGCGGACGACCTTGCGGCAGCCGAGCGTGCGCGGGCAGAGGCCGACAATCTGGGCGACAGCGGTGCTGCTGACCTGACGGCGGCACGAAACGAGGCGCAAGCCAAATCCTCCGCTGCTAAGGCGAAAGCCGCCAAAGACGCCGATGCGCGTCTGGCGAAGGCCGATGCCGAAGTCAGCATAAAGGTCGCTGCGGCTGAAGCAGCATTGTCCAAGGCGACAGCCAAAGCACTAGCGGGCATTGAGGCCGTTGCAGCAGACGCTGCGGCTGATATCGTTGCTAAGGTTTCCGGCGCCAAGGTCACACCTGCGCAAGCCGCAACAGCAGTGAAGGCGGTAATGTCGCATGGCTAATCCCACAGTTGCAACCGAAGCGGCCACCGTCGCGGCACCCGCAAGCAATATGGCAGCACCGGCAGGCAAATTGCAGGAAGCCGAAAAGGCACTTGATATGTTGGAGAACGACGCCGTCCCTGTGACCCATTCGGGCACTGAGACAGCAATCGCCGGCGAACATGCCACACCATCGGCGCTTGGCTTTGACGCAACGATGCTCGTCGCTTTGGCGATGTTGGTGGTGCTGGCGCTGGCTATCTGGAAAAAGGTTCCTGCCATGATCGCAGGTGCGTTGGACAAACAGATTGCGGGCATCAAGCAGCAGTTGGATCAGGCGACAGCTCTGCGGGCCGAAGCGGAAGCCATCAAAGCCGAATATGAAGCCAAGGCCAAGCAAGCGGCGATTGACGCCGAAGCGATGAAGGCTGCGGCGGAAGAAGAAGCCAAGTTGATCGTATCGCGCGCCAAGTCCGACGCAACCGCGTTGATTGGCCGCCGTGCGCAAGCTGCCGAAGACAAAATCGCTGCCGCCGAACGCGCGGCGATTGCCGATGTGCGAAAGACTGCGGCCACGGCTGCTGCGGCCGCTGCTGCGCAACTTATCGCTGCGCATCATGACGCAAAGGCCGATGCCGCGTTGATCGATCAGTCGATTGCGGCCCTGAACTAGGGTCGGGACCTAAGCCTACGTCGCCAAACCTCGTCATTCCCGCGTAGGCGGGAACCCAACTCCCGCCATATCATCATCCTGACCCGGTAATTGCTCCCTTAGAGCTCCGGAGTTGGATCCCCGCCTTCGCGGGGATGACGAAGAATATGCCTATCGGTCCGCCTGCGCGGGAATGACGGTGGGTAAGCTAAAGACGCTGTATCTGCCGGAATGACATTGAGTCTGCCAATGGCTCCGCCTACATGGCAGGCAACATGTCCAAAGCCGACCGCCCCGACCAACCCAACGCAGCCTCCCGCTTTAGCGAGGAAAAGGCCACCTATGCGGTGCGCGGTGCGGACACGCCAGATTTCGACACCGGCATCGCCGCGATCCGAAATGTCCTTAAAACCCTCCCGCTCAAACCGGGCGTCTACCGCATGCACGATGCGCGCGGCGACGTGCTTTATGTCGGTAAAGCGCGCGCCTTAAAGAATCGCGTCGGCAATTATGTGCAGATTGACCGGCTACCCAACCGCTTGCGCCGGATGGTGGCGCTGACGCGGTCCATGACCATTGTCACCACCAACAGCGAGGCTGAGGCGCTGTTGCTGGAGGCGCAACTCATCAAGCGCTATCGCCCCGCTTACAACGTGCTGCTGCGTGACGATAAAAGCTTTCCCTTCATCCTGCTGCGCGCCGACCATAAATTTCCCCGCATTCAGAAACATCGCGGTGCGCGGCGGCATAAGGGCCAATATTACGGCCCGTTCGCTAGCGCTGGCTCCGTCAACCAAACACTGAACGCGCTGCAAAAATTGTTTTTGCTGCGAAGCTGCACTGACAGTTTCTTCAACAATCGCGACCGGCCTTGCTTGTTGTATCAGATCAAACGCTGTTCCGCGCCTTGTGTCGGGCGGATTGACGACGCGTCATATGACAGTCTTGTCGCAGACGCCAAATCCTTCCTCGACGGCAAATCCTCCGCTGTTCAAGCGAAGCTGGCCAAGGAAATGGAATCCGCCGCCGAGGCTCTCGATTTCGAACGCGCTGCCATGGTCCGCGACCGGCTTCGGGCGCTTACCTTCATTCAGGGGTCTCAGGCGATCAACGCGCAAGGCGTGGGCGACGCGGACATCTTCGCGCTAGCACATCGCAACGGCGTGATGGGCATTCAGGCATTTTTCATTCGCGGCGGGCAGAATTGGGGGCACCGTTCCTTTTTCCCCGCGCATGTTGCCGAAATAAGCGAGGACGAAGTGTTCACCAGCTTCCTCGCGCAATTTTATGAGGATGTACCCCCTGCAAAATCCATTTTCCTTGATCGGCAACTGGGCGAGGCAGACTTGTTGGCGCAAGCCTTGTCCGAACGTGCCGAACGCAAGATCGAAATCAGCGTGCCGCAACGCGGCGACCGTGTGCGCTTGGTTAAACAAGCGACGCGTAACGCCGAAGAAGCGCTCGACCGGAAGCTGGCGGAGAGCACCACGCAGGGTAAATTGCTGCAAGAGGTGGCTGACCTGTTCGAATTGCCCGAAGCGCCGCGCCGAATCGAAGTTTATGACAACAGCCATATTCAGGGAACCAACGCGCTGGGCGCGATGATCGTTGCCGGGCCAGAAGGTTTCATCAAGGGCCAATATCGCAAGTTCAATATCAAAAACCCTGACACTGCGCCGGGTGATGACTTTGCCATGATGCGCGAAGTCATGGCGCGGCGTTTTGGGCGGCTCGTAAATCCTCCCCGAACCGGGGAGGGGGACCAGCCGCAGGCTATTGGAGGGGGTGTGCAGTCATCCCTTGTGCCAGAAGGAAGCCCCCCTCCGTCAGTTGCTGCGCAACTGCCACCTCCCCGAACCGGGGAGGATTTTGAACCCGAACGCGATGAAAACTGGCCCGATCTTGTCCTGATCGATGGTGGCAAGGGGCAAATGAGTTCCGTCATGCAAATCGTGCGTGAACTGGGCGTTGAGGATGTTGCCTTTATCGGCGTGTCCAAAGGCCCTGATCGCCATGCGGGCCGCGAGATGTTTCACTTCCCCGATGGCCGCGAATTTACCTTGCCCGTCAACGCGCCCGTCATGTTTTATTTGCAACGGCTGCGCGATGAGGCGCACCGCTTTGCCATTGGTGCGCACCGCGCGAAACGCAGCAAGGCCATTACCGTCAGTGCGCTTGACGAAGTTCCGGGCATTGGCCCGTCGCGTAAAAAAGCGCTATTGATGCATTTCGGCACCGCCCGTGCCGTGCGTAATGCCAGCCTTGAGGATTTGCAAAAGGCCCCCGGCGTGTCTGCTGCCGTCGCACAAACGGTCTATGATTATTATCACAGCAACGGGTGATGTCGGCAGTAGCGAAACTCTGCGCCGCTATTTTGATTGCATGGCGAGGTAGGTTCGATAGAGTCATGTCATGACGAACAATCAACTGTTGCTTGAAGCGATCGCGCTCAAAAAATGTGTCACCCTGGTGTATAATAATGTGCCGATGAAGCTGGCCCCGCATGTCCTGTATTCCAAACACAATGCCGTGTTCACCGATGCTGTCATATTGGAAAAACATGGCGTAGCGCGCCACAATAAAAAGCTCGGCGCTTTCCATTTATCGGGGCTCAACGAATTACAACTGACAGACCAGCCATTTGAAATTGATGCTGCGTTTGAACCTGCCGCCGAGAAATATGCCGGTGTGACCTTATTCATGGTCAGCGTGGACGCAGGATAGAGCTTCCCCTCGCGCCGCAGTCTTGGCATGAGGGCGCATGGATATTTCGGCATCTGCCATCATCTGCGCGGTCCGCAATCATGGCGAAACAGGCGCCATTGTGCGCGGCTTTACCGCAGAATACGGCATGATAGCGGGTTATGTCGCGGGCGCGCGGGGTCGGCAATTGCGGCCAGTCCTCATCCCCGGCAATGTCATCAAGGGCGAATGGCGGACGCGCATCGCCGGACAATTGGCACGCCTGACGCCCGAACCTTTGCACAGCCGCGCACATTTGTTAAGCGAACCATTGGCGATTGCCGCGATTGACTGGGTCACGGCGCTAACCGCAGCGACGCTGGCGGAGGGTGTGCCTTATCCGCGTGTCCACAGCGCAGCGGATGGTTTGCTATCCGCCATCGAGCTGGCGCCAGCGGCCAGGGTGTGGGCAGGGGCGGTGGCACAATATGAGAGTTTGCTGCTGGCCGAACTAGGCTATGCCGAAGAACATGATAGCGACAGCGCCCCCGTCGCAATGATGGCGCAGACCCGTAAGCGGCTGGTCGCTTATGTCTTGGGCGACCGCCGCGCCGATGTCATGGTCGCCCGCGAACGGCTCGTGGAGCGATTGAAAAGGGCGGTTGCATAAGCGCTCTGCACTTGGCAGGGGAGGCATGATTACAACCCCGTAGCCCTGAGCCTGTCGAAGGGCGCTTAAAGGCATCGCCATCCCGAGAGGCGTGCTTCGACAGGCTCAGCACTACGGTTTCTTTTGAGGAATGCCGCCATGTTAGTTGCCTTGTTACCTGGGGACGGAATTGGCCCCGAAGTTATCACGCAAGCACGCCGCGTTTTGGATGCGCTTGCCATCGACGGGCTGGTCTTCGAAGAAGCGCTCGTCGGCGGTGCAGCCTATAAGGCGACCGGACATCCTTTACCGGGCGACACGCTCGCGCTTGCCAAGCGCGCAGATGCGATATTATTTGGTGCGGTGGGTGATCCGGATTGCGACGCGCTCGAACGGCATTTGCGACCAGAACAGGCGATATTGGGCCTGCGCAAGGAACTATGTTTGTTCGCAAACCTGCGCCCCGCCACATTGTTTCCCGAATTGGCCGACGCCAGCGCGTTGCGCCCTGAAGTCGCGTCACAAATTGATATGGTCATCGTCCGCGAACTCAATGGCGATGTCTATTTCGGCGAAAAGGGTATGCGCAAAACCGCCGACGGCAAGCGCGAAGGCTATGATATCATGTCTTACAATGAGGATGAGGTCCGCCGCATCGCCCGCGTCGGTTTTGAAACCGCAATGGCGCGGGGCAAGAAATTGTGCTCGGTGGACAAGGCCAATGTGCTTGAAACGTCCCAATTGTGGCGCGATGTCGTCATCGAAACCCATGCCGAATATCCCGAAGTCGCTTTAACCCACATGTATGTCGACAATTGCGCGATGCAATTGGTGCGCAACCCCGGCCAGTTTGACGTGATCGTGACGGGCAATTTGTTCGGCGACATATTGTCTGATCAGGCCAGCATGTGCGCTGGCTCGATTGGCATGCTGCCCAGCGCCTCGCTAGACGCCGCACAGAAGGGCTTATACGAGCCCATCCACGGCAGCGCCCCCGATATCGCGGGGCAGGGCAAGGCCAACCCGCTTGCGACGATATTGTCGGCGGCGATGATGCTGCGTTACTCGCTGGGCTTGCCGGAGCAGGCCGACCATATTGAAGCCGCCGTGGCGAAGGCGCTTGCCGGCGGCGCACGTTCGCCCGATCTCGGCGGCACACATTCGACCCGCGAAATGGGTGATGCGGTGCTTGCCGCCTTGACCTGAACCCTGCTCTCCCCGAAAAGCGAACTTATGAAGAAAACTACAGGCCAGAATCGCGAAATTACCAAGCATTGGCGTCCCGCCACGCAAGCGGTGCGTGGCGGCACTTGGCGCAGTGAGCATGGCGAGACGTCGGAGGCATTGTTCCTGTCGTCGGGCTTTACCTATGACGATGCGGAAACCGTTGCTGCGCGCTTTGCCGGTGAACAGGATGGCATGACCTATTCGCGGTTGCAGAACCCGACGGTGCAAATGCTCGAAGAACGCATTGCGTTGATGGAGGGGGCAGAGGCATGCCGGGCCCAAGCCACGGGCATGGCAGCGATGACCACGGCGTTATTGTGCCAGTTGCAAATGGGCGACCATGTCGTTGCCGCGCGCGCGGCCTTCGGATCGTGCCGCTGGCTAACGGACAATTTGCTGCCCAAATGGGGTATCAGCACGACCACAATCGACAGCCGCGATAATGATGCGTGGAAGGCAGCGATTCAGCCGAATACGAAAGTGTTCTTCTTTGAAACGCCGGCAAACCCGACGATGGACATTGTCGACATGGCCTATGTCTGCGGACTGGCGAAAGAACATGGCATCACCACAGTCGTCGATAACGCCTTTGCGACGAGCGTGTTGCAACGCCCGATGGACTTTGGCGCCGACGTTGTCGCCTATAGCGCGACGAAATTGATGGACGGGCAGGGCCGCGTTCTGGCTGGCGCAGTGTGTGGCTCGCAACAATGGATCGATGACGTGCTTTTGCCGTTTCAGCGCAACACGGGGCCAAACCTGTCGCCCTTTAACGCATGGGTGGTGCATAAGGGGCTTGAGACGTTGGAACTGCGCGCCATGCGGCAGTCGGAAAATGCGCTTGTCGTCGGTAAATTCCTTGAGGGCCGCGTGCCGCACATGATGCACCCCGGCCTTGAAAGCCACCCGCAACACGCACTTGCGATGCAGCAGATGAAGGCGTGCGGGCCAATCTTCGCCTTTTCGGTCGATGGTGGCCGGAAACAAGCGCATGCCTTGTTAAATGGACTTCAGTTGATCGACATCTCGAACAATATTGGCGACGCACGCAGCCTCATGTGCCACCCGGCATCCTCCACGCATCACGGCATGGGCCCCGAAGCCCGCGAAGCAATGGGCGTTGGCGAAGGCTTGATCCGCATCAATGTCGGTTTGGAAGACCCGGCTGATTTGATCGAAGATTTGGATCAGGCACTCAAGGCCGCTGGTTTATGAGTAGTATCCTCGATTCCTTTTTCGCCGCCAGCGCGACGACCGATGGCATTACCGTTCGCGTCTCGCCCAATTTTTTGGTGGAACAATCCGCGCCCGCGCAAGGACGTTGGTTCTGGTCCTACCATATCCGCATCGAAAATGTGGGTGATGAGCCTGTGCAATTAATGACCCGGCATTGGCGGATTACCGATGGTCGCGGCACGATCAGCCATGTCGATGGCGACGGCGTGGTGGGCGAACAGCCGCTTTTACGTCCCGGTGAGAGCCATGATTATGTTTCCGGCTGCCCCCTGCCGACACCCAGTGGCACAATGGAAGGCAAATACCGCTTCGTGCGGGAGGACGGGACGACGTTCCTGGTGGAAATCCCCCGCTTCACTTTGGTGGCCCCAGCTACGGCGCGATGACCTTACGCGCATGAAACGCACCCATCTCCCCCTAAACGGCTTGCGCGTGCTTGACGCCGCGGCGCGGCATTTGAGCTTTACGAAGGCCGCCGACGAACTCGCGGTCACACCTGCCGCCGTCGGTCAGCAAATCCGCGCGCTGGAGGATATGTTGGGCGTCGTGCTGTTCCGCCGCACGCCCAAGGGGCTTGAACTGACCGACGAAGCGGCAAACGGCCTTGATGCCCTGCGCGCCGGGTTCCTGCAATTCGAAGAATCGGTCCGTGCGATGCAGGCGGGGCAGTCGTCCAATACGCTCACCATTGCTGCGCCGCGTGATTTCACCGCCAAATGGCTCGCCGCACGGCTGGCGACGTTTAGCAAGGCAAACCCCGATACGCGATTTAACTTGGTTGCGGCGGACGAGAATATTGACTTTACCGAGGCTAATCTTGACCTCGCGATCCGCCTAACCACTGGGCCGGGGGAACATGAAGGCATCTGCCTTGCTGCGGGCGCTTATGTCACCGTCGCCGCGCCACAGGGCGGGGCAGAGACACCGATTAGCTGGCCCAATTGCCCGGTGGCAGAGGGCATTGCCGCTTTGCGTTTGGCCGACGCCGGTCTCGCCATTGATGCCGCTGCGATTGGGCTGGGCAGGGCGATTGTCCCACTCCTGCTGGCCGAGGCCGATATTGCGAGCGGCAAAGTCCGTGCCGTCGATAATGCGAAAGAAAGCGAAGAAGCCTATTGGCTGGTCGCGCCCTTGCCGCAATGGCGGCAGAAGAAGGTCAGAGCCTTGGTGGAGGCCCTGACGGCACCCTAAGGGCGTCATCCTTATGTTTTGAAGTGAGGGCGTCATCCTAATGTTATAAATCGTCGTCACCCTGAACTTGTTTCAGGGTCTATCGTGCGGCCACGGCGGACCTTGAAAGACGCAATGGACCCTGAAACAAGTTCAGGGTGACGATGGGGGATGGTCAGGGTGACGATGGGGGATGGTCAGGGTGACGATGGGGGATGGTCAGGGTGACGATGGGGGATGTTCAGGGTAACGAACGGATTGCGTTCAGGTTGACGCTCGTGGGAAGAGACTGCCCCACCCCATCACGCGTCGATCGTATCTTCATCCAACTGCGCGGCATTTTCCTGAATGAAGTTGAACCGGTGCTCCGGATTTTTGCCCATCAGGCGGTCGACCAGGTCATTGACCACCGCGCGGCGTTCATATTCATGCGGCAAGGTGATGCGGATCAGCGAGCGGGTCGCCGGGTCCATTGTGGTTTCCTTCAACTGGTTCGGGTTCATTTCGCCCAAGCCCTTAAACCGGCCAACATCGACCTTCTTGCCCTTGAACACCGTCGCTTCCAATTCGGCACGGTGGGCGTCATCGGCGGCGTAAACGCTTTGGCTACCATGCGTCAGGCGATAGAGCGGCGGGCGGGCGAGGAACAAATGCCCAGCCTTCACAATCTCGGCCATTTCTTGGAAGAAAAATGTCATCAGCAAGGTCGCGATATGCGCGCCATCGACATCTGCGTCGGTCATGATGATGATGCGTTCATAGCGCAGATTGTCGGGGTTGCAGTCCTTGCGCGTGCCACAGCCCAGCGCCAATTGCAGGTCGGCGATTTCATTGTTCGCGCGGATCTTGTCGGCGGTGGCCGATGCGACGTTGAGGATTTTACCCCGGATCGGCAAAATCGCCTGCGTCTTGCGGTTGCGCGCCTGTTTCGCGCTTCCGCCTGCGCTGTCGCCTTCGACGATGAACAATTCGGTACCGGTCGGGTCGTCCGACGCACAATCGGTCAGCTTGCCGGGTAAGCGCACCTTGCGGCCTGAGGTCGCGGTCTTGCGCTTCACTTCACGCTCGGCCTTGCGGCGCAAGCGGTCATCGACTTTTTCAAGGATGAAGCCCATCAACGCCTTGCCGCGTTCCATATTGTCGGCAAGATAATGGTCGAAATGGTCGCGCACTGCGTTTTCGACAAGGCGCGTGGCCTCAGGCGAGGTTAGCCGGTCCTTGGTCTGGCTTTGGAATTGCGGGTTGCGGATGAACACCGACAACATCAATTCGGCTTCGTTGAAAATGTCTTCCGCCGAAATCTGCGCAGCTTTTTTCTGGCCAATCAATTCGCCAAAGGCGCGCAGGCCCTTGGTCAGCGCGGCACGAACGCCCGCCTCGTGTGTGCCGCCATCGGGCGTGGGAATCGTGTTACAATACCAGCTATAGGAACCGTCCGAATATAACGGCCACGAAATGGCCCATTCGACACGGCCTTGCGCGTCGGGAAAATCCTGCGTCCCGGCGAAAAATTCGGTCGTGGCGCAGGCACGGGTGCCAAGCTGCTCTCGCAAATGGTCGGACAGGCCGCCGGGGAATTGGAACACGGCTTCGGCGGGTACATCGTCGCTGGCCAGTTCGACATCGCAGCGCCAGCGGATTTCGACGCCAGCAAACAAATAAGCCTTTGACCGCGCCAGACGGAACAGCCTCGCGGGTTTGAACTTTGCGTCTGCGCCAAAAATTTCGGGGTCGGGTGTAAAGGCAATCGTTGTTCCGCGCCGGTTCGGCGTTGGGCCCAGCTCTTCCAACTTGCCGAGCGGAAGGCCTTGTGAAAAGCGCTGGCGATAGAGCTGCTTGTTCCGCGCGACTTCCACTAAAGTGTCCGTTGACAGCGCATTGACGACCGACACACCCACGCCATGCAGGCCGCCGGAGGTCGCATAGGCCTTGTCGGTGAATTTCCCGCCGGAGTGCAAGGTTGTGAGGATGACCTCAAGTGCGGACTTGTCGGGGAACTTCGGATGCGGATCGACCGGAATGCCACGGCCATTGTCAGCGATGGTCAGGCGGTTGCCGACACCCAGATGCACTTCGATCCGGCTGGCGTGGCCGGCAACAGCCTCATCCATTGAATTGTCGAGCACTTCGGACGCCAGATGGTGCAACGCGCGTTCGTCGATGCCGCCAATATACATGCCTGGGCGACGGCGAACGGGCTCAAGCCCCTCCAACACCTCAATCGCAGAAGCGGTATAATCATTGGATGCGGCGGTGGCGGCCGCGCTGCCGCCAAACAGGTCATCGGTCATATGCATGCTATAGGCACGGGAGAGTCACCCGCGCAAGCACGAGCACAAAGCTTTGAAAATCGCCTGTGGATATTTCGTTTCCGGCCCTTAACGAACCCGTGGTCCACCGAACGGCATGGGCGGAGGGGGGCGGCGCACACCGCGTGGAAGCTGCGCCTGATAGGCACGGCCGCAATGTTCGACGCAATAAGGAAAGCCCGGGTTTACCGGCACACCGCAGAAATGGAAATCCGCCTCACCCGGGTGGCCAAGTGGCCAGCGGCAAATACGCTCGTTCAAATCGAGCAAGGACGTTTTGTCCGCCATTTCGCGGCTTGGCTTTGCGGGCACAAGGCGGCGTGGCGGGGCAGGTGGGATGGGCGCTTGTTGATCGCCGGGACCCTGACGCATAAAGCCGCCGGGTCCAATTGATACGATACGCGGCATCGCCGACGCGCGCGGTGCGGGCGCTTCGACGGTATCATCATCTGCGCGCACGGGGGCAATTGGTTCCGCGGCGGGTGCGGAGGAACGTGGGCGCGCTGGCGCAGCGGCGGCAGGAGCCTTTGCTGGCGCCGGTGCAGCCTTTTTCGGCGCAGCTTTTTTGTCCGCGTCGTTCGACTTCACCGGGGAAGGGCGTGATTTCAGGCCCAAACGGTGCGCCTTGCCAATAACGGCATTGCGGCTGACTCCGCCAAGTTCGTCTGCAATCTGGCTTGCGGTCAGGCCTTTGTCCCAAAGCGCCTTTAACTGATCAATCCGCTGGTCGGTCCACGACATAAATGCATTTCCAATAACGAGTTCTATTTGCCACGCGAATGACGCGATTGCGCCTTGCGGTTATCGCTGCAAGCCGATAGTCGATTGCGCGATGACTATCCACCATAAAAGCAACATTGGCCAAGATAGGGAGACCAACCCCTTTGTGCAACTGCCCGACGGCGAACGCCATATCCGCAATGTAAACTGGGTTGGCCTACAAACCTTGTACATGAAAGAGGTCCGACGCTTTTTTAAGGTGCAGATGCAAACGGTGTGGGCACCTGCCATCACGACCCTGCTCTATTTGATTATCTTCACCGTCGCCTTGGGCTCGGTCAAACCAACCGTGTTGGGCGTGTCATTCGCCGACTTCATCGCGCCTGGTCTCATTATCATGGGCATGATGCAGAACGCTTTTGCAAACTCGAGCTTCTCGCTGTTGGTGGGCAAGATTCAGGGCACGATTGTCGATTATCTGATGCCGCCCCTTTCCAACGCGGAGGTTTTGGTCGCGCTCACGGCGGCTGCGGTGACGCGGGCGTTTCTGGTTGGCGCAACGATCTGGCTCGCCATGCTATTCTGGCCCGGCGTCCATGTCACGCCGGTGCATTTCTGGGCGGTTTTGTGGTTCGGGCTGATGGGGTCCATGATGCTCGCGCTCATCGGGGTCATGACGTCGATCTGGGCGGAAAAGTTTGATCACGCCGCTGCGGTCAGCAACTTCATTGTTGCGCCAGCCGCTTTGCTGTCTGGCACTTTTTATTCGGTTGATAAATTGTCACCTACTTTTCAGGCGATTAGTCACGCCAACCCGTTTTTCTACGCGATTTCGGGCTTCCGCTATGGCTTTATCGGCAGCGCGGATAGCCCGGTGATGTTTGGCGCGTTGCTGTTATTGGGCCTCAATTCTGTGCTGGGGCTTATCTGCTATCTCTTGCTGCGCTCTGGATGGAAATTACGCGCATAATCTGCGCTGCGAAGGTGGATTTAAGTCGCCCTGACCCTTAGCTGGCCGGCGTCCATGTTTGCGCCTGACAAAAGGGCCCGATACATCCTTTGACGACCAGATTGCCTGACTTGCCCTTATAAACAATCGAGCGATAGGTTTTGCCTGACTTGGGATCGTAAATCTGGCCTTTCCATTCTTTGCCGTCTGATTTGAAACCGGTCAGGATATTCAGGCCCAATATCGTGCGGCTGCGCAGATTTTTGTCGGGGTTGTTAAGGTCCTTAACACCTGGGCCAGCGGGCGGGGTGACTAGAAATTTTACCAGCTTCCCGCATAATGCCGCGCCACATTCGTACACTTCGACCACGCCGTCCTTGCTTTGCGTGACCCAGCGCCCGGAAATTGGCGCGGCGGCTTGCGTCGGAACGGCCGTGCATATTGCGGCTGCGATCATCCATGTTTTAGCGACGTGCATATTTTTTCCTTTGCGTTGAAAAACAACATAAACGGGGAAAAAGCAAGCCGCAATGCTTTTGCCTTTTACCAGTGTCATGCTAATTACCTAACGCATGAGTGAAATAATCCTGTTCGATTACTGGCGTTCGTCCGCAAGCTATCGTGTGCGCATCGTGCTGAACCTCAAAAATGTGCCGTATACGCCTGTGCCAATCAGCCTGCTGGACAATGCCCAAAGGGCGCCCGATTATGTGGCGCGCAATCCACAGGGCCTTGTCCCGATGCTGTCGATACACGGGCATGACCTGACGCAAAGCCTGGCGATTATTGACTATCTGGATGCACAATATCCCGATCCCGCGATGGTCTCTTCAAACCCGGCAGATCGGGCAAAAACATTGGCGCAGGCGCTGATTATCGCTGCTGACATACATCCCATCGATAATCTGCGCGTCCTGCGATATCTGAAGGACCAGATGGGCCAGTCGCAAGAGGCGGTGGACCAATATTACCGGCACTGGATAATCGAAGGCTTTACGGCGTTGGAGGCAATGGCCCCCGAAGATGGCGTGTTCGGCGGCGACCTGCCGAATTTGGCTGATGTCTGCCTTGTCCCGCAAATAGCGAATGCCCGCCGCGTGGATACGCCGCTGCATGCCTTTCCCAAGCTATTGCGGATAGATGCCGCGCTGAGCGCACTGCCGGCTTTTGCCGCGGCGCATCCTGACCAAGTGAAGCCCGACTGATGCCAACAAAAAAACTGACGCTCCGTGCGTTTCTTCCCTATCAATTATCTATCACATCGAACGCGGTCAGTAACCTGATCGCGCGCGCCTATCGTGGTAAATTTGCGCTAAAGGTACCGGAATGGCGCGTCATGGCGCTGTTGGGTGAAAGCGATGTGGCGACGCAGCGGCAATTGGTTACGGCAACCGCGATGGACAAGGTCACCGTTAACCGCGCATGCAAGGCGTTGGAGGAGCGCAGCCTGATCAGCCGTGTGCCGAACATGTCGGATGGTCGTTCACATCATCTGGCGCTCACCCCAGCCGGACGCGATTTGTATGAACAAATTGTACCAGAGGCGCTGACGTTAGAGGCCGAGCTTGAGAAGATATTAGGCAGCGGCGAGGCGGCGTTGCTGGAGGCGATGTTGGCGCAATTGCGCGCGCGAGTCGATGAGCTCGGCTAGGGTCAGGACCCTAAGTTCGCAGCTATTTCAATCGGTCGATATCGCGGGACGTCCGACCTTCGCACTGGCGGTCGCTGGCATCTTATTCTCCAGCACGTCCAACCAACTCCGCGCATTCTCGCCTATGAAAACCTGCGGCCGCGATGGCCTCAATTCCAACGCGTCTTCCCATTGTGTAATGAGCCCGTTGGCTTCGGCAATAGCGGCGTCAAATTTCTGCGGTTTGCGCAAGGCGTTGTTCATCAATGCATCCCCAAAAAACGTCCAGTCATTACCCGGTGCGCAGCCAAATGAAGGGCGTTGCGACGATGCCGCAGTCACGATAACGGTCTGATCATTGGTCAGCAGCGGAATGAAAATTCCGGAATAGCAGGCGGATAGCATGACCATGCGGCGTTTGACGCCGATACCGTCCAACAAATCGGCCAGCCGTTGCGGCGCTATCATGCCCGCGGCATTTTCCCTGTCACGATAGGCAAGGCCCGACACAGGGTGGCCATGGCTGGTGGCGAACAGGATGAGGACATCCTCCTTCCTGTCCATCTTGTCGGCAATGGCAGCCAAGGCAGTGGCGAGGTTTGAAGGTGACCCTTGCGCTACGCCTGTGGCTTTATCATCTGCGCCAGCGGCCAAATACAATGTGCGACCAGCCGCCCCATAACGCCGCTCCAATATTTTGGCGGCTTCAGCCGACTCGCGCGCAAAGACCGCGTCGGAATCGAGGCCAATGGACAGCACATAGGCGTCAACGACACCCGGCCTTTGCGGTTGCAATGCGGAGATAGCGCGCGCCATCCTCTGATGCTGCGCCAAATACCAGGTTGCTGACCGGTTCTGTTCCGCAAACCACCCGTTTTTTGCGGCTTCGACGGTGTTGAAATTCTGTTGCTGGCTAAAGGCAGAGCCGGTGACGAGCAGCGAAAGCGCCATCGCTCCTGCCTGAACCAACCGCAATTTGGCGTTTTTATATGCCATGTTGCTATGTCTAAACGCAGAGTTGCGGTTGCCGCAACTGCAATATCGTTGCATGAAGGACAAAAGCCGGAGAAAGATAATGAAACTTGCATCATTGAAGTCGGGCCGTGACGGACATCTGGTTGTCGTTTCGGACAATCTTGCTTGGTATGCCGACGCCGCGCACATCGTCCCGACATTGCAGGCCGCACTTGACGATTGGGAAGAGTTCGCGCCTCGATTGCAAGCGCTTGCGACCGATCTTGAACATGCCGTCATTCCGCGCGAACGTTTCCACGAACATGACGCCGCCGCACCTTTGCCACGCGCTTATCAATGGGCGGACGGTTCGGCTTATGTCAATCATGTCGAATTGGTCCGCAAGGCGCGGGGCGCTGTCCTGCCCGACAGCTTCTGGCATGACCCGTTAATGTATCAGGGCGGTTCCGATGCATTCATGGGTGCCCGCGACGACATTCCCTTAGCCGACGAGGCGTGGGGATGTGATCTTGAGGCGGAGATTGTTGTCGTAACTGGCGATGTCCCGCAAGGAACATCGGCGCAGGACGCCTTGTCTTATATCCGGCTGGTTGGCCTTGTGAACGATGTATCGTTACGCAACCTCATCCCCGCCGAGTTGGAAAAGGGCTTTGGCTTTGTCCAATCGAAACCCGCCAGCACTTTATCACCGGTGTTCGTCACGCCGGACAGCCTTGGGGACCATTGGCAGGGTGGAAAGCTGCACCGCACATTGCATGTTGACCTTAACGGCGCGCCATTTGGCCGCGCGGTGGCTTCGGACGATTGTACTTTTGATTTTGGAACCTTGATCGCGCATCTCGCCAAGACGCGCAATATCGGGGCAGGGTCGATTATCGGTTCGGGCACAGTGTCCAACCGTGACGCCGATGGCGGCCCCGGAAAGCCCGTCGCCGCTGGCGGCCTTGGCTATAGCTGTTTGGCCGAAGTCCGCATGGTTGAGAAAATCCAGACGGGCGACATGGTGACGCCATTCCTGAAGGATGGCGATGTTGTGCGGATTGAAGTGCTCGACAATGCCGGACACAGTATCTTTGGCGCTATCGAGCAGACCGTCCGTAAAAGTTGAAGGGGCGGCCAAAAGGCCACCCCTTCGTCATCTGCCTCATTGTTGTTTCGAGAAGGCGTCGCTGATCGAGCAGGCAGCAGGCCCAAGGATAACGATAAACAATGTCGGCAGAATGAAGAGGATAAGAGGGACGGTCATAATAGCTGGTAAACGCGCGGCTTTTTCCTCGGCGCGCATCATGCGTTCATTCCGGAATTCTGCGGATAACACCCGCAACGCCGAAGCCAGTGGGGTCCCGTATTTCTCGGTCTGGATCATGGTTGTGACCACGCCCCGGATCGAATCAAGATTGACGCGATAGGCCAAGTTTTCAAACGCCGCCCGACGCTCCGTTAAAAACCCAAGCTCAATGGCGGTGAGGGCAAATTCGTCACCCAATTCGGGATAGCCGCGGCCTAATTCCTTTGCCACGCGGTTAAACGCGGCGTCCACGGTCAAGCCAGCCTCGGCGCAGATCACCAACAAGTCGAGCGCATCGGGCAGGCCCTTACGAATGGCGAGGGTACGTTTCGTTACCAAGTTGGTGAGGTAGATATCTGCCGCCTTATAACTCAGGATGGCGGCGGCAGAAAACGCACCGAATTTTTTGAACGCGCCCCAATCAGGAACGCCGTCCAAGATGTACATGTAAATGCCTGCGCCGCCGCCAATAATGATTGGAAGCATCATGCGGCAAAAGATCACCGTCACGGCTAATTCCTTACGGCGAATACCCGCTTGCGCCAGCCGTTGCTGCACCGCCTTAACCTGATCGTCCTGAAGCACTTGCAGGTTGGACAGAAGCTGCCGCATCTTGTCCGTCGTTTCGGTCTTGCGGATAAGCTTCGCCCGCTTTTTGGACGTGGTTGCGGTAATCCCGGCCTTTAACTGCTCCCGCCGTTCATTCAGCGCCTTGACGCGTTTTACCATAGGGTCGCGCACGGTGACCGCAGAGTAAATCGCGATCATCACGGCCATGCAAGCCACTGCGGAAAGCAAGGTGGCGACCCACAATATGTCGATGCCCATCAGTTGAGGTCCAGCCGGATTGGTCATGTTTCTTGTCCTGTTCCCAACTTAGATTTCGAAATTGACCATCTTGGCCATGATGAAGGCACCAATGGACATCCATAATGCGCCGCCAAGGCCGGCGATCATCAGGCGCGGTTCAGAGAAAAAGCCAGCCAGATATTCTCGGTTCACCACCCAGACCATGCCGAAAACAAAGAATGGCAGCGATCCGACAATATAGGCTGACGCTTTGGATTCTGACGACATCGCCCGTATTTTCAGCTTCATCTGCGCACGTTTGCGCAAAACTTCGGCAAGGTTGGCCAAGGTTTCGGCAAGATTACCACCGGTTTCACGCTGAATGGCCAGGGTGATGACGAAAAACTGGAATTCCGCTGTCCCCAAACGATCGGCGGTTTCCTGAAGCGAATCTTCCATGCTTTTGCCGATTTTGATTTTTTCCGTGACCATTTTGAATTCTTCGCCGACTGGTCCGGGTACTTCGCGTGCCACAACGCCAATCGTCTCGCCAACCGGAAGACCTGATTTCAACCCACGCACCAGCAATTCGATGGCGTCGGGGAAGTTTGTGGTGAAATTCTTGACCCGCCGCGCAATGAAGGAGTTGACCGCCATGTGCGGTAGACCCGCACCGATCAGCAGGCCCGCAAACAGCGCCAAAAGCAAAGGTGCACCGCGCAGCCAGAACACAGCCATCACCAGAAAAGCAAGGCTGCCCGACGCATATAGATATTGCTGCAACGTCCATTTTTTGCCAGTTTGCGCAAGCCGCAGGCGCAATTTGTCCAAGCGGCTGATTTGCTGGCCATCCAGAAATATCATCGGACGGCGCGCGGCTACAGCTTTACGCATTTGTAGTTCAACGCGGGTATCGGCACTGTCGGAATGCCGCATCTTAACCGCGCTCAACCGCCGCATTGTCGACTTGCTCGCATTTGGTCCCATAAACCCAATAGCCAGCAAAACGAAAATCAGGATTATTCCTGTGCCGATGATCAATGTCTGCATGTTGTTTGCTCTATCATTATGCCCTTGGGCGGCTGCCGGCTTATTTCTTTTTCAACATGTTTTTGAAACCGGCAAAAGCCGACTTTTTTGCTTTGACTTTGGTCGCAGCGGCATCGGCCTCAGCGGTTTCCGCGCTGCTTCCGGCAATCATTTCAGCCAGCGCCGATATGCCTAATGACAACTTACTGCTGCGCACGGCCTCGACCACCGGTTTGCCAAGCTTTGCGGCTTGCACCATGGCCTTCGGGTCGGCAGGCAGCATGAGATCAATCTTGCGTTCAATCGTACTTTCGAAATCCTTGCGCGTGATTTCAACGACCGCGTTTTGCACGTTATTGGCAACGACCAGCACTTTGCAGTGGGGTGCATTCTGTTTCAGCCACGCCAGCACGCGGATGCTGTCCCGCGCGGACGCGAGCGTCAATTGGGTCGTGACGACGGCGATGTTCACGTCATGCATCAAATGCGGATAGGCAATCAACATGCTGCGTGGCAGGTCTATAACTGTGTTTTCGAACGCCCCTCGGAATTCTTCCTGTAACTGGAATAATGCCGATCCATCGGTTAGGACGGGGTTGTTCATTGGCGCTTCGGCGGACAATATCGAAAGCCGGTCATTGGCCTTAATCATTGCGCGTTCGATGAACAGGGCGTCGATCCGGCTTGGGTTGTCAATGGCATCGGTCAGGCCGCGGCCCGGCTCGAGGTCCATCGCCAATGCCGCAGTGCCGAAATGGATGTCCAGATCAAGCAAACCCGTTTGGTGGCCCTGATCTTGCGAAAATGTCCATGCCAGCGATGCCGCAATCGTCGATGCGCCCGAACCACCACGGGTGCCGATCACAGCTGTCGAAATATGTGCACGGTCCGCGTTGTTTTCTTCGTGTTTCGGCGCGTTGAGCATGGCTTGCGCATTGGCAAATGAATCCCGCAGCGCATCGGGGCTCAATGGCTTCAGCAAATAATCTTGCAGGCCGGACATTAAAAGGTCGCGGTACAAACCCACATCGTTGACCTCGCCCATTGCAATGACAATGGTTCCGGGCTCACACACTTCGGCAAGGCTGTTGATGTCGCCAATCGGATCACCCGATTCCGACAGGTCAACCAGCAAGGTTTGCGGGCTGGCCGAAACCGAAAGCGATTGGATTGCGTTACGCAAACCGCCTTTATATGCCTTATCCTGGGTCCAACCAATTTCGTCGCATACGCCGCGCACGACGTCGAGTGTGACGTCGTCGCAGACATAAGCATGAATGGGGTCACGTGTTCCGGCCACACCGGATTTCCAAGGAGCGTTCATCAATTGCCTCCGGTTTTTGTTTTATAGCTGTTTACAGCTGCTTTGCCGCTGTTCCGGTCCAGGCGTCCACTTTCGCGGCCCCGAACGAGATCTTCCGGGTCGGCAATGATTGCCGCAAGGTTGGAGTTGGAAGCACAACCATAGTTGCTGTGGTTGCCACCATTGTAATTATTTTCGTGCGTCGTGCTCCAATCCGGGCAGGATGGAACCGATGCCTGCGACCGTGCGACAACCACGCGAATATTGCCCGGCGCAATGACACCGGGTGTCGTCGGAGCGGTGTCTGCGATCATCATCCCGCGCCTCGCTGCCGCTGCGGAAACATCACGTGCGGCATCGCTGCTTACGTAGCCATCGCCATAATCGATTGAAACGCGGTCTCCATAGCCAAGGCCAAGCACGTCAAACCAATCGTTCAGGCGGACTTGGTCGGCAGAAGCAATGCCGCTGCTGTCCAAGGCAAGGTCAATCGCGTAATTTGTGCGTTCGACAACGGGCTGGTGGACCGAATATAAGGACGTGTTGGTCGGCAAAGTTCCGCAACCCGCCAAGGTTACGCTTGCAGCGATCAGAAATATTGCTTTGTTCATATATCGTCTCCTCGATCTGGCGATCAATTGTCGAAGCTGAAACCGGGGCCGCTGGTTGCGGATGCGGATGCCGGTAATTGGGGCGCTACGGCCAAGTTCGGTGCCGATGTGCTGACGGAACCAAGTTCGGGTCCGTTGGAAACCGTGGGCGCGATGCTTGGCATCGGACGTGTCTTGCTGCGTTTGTCATTCGACATTTTGCCGAGGAATGCACGTTCCAGGTCGCTGGGTGAATGCAGGCCATCGGTCGGCAGGGCAAGTTGGCTTTCCGACACTGGCTTGACGAGATAGGGCGTGATGACAATCATTAACTCGGTCTCGTTGCGGCGCCAGCCATTGGACTTGAACAATGCACCCAGCACGGGAATATCGCCCGCGCCGGGCAGTTTCGATACCGAACTGCCCATTTGGTTGCTTAACAATCCGGCGATCATCATGCTTTGGCCCGAACCGAGTTCAACCGTTGTTTCTGCCATCCGGTTTGTGGTCGCAGGCACCTCAATACCGTTGATGCGGATTGCGCCTTGTGACGATATGTCCGACACCTCCGATCGCACGCGCAAGGAAATACGGCCATCGGACAACACAATAGGGGTGTAGGTCAGGTTGACGCCGTAATTCTTATATTCGACGCTGGTGCCGTTGTTGGACGATGTAACCACCGGAAACTGGCCGCCGGCGAGGAACTCTGCGGTTTCGCCGGACACCGTTGTAAGATTGGGGTTCGCGAGAGTCGATATCAAGCCTGCCTTTTCCGACATGTCAAACGCAGCGCCAATATCGACGCCGAACAGGCGACCGAGACCCGCAATCGTACTCGTATCCTGCGGATAGATTAATTGTTTGTTATCAGAGACAAAGTCGCGCCCGTGCGCCACGCCAAACGCATAAGGCTGCCCATTATTATCCGTGCCGCTTCTTAGCGCCTGCAGATTTCCGTTGATTTCTTTCGAAAGCGAACGGCTGACTTCCGCAATCCGCACCTGCAGGTTGATCTGCAACGGCGTTGCGTTTTTCAGGCGGCTGACCACCTGCGTTGTCGGACCTGCGAAGGTCTTGACCAGATTTTCGGCCTCAACGGCTTCTTCCGGCTGACCTACTGTGCCGGTCAACAGCACGACGCCGTTCATCGTGGTGACGACGATTTGCGATTCTGGCATGGCGATTGCCAACATTTGCGCAATCGAGTCCATGTTGCTGCCGACGCGGACGGTTGCTTGAAAGATATTGCGGCCTGCCGCATCCGTGGCGTAGACGGTGGTTTCGCCAGGCCCTTTGCCCAAGATGTAGATTTGGCGCCCCGACTTGACTTCGACATCGGCGATGGCGGGGTCAGCAACCACGACGTCCGTGATGTTCGAACCCAGATTGACCTGTTGACCGCGTCCGATGGACAATATCATCAGCCTGCCGTCCTTTGCGGATTGCGCTGCGGCTGTTGCAGGTAATAGCACCAAGGCCGAAATGCATGAAGCGGCGGTCATGGCGATGGCGGCAAAGCCCGACTGTATTCTGGTAAAACGTGCCATGTTGTTATCTCCGGCTAATGTCGACTTCGGTCATATTGCCGCCACGCGACACACGGACCACAGGACCCTTCATGATTTTCTCGACTTGCTTTTGCGTGCGCGCTGCTTCTGCGGCGACGGCAATGGGCATTTGCGCGGGCACGCTGCTGCGTTGGAAGCGTGAGACATCACCGCCGGTGGCATAGGTGCTGCGGCCTGCGGACGGGCGCTGGGCGACCTGCCGCATAATGGCTTGCTCTTCCTCTGCGGTTGCGTCTTCGGGAATGCTAACCTCACCCGACGCCATGGCCATCTCAAGCTCGGCCGCATTGTCTGTCAATGCGCGCAAGGACAGGCTGATGGTGCCGATGGATTGGGCAACGGTAATCTTTTCTGCGATGCGCGGTGTGGCTTCGATGGTGACCAATTTATATTCAGTCACAACCGTGTTACCCTTTTCATCCAGCGTTGGCGTTGCGCGTTGGTCGGTTGCAAGCACGCGTAAGTTGCGCACGATGGTTTCCGAAACCTTCAATGGAGGGCCGCTGCTGGCGTTCACATTCTGTGTCAGGACCAGGTCGACGCGGTCGCCGGGAAAGACAAATCCGGCAACGCCCGTCAGTGCCGATACAGGCACCGTAACGGCGCGCATGCCAGGGCCAAGCGCCGCAGCTAGGAAGCCGCGATCACCCGGCTTTACCAGCGAACCTTGCGTGAGTGGCTGCCCTGCAGTCACGGCGTTGCGGACAACGGTGCCAACCAGACCATCAATCGATGCCCCCTTGTCACCTTCTTTGAAATAAGCCGATTGAACCAGCTCCTTTGGCCATGGCTGGTAGCGAACGCTGTCTGCGGTGATCAGCGTGCCGGGAGGCAACGCTCGCGTTGCGACCAGAACCTTTGGCCCTGTTGATGCTGGCACTGGAGCTGCCGCAGCTTGCGGTGCCGAAGCGCCGGTGAACATGCTGCGCGCCATAAAGGCGGTGATTGCTGCAATGAGCAACGCAGCCACCAGCAATACGACTTTTTTCCTATCCATGACAAACTGTCCCCTGAGTGGTCCCGTGAATGAAATTTGTTACTTCATGTAAAATGGTTAAAAATCTGTTCACCAGCTATCCACAACCCTGCGGTAGCGATGGCTACACCATAGGGGATGCGCGCATGGCCATCCCCTTGTTTTATTTTGTGAATGAGTAGGAAAATCAGGGTCACAAATGCCCCGATTATTGACGCATATAAAATTAACCGGATGTCATCTATCCAGTGAAACCAGAGCGCCAAGGCGGCAAAAAGCTTTACATCGCCGCCGCCCATTGCGCCGAAATGGAACGCAGCGGCGAAAATCGCGAAGGTGAGCGTGGCGGTGAAAATATGGATACCGATTTCAGGCAGGCCGAAACCTCCGCTCGCGAACCAATACACAGGTGCGCCCAACGCAATGGCGAGCGTCACGCTGTTGTAAATCAGCCGGTATCGGATGTCGGTGTAGA